>Ga0209777_10000016_pt1 | contig 323373 bp, 309 predicted proteins | sample FrelakmetHBP12HB_FD_187147 | JGI IMG/M metagenome (GOLD analysis project Ga0209777, IMG submission 187147) | Freshwater lake sediment microbial communities from the University of Notre Dame, USA, for methane emissions studies -HBP12 HB (SPAdes)... | ecosystem: Environmental > Aquatic >...
CATCGGCAAAATAGAAGCGTTCCACAAAGCGTACCAAACAGAATCTCACCTGTTCAATCAACACTGGAGCTTCATCCGCTACTACAACTACACCAGACCTCATGAAGGGATAAACTATTTTACTCCAACTGAAATATACCTCAAAGACGAAGAGTGTAACCCTATTTCTAGATAGAACAACGTTCAGACGTTCACTATGCAGGGTTCAGACCTCCAGAATAGCTCGGGTTGGGTCTTGAGCCTGATTCTCATTGATTTGACGCTTGAAGCTTGGGAACTCTCCCAGGTAAATCAACAGAGCAAATGAACAGGTAAGATGGGACAAAAGTGCTACTGCGGCAACTGGATCTGTTGGTGACAATTCACAGCGACAAACAGCGCATACGTGTCTCTAGATTCGGTGTTCGAGTGTGATGAGGCTGAACAGGGTTCTTATTTCGTGTGGTGTGTGCGTGCAACGGATGTAGGCCCGTCTATTTGGAGCCAAATATGACTTGTCTGTCTTGGGTGTGCGGTGGCGCGGTGTTTGTTCCTTACTCCTTGTTTGAAGGGGTAAATTTTGGCCGCTTTGAGGGATGGCATATCGTGGGAACTTAGGCAGAGCCTGCAGGAAGTGGGGTTTTCCCAAACCCAATCCCCCCCTGAGAAAATGAATACCATTTCTAACCATTTTAGGAACACGCATGCGCGCTGAAGAAATGGTTGTTGTTGCAAACTGCGAGTTGATGAGAACGTCCTCAACGTTATTTCTATTGTTTCTTCTTAAAAACTCGGGAAAAATGATTGCCATAGCATTGTTACACTGAATCGTTACTTTTCGATAGACTCAACCCTGCTTTCTCACTTGGCGCGCACATTGCGCCATTTCCACGGAAGCAACGCATTCAAACGCTCATTTTTTTCTTCTTTTGAGCAGTACGATGCCTGATGTCGCGATGATTGATGTTGTTAAGATAACGACGATTGCGATGCTTATGTAGAGGGGTGATAGTTGCTGGAACACTTTTCCAATGTCTGGATACTTTGTTGGATCTGCGTATTGTAGCGGTAAGGTAGCTAGGACGGCGGCGGCTAAGCCCCGGGTCAGCAGGATGCTCATTGTTGTTCGTTCTGGGGCTAGTTCACTGCGAACCGTGGCGAGACGGACGGCTCCGAATCTTACGAGGAGCATGGTGGCAGAAAGTAATATGCCTATAATGATTATCGTGGTGTTCGCCATCGTTGCTATCACTCCTAGGTAGACGAAGAAGAATGTTCTCAGGAGAAAGGCCATTTCAGACTCAAACCTTTTCATTCCTGCGTCAACTGCTTGGGTTGCGGGCTTTCTGATCTTGAGTATTCCATAGATTTCCTTTTCGTTTCCCAGAATGATTCCGAAAAGCAGGGCGGACAGCGCGCCGCTTCCACCCAAGAATTCTGAGAGAGCATACGCTAAGAGTACGACCCCTAACGTCAGCATATAGGAGTAGCCTGCTTTTGCTACGCGTTTCAGTACGCTCAGCCATCCTATGCCAATGATTGCGCCGAGCACGGCTCCTATCGAGAGTCTACTGGCAACTGACTTGGCTACAGTTGGAAGGTCAACGTTCGCTCTCAGCACTATCGTTTCTATGAGCACTAGGGAAATGACAATACACAAAATATCGCTCATCACGGATTCTATGCCGAGAATTGATGAGCCTTTTTTGCTCATCTCGGTCTTGGAGATCAGGGAAACCACGATGGTGCTGCTGCTGCCTCCGAGAATCGTCCCGAACAAGATGGAATACAAAGGCGAAAAGCTTGGGATCACGGCAAAGGCCATGATTAAGCTGGTCGCTACAACGCTTGCGGTGAATCCTGTTACGGCTAGAATGATGGCCCTTGGGCTTTCTGAAAAAACACGGTAAATATTCAGGGCCATTCCACCGTCGAAGAGTATGAAAACTAGGGATAGAACGGCCAGGTAGGGGGCGAAACTCGTCAGGGCCGTCCCATCCACCAAGCGGGTCACTGGTCCCATGAGCAGGCCTAGGATTATGAGGAACAGCATGTCGGGCAGGCCTGTGCGTTTAAACAGGTAGTTGCCCAGGAAGCCTATCACGATTATTCCGCCTGCAAGGATCAGGGCAAAGGATACGGGATCGTACAAGCTAGAACACGATTCCTAGTAGGGTGTGAAGACAATTTAAGAGTTTTTAAGAATCCGCCCGACGTTTTGGGCAGCTGGTTCTTACCAGATCTTGTCAATTTTCAAGTGGGCGAGAAAGCCTGCTGTGCCGCAGAAAGCGAAGAAAAGCATATTGGTTAATTCTTCTATGCGCATGGGGTATCCCGCAAAAGCTAGGAAACCTACTATGAGGAGGAATGCTCCGTATACGGCTGCAGAGGCGAAGTTGTGGTATGTTTCTTCCGTCTTCCAGTTTAGTCTTGTTCCGGAAAACAGGAGCCAGATTAGCAAGGGAGCAAATAGTAGGATGGTGTATTTCTTATACCGTGACAAATATTCGATGCCTGTTTCGGATTCTTTCTTTCTTTGAATGGAGGGGAGATCTGGGAGGAAATTGCTGTAGAAGTAGATGAGGATGCTCCAGAGCATGGGGCCAAACGCGTTTTCTGCGAAGAAGGCTAGTTGTCCGAAAACGTAGATGAGACTCAGGGGGAGGATCAGCCATGCGAACACTTTGAATGATTGGCCGACGTGTTCCGTTGTCTCTTCTTTCATGCGCCATACTGGGAATTTGGATTTGATTCTTCGGTTTATGTTTTTGAAGGAGTAGAGGACAAGACTGTAGAGGGCATCGTGCAACTCCTTCAAAGCGTTGCGGATTGCTCTGGAGATTCCTTTTCTCTTGGGTTTTGCCGCAATCGACCACCTAACATCTACTTGGTAGATTACCGCTTTTCTTTAATTCTTTGGAAGAAAGTGCTGCTACGCGTGCTGGAGCGCTTCACGGTGGTGCGTGCTGTTCTTCAGTTTTGTTCGTTTTTTCTGGTATGAATTTCAATGAGATTGAATTCACGCAATGTCTAGTGTCCTTGGGAGTGAATCCTTCACCGGTAAAAACATGGCCTAGATGCGCGCCACATCTTGCACATTGAATTTCTGTCCTGACGCCGTCAGGGTCAGGTATTCTTTTAACTGCTCCCTTTATTTCATCATCAAAGCTGGGCCACCCACACCCGGCATCGAACTTGCTTTTTGATTGATAGAGAGGTTCGCCGCACCTTCTACAAACGTAGGTTCCGGCAGCGAAGAGGCTCTCATATTCTCCGCTGAATGGCTTCTCTGTTCCCTTGCGGACGATGACCTTCTCTTCCTCCGGGGTCAATTCACTCAGTTTCACGATTTCACTCCTCTGTCAGCGTCCGAGCGTGTTTTACTCGAGTTTCTCTCCGCATCTTGTGCAGAACACGGAGTTGGGCGGGCTTTTTTCTCCGCAGCTTTTGCAAGTGATTGGTTGCCCTCTTCTATACTCTCTATAGTCTTCTCTCACGTTTTTGACGGCTTTCTGTACCTCTTTGGCAGCTGTTTGGAACGCCTTTTCCAATTCTACACCCATTTTTGAAAACGCCTCTCTCAGGTCTTCTGTGGGAACGGAAACGCCCGCTTCTACACCATGTTTGGTCCTGAAACCACATTTGGTGCAGAAATTCGCGTCATCAGGAAGCTTTTCACCACAATTGGAACAGAAAACCATGAACATCGCCCATGCCAAACATTTGAAAAGAACAATTTAAGCATTGCTACACCATGATCGCGCGCGCTGAGGGGAAGAAACACCATTGGTGCAGAAAAGTTATAGCTGAACCAGCTTGTGTTTGTGCATTTGTGATCAGAATTGCTTGAAGGAAAGAATGTGAACCTTAGAATAATGGAAAGAGAAGACCTGTAGCGCGCGCTTGAAGGTTCTATCACATGTCACAAGCTTTAAGGGAAAGTTTGGCAGACTATTCATCATGAAAAGTAGATTGTTTCTTGTGCTGTTCCTACTCTTGTCGGTGTCCTGCCTGTCATATGCAAGATTCAGCCAAGCTGAAACAAGAGCATCGAGTAGTAGTCAACCTGTTCACAATCTTAACACACACTTAAACTACACAACAATCCAAGAAGCAATAGATGCCAATGAAACATTGAATGGACAGACAATCCTTGTTGGAGAGGGAACGTACTATGAGAATGTGGTGGTTAACAAGGCATTATCGCTCGTTGGAGAAAACAGAAACACCACGATTGTCGATGGTGGAAATCTGGACACTGTTGTGAAGATTGCTGTGGACGGAGTTAGTCTTTCTGAGCTTACGATTCAGAATAGTGGTTCACAATGGACGCATGATTTCGGAGTAGACTTGACTTCAAGGAAGAATTCCAGAATTGACAACTGCACCATCAGAAATCATGGCTACTCGGTCTACGCCGCGTATGCACAGAACAACACTATCGCTAACAATATCATAACCAATGCCTCTTCATATCCGCTCATGATTCAAAGCGGCGCACGAAACAACATTGTCATCAACAACACTATAAGTGGCAGTCCCGAAGGAGTACACATCGAAGATTCCTCGGACAGTAACCTCGTGGCATACAACAGCATATCATCCATTGGCTACGAAGGAATCTACGTTCTCGCATCGAATTCGAACACCATAGTCAACAATGAAATTTCATCAAGCGGACACGGTGTCCCAGGCTTGACTTATCCAGGAATCACCCTCAGGGACTCTAGCAATAACACGGTAGCCAACAACATCATACTAAACTGTACAGGCGGAGTCATGGCTCACTCCATACACAACGACGCTCGAGCCATGTATGATGTAATCGAGAACAACACCATTAGGAACTGTGATTACGCAATAATATTGTGGCATGAAGAAGGCTCAATCGCCACCCACCATCAAGTCATCGGAAACACACTGGAGAATAATGGCTACGGCCTCTACCTCATCGGAGTGAAAAACAACACAGTCACCCACAACAACTTCATCAAAAACTCCAAAGGACAAGTTGTCGCAGAAAACTCTACTAACACTTGGGACGATGGTTATCCTTCAGGCGGAAACTACTGGAGCGATTACAAGGGCGTGGACATGAGCACTGGCATTTACCAGAACGAGACGGGCAGTGACGGAATAGGCGACACACCCTGCACCATAGATACAAATAACACTGATGATTATCCATTGATGGGAACCTTCTACAGCTTCACAATAATCAATTTTCCCCCGCCTAGCAATCAATCCTTGACCATCATCAGCAATTCTAGCGTCACCAGTGTCTCTTACCTTTTGGCACGCCCTCCATTGTGGGGCCTCGGACCTGACCTACCACTCATCATCGTTTCAGTCGCTGGAGGAAGCGGGGCCGACTACTTCTGCAGATTGATACTGCCCAGGACAATCTTCTTGAACAGCTCCACCTACACGGTTTTTGTGGATTCACAACCCGTAAACGCTAGCGTACTATTGCCAATATCGAACAGCACTCAAGTCTACCTATACATCACATACACAAATTCTGCGCTCCAAATAGCAGTGACAATCCCGGAGTTTCTCTCATTCCAAATCCTGATAATATTCATGACAGCAACGATACTGGCAGCAATCGTCTACAAAAGAAAACACACTCTAGACTTAAGGCCATAACTCGGCGCACATGGCTCGTGGATGACTGCGTGCCTTTTGATTCGAGAGTCGTTGCCTGCAGGGCATGAATCAACTCGGTGGCGCCTTAAAAGAGGGAATTTAGGAACACGCTAGCGCGCCAAAAGTTACCCATCAACGATGCGCGTACAAGGCTGCAACTCGAGCGCGTGCGTTAATTTTGCGAACCTTGGTTTTGCGTTTCATCCGTTTCGCCAGCAAAAAAGGGAGAACTAGAGTGACCCCCAGCGCGGTTAGTACTATTGGCAGAAAGCGTCGGGCAAGTATTGTCAAGTCTTGGCTTTCGAATGCGAAGGGCTCGACAGTGCTGGTATTCATGCTTGAAAGATCCCATAACACTTTTCCAGAAGCCAACGTGTTGTTGTAGTAAAAGATGATTTCGTAGGGGTTTTGCAGAGGATGCTTATAATATTGTGCATCTACGCCGGGATAGGTTGCACCTCCCCACATTAAGTCGTGGTCAAGGTAGGAGTGGTCGCCTTGAAGTGACCAGGCTTTGTCCACTAGTGCCCAGCCTGTTTGTCTAAGCATCTTGGGTTCTTTCAAGTCGACATGCCAATGAGAATCGGTTATGGGCTGATTGCCTATAATACCAAACTGAAAGTAGTTGATGTATCGGCTGAATGGAAATGGATCGATGACCACGTTTCCAGCGTAGAACTTCGTTATTATGTTCTGGCAGTTGGGCATGTTGGTCACGTTCACTGAGGTGAGTGTGTCCGTTCTTCCAGAAAAGGAGAGTGAATAGTCCACGAAGCCGTCGCTGTCCCAGTTCTGGAGCAGAGTGATCGGCGTTGATGCGTCGATTCCTGAGATTTGCCATGTGTAGCTGTAGACGAGAGAGGACGTGGGGTTTTGAAGTGGAAGCGTCCCTTCCTCTGTTTGGTGAAGCCCCAAATCTACGAAGAGCCTGCCTGAGGCGTCAAGCACGAGCATCATGTAAAAACCATAATCCACGTTTCGAAACACATGATCTTGACCTTGGACGAACATCCCGCCACCGAGCCAACAGCTAGGTGGGAAAAGCTCTGGCTGGGTTGAGGGGAAGCTGACGGTTACCTCGGTGGCATTAACGTTTTCCCGAAGACTCAGGTCATCAGCTATCACCTGAAAACCCGTAGCATAAGGCAGATTGGAATTAAGCGCGGCTACGTGGTGTTCGGAAGTGGGCGTTATTTGGAACGAATTGGAGCCCTTTGCTGGGGAAATAGGCAACGCGCATAAAATGAGAAGCAAGAAGGACAGAGTGAAGCTGCACAGTTTCAGCAACGTGACCACTGACATGGAGAATTCAGAGTCGCTTTCTATAAGACTTGCGCAAGTCTTAACTTCAACTGGAACTGACTTGTTTCCATGATTTCACGGCGTCTGAGACGCGGCAAACCTATGTCATATAGGATAGTCAACGACGGGTTTCATGGAGACAGGCTTGATTCTGAAAGAAGAATTGTGTACGTGACAGTTGCGGGAATATTGATGGTGGTGGCGACGTTGGGCTCACTAGTTGTCTTCATTCTTTCAGTGGTAGCCCTGCTTGGCGTGTATGGATGGTATCCTTCATTCGTTGCTCAGCAATGGTTTATTTACGATGAGTTTTTCGCAGTTTTTTCCTTCTTTGGAATGGTGTTTGGAGCTTTCGCAACTTCGTTTTTGCTCTCCAAGAAAAGCTGTTGGGGAGTGGTGGCGTCTGGGACAGCTTGCACCGTTTCGGGCGCGGGTGTTTTTGTCGTGTCGTTGATCCAGCCTTTGGCACTTTTATGGCAAGCTATAACCTATTATTTTCTACCACTATTCATGGCTCCATTGATTGGAACTCTCATAATCTATGTGAGAAAAAATGAATAGAACAGAATTTGAACAGGGTTAGTGTGCCTAATCCAAGTGTCCTGCGGCTTCGAATCTATCAAATCGCAGCGTGCCTCTGCGTTTAGCGCGCATGCTTGTTCCTAAATTGGTGTAAGATGGTTTTTATTCTTCTTTTGGGACTTGGGCTGCTCTGCCTTGTCCCTTTATTAGGTGTTGAAGTATGGTGGTGAGACACTTCATTCACACTCACTCCGTGTGCGTGTGCGTTGTATATGGGTAGGTAGGTATAGATAGGTAGGTGTAGGAGTAGGAGTTGGTAGTGGCAGTGACTGAGTTTGAGTGATTGAGTGATTTGTAGAGTGAGTGACCGTGGCAGTGGTTGGCAGAGAAATTGGTTGGTTGGATAAGACTTTACCCCAAAACCCAAAACCCCAACACATGCGCTTAGGTGCTCACACTAGGACCTGTTCTGATGTCATTTTACTTCTTTCTGAGGAGGCTTATAGATTAAATAGTTCTGGAGTGTTTTAGATTCTGGTGTTTTGTTTGGATTCGAGAATTCAGCATTTCGTTGAGGTTAGTAAGCAGGTAATCTCGGATTGTGCATTGGAAAATGGGGCCATCGTTGCGGCGAATTGCTTCAAGGAATACTTCCCAAAAGAAGCCAAGGATTACATGTATGTGTGGCCCAGAGATGCATCTTTTACATGCGTAAGCGCCGATGTTCTGCAAATTGAGGACATGCAGGAACGTTTTTTTGATTGGTGCGTTAACCGGGCAGAAGGTTTCAGGGATGGGGAGTGTCTCTGCCAGAACTATTCTGTTAACGGTCCTAAAGCCTCAGCGAATTTTCAACCTGATCAGACTGGTTCTCTCTTGTGGGCAATCTGGCACCATTTTAAAGGAAAACCGAGAAGAGCGTTGAAATACGAGAGGCTTGTTAGGCAGGCGGCTGATGGCTTGTGCAACAGGTGGAAAGAGGACCACTTCGACGATGTCACGAATGATTTGTGGGAGGAGAGGTTCACTTTCCCTGATTTGGAGGACAATTTTACGTATTCCCTTGCAGCCTGCGTCAAAGGTCTGAGGTGTGCAAATGAAGTTTTTCCAAACAAGAAGTGGGTGGACGTTGCGGAGAGGATGTTTCAGAGGCTGGAAGAACACTGTAGAGGCTTCTTTATCAGAAGCTACGGAAGACTGAGCGATGAAAGAATTGACGGTTCAGCACTTGGGCTTGTCTATCCGTTTGACCTTTTTCGGGTCGATGATCCGCGAATATCGGCCACGGTGGAGCAAATCGAAAAGAAGCTGGTTATCAGCGGTGGAGTGCACAGGTACGAGAGCGATGAATACGACGGGTGGATGCGTGGAGGCCTGCAGCGAAAGAAAGGGGCGGGCGCTTGGCCTATCCTCAACTTTTGGATGAGCATATACTACGCGAAAATTGGTGACAAAGAAAAGGCTCTTCAATATTACAACTGGCCGCTGGAAAGAGTTCAGGAATTCCTGCCTGAACAGATATTTGAGAACAATCTTCAAGTTTCTGTGAAACCGCTATGCTGGAGTCATGCGATGCACATCATCGCTTCGAAAGAGCTCGGTTTCATATAGCGGCTTCGCTCAGGATTGAAGGAAGATCAAATCACCGAAACCGCAAAGCTTAAGCGAATTCTGCACGTTTTGTCGTATTCGACTTGGTGTTGAAGATTGGTTGACCTGCTTTTTATTTTCAAAGTCCATCAACCTTACCGGCTTAGGGAGAATTTTTTCTGGGAAAGAAATATGTTCAGAAAAAAAACCAGGGAGGAACTGTTTGACTTCTATTTCGACAACTCAAAGAACAAGGAGATTTTCGACCGTGCGGCCAAGAAATGTTATTTTCCAGCAAACGGCATTCTGCTTGACCTAATCGACAGGTTCAAGAAAGAAAGAAAGAAAGTTAAAGTCTCATTCAGCATTTCAGGCGTCTTTCTTGAGCAATGCGAAAGTTTCAACCCTGACCTCTTGGAATCGTTTAAACAGTTAAGTGACACGGGTTGCGTCGAATTTCTAGATCAGCCCCACTATCATTCCCTGGCGGGGTTGTATCCAGTGAGAGACGAATTCATAGAACAAGTCCGGATGCACCGCCAACTGATGAAAGACTTGTTTCACTCTGAACCTGTCGCCTTTGAGAATACGGAGTTGATCTACAACAATGCCATCGCAAAAGTCGTGGACAAAATGGGGTTCAGCGCCATGTTTACGGAGGGAATCGACAGGATCTTGAAGGGGAGGTCGCCGAATTATGTTTACAGGGCTAAAGGCTGCGAGAGACTTAAGGTTCTTCTCAGAAACTTCAAATTGACCGATGATATTGCATTCCGGTTTTCCGTAAGATCGTGGAGTGACTGGCCGCTCACAGCCGATAAATACGCAGGCTGGTTGGCAGCGACTCAGGGACAATGCGTCACAATCTTTCCAGATTATGAAACTTTTGGAGAGCACCATTGGCCCGAGACCGGCATACACGAATTTCTCAAAAATCTACCCTTGGAAATTTTCAAGCATGACCACCTCTTCATGTCAACTCCCTCTGAAGTGTTGAGTAAATACAGGGGCGAGGGAGAAATTGACGTTGGTGAACTCGGCGGAACCATCTCTTGGGCTGACATTAACAGGGACACGAGCGGCTGGCTGGGAAACACTATGCAATGGGCCTATTACACGACAAGCAAGGAGCTTGAACCCCTGGCTAAAGAATCAGATGACAGTGAACTTCTTAGGCTGTGGCGGTATCTTCTGACGAGCGACCATTTGTATTACATGTTCTCTGCGGGAGGAGCATCTGGCGAAGTGCACACGTACTTCAGTCCCTACAAATCGGCGACAGACGCCTTCGTGAATGCGCAAGGAGTTCTGCTCGACTTCGAATCAAAACTGCGGGACTTTGTGTGCGCCGCGAACGAGCCATTCCTGTTTTATAAAGGCTCGGGAGAAGAGAATTTCACAGGGATCAAGGCGTGGAGCCTTGTCGGCTTTCTCCATGCAATTCAAAGAATCGACACAACGCTCATCGAATTTCACAACAGGAAAGGAGATATCGAAAAGTGGGCAACCCTGTCACTGCGCGACGAAGAACTGGGAAGACGACTGGAGCGCATCCGAACCTCGAAGGTTCAAGGTGAAGAACTTCGGAAAAAGTTGATAACTGCGGTGCAAACACGATTGAACGAGTTCAAGAAGCCTTTTCTTCAATGAGGAACGGAGCTTCAAACTCAGGAAAAAGCAGACAGCACTTTGACTATACCAAGTTTGGTGAGGTAATACCGCAGCCGCCGGAGATTGTCCCTGAAAGACACGATGTAACCGGAATCCAGAAGTTTCTGAAGCAGACCATGCAGCGTTCTGACATCTATCCCCATCATGTCCGATAACTCTGCTGGTCGCTTGGCATTTTCGTCGTCGAGGGCTCCGAGAACATGCATCAAAACAAGAATTCTCATTTCCGCAGGATACTCTTCGAACCTGAACAAGGGAAATTTTATGCGAATCGCTTCGGGTCTGGATATCGCCACCAATGCACTGTTATAGACTTTCATAGTTCTTTCAGCGATTGCGTTCCAATCATACTCTCTGAGAACTTTCTGGTACCCGTTCTCACGAATCCTTTTTGCGACATCAGGGTTTTTGAGCACCCTCAGGATTCCCCAGGCCAACGACTCCGAGTTGTCCACGTAGACCTTAATGCCCGTCTTTTCATGTTCAACTATTTCGGCTAGCCCTCCTGTATCCGTCACGATGACTGGCGTCTTCGCGGCCATGGCTTCTAGGGCGGTGATACCGAATGGTTCATAAAGAGAGGGAAAAACAGCAGCGTCACTCGCTCTGTAAATCGAAATCAGCGTTTTTTCATCAACAAAACCTGCGAAAAAAACATGGTCAGCGACGCCGAAATCCCACGCTTCTCTCGCCAAGTAATCTTTCATCGCGCCTTCTCCGACGATTACGAAGTTCACGTTAGGCATAGCTGCCAACACTTTGGGCGCTGCGCCAACAAGGACGTGCACTCCCTTCTCATGCACAAGCCGTCCGACGAAGGACACTATTCTCTCTCCATTCTTTGCATACAGCTGCTTAACAGGAATTGTGCTGGCTTCACCGCCGAACTTGGCGGCGTTCACGCCGTTTGGAATCACATGTAGCCTGTCACTCTGTACATTCAAAGCGGACGAAACCTGATCAGCCATATAATTGCTGCAGCAGATTACCTCGGAACTCTGATTGACGAGGTGTCGCTCCACATCGTTTATGGTTCTCTGATAATCGTTATGGATTCCGCCTCTTCTTCCCATCTCAGTTGCATGAATCGTCGAAACCAGAGGTTTCGCAAAGGCGTGTCTGACCTTGACAGCTGCTTCCGCAACGAGCCAGTCATGAGCATGAATAACGTCTATTTCTTCGTCGTTATCGTTGATAACGTCGATGGCCCTTTCAGCCATGGCCTGATTCATCGAAAGAATCCATCCTAGGAAGCTCGGAGACGGTATCTTCGAGTTGAAGCGATGTACCGTCACTCCCCCGACTTGCTCGTTCTCTAGTGCTCCTGGAAAGTCACAAGTGACAACGTGAACCGTTATGTTTCTGCGGGCCAACGCCATTGAAAGACCATAGACGTGCGAGGAGATTCCACCTATGATCCTGGGAGGGAATTCCCAGCTGAGCATTAGAACACTGAGACGGGCGGGGGTCATCAACAATCACATTGACATGCGCTGACATGTATTAAAGGTCTCTTGCACAAAAGTTATTTGGTCAGTCACCTTCTTGAAAGAAACAGAGATTGATTAAGTTGAACGAGTATGAGGCTTCCTTGTCAGAGCGGCTTCTAATCAGCCTGCACAATCTGTGTGCCACCAGCGGTGAAATGGCGAGGAGAAGCGAGGATTTAGCTCAGATTCTTCAGGCAGATATGAACACGGTCAACCAGAACTTGGACAAGCACATTTCCGACGGATACGTGGACGCTTACTATGACAATGAGGGAAACAGAAGATTCTACCTGACAAGTAGAGGAATAATAAGAGTCTGTTCGCTTTTCAGCTGAGGAAGTGCGCGTTTCGTGCGCGTGGTAATCTTCACGTGGGAATTTCCTCCAAGAGTTGTCGGTCAACTTGCGTTTTACGTGAACAGGCTTGCGGCCGAATTGATAAAGAAAAACGTGGATGTGTACGTTGTCACGTACAACAATTCTTGGACTGGCTTTCATCAAGGCGCAGACGGCATAAAAGCGTACAGAATCTCGGACAAGGTTCAACCGCAGATAAACGTTCTGACGTGGATTCTCAGCCTGAATCAGGAAGTTGAACGTGTCGCGGCAGACATCTACTACTCGATGAAACGCGAACTGAATCTCCTCGACGTACACGATTGGCACTTCATTCCCGCCGCGGTGACGCTGAAAAGGGCGCTGAAGATTCCTTTTGTTTTTTCAGTAGACAGCATCGAGCCTCACAGATCTCGGAATAGTGGCGCACCCCTAAGCTCGTCCATAAGAAGCATGGAGTCTCTGGGAATGTCTGAAGCCGCGGGGGTTCTAGTCAAATCAGAATGGATGAAGCAGGAATTGAAGGCCTACTACAACACTTCAGATAATAAGGTAGAGGTAGTTTCGCCCGATGCTGAATCATGGATAGACGGTATACTGGCGACGTATCAGAAGCGATTGGAGGTAGCAGCCAGCTGAGCAGAGAGCTTCGAGTCGTAATGCTCTCGTGGGAGTTTCCGCCAAAAACCATTGGCGGAATCTCCCCTCATTTGTTCAATCTGTCGCGAGAACTTGTGAAACTTGGTGTAGATACCCACATCGTAACATGCGACTTTCCTGGAGCGCCAGAACGCGAGGTAGTGAACGGCGCACACGTATTAAGGGTGGATTCCTACAAAACCCCTTCTCCAGACTTTGCGACCTGGGATTCCTTGATGAATGTCAACATGCAAAAAGAAACGGCGTCTCTCATAACCAGTCTAAGCCGCCAAGTCGATATCATACACGCCCATGATTGGCTGGTCGCCAACGCAGCTCTGGGCCTCAAACACGTTTTCCGAATTCCACTGGCCGCCACGATACACTCCACCGAAGTCGGCAGGAGGAACGGGCTTCACACAGACTACGAAAGGATGATCCACCAAACCGAAAACTGGCTTGCTCATGAATCTTGGCGAGTTATATGCTGTAGTCACTACATGTCAGGGCAGGTGAGATGGGCATACGGTCTTCCCCAGGACAGGGTGACGACTATTCCAAACGGCGTCGATGTCAGTGTGTATGAGAAGGAGTTTGACAGGGCCGAGTTCAGAAAGAGGTTTGCGTTTCCTGAAGAGAAGATTGTACTCTTTGTCGGCCGCTTAGTCTATGAAAAGGGTGTGCAGACTTTAATGAGCGCTGTCCCGAAAATCCTGTCCAGAGTGAATGCGAAATTCGTGGTGGTGGGTGACGGGGGCATGAGGGATTCTCTGATGCGGCAAGTGGGAAACATGCGCCTTGCGCACAGGATTATGTTCACAGGTTTTCTCGACGAGGACAGTCTCAGAAAGCTGTATCAAGTCGCTGATGTCTGCGTCGTGCCCTCTCTGTATGAACCATTCGGCATCACCGCTCTGGAAGCGATGGCCGCAAAGACTCCACTGGTCGCATCAAACACGGGAGGTCTCTCCGAAATCGTTGAGCACGATAATACAGGAACCAAAGTTTTCCCGGGGAACGCAGATTCGGTCGCTTGGGGAGTAACAAGAGTGCTACTGGACCCAGGATACGCTAACTGGATCAAGCTCAACGCCTACCAGAAGGCATTACAAGTCTACGATTGGGCCAAGATAGCGAAACAGACAAAGGAATTTTACGAACAGATACTCAAAGAATACGATGGGGGTTCTTGGAAACCTACATGATTCCGCAAAGCCTTGACACTTCATTGATTTTTTCCCTAGCTTTGAGGGAGCAGACGACCGATCGATCAAGCCAGTCTTTGCTACCCCACCAGAAATCATCGCTTGCCTCGGCCATGAGAAGCCAACGCCAAGCCTGATCTAACGCGTCATTCGCCTCTGGCGGGCAGTTCACCCTCCCGGCCGCTATCTTTTCTTCCGCTTCACGGAGCGATCCGCTGGCCTCGAGAATGCGCGCCCAGGTCCTTTGCCTCTCTTCACCTCCCGTCCACTTTAGAAACCTGCCGTCATCAAACGTGTCTGGGACGTTCCAGCTTCCATCCTCAACGTTCACGGTGTCTTTTGGCGGATGCTCAGCGAGATATTCGGAAATAGTTGTCAATTTGATGAATTGGAAGTCAGGGTCTTTCTTCAGAAGATAGAGAAGAGGTTCAAAGAACCATCCCCAGAACCCCGCGTTCTCTCCAGAGTGGCGGAACCATCCGTTTTCACCGTCCGTAGCTACGGTCAACAAGAACTCTCCATCGTTGTTTGCTTCGATTCCTCTTTCAATTTCGTGTCTGAGCCAAACGGGGTTGTAGCCGCTTTGTTGAGCGATGCTTATCATCCTGTCTCGGGGGATGACGATTATGCGGTGCCCATCATACTCCGCAAAGTGGGGTTTGTACAGGAGCTGATACGAGTTCTCGTTCTTGTTAGCATTGACGATGTGAGGGCCGTCAACTATCGTCCATTTTACACCGTTCTTCGCCAGCACGGGAATTACCTTGGGGCTGAATGCGAGTTCTGGAAGCCAGAATCCCTCAGGTCTCGTTCCGAAAGTTCGCTCAAAGAGACTCAGGTGTTTTTCAACCTGTTTCAGCCGGTCGGCCTCCGGGATGAGTGGAAATATGGGATGAAAATAGCCGCAGCCCGTAAACTCTGCTCTCCCGAGCGTGCGCGTCTCCTTGTATCTGTCCCATAATCCGTTCAACCTTGAATCGAACCCGACGCTTGCAAGCTCGTTCATTTGTTCAATCAAGCTGCCCGTGAAGTTCAGAGTAATCCTCGCATTCTCGTCTCTTCTCAGCACTTCTGCGGGATACGTGTAGGGATGAAGAGTCTGGTTAAAAACGTCGCGAGCCATCTCCGACTCGTACGTTGGGCCGTTCAGGTTGTAACGCGGCTGATGCATGTGCAAAACCAAAGCAAAATGCAAAGGTTGCTTTTCCATTCTACTACCACCCAAACTCAATTGCGAGTTGGAAGATAAAGTTATTATGGTAGATGCCCACTATCTGAGAGTCGAGGTGCTTTCTGTGTCTGAATTCTCGCAAGATGAGATTGTTGTCTTAAAAAAGATTAACGTGTTAGGGAAAGCAACGCCTGACAGTCTTGCGCGGGGACTGGGTTCACCGTACACGGCTCAGGACCTTTCTGCCTACCTGAAATTGTTGGAACAGAAAATGCTTCTGAACAAGACGCAAGAAGATCCCTCCGCTTACAAACTGACTCCATTCGGACTTATAGCGATAGGAGTGCTGCCCGAAAGTGCAAAGAAGGTTTACTCGGCACTGCCTCAGGAAAAATGCTTCCACTTTTACACGGGAGTCGGACCGGACAGGTTCACGAAAATGTCGGCTTGCAGCCTTTCAGATTTCAAGGAAAAGGCAAAGAGGGTTGACCCTAAATCGTTGGAATTTCACGTTCAGAGAGGCGACATTGCAAAATGGTGCAAGGATGTTCTGGGTGATGCAGAGCTGGCCAAAGAGTTTGAGCGCTTAAGAACGTCAAACCTCTACGGTGAAGTGCTCAGGACCAGTATAACAGGGCTGGTAGACGCTCGCATCGAAAGACTGACTTACGGCAGAACCCGCATCTGATCTTGTAAATCCAGCCATGCCAGTGGCTCGCCAATGCGTATTCTGCTGCTTAGCTGGGAGTATCCGCCCAAACGTCTGGGAAACATCGCTGACCACGTGAGCACCCTGGCCCATGAGCTTGTCAGTCGAGGAAACGAGGTTGAACTGGTAGTTCTGGACGATTTGAAGCAAGGGGTCGAAGATGTTTCCGGCGTCCATGTCCACAGGGTTGCTAACCCTATCAAGACTCACCCGATGGCAAGCATACTCAGTTATGATGTTACAGCTTCGTTGCAGATGGAAACTGAATCCTCAAACATCATTTATTTCTATAAACAACTGGGGAAAAGCATTGATCTTGTCCATGTTCACGAGTGGCTTACGACATATCCCGCCATCGTTCTCAAACACGCTTTTCACATCCCTTTCGTAATGACCTTTCATTCAATCGAAGGGCATAGGTGTCATGACCATTTCAGTACTGCCAGCTTGGCGATCAAAGAGATTGAAGACATGGGGATATGGGAATCTAAAACGGTGATCACCAACACTGACTGGCTGAAAAAGGAGTTATTAAGATATTATGGTGAAGGCCATAATGAGAAAATAAGGGTAATCTGGCCTATTGGCCCGAACTGGGTTGATGAAGTCATTTCTGTGTACAACAGGGCTATAGCATGAGTGATGTGGATGCGAGTGCTTCATCTGTCATGGGAATTTCCTCCCCGAATAATAGGAGGCATAGCAGCACATGTCTTTGATCTTTCTAGGGCCCTCGCTCGCAGGGGCTTAGAAGTAAATGTTATGACATGCAACTTTCCTAGTGCGAAGAAGTTCGAGAACATTGACGGGGTTAACGTCAACAGGTTTGAAGCGTATGCCACTGGAGACTCTTTCTTGGGATGGGCCCTTCGAATGCAGAAGAACATGGAGATCAGCAGCAGCGACCTGATCACTGGAACTGGAGGATTTGACATAATCCATGCGCACGATTGGCTTTCCGGCGTCGCCGGCATCGGACTAAAGTGCCTGTACAGGAAACCCTTGATTACGACGATGCACAGCACAGAATATGGTAGAAGAACTGGGATTCACAATGATCTTCAAGCTTCGATTCATGAAATTGAGGGCTGGATCACCTCTGAATCTTGGCGGGTGATCACCTGTTCCTATTACATGCGCAGCCACGTCGCCTGGTGTTTCCACTTGCCAGAAAGTAAAATATGCGTTATACCCAACGGGGTAGACGTTACAAAATTCAGCTTCACCTTCAATTATTGGGATGTCAGAAATCGATTTGCGCATGAATCCGAGAGGATCTTGCTGTTCGTAGGGAGACTCGTTCCAGAAAAAGGCTTGGACACTCTCATCAACGCGTTGCCTATGATTTTTGCTGGAGGTGTGAAGGTCAAACTAGTCGTGGTTGGAGAGGGGCCTCAAAAAGAAATGTATCAGGGGATGGCCAGCGATTACGGTCTGCGCGAAAAAGTATTGTTTGCAGGATACATTGACGATTGGACTTTAAGAGCCCTGTACCGCGTGGCAAGTGTGACTGTGGTTCCATCGAAATTCGAGCCTTTCGGCATAGTGGCGCTGGAAGCTATGGCCGCTCATTGTCCCCTGGTGACGACTTCTACCGGTGGACTGAGTGAAATCGTAGATGACGGCGGCACAGGCTTGAAGGTTCCAATAGATGATCCTCCTGCCTTGGCAAGGGCAATTCTCAGGATTGTGAGGGACGTTGGGTTCAGAAACTATGTAGTTGAGAACGCCTATCGGAAGTGCTTGTGGAACTACAACTGGGACAAGATCGCGGAATGGATAAGTGGTGTTTACGATGCAGTTCTGAACGAGTACACTAACGGCGCGTGGAAACCATCTGGCTGAACGTACAACGCGTCAGGTCTCCCTCAACATTTCTCTTCCATTTTTTGATATGCGAACTTTATCATTCTTTCTCCTTGGTCGAACCAGAAGCTGCTGTTCCAGTACACGTAGCAACTCGTCTCAGCCCTGAGAAGTGCTTTCAGCGCCTCCTCGCTTCTTGAGGCTTTTGCTTGCGGGTCATGAAATCTGCTACTTAGCTCTTCTATCTTCCTCCTCATCTCCAACTGCTTGCCTCCACCATCCCAGTGTGAATGGCTCCCTAACCATGAGCCTCCAATGCCTTGCAGCTCGATCTCACTGTCCGGAGGATATTCTTTGAGGTACTGAGTAATGGTCATTGAGGAAACTTCGCTGTTCAGTTTTTCATTGAAGAATGGAATGAACGTGTCGGAAAAGAAATGGTTCATCATGACGTTTCCGTTCTCGCCGTCAGATGCTGGAACTATTAGTGCGGGGCACTTTCTACCGGATTTTTCTGAAATGCGAGCGGCTTCGAGGCATTTGTTGTAAACTCCGTTTGCATCGCATCCTGCCTGCTGATCAATAAAATTGTACTTCGGCCTGAAAATCGCGGTTATCTCTTCGCCCTCGGTCCTGAGAACGTGGGGTTGGCAGAAGGTCTCAACGTGTTTTTCGTAGGACATGGTTCTCTCAACCTTCACAGCTTCGATTGGCAGAATCAGCCATTCGTAGCCCCTGCTCTTCAGCGGCTTCACCAGTCTGTTCAGTCCTTCAGCAGGCGGAACACCCATTTCTGGCAGCCAGAATCCTTTGACCCTCTTGATCGGTTCGGGACCAAAAAGCGAACAGAATGTCTTTCTCCAGAAATCGATCTGGTGTTCCCAGTCTTCTTCTGGAGTGACGGGGAAATAGCAGTGAGCGTACGCTGTTCCCGAAAACTCTATAGAATCAGGAAATTCATGAAGAACTTGCCTCCAGAGCTCGATTATGTCTCCTATTACGTTACCATCCACGTCCTTTTTGGAAAATAGGCCATTCGTTTTCTCGAGATTTTCAAGGAGAACCCCAGAGAAATCGACTGCAACCCTCGGATCTTTTCCTTCACCTATAAGATTTCTGACCCAGAAAGCAGGGTTTCTGTACGCCCTCGCCATGAGTCTCCCATCCCACTGGTCCCTCGAGTCATCAGACCTGAACAACTTTTCCAGATTGCCTATAATCTCATTATCCTCAGCGAACACCATCGGCTGATGCATGTGCAACCAGGGCAGGTATACGGCCTTCATATCTAAGCCCAGCTAGGTTAAGAATCCAAAATATAATGCTTTAGAAACAAATCCAGCAAACTCTGCATCAGAAATAGAAAAAGAAGGAATGTGCGGAAGTAGTCACGAATAGAAGTGGAGATAGTCAATGTCGTTGCGACGGCCGCTCTCAATCAAAGCGCGCGCGGAACATGGTGCACTATATGAAAAATTCATCTGATGAAGGCCTGAATCTGGGTTTCGCTGTAAAGAATTCTTCACAAAAGCGCGCGCGATTTTCTCAGTTGTCCTTGCCATTGCCTTGCTAACAACCAGCACGCGCGACATTCGGGAAATTTTAGGAGGATTCATTTTGTGCTGTTTTCAATCCGTGATTTTGAATTCGTACGAGGTTTTATGCTTCCTTTCAATACGTAAATAACCCAAGGGGCAATCTTTGTTTCATTGACCCATTCATACGGCTCATCCTCTTTGGCTAACGGTTTGTAAGTCTTGACTAATTCTAGTCCAGCCCTCTTGTAAGTCTCTTGGTAATACTCATCGGTCCAAACAATATCTTCTACGGGCCTCTTGTCCTCTATGTCTGTTTGAATTATCCTCACTTTGTCTCCGCTTTTCGCATGTTTATTCTCAGGGTAGTCCTTGGTAGAAAATGATGTCCATTCATGGACGTATATTTCTGGTGAAGAGACTACGTTTACTAATCTTCCTTCGTTGTTCAGTAGCCTTCTGATTTCTGTGAAATTCTTAACTTTCTTTTCCATCGTTGGTATATTGTCAAACGTGAATACGGAGAGTGCAAGATCGTAGGCGTTATCTTTGAACTGGTCGAAGTCGCCCTCTTCAATGAGACGATAATCTCCTCTGGGATCTATTTCTCTTGCCTTTTTTATCATGCCCTGTGATATGTCTACGCCGACGGCACTGAACCCGAGTTTTTGCAGAAACCTTGTGGAACGTCCCGTGCCGCACCCGAAGTCTATCGCTTTTCTTGCCTTGACGTGTTTAAATATGATTTCAGGCAAATCCCTGTATGCCAAGTAGTACGTGCCGGGAAACTCCAGTTTAGCGTAGGCTTCTGCACGCTTAGGATCCTCGTAGGAATTGGAGAATTCCATGATTCTATTCTTTTTTCTCGCTATTTATTCCTTCATGCTTGAATGCCCCGCTAGTCAGAGCATGGCGCGTTTTCCTTTTTGTGCTATTTTTAGTATTGATAAGCTAGCGCGCGATTCAACAGCACCATGGCCCACGGAATCTGCAGAACGCTTGAAAGCATTTGCTTCTGCGAACAGTTAATCTTAAACGTTGCATTATCAAACAATAACTGCATTACTTAAGGTGAACGAACATGGTGAAAGTTGATGGATACGAAGTGCCTGAAGGATTATACTACACAAAAGAGTTCGAATGGCTAAAAATCGAGGGCGACAAAGTCAGGGTGGGCGTAACAGACTACGCTCAGAAACAATTGCGAGAAATCGTCTATGCAGAACTACCGGCTGCAGGAGGAACAACAAAACAGAATGACCCCTACGGCACGGTGGAATCTGTCAAAGCTGTATCAGACCTCGTAGCACCGATAAGCGGAACCATAGAGCAGGTGAACGCAGAAGTCCAGTCAAAACCCGAGCTGCTGAACGAAGATCCCTACAACAAGGGATGGCTGCTGATCGTGAAGCCTTCAAACCTCCAAGCAGAACTTCCCAATCTTATGGACTTCAACAAAGCAGTTGAATGGCACAAAGCTCTTAAAAAGTGAAGGAAGAGCAAATGCCTAAACGCATAGTAATCATCGGCGCACACGCAGCTGGTGTTGATGCAGCCTCTGCAGCCAGAAAGACGGATCGCACTGCAGAGATCACGCTGTTGACTGAAGAAAAATATCCAGGCTACTCGCGTTGCGGTCTTCCTTTCGTCATTGGCGGTCAGATACCAAACTTTAAAGATCTAATCGTTTTTCCGCAAGGCTTCTTCCAGATGATGAAGCTGGACCTCAGAACCGAAACCAAGGCTACAGCCTTAAGCACTCAGAACAAAACAGTCGAAACCATGGACAAGAACGGCAAAGCCGAAACCGTACCGTACGACAGCCTCATCATATCCACGGGAGCAACCTCTTTCATACCGCCCATAAAGGGGAAAGAAAAACAGGGCATATGCTCACTTAGAACACTTGACGACGGCGAAAGAATAGCCAACGCAGTCAAGAACGGGGCAAAAACCGCGATAATCATGGGAGCTGGCCTGATAGGCCTTGAAACAGGCATCGCCCTCCACGAGAAAGGGTTGAAAGTAACAGTTGTCGAGATGTTGCCCCAAGTCCTGCCGCAGGCCCTTGATGTTGAAATGGCAAAAATGATCCAGGAAAAGCTTGAACAAAAAGGAATAACTATCCTAACAGGTAAGACGGTGGAAGAATTTGTTGGAACCGACACCGTGACGGGCATCCTTGCTGGAGGCGAACAGATCAACGCAGACCTGTTCGTGAGCGCGTTCGGAGTGAGAGCAAACACTCAACTCGCCGCTAATGCTGGAATAACCTTGGGAGAGACAAAAGCCATAAAGACCAACGCGCGGATGGAAACAAGCGCCAAAGACGTTTACGCAATAGGTGACTGCGCAGAAACGATAAACATCGCAACTCAGAGACCGTGCCTACCGCAGCTGGGCACAGTGGCCGTGAGACAGGGAAAAGTTGCGGGAACCAATGCAGCAGGCGGTTACTCGCTCTTCACAGGAGCACTAGGCTCAGCTGTTTCAAGATTGTTTGACACCGATTGCGGCTGGACGGGGCTTACTGAGGTTGCAGCGCAGAGGGCCAGAATTGAAACCGTAGCAGGTACGATTACTTCAAAGACGAGAGCTGATTATTATCCGGGGGCTTTGCCAATAAAAGTCAAGCTCGTGGTCGAGAAGGAGTCTCAGCGGATAATTGGGGCTCAAATAATCGGCGGAGAAGAAGTGACTCAGAGGATCAACGCTATATCGTTGGCCATACAGAGACAAATGACTGCGAGAGATCTTGTGAAGGCAGACACTGCTTATGCGCCTCCGCTTTGCGAGACTTGGGAACCGATAGTCTTGGCGGCTGAAATGGTTCTGATGAAGCTCCGCTGAGGACCACCCATTTCTTAATAAAAAAAAGCGGCTATGTAAAGCCTTGGATTGATGGAGTTCGTGTTAGAAATTTGCGCGACTCGGGCAAATTGAAAAGCGCGTGCTATCTGCCGAATGCTTTACGGATCCCAAGTCGGAAACTTAATTAGGAGCATGCCTAAACAAAAACACGCAATTATGGTGATAAAAATGACGGTAAAAGTAGCTATAAACGGTTTCGGACGAATCGGGCGCCTCCTTTACAGAGCAGCTCTAGAAAGAAAAGCTGATATCGACTTCGTGGCTGTCAACGACATAACCGACGCAAAAACACTTGCGCACTTGCTGAAATACGACTCAGTTCACGGAAGATTCAATGGGGATGTACAGGCAAAAGGCAATGATCTTGTGGTGAATGGAAAACTGTTGAAGGTTCTTGCGCAGAAAGATCCGGCGCAGCTTCCTTGGAAAGACTTGGGCGTCTACTTGGCTGTGGAATCCACGGGATTTTTCACGGACAGGGAAGGTGCGTCAAAGCACCTTACGGCAGGTGCTAAGAAGGTTTTGATTTCGGCGCCGGCGACTAACCCTGATGTTACGATGGTCATTGGCGTGAACGATAAGTCGTACGATCACAAGAAACACAATTTGATTTCAAACGCCTCGTGCACAACGAACTGTGTCGGCCCTGTCACGAAAGTGCTGCATGATAACTTCGGAGTTGAAAGAGCGTTCATGATGACGGCCCACGCGTACACAAACGACCAGAGACTACAAGATCTCGTGCATAAGGATCTGAGACGTGCCAGAGCTGCCGCGGTGAACATCATTCCCACATCGACAGGGGCCGCTCGTGCAATCGGCGAGATCATGCCCGAACTCAAAGGCAAAATAGACGGAGTAGCCCTCCGCGTGCCTGTCCCAGACGTCTCAATCGTGGACTTGACAGCATCGCTCAAGAAAGAAGCAACCAAAGAAACAGTGAACGCCGCATTCAAGACAGCTGCAGCAGGTCCTCTGAAAGGCATTCTGGAATACACGGAAGACCCAATAGTCTCATCAGACGTGCTCCACAGCACATACTCAGCAGTGTTCGACGCACAGTCAACAATGGTCATCGACAAGAACTTCGTCAAGGTGCTCGCATGGTACGACAACGAATGGGGCTTCTCATGTCGCATGGTCGACCAGATAGGAATGATCGCAAAGAAGGAAGGCCTCTAACCCGAACATAAAGAGTGAAACCAAAAAAACACTCACCGCCATTTTTTTTATGTTGCTAGGAGTAGGATAACATGCCAAAGTTCCTTACGCTGGATGATGTGACAGTCAAGGACAAGGTCGCGCTGGTAAGAGTTGACTTCAACTCGGCAATTGACCCGAAAACCCACAAGATCTTGGAAGACGCGAGAATTCGCGCCCACGCTGAAACGACGATAAAAGAGCTTTCTGAGAAGGGTGCAAAAGTCGTTATCCTGGCGCATCAGGGACGCAAGGGAGACCCAGACTTTATCCCCTTGAAGCAACACGCTGAAATCCTGGGCAAAATCCTGAAGAAACCAGTCAAGTATGTTGACGATCTTTACGGAGAAAAAGCCAAGAACGCAATTAAAAGCTTGAAGAACGGTGAAATCCTCGTCCTGGAGAACGTGAGGACGTTTGCGGGTGAAACCAAGGACGGGACTCCGGAAGAGCATGCCAAAACAGAGCTTGTTAGGAACCTTGCTCCGTTGGCGGATGTTTTCGTGAACGATGCTTTCGCAGCCGCGCACAGGGCACACGTGTCAATGGTAGGCTTTACGGCGGTGTTGCCGAGTGTTGCGGGACGTATAATGGAGCGGGAACTGAAATCGCTGGGCAAGGTGTTGGAAAACCCGGAGAAACCATGCATATTCATACTCGGAGGCGCCAAGGCAGACGACTCCCTTGAAATATCAAAATACGTGCTGGACAAGGAAATAGCGAACTACGTGCTCACAGGAGGAGTCGTAGGTCAAGTGTTCCTGGCGGCAAAAGGCGTAGACCTGGGCAAACCAAACATGGACTACCTTGAGAAGAAAGAGCTCATGAGCTTCCTGCCCGGCATAAAGGCACTCATCCAAAAGTATCCAGACAGGATCAAGACTCCGTTGGACATGGCCGTTGAAGTGAAGGGCAAAAGGAAAGAGATATCCGTCGACGAACTGCCGACAGAATACCCAACATATGACATCGGAGCAAAAACAGTTGACGACTACGCCAATATCATAAGAAAAGCGAAATCAATCGTCATCAGCGGGCCAATGGGAGTCTATGAAAACAAGGAATTCAGCTTTGGAACAAAGAAAATCCTTGAAGAAATTGCGAATTCAAAGGCATTCTCTCTAGCCGGAGGAGGACACACGATATCAGCTATAGAAGAATTCGGATTGACAAAGAAAATCTCATACATCAGCACAGCCGGCGGAGCATTAATAGAGTTTCTGATGGGCAAAAAGCTTCCAGGCGTCGTCGCACTGGAAAAAGCCGCGGCCAGAACAGCTTGACGTCACGTACCGTTTCCAACTAGCGGGCAGTGCTCCAAAGCCCAATCTTCGAGGATTACGCCGAAAATACCGACCAGTATCGGAGCTCCGATGAGATTCTCAACCGAAACAAACTGCAAAAGAACCCTCCACGCGCTGCCTTGTCCCCAAAATGGTTAAAAATGGTTATAAGTCCGTTTTTGCTTATTTACGCCTGCAATGGACTTCTTTGATGAACGCGTTTTGGCTGGGCTCAAAGACGGCAAACCCAGAAGTTTCACTATGCTTCTGGGCGAAGTGGGCTTTAGCCATAACACTTTGCAGCAACATCTTGACCGGCTGGTAGCTCGGGGCCTTGTTGTTAAGGAGAAAATGGCTTCAAACAGTCTGGGAAGGCCCAAGTTTGCATATCATGTTCCTTCCAGAACTGCAAAGCAGGTCAATGCTGCCCTCGAGGACCCGCATTTGGAGCTCGTGGCCCTGCCGTTCAGTCGGCTTAGGCACGTCTGCAGGTTCGAGAAGGGCGGATACTGCAAAGAAACAAGGAAGAACTGTGCGCCTCAAAACTGCCCCCAAATCAGAAAATAAGTATTATAACCATTTTACACCAATTTCGGGACAAGCCAGCGCGCTAAAGACTGCGTGGCGCTCTAGCTGTCTTCCAAGAATCCTGTTAGGAACACGGCGTATTCGCAGGGGTGCTCGTTCTTCAGTAGAGACTTGATGATTTTTATTTTGGCTTTCTTTCCGTGTGAAACTCTGGAGATGATGTAGTCCAAGGTTTTCTTTCGGACACTGCAGAGCCATGTTTTCTGGCCTGACTTGACGAGTGTGTAGTAGGGGCATGTTTTGTACTTGAGTGTGAAGCCTCCTTCAAAGTATTCAACTTCGACCTCAACGTCGAGTTCCCTGTACATATCGATTATCCTATCGCCAACTTCTCTAATTGTCCATGGATAGTCTTCGGGGAAGGTTTCATCAATGGGTTCCTTTATCATTTCGAAAGCTTCATCAGCACAGCTTGCCGACATTTCATCTATCAAGGCCTTCATCATTTTTTTGCGAGGTACGGATTCAAGAACCGGTTTTTCCAGCTGCTTAAGCTTGAAGCTTAGAAGGTTTTGGAAGACCGTTGTGGAGATGTCGTAGCCGAGCTCCTTGAACATGGACTCGATGAGTGCGCGTTGACTGTTCATTGCGAGCAGGTCGATCTTCTTGAAGATTATCGTGAAATGTTCGCTGTCGACAAATCGGATTTCTGCTTCAGGCTGGGCGAACGCTGCGTTCTTGGAGATGTAGGTTTGTGCCAGTTTTCTCATTTTTTCCGTGTCGTCTCTTGCCATCATCCGTATAGCATTTGCTACGCGAACACCCATCGTGTGGTAAATCTCGTTGAATTTCTCCTTGTTGCTGTCGTACACCTTGGAAGCGAACGAGTTGAAGAGTTCGCGCGGGACTGGGATGGCGTCCAGGAACTGCTTGCCGATTGTTTGATACAGGCTGACCTCGACTATCTGGTCCATTAGGCTGGAGTCTCCTGAGCCCACGTACTGTATCGAGATGTTGGCCGTGGTTTGTTCTGCTGAAAATTTGACCAGTTTCCAGCCTCGGGTTGCGAGGAGAACGGAGAGCATGACGACGGAGAGTTTCGTCACCGATGGAGTGGTGGATTGAAACGAGACCTCCAGGGTGTTGTCAGTCTCTTGCAGTATCTTTGCTTGCTTGAACCAATTCATATTAATGAAGCCGAACAACAGACTTTTCACGAATTCTTTTGGTTCTTTCGGGAGTTCTCCCAAGTCTGTGGCGACTCTGACGTCTTCAAGGAATGCGCCGAAATCGGATATTGGTTCCTCAAGGTGTTTTTCAGCCCAGTTCATGAAAGCAGGTCCGACCAGCATAAGCGTGTTTCTGAAAAGCCCTGGAGTGGAGTTAAGCAGCCGCTTTTCGATTTGTTCGCTCAGGGATTCTCTGAAGTCTCTCTTCTTCATGAGGTAAAGGTCTTCTCTGGTCATTTTGATCACGATGTCTTCTCCCATGACCCGCATGTCGAATGGAATTTGCAAGCCTTCAAGGACGGTTGCTATCTGGAAGGCGGCGACCTCTGGCAGCCGCTTGAAAACTCTTGTTCTCAAGATTATGGTGTTGTCTAATTCATTGAATGATGCAATGTCGATGAGTCTGGTGAGATTCTTTATCTCTTCCAGAATAATCATGAATTCTTTGAAGCTTGAGGGCTTTCGCCAAGCAACAGAGCCTTTCAGGATTTCGACAGTGTTCTTTGCTTCTGCTTTCTGCCCAGCGACGAAGTCTTTCATCGTCTTGTTGCCGATTGCTACTTCCAAAAGACTGTCTATGGTACGCTTGTCAATAGACATGAGGTCCAGCGCTTCTCTGAGATTTGTCTGCTCTTTCATCTTTGTCCTCACTGCACAATCGTCGCAGGAACCGACTTTTTCCACTCTTAGCAGCGTCTCTATCGCTTGTTCAAGAACGTGGCTTTTGGTACCGTAAGTCTTTGCCAGTTCTTCGAGCATTTCGTCTGTCTTTCTTGTTATCGTGGTGTGGAGATGAACCGACATTCTCTCACAGTTCTATGCTCTGCGCTTGTCTCTTTTAAGTCATGTTCAACAAGAAGCAGGATATGTACATAGGAACCAAAAAAAGAAACAGGGGAATGAGGTTATTTGACTGCGACGTTATGTGCCTCGGCGACTGGAACAAAGGTTTTCCGATTGCGGAATGACATTGCATCGGCAAGTCTCTTCACAGCGTTCATGTAGGCTGCTATTCGCATGTTCACCTTGTACTGTTCGGACACTGCGAAAACATCTTTGAACGCGTTGACTATCGTGTTCTCCAGCTTGCTCCGCACTTCCTCCTCGGTCCAATAATAGTTCATTTGATTCTGTACTTGTTCAAAGTAGCTGACTATGACGCCGCCTGAGTTGGCTAAGATGTCAGGGATGACGAACACTCCGTTTCTGTGCAGTGTTTCGTCCGCGTCTGGCGTGGTTGGTCCGTTTGCGCCTTCAGCCACGATTTTCGCCTTGATTTTGCCTGCATTTGCCATGGTTATCTGGTTTTCCATGGCTGATGGGACAAGGATGTCACATTCCAACTCCAGCAATTCTTTGTTCGAGAGCGCTCTGCAATTCTTGTAGCCTATAACGGAGCCCGTCTTGTTCTTGTGCTCCAGGACTTTTGCGGGGTTTAACCCATCAGGATCAAGTATCGCACCTCTGGAGTCTGAGACTGCAACTATCTTGCAACCGAGTTCACGGAGCAGCTTGGCTGAGTGAAAGCCCACGTTTCCGAATCCTTGAACCGCAACTGTTGCACCTTGAAGCTCTATGCCTAAGTGCTTTGCCGCCTCGATTATGGTGTACATCACGCCTCGAGATGTTGCTTCGTTTCTTCCGAGTGAACCTCCTACGTCCACTGGCTTTCCCGTCACGACTCCGAAGGCGTTGTATCCCACTATCTGGCTGTATTCGTCCATTATCCATGCCATTGTTTGAGAGTCCGTGTAAACATCAGGTGCGGGTACGTCTGAGCGTGGTCCTATGAATCTAGCCAATGCCCGTGTGTAGCCTCGGGTTAATCTTTCCAGTTCTCCGGGGGACATTTCTTTTGGGTTGCAACGTATTCCACCTTTGCCGCCCCCAAGAGGAAGCCCTGTTACGGCGGTTTTCAGCGTCATCCATGCGGCCAGCGCGATGACATCGTCCAACGTCAGGTCGGGGTGATATCTTGTACCGCCTTTTGTCGGACCTAAGACATCGTTGTATTGTACACGATAGCCCGTGAAGACTCTTATGCTTCCGTCGTCCATCGTGGTTGGAACATTAACGATGATGGTTCGCATGGGGCGCTTTAGGACTTCATGCACTCCTGGGTCTAGCTTCAACTTCTCTCCGGCGATTTGCAGGAGCTTGAGGACGGCTTCGTAAGGGTTTGGCGTTGCAACAACCGGGGCCAGCGTTTCCAGCTTGACCGACAGTGCCGTTTGCGTTTTCTCCATAAGGTTTCGGTAGCTCTCCCTAGCATACTCGCCGTTGCCCTCTGTGGTTCCGAAGAACCATTTATAGGCCTCTATGATTGATTCTGTTCTGGTCGCGGCAAAGGCGCTTTCGGGGCTCATCTTGGGGTTTGCTGAGAAGTAGTCGCACAAGACGCGCATCATGTTTATTTCTTCTTTGGACAGACCGTACCACTTCTTCAAGGGATATGGTGCCTCAACGTGTATGTATTCTGCCTCGTTGATCTTCCTCTCAACCTCCTCAAAGACCTTCCAAGCGTCTTCTACAGGGACACCGAAGTTCTCTGAGTATGTCGTCATCAATGCATAGTGGGCCGTTGTGTAACTCTCGATTTTTGCTGCTAGCTCTGGTTTTTCAGCGAAGAAGTCAGCCATCAGCTTTATCATTCCGAGTTCTCGTCCTGAAAGCTCTACTGAAGTCAACATTCTTTTCATGCCTCCATTCTGTAGAATACACCAATGCAATGTTCAAATATACAAGGGTTATGTGCATAGTGTACACACATGAACACCGCGGAACATACCTAAACATTATTATCAGTGAATATTCAAAGCAAAGGCTGGGAATGACGGTTAAAAATGGACAACACTGGCACGTTCTCCACAGGCATCAAAACTCTAGACACGCTCTTGGACGGGGGCCTCTACATCGGCGAGAACGTTGTGTTTGAGGTAGAATCGGGAACGTTTGCAAGAGAATTCCTCTACACCTTCATGAAGCAAGGAGTCGTGGACAAGAACCAAATCATATACCTTGACTTCATGTATCCTCCTCAAGCCCTCATGCTCCAATTGACTCCTCTCGTCAAAACGTTCCCACCGGGCTGGGAGGACAGATTCCTTGTGCTGGACTGCTTTTCTGAATCTTCAGGTCAGGGTGAACTGATATTCAATGATTTCTACGACACGGCGCCCTCTTGGATGCGAAAAGTTCCAACCTCAAAAGATCCAGAACAATTCCACAAATTCTTCGGTAGAATCGAAAGAGAATTCGTAACACCCAGTGCAAGGCTCGTTTTCAACAGTTTATCGATGATGCAACACATTTGGGGAGGTGACGCGGTTAAAGGATTCTTTGGGCACGTCTGCCCAGCACTGTACGCATACAAGACGTTAGCCTATTGGACGATAGTTAGAGATGCACACCCCAAAGAGTTCTGTGCAATAATCGAGCACATAACGCAGGTTGTTGTGAACCTATCGAGGGAAGGCGGCAAAAGATTCGTAGAAGTCAAAAAAGCCGGGTGGCGGTACAACCCACAGAGCTATCAACGTTACGAGTACTCGGTTCAAGGGTTTGACATCAAGATCTTCCCGAAAACGCGCTCCGAAACCGCTAACGCAGTTGCCAAACGCGCACGCTAAATAACTTTGACCAATGATTAGCTGGCTAATTGTTTCGCCAGTTCCGTGAAGAATTGGCCAATTCGTCTCTTTCCTTGTGCAAAATCAATTATCGCCGTAATCATAGTAACTGGTGTCTCCGCCGCAACTGAAACTCTCGTCGTGTTCTCATTTACAGGCATCACGTTGATTAGAAGTATTGAACTCCATGACATGGGGCCTGCTTTCGTCTTTGCCTTAACACGATGCGCTGCCTCATCAATTTGCTCAGTATTCCATTCCAGACTGGTAAGCACCTTTTGAATACCCATCCAGACCTTGCTCAAGGAGTGATCTATCTCCACCGTCTCTTCCTCTTTCCGTAAATATGCCATGCTCTCAGCGGAATCCATTGGAAGACCGTATTTATTTAAAGATTCGCGCGCTAAGGTCCCTGAGAACTCGGGAAAAAACTGCAAGCGGAAACGAGTGTAGTCTTCGTTTATTGAAAGTTATTTAAGTGAAAAAGTACATCAATCGATATCGCAGCGTGACGTTATGGCTTCAAACAGACAGACTCAAACAGTTGTTGGTCATGTTGGAATCGAAGTTTCCAATCTGAGCCGTTCCAAAAAGTTTTACAAGACCTTGCTAGAAGGACTAGGCTTCGCTATAATAATGGACACTGAAGATGGAGCAGGATTCTCCAATCAAAACTTTCAGATATGGCTAGGCGCGTCGCAGAAACCAAGAGTCAAACGTGACGCCCCAACCGGAGAAGAGTTCGTCGTAGCCGATCACCTGGCCATACTCGTTCCAGACAAAGAAACCGTTGATGCCGCTGAGAAAACAATGAAGAAGAACGGGTTCAAAGCCCTATTCCCCTGCGAAGAACATCCCCAATTCGAGCCAGGATACTACGCCGTGTCATTTTGCGACCCCGACAACTACGTAACCGAAATCTACACCAGACCAAAACCAAAACGATTCTAGCCAAACCCCAACCTCCAAACGACAAACCAGCCTCTTCCAAACGCGACATCATTACAAATTCAACCTCAAGCGCTCCGAGCACACTGATCGCACTGCAGCATCAACTAAGCGTAGCCCGCGCGGAACTGAAAGACCAGCAGGCCACGCCGACGCAGAGCCCAGCTTGTCTTCAACACTTCTCAGAAATGCGCGCCCATCTGCACGCCCACCTGCTTCAACCTTGTCACACGCACAGGAACATCACAACGGACGTGTGTAAAAAAACGTAGAGGATCAACAAAGAAATGTTACAATCCACATTACATCTGACATTACAAATAAACCGAACTTATCAGCTCTGAACGGCGTTCCAGGCCTGTTTTCTTCATGGTTTGTTACAATCCACATTACTTCTGACATTACAAACAAAAATAGGGGGGTCAAAAACGCAACATCGTGGTCTTGTAATCCAACATGATGTTAGACCTAAGCAAAAAAGGCGGGGGCTTTCCCGCGGTTCTATTGGAGGACAGCGTCACGCTCTCAGACTGCCCTGCGCTAGCTAATTGTTTAAATTCTCACAGATGAATAAGTAGGAAAGAGCGAAGGCTTGGATGCAATGTCGTACGTCTTCAACATTCCATTCCGAGACAATCAGAAGCTGAAGCATGTCATTGAGGAAGTCAAGAAGGACGCGAAACTGCAGACTCTGTGGAGATGCGCAAACGTGATGGCCATCGACCGCATGGGCTACACGGATCACGGACCCACCCACGTTAAAATCGTCTCCAACATTGCACTCAAAATCCTCAGAATCCTGGTTGACAAAAAAGTCGTGCCCGGCATCGTCAAGAACTACAACATGAAAAACGACGACGCCGAAGTAGTCGTCGTACTAGGCTCAATATTCCACGATCTGGGCATGACCGTCATAAGAGAAGGACACGCATTCTACGGCGCACTCATAGCCTCACAGCTCATCGAAAAATACCTCCAATCAGTCTACTCTGAGGAGGAACGCACCATCATCATGTCCGAAGTCATGCACTGCATAGTCTCCCATGAAGACCCAATCAAACCCCTAACCGTGGAAGCAGGCATCGTACGCATCTCCGACGCTCTGGATATGGAAGAGGGAAGAGCCCGCATCCCGTTCCAAGCAGGAAAAATCGACATCCACTCCGTCTCTGCACTGTCAATCGAAAAAGTAAGCATCCAAGAAGGCGAACCGAAACCCGTGACAATAAGAATAACAATGTCAAACTCTGCAGGAGTCTTCCAAATAGACGAACTCCTCAAACCCAGAATCGAAAACTCCGGACTCCAAACCTACATTCACGTCATCGCCGAAATAACCGGGGAAAGAGAGAGAAAGATAATAGACAAATTCGAAATATGACTCCCGCCCCCAGCGTCAAACCACACCCGCTCCTCCAACAGCAAACAAGAAATAAACAAACAGCCCATAAAGGAACAGCAGAGGACAAAGGTTTGACAGACATTGTTCTTGTTTTCGAGGTCCATCAACCTCACAGAATAAAAAGAAGCTTCTTCTGGGAAAGCAAAATGTTCGAACGCGTTGACAAAAAAGAGTACTTTGACTACTACTTTGACAACGCAGTGAACAGACAGGTTTTTGAAAGGACAAGCAGAAAATGCTATTTTCCGTCGAACAGCATACTGCTCGAACTCATCGACAGGTACAAGGGAGAAAAGAAAAAACCCAAATTCTCATTCAGTCTCTCAGGCGTTTTCTTGGAACAGTGCGAAATGTTCAACAAGGACCTTCTAGAAACATTCAAACAGTTCGCAGAATCTGGGCAAGTGGAGTTTCTGAGCCAAACCTACTATCACTCCTTGGCAAGCCTCTACCCTGAAAGAGAAGAATTCATCGAACAGGTAAAGATGCATCAGCAGGTAATGAGAGATCTGCTGGACTACACGTCAACGGTTTTCGAGAACACGGAACTGCTCTACAACAACGCCGTTGCAAGAACCGTTGAAAAGCTTGGTTACAAAGGAATTTTCACCGAGGGCGTGGAAAGAATACTTCATGGAAAGTCGCCGAACCACCTTTACTCACCGAAGGACTTGAAAAAAATCAAGATACTCCTACGAAACTACAAGCTGACAGACGACATAGGCTTCAGGTTCTCGGCAAGATGGTGGAACGAGTGGCCATTAACCGCGGACAAATACGCAAGCTGGCTGGCAGCAACGCCAGGTGACTGCATCAACATCTTCCCAGACTACGAAACCTTCGGAGAACACCACTGGCCCGAAACTGGCATCCACGACTTTCTGAGACACTTGCCGCCTGAGATTCTGAAGTGGTGGAACCTGCACATGGCCACGCCTTCCGAGGTGGCACAAAAGTACATGCCCGCCGGAGAGATCGACGTCCCAGAGCTCGGAGGAACAGTCTCCTGGGCTGACTTGGAGAGAGACGCGAGCTGCTGGCTTGGAAACACCATGCAATGGGCCTTCTACACGACTTTGAGACGGTTGGAACCCCTAGTCAAGGAAACCGAAGACAAAGAATTCCTGAAAACATGGAGATACTTCCAGACGAGCGACCACCTCTACTACATGTTCACCGCAGGCGGCTCACCAGGCGAAGTTCACTCCTACTTCAGCCCATACAACACGCCCATGGACGCCTTCGTAACCGCGCAAGCGGCAATACTGGACTTTGAGAACAGAGTGAGACTCGCCGCGATAGTCGCAGACGAACCCTTCCTATTCTACACGGGCATAGGAGAAAAACACTTCACGGGAACAATGGCCTGGAGCCTAAAAGGCTTCACAAAAGCCATTCACAAAGTGAGCACGAAATCCGTGGAATTTCACAACAACCGAGGAGACTTCGAACAATGGGCTCAGAAGTCACTTCACAACGCAGCATTGGCTGAACAACTGAAGAAAGAGAGGCTCTCGAAACTGACCGGCGAACCTCTCAGACAAGCAATAAACAAAGACGCGAACAAAGCATCAGTCAAACTGACAGCCGAAATGCGCTCCGCAACCAAGTACTTCTAACTCGGATACGCGTATGCCTTTATAAGAAAAACTCGCCAACAATATGCTTCAGGTATAATTGAGGTGATTGGATGAGTGAAGTGCTTCCGCTTCCAGAGAAGATTCTGCAAACGTTGCATAATCTCTGTGCGACATCGCCTGATCTGGCCAGACGAAGTGAAGAACTGTCGCAGGTCATGCAAGTTGACTTACACGAGTTGGAAGGAATTCTGGATGATTACAAGCGCCAAGGCTTTGCAGAAAGCTTCACGGACAATGAAGGGAAGAAGAGGTACTACCTCACAGGAAGCGGAATAATAAAGATCTGTGCAATCTTCACGTAGTGAAACCTCAATGCACGTCGTGATCTTCTCGTGGGAATACCCACCCAGGATCGTCGGGGAACTCGCAAACTACGTGAAAAAACTTGCCACAGAGCTTGTTAAGAACAACGAGAAAGCGTGGGTAGTCACCTATCACGACTTTCTGACTGGAGAGTATGAGGAGCCTGAGGGTGTCAAGACTTTCAGAGTGACGAACCCCGTTCACACTCACATCGGCGTCCTCACATGGGTTCTCACTTTGAACCAAGAAGTCGAAAGAGTCGCCGCAAACATCTACTACGCGTCAGATAAACAAGTTGACCTGATTGATGTGTATGACTGGCACTTCATACCCGCCGCTGTCACGTTGAAGAAGGCGCTGGCCATCCCATTCGTCTATTCCGTGGAGAGCGTGGAAGAACACCGTTCTCACGGTGCCAATTCACCGTTCAACATGTCGATAAAGAGCATCGAATGGCTTGGAACGTATGAAGCTGAAAAACTGCTCGTCAAGTCCGAATGGATGAGAGAAGAGATAATCAGGATATACAAAGCCCCAACAGGCAAGATCAAAGTGATCTCGCCTAAATCTGCGAACTGGATAAAAGACATCCTGGAGACCTACAGAAACTCGGGGGCATCAACATGAACAAAGAATTGAGCATCATGATGCTCACTTGGGAATTCCCACCCAGAATCATCGGAGGAATTTCCCCGCACATTTACAACCTTTCCAGAAACTTGGCAAAGCACGGCGTAAAAGTTTACGTGGTGACCTGCGATTTTCCCGGGGCTCCTCAGCATGAGATCATAGACGGTGTTGAGGTCTACCGCGTCGACTCGTACAAGAACCCCGCGCCGGACTTTGCAACGTGGATTTACCTCATGAACGTAAACATGCAGAAAGAGGCCGCCGCGCTTGTCCGTAACCTCGGCGGAAACATAGACATATTCCACGCTCACGATTGGCTTGTTGCGACGGCCGGAATCGGGTTGAAGCACGTTTTCAGAAAACCGTTCTTTGCCACGATGCACTCCACAGAAATCGGCCGCAGAAACGGCATCCATACTGATTATGAAAGGATGATACATGAAACGGAGGCGTGGCTAACCTACGAAGCCTGGAAGGTCATATGCTGCAGCGACTACATGATATCACACGTACGATGGGCCTTCGGACTTCCACCTGACAAACTGGTCATGGTGCCAAACGGCGTCAACTTCGAAGCCTACGCGAGAAAAGAAAATGAAGATATAAGCCAATTCAGAAACAGATTCGCTTTGCCGCAGGAAAAAATCGTGCTTTTCGTGGGAAGACTAGTGCATGAAAAGGGAGCCCATGTGCTCGTGAGCGCAGCTCCAAAAGTGCTGGACAAAATAAACGCAAAGTTCGTCTTCGTCGGAAACGGATACATGAGAGACCAGCTCTCAGACCTCGCTCAACAGATGGGAATAGCCCACAAAGTCATGTTCACGGGCTTCGTGGACGGCGAAACCCTGCGAAAACTGCAGAAGTGCGCCGACGTCTCCGTCGTGCCCTCCCTCTTCGAACCCTTCGGAATAGTAGCCCTCGAAGCCATGGCTGCAGGAAGCCCAGTCGTAGTCTCAGACGCCGGCGGCCTGTCAGAAATAGTCAACCATGAAGTAGACGGAGTCAAAGTGTACACCGGCAACCCCGATTCACTATCCTGGGGAATAACAAAGGTGCTGACAGACGAAGGCTTTGCAAACCGCTTGAGAGCTAACGCGCACAGAAAAGTCAAAGAGAAATACAACTGGGACATGATAGCACAACAAACGAAAAACGTGTACGAAGCGGTGCTAAGCGAGTACTCAAAGAGCTTCTGGGCACAGAAAAGCTGAAAGAAAGCGTCACAACGAAAACTAGGGGTACGTCAGCTTAATGGCCTTGTGTCCGCAAGCGTCGGCGCACTTCATGCAGTAAATGCACTCCGGATGGCTGAATTTTTCCCAAGGCAAGTCCAGTATGGGAACACGTGTAGGACAGACCTGAACACAGAGGCCGCATCCACTTTTCTCGCATTTGGTAGGTTCTCTCCTCAAGCCAATGAAGCTGAAGTTGTTCATGATAGCCATGATGGCCCCGTGAGGGCAGAAGTACCTGCACCAGCTTCGAGGCACGTAGGCAACGAAGGCCAGAACCAAAACCATGATTACAAGTTGAGCCCAGAAAAGCGCGGACAAGCTCGAAATGCTGCCTAATACGTCTACGCCTTGGCTTGAAAACACGTTAACAGAAAAATTGTGCACCATCGTCGGCAAGGTTGCGAACAAGGTTTCCGATGGACTCACGGCCGTGAAAGGCGCGTTGGCAAAGATGCCGAGAGCACTCTGATATCCCGCACTGATACCCACAATCTCTGAGGCTGAAAAAGTAACGACGATGAATAGCGTAATTGCCAGAACAAAATACTTCACGTACACCATGGTTTCATGGGTTCTCAATGACAAATCCGTCTGCTTACGTCTGAAAAAACCGACTATGTCTTGGATGAAACCGAAGGGACAGACCCATCCGCACATCGATTTACCAATAAGTATGCCCACGATCAGGAAAGAAGCTATTCCGACCCAGGGAAAAAGGATGCCGGCGTTCCATCCAGTAAACATTAACTGAATGGCTGTGAAAGCGTCGCCCGCGCTGTTCATCTTCAGCCCCCACGTCCAAAGAACAGGAAACAACAGTGGTAGCGCACCGAGACTGAAAACTATTGAACTGAATAAGATGAAGGACAGAAACTGGACTACTCTGCGTGGCGTGTTATACTTGAGCAGTCTCTGTCTCAGTGTCTGTGCGCTCAAACGTTTCGCCTTCTCCATGCTCTAATGAGGGACTGAGTTATTTATTTTCCTATGACTTTAACATTTTCTACCAGGATCCATGGTGCGACGAGTTGCCCGATTTTCCTCTCGTTGTTAGCCAAGCCGGAAACATTCGCTAACAAGTGAAAGATGTCTCCGGCCAGCATCGCTCCCTTGACGGGATAGGCAATCTCGCCATTCTTGATGTTCCAGCTGGGAGTTGCAACGACACTGAATTCTCCGTTCGCTGGATTACTTGTATGCGCGCGCTGCCAATCAAGTATGTTGAAACATCTTTTGCATCATAGCCCGGCGAAGTCGCTTCCCTTTTTTACTTGTAATGTCAGATGTAATGTGTATTGTTACAAACCATGGAGAAAATCAGGCTGGACTACTGTTCAGAGTGGACCCGGCCCGTTTGTTTGTAATGTCAGATGTAATTTTCATTGCAATAGTCAGGGACTGTAGGTAGTGTTGCCCGTGGTACAAAGCCAGAATGGTCAGGTCTGGCAGGCTTACTTCGCCGTTGCCGCCTACGTCGCGCGCGTAGCTTACGAAAGGAAAAATAGTCATGTGCCCTGAGATGCGTGGCGCATCAGATGGAACATGGTTACGCTCTGTGCATAAACATTTTCATTTGAGCGACAAAACTAGCTTCGTCTTCAACCTTCTCAAGTTCCATTCTGCGAAGAAGGTTGCAGTCGGAATTTATGTCTTCGAGAATTTTTCTCTCAATGACGTATGCGCCTGATCTTAGGAAGTCCTCAAGCCCCTGTGCGAACAGTTCAATCTTGTCGGTGATCTCACTGCGTTTCAAGGAGTAGTTGTGTTCCATGTACCTAAAGATCAGATTGGTCGCTTCTTTCCCGAAGACCTGGTTCAGGACCTTATCGATTATTGCTAGGACGGCCTCATTCTTGCTGGATGTTTGTTGTGTTAGTATCTCCATCTGGTACCACATCAGCATCGTACATCTTACGACTTAATAAGTCTTGTCGTAGACGCGTACATCACACATACAGCAAAAGCACGGAACAAACCCTAAAAAGTGAAATCAGTAAGATTCAACTGTTTTTCTAACTGAAAACAATAATAAACCTTATATCGTCGCTTGCGCACATCATATTCGAGGCAAAGAAAATGAAAATCAAAAGCACAAACGTAGTCAAGCTCTGGGCTGACCAATATCCGGAGGTCACGCGCTGGCTGGCGAAACTCCAGGACAAGGACGGCAACGCTTGGGGTTTATACCGCTTCTGTCAATGGGCAAATAAGACCCCTCCTGAACTGCTGAAGATGGAAACGCCAGCGAAGGATGTCGAGAAGCTGCTGGACGAGTTTGTGTCCGTTGAGATTCAAGGATTCACGAACGCGATAAAGTTTCATTGTGTCACGGCAACCAAAAGTTTCTTCCGGCACAACTACGTTGACCTCGCCAAGGCATCGGGTTCCATAACGCTTGAGAAGATGAAACCGTACAACATGCCCACGAAGGAAGGCTTGCGTAAGTTGTGGAACAACACTTACAACCCGCGCGATCGGGCGCTGATAACGTTTGTCTGTTCAACCGCGATAGCCAAGGAAACTTTGTCAAGAATCAAATGGAAACATCTGGAACAGGATTGGGAAAAGATTGATCTTCCATGCATAAGCCTGCCTGCCGAGCTGTTGAAAGGTCACGGTGTCGGACGATACAAAGGTGTTCAGCAGGTAACGTTCCTGACGGGCGAGGCCAAGCGCGATTTGTTGAATTATCGAGAATGGATTGAGAAGCGGATAGGGCGAAAGCTGACACCTGAAGATCACATTTTTCTCGCTGTGCAAACACCTTACGAACCTCTCATGTACGGCCACCTGGGAAAACTGATTTGGGATTTGTCCCGCGAAGCAGGCGTCCCGTTCACTTGGCACGACGCTAGACGATACGTGAACACGGCGATGGAACAAGTTCAAATGTCACCCAACTGGGCGAGGAAGATTAGAGGCAGAAAAGTCAGAGGCGAAGAAGCGCCTTACTCACGACCAGCGATTGAACAGTTACGCGAGAAGTTTCGTGAAGCCGTTCTACTGCTTGAGTTTACGAGCGAGAAGCCAACTGTGACTAAGGAAACATTGAGGGAAGAGATAACTAAGGCGTTGGAAGAAGAAAAGCTCAAAGCCATCGCTGACAAATATCATGTCACGTTGGAAGAAGTCAAGACAGCAATGCGGTCAAAGACTAAGGGTTGGGAGAGGTTGCTACAGAAGAAACGCGAAGATTGCAGTGACGGCAGCCACTGCCAGAGAATTGTAAGCGAAGACGAGCTACCCACGCTGTTGGCTGGCGGATGGCGGTTTGTCGCTACGTTGCCAAGTGGAAAGTGTGTAGTGAGTAACGAAAACACGTAATCTTCCTTGTCTTTTTGCTGTTCTCCATGCTTAGCGCGCGCTTTGTATGGGTAGAAAAAGAGAGAATGTGAGAATGAAAGAAGGAAGTGTGCGCGCGCGCTAATCTCCAGAATCTTGACCCATCTTCCTTTCTTATCCTTAGCGCGCGCGCTGCGCGCTATGATCGAGCGATGCAGAAACGTCGAAAGCGCGCATGCCGCAAGGTTTATGAGGTTTGTCAGCATCTAGATGCTTACGAGGATCATCATGGCTCTGAGTGCTGGTTATCTGACTTCTAAGCAATTGAGGGTTTGGGACATGAAAAGGAGAGGTTTCTTAGAGGCGGGAATAGCAAGGGAATTAGACATAAGCCGTCAGACAGTCCACAAAGCTGCGGATGTGGCTGATAGCAAGGTTTCACAGGCACTCATGGAAACAGCCAAACTGAACAGAATAAAAGTAGGAGCAGTAGACTCTGCGATTGGAATTCTTTCCGGCGTCAGCTCCGAATTCAAGACACCAACAATAATAACTTTTTCCTCTAGAAACGGAGTTCAAGTCTGGTACAAGCACGAAGGCGACTGCGCGAACTGTGACCATCTTGAGAACTGTAGAAAAACACTGGTCGCCGAGATGGAAGACCGAAACATTCAGCTTCCAAAAAACCTTGAGTCAATGCCGCCAACCAAGGTTTCTGAATTTCTCTTTCAGAGGTTAACAGAAGAGTGAAACAATGAATATCCGTGAAAGATTATGGCGCTACTGTCCTAGGCCGGTAAAGCGGACGGGACCTTACATTCTAAGAGCCTACGCGGGTATTCAAAAAGAAATGGTTCCGGGCAGGTTCATGAAATGGCTGGCAGTAGTGGGTTACATTGCCTTCCTTCTGTTCACTTGGCTAGACTACTTCATAAAACTAACTGGCTATGCCACTTTGGAAGGCGCGTTGCTCTACACCATATTAGTTCCGCTCATAACTTATGCTGGCTTCAAAATTTACAAAATTAAGAGCCTCAAATTCTGGCAATGGGAATGGACAGTCGGCTTTGGAGCTATCTTCGGCTTTGCCATATGGTCTGCAATAACGTTCCTCTTGAACCGTGTCCTTTCAGTTTCAGAATGGGCAGGAACGCCTGGTGTTTTGTTCACCTATACCCTACTAGCCTATGCGATAGGGGTTTACGCAGCATACCGAGTTGGCAAAAGAAGACAGTTCAGACCGATAGGCGTTCTAGTCTGAGCCATCGGTTCCGCTGAGGCTATTCCATATTTCTTGCATCAGCAACTATTTCTCTCTCATTTAGTGCGTACGCTTTTTTGTTTTCCGAGTTCGCTGAGAGTGTGCTGTTAGATGGGAAAGTGTGACATTAGATTTATTAGTGGCACTGGAAAGGCATTAAGGTTAGAGTCGCAGGAGAAATCTCTCCATTTCAAGATTGAGGGCAGAAGTGCACGCCTCATTCACGCACTCACCCATCGTGTGTGTGTTGTATGGGTAGGTAGGTATAGGTAGGTAGTGGAGTTGGAGTTGTGATTTGGAGTAGTGAATGCAAGTGTTTTCTCGTGGTAGTGAAGTTGGTTGGTTGGCTAAAACGTTACCCCAACCAACTTCAACGGAATGCGGAAAAGTTATAGGTGCTGACCAGTATTGTCATTAAGGGTTAATCTTGTTCTTCTCTGAGCGTGACTCTATTGTCCAGTCCTTCGGCGTATGAACGTGCTACGGCATTTGTTATCCTCGCAATCGGATTCCTAGTCGTTGGGATTCTTAGTCTAGTGCTTAGAAATGCCCCAGTAGCGGCGGGGCTTCTAGTCGCCGCGCTTATGTGGCTACTGGCTTCGCTATTCTATTTAACGAAAGAACATAGACAAAGGCGACCTGAAAATTCGCCATCAGCTATTTAGCGCGTGCCTAAAAATGAATAAATACCACTTTCGACCATTTTAAGTGTAAGCCAGCGTGCAATTGGTTAGGTGAGGTCACATAAATGGCACGGCGATTGCTAGTAGCTAGGACACTATTGATAGCTGCAATAGCATTGTTAGGCTTTTTGATGTATATCTTCTATATTGCGAAGATTGTGCAGCCTGGATCTTGGATTGGGGAGACGCTTCTTATTGCGGCATTCCTGCTAATAGCCGCAGGTGGGTTTGTTTCAGCTCGAGACAGAGAACGATAGATCGTACTTTAACATCAGCCCAACATCCCCTCGGCGCGCGCTGTTGCCGTGCGGATTTAAGATTTCTTGAGAGGTAAAATGATATAAGATGGTTGAACCCTAGTAACTATGGGTTGAATCTATGAAGGATTCACATCAGGTTCTTGTCGTAGCGGGTGTTGTTATCCTGATTGGTATCGTCTTGATTGGCTTGTCAAGAAGCATCAATATTTCTTCTGCATATAACCCATTTCTTAGCGCTCAAGCTTTTTTTACTATGGGGTTCTTCTTTTTGGGTTTTAGTTTCGGAGTGCTGGGAGCAATCGGTTAGAGTGCTGGGAGCAATCGGTTACATAGTTAGGCTAGAAAAGAAAATACCTCAAACTCCACCACCTTAGCTCCTCTTTTTTTGTTTTTTTAATCAGTTGATTAAGTCCCTTGCCGCTCATATTCCTCTTTCAACTTGACTAGAGCCTTTTGTATGTCGTGACTGATAGATTATCATGGATGAGGTAATCAGAAGACCGATAAGCAGAAGCAACGCCAGTATTGTTTGTCCTATTGCAGTAAACTCGATAATAAGAAAAATCCAACAGGCAACTGTTAATATGAGGATTCCCTTCGAAAAATCGCCTATTAAACCCATATTTTCAACTCTGAGTCAAACAGAATTTCTTCGCGAACGAGTTTATTAAACCTTACTACACACTACACTATTGAATAGCAAAACTTGCACATCAAAGATAATCGTAGCGTGCTTAGGAAGTGCGATTCTTGAACCCTAGTTTGTCTTCTGTTGCTGTGCCGATTTAAGATTTTCTTGAGAGGTAAAATGATATAAGATGGTTGAACCCTAGTAACTATGGGTTGAATCTATGAAGGATTCACATCAGGTTCTTGTCGTAGCGCGCGCGAACTCCAAGCTTGGAATACTTGGTCTCGTGGTATTTGCATATGTTGTGTTCGTTCCAATTATCCCATTTCACTACTTCTACAATGTCGACCTAAACAACCCGTAGCGCGCGCGCTAGATACCATGGCCTATTTCCGCAGATGGGGCCTAATCACGTTTCCCAAACATTTCTATCCTAACGACCCCAAGACCGACGGCAAGAAAATCGACAAGCTCACAACGCCGCAAGAGTTAAGCGGAATTCTCAACTGGACGCTAGACGGATTGGCAAGGCTAGAAGCTCAAGGCCACTTCACAAACGAGGCTCCCGACAAGGTGAGAGAGCACTACATCCGCGTCTCCGACCCGCAAGCAGCGTTCATTGAAGCCCGCGTAATCTACGAGAAGCAAGACGAAAAAGGCAGGGACAACTGGATTTCAAAAGACGACCTTTACAAATACTACCGCCGCTACTGCAACCACTATCATCTATCCACAATCAACCGCAAGGTTTTCTCAGCGCACGTCAACGACTACTGCATGCCAAACGCCGTTGACAGCAATGCGGTCATAGCAGGGCAGACGGAAAGAGTCTGGCGGGATATCAGATGGAAAAAGGCTGTTGAGATGCCAGAAGGAGAGAGTTTAGAAGGTGCAGAATACGATGAGCAATGAGACACCGTTTGCGATGTTTCCCATGCGATGGGAATTACTGTTTCCAACGTTTATATATTTTTTACAAGACTACACACAAGTATATTATAAACATCGCAAATATGAAAGTGTACGATACCCCCATTGATAAGAAGGGGAGGTGACAGTCTGAAAGCACCCGAGAAATTTAATAAGAACGTGATAGAAAAAAGTGAGAGCAAGGTTCTTGTTGACGCTCTTCAAGGAGAGTTTATAGAAGCGGAGTATCACAGGGTTCTGCAAGGCGAGGAAATTAAATGTGCTTGTGGAAAGGACTTGAGGGTCGGGTGGAAAGTCTACTATGTTTGGAACGTGAAAAACAAGGAGTTTCTTACGATTGGTAGTTGTTGTATTCACAAGTGCCCACGCCTCCATCACTGGAAAAGCAAGGAGGAATATCTTTACAACGCTCTTAAGATGGCTCGAAATCCGAATGAAGCAGAATTTGTTCAACGTCAGATTAACAAGTTGCCGAAGTGGGGTTCCAGTCTCATCATGAGCCCAGGTGCAGCTAAATGGCTTAAAGACATAACAGGCAAGGAGTGGAGATGGAAAGTCTGGAAACGTTCAAAGCGTCGAGCGACCAAAAGCGTCTAAGCACCTGCCGAGTATCCGAAACGTCGAACCTGCAATCTCCCCATTTTGCGCCTGTTTCAGCAAATTGATGGGAGGTTCGAGACGAACTGCCAACATCGAACTGTGAGTATCCGATGGGTGGTTTTCGACTGGCGTTCCAATGCTTTCGAACCCTAATCTCCTCAAATCGTCCCTGTTTACCGCAACATACTATGGGCGGGTGGGAGTATCCGACCTGCCTATCTGTTGAACAACAGGAACTGCCCATTTCATCCTTGCAATGGCGTTTCAGGGATGTTTCAGGCAGTAGGATTGAGCGTCGAACTGCCTCGAAAAAGGAAAAATACGCCCAAAATGTCCCTTGGTTCTGGATTTGCGCCGCAAAACGCTACTGTAAAAATGCTGGGAGTCGGACCGAAAAACTCAACTTGCTCTCGGTAGGTCGCCGCTACTTCATACTTTTTGTACTTTTCCGTCGAATGTTCGCTTTTAGGTATGGGAAACACCATGCAGCGAAACTCCACGAAAAACAGCGGAAAACAGCGAACTGGGGAGAAATCAGCAAGTTGCCTTTTTCCCTGTCTCCCATGCCATCATCGGATACTCACCTAAAACTCGTCTATCCTTCCCCGCTTTGCCAAATCGCGCTCGAACTGGGAGTTTAAAGGTGCAGGTTGGCTCTGTCTAGCACGTGGAAGGACAGTCCTAGACAAGGATGAAACGTCCAAGTTTTCTGAATAGCGCGCGCTTGACTATTCAAGACAGACAGAGAATTGTTCTATTTAGATTTGACAAAGGGTTTTACTTGCTCTATCAACTTCTTGAGTTCTTTTGAGAGACGCATTCGTTGCTCCCCTTCCTCTAGATAAAGAGGCTCTTTTTCCATCTTGGTCAGCATGGACACGTACAAGAATTCAAACTCTGCTAGATGCTTTTCAACACTACAGACATTCACTTCAATTTGTAAGTCCTCACCCCATTTCTCTTTCTCTTTCTTGATGAACTCTTGAGGAACCAATTTCAGGAAGATAGCAGATTTCAGACTAAGTGCGCTTGCCATCGTTTTTCCCGTGAGTAACCTAAGATAGATGTACTCTGCACCACAACTTCCTGATGTGCTAATTCCAAAATCTTTCTCAATTTCTTGCTTAACAAACTCCTCAAGAGCTAGTTCTGCAGCGTGTCGGACCGTTAGATACTTATTAAATCTGTCCAAGACTTCAATCAATCCGCTCGTCAAGTCTGTTCCAATAGTGAAAAACAGATAGTCATCCTTCAGCTTCTCTAGATTCGCTATACTATTGTAGGGATTGGAGAACTCTACATCTCCTAATATCTTGCTCGTTTCCATAAACATTGGTCCATATACTCTATCCCTCAACTCACGAGCGTTTTCTCTCTTGAAAATTTGTCTCTGTATAAGTAAACCGCTCACTACTCCTATAGCAGCGCCAGCTAGAGTGGCAAATATCTGAGTGTATTCGCTCATCTCTATCCACTCTGTTCAACTACTATGTCACCCATTATATATTATTGAATGCGCGCTAAGATCCTGAAGATAGAGAACTGCAGATTCACATCATATGGGAAAGAGTGACTGAAACACCTCTAGGATGTATCTCCCTTCCTTTCATACTCCGCTTTCAGCTTGACTAGAGCCTTTTGTGCTTTGTTCTTCAAGTATTCGGGAAGAGGCACAAGAATTAAATTCGGATGGACTTCCTACTCTTGAATTGAGGGGAAAAATATGAGAAAACCAGATGAATCAAAACCAGACGAGAACAAGGCAACAAGCATGAAAATGCCAAAGCTTACATACCGTTTAGTCGGCAAGGTTCTTATCTTTGCTTTGCTGATTTTTCTTGTTGGCACGCTTTTATTGATGGCAATGGTAAATGTATTCAACATACCAAACGATCTTCTTAATCCCTCATTGCCCACAAAAAGCCAATTTATGAACGTTGACTATTTTACTAACAATAGTGGAAATCTCGTTCTTCCAATCTTTGGTAATACTGTCACAAATGATTTGCTAATCCATATAGAACTTAATTTGACGACACAAGGAGCATTTGTGGAAGACCAGATTGTAACGATAGATGCCCAAGGCAGTGTTTCAGATTCATTTGCAAATAATCTCTATATAACTGGAGAATACAAACCCGTCTACGTACTTTTTATCGGAGCGAATACTGTAATTGGCAATTTGAAGCTTCGTTCCATATATGGCGACATTTTTGGAGTTGTAGGTCTCGAACCCACCTATTCAAATGTTACAGCATGGGCTATAGGTTCACTGCATCTTGAGGGTGGCAATCAAACTCAAATTGAATGGTCTTCTCAAGGCGACTACTACCCTATTTTAATGATACCCACCTCAGGCAATCCTCTACTGATACCGTATCCAAACAAAATCATCCATATCAATTCCGCTGAAGTGTTGGCAAATAGTAGATACAACAGAATCAATGAAGTATTGACAGTAGTCTTGACGGCTTTTGCGGCAATCGAAATTGGAAAACTGATGTATGAATCATTTTTCAAGAAGAAGAACTGATAGGTCTTCTGTTGCCGTGCAGATTTAAGATTTCTTTATGTTCATCTTTTAGTTTTACCAAGTTTTTTCCAAAATGATTGAAATCGGGGACAAAACATAAGCCAGAGCCACAAAATATATGCGAAAGCAGCTAATGAAGCATACACAACGCATCCGCTAATTGGACTGAAGTAAGAATTAGCTTGATTACCAACAAGTCTAACCATGACAAGACCGTTCAATATCAAAGCTAGATTAACAATGAAGAACATACCTAGAGCTAGAGAACTCCTTGCAAGAGCCAGACTCCATTCTCTTCCATTTCTCTGATGCAGAAGGTAGAAAGGAATTGCAGTTAAGAGTGCTATTGCACAAAAGAAGCCGTATATTGAAAAAAGGTTTGTGGCGTTGCCCGAGTAAAAAGGACCATTGTAAATTATCTGGTTTAATTTCGCTACTATGTCACTTGGTATTGTAAGAATGATTGAATAGCTAGCAAATAGAAAACCTAAAAGTACAGTAGCAATTTCAATTTCTATTTTGGGCGATTCCTTCCCATTGCCTGAAGCCATGATTAACCTATACCCTACACTTCAAAGGGCACTTATTGATTTTTCTGTTCTCCACTTTCGACATAGCGCGCGCGCAAAACTTTCACATGCGGTCATATAATATTTTAACTGCATCTTAGCGCGCACTAGCATGTGGCGCGGCGTTTCAGGTTGGCTGTTACTTTCACTTTTGCATGTCTTATTCATTCAGAAGTAGCTCGTCCTTCAGGTACCTCTGATTGGCCATTCTCTTGATCTTGAGGAATTTCTTTGAACCTTTTTCAGTTTCCTTCTCATAGATGTCAATTTGTCCTTCGAAGAGATCTAGGACTGCTCGAACTTCTTGGGAAGGATGCATCTCAGGATCCATTACTGCCAACGTGGTAAATCCGTTTGCTCGTAGTTCTGAAATGAGTCCTGTAAGCCACCTTCTAGTTTGAACTGCATGATGCTGTAGAAGAAGGTCTGAGATTAGACTGATACAGATTCTTCTCGGCCCCTTAAGCGAAGGATCTAGCTTGCGGATTGCTGAGGTCAAGGCGATGCTGATGTCGGTGAGATTTTCTACACCCTTCAACGTGAATATGTTGGGTGAACTCTTGACGATTGTGTCTGCTTGAGGGTTGCAGACAAAGAGTTTGAAGTTTGACTGGAACTCATTCGCGAGATTCTTTGCTAAACCGGGGTCAATCGTGACGTAGAATGTGACTTCACTTTTCTTTGCCCCTGCCTCAAGAAAACTCTTGACCAGTATGTCCCTCTCATCGCAGGAAGGTGAGGTTAATACAACGGCATAGTTTTGAGGTATTCCTCCACACAGCAGCTTGTCAAGATCCGCATATCCCGTGGCGACAAGTTCTATAGGCTTAGGCACTGCGGTTACCTTGCCTGTCTCTATGCAGAGCAGTTTTGCTTCTACTTTTTCAATGTCTTTCTTGGCTCCCATTTTTTGGAATATTTCCAATGTTTGATTGAGCAGATCACGGGCTTTTTCTTTGTCGTCTCCTTTGTTTCTTTCTAGGTACATTGACCCGTATTCGTATAGAAGTTCAGCGTACTGGTAAACGTACCATTTTTCTGCGTTCAGTGATTTGCACTCTGCCAGACTTTTTTCGAAGTGTTGTATGGATTGTTCCCAGTTCCTCTGTTCCCTGAAAAGCATTCCTTTCAACATTTCAGCTATTAGAATGACTACTCTGAATCTTTCTTTTGAAGCATACTCGTACATTCTTTCAATAAGCTCTTTGGTCTTCTCAGTTTCTCCCTTTTTTAGATATAATCTTGCAAGTTGTGGAAGTGTAAAGTAAACCTGATACATTGTGTTCTCAGCTTTTTCATAGATACTATTGCCTTCGTTCAAATACTTCTCAGCTTCAGAGTACTCCTCCATTTCCACAAACAATTCCCCAAGCATAGCCGCAGCCTCAGCAATGGTCTGATACTCGTCAGTGTCTATTGCTATCTTGTAGCCTTCTCTCAAATATTGAAGACTCTGGCCCCATTCTCCTAGGTACTGATAAATGCGTCCAATATAACACTTAGCTTGAGCGATGCCTACAGTGTTTTTGGTTCTCTTGCTAAGCGCTAACAGTTCTTCCAGCAAGACAAGAGCTTTCTGCACGTCCCCCATGTTCCAATAGCTGGAGGCCAAAGTCCTACCGATCCAGGACGTGGAAGAAGTCTCACCAACCGTCTTCCCCAGTTCGAATCCTTTTTGTCGCGTTTCAACTGCCTTTTTGGGGTTTCCTATCATCTCATAATAGATGCTAATGTTGTTGTAGAGACGGAGGGCAGTTTCCATGCAGTTATTTTCAACAGCTATTTTCAGTCCCTTTTCTAAATACTCTGCTGACTCTTCGATCGATTCGGTTACTCCGGCCAAATCGTTGTAGCACTCTGCAAGTATTTCAGCGTTGCCAAATCTCTCTGCCAGTTCTAGTGCCTTATGCGCAAAATGTGAAGCTTTGGCGATTTCGCCCGTTCTCCAGAGCATATGGGAAATGTTCTCATACAAACGGGCCAATTCCACACTTTCAGGCTCTTTCTCCAGAATCTGCAGAGCTGCACTATGGTGTTCTGAAGCTTTCTCTTTGTCGCCAACGGCATCCCAAAGTATGTTTGCCATTTTGATGTGAAGCTCGGCAATTTTTCTCTTGTTTCCCAGCTGATTCCACAATGCTAAGGATTTGTTCCAATATTCCAAGCAAGTATCAGTTTCTCCCATCCATGCTTTGAAGTCGCCAAGCTTCTCAATTACACCGCCCTTCTGTTCAAGACTAGCCTCCTTCTCTTCGAGAAGTTTAAGTGCGTGTTGAAGATAGGAAAAAGCTTCATTGTGAGCATACACTTTCTGCGCTTTTTCTCCCGCCTTCAAAAAGTAGTCAAGAGCCTTGTCCTTGTCTCCACCCTCAAGAAAGTGAGAGGCAAGTTCGCCAAAGTGTTCATCAATCTTTGCAGCGTAGACCTTCTCTAGAGCCGTTCCGACTAATCCGTGGAGTTTCTTGCGTTCATAGGTTCCAACTTCCTCATTCACCACGTCCCTAACGATTATATCAGCAAAGGAACACACGTCTTCTCCACGCACATCTCTGTGCTTGAGCAATCCTGTTTTGAGCAGTCCATCCACTGCCTTGCGTAGTTTGTCTTCGTTTGAACCAGTGACTCCTTGCAAGGCCTCAAAGGTGAAGTCGTTTCCAACAAGAGAAGCCATCGTCAAAACATTTTGCTGTTCATCATCCAGTCGACCTATTCTTGCCTTTATTAGGCTCTTAACGGTCTCAGGAAACTCGATCTTTGTGACTTCTTTGATTTTCCACTTGTTCGCCTCGCGGTAGATTGCCTCCTCTTCCTTCAGGGATTTCACGACTTCTCCGACGAAGAAGGGGTTGCCTCGAGTTTTCTCGTAGACCAATTTGCAGAACTCTGAAGGAATATCCTCCTGCTCTAAGATGTTTTGGATAATCTCTGAGACGTGGTTGAGAGGCATTCGCTTCAGGTGAAGCGATTGAGGCAAACTCTCCCTATTCAATTCGGCCAAGACTGGAGTCAAAGGATGTTTGGAATCAATGTCGGTGTCGCGGTAGGCTCCCAAAAGAAGCAAGGACGACTTCTGAACATCCCGAGCCAGATAATGCAAGAGCAAGAGCGAAGACGGATCGGTCCACTGCAAATCGTCAAGAACCACTAGTAGCGGCGTCTCCCTGGAAATGTTCGTGACAAACTGGGAGACTGCTTCAAAAAGCCTATTTTGCTCCTGCTCGGGACTTATAGGAATAGATTGAGGGATTACTCTAAGTTTCTGGCTAAGCTCGGGAACCAGCTTAGCCACTTCAGCGGGATAGTAGCCTATGACCCTGTACAATTGCTCTGGATTGCATGTTTCCAGATAGTCTTTGATGACTTCCTTCCAGAGGATGTAAGGGGGAACACCGTTCATTCTGAATAGTGCTGGGCATCTGCCGTACAGAACTTGTACTCCGCGTGATTGTGCATAGGCTCCGAGCTCTCTAACCAATCGTGTCTTTCCGATCCCAGCCTCGCCATGAATGAAAACGAGACCGCCTTCGCCGTGGACCGCCCTGTAAACAGCTTCCTTCAGTACATTCATTTCTTCAGTTCTATCGACGAGCGGAACCTCTTTCGTAGCAATAGGACGGGGACTTGGAACACGATCGCGCTCAAGAGACGTCAAGAAGACTTCTCCGCATCAACCTGTCAATAGAATGTCATTGGATTCTACGTTCTTATTGCTTGTGGAAGAACGTCTGATTCAATCTCTAGCTCAGACTGCTCAGAGTGAACAAGTCACGCATAGGGGAGGCTCGACGGATGATCTCGAAATTTCCAATGATATGTAACCTAATCTTACTTTTATTCAATGATACTTCGATGAGCGCGGGCGTCTTGTCACCACCAAAATAATCACAGGCAGTGCGTGCGCTATCTCTGTTATTGGAGCATGCTATTGCTATTGTGGACGTCTGTTCGTATGTATGTGTGTAATATGTTCAGCTAGTAAGAAAAGGATTGTAATCATTCATATCTAGCAAGGTACAAAGGTTTGTTTGCTTCTCTCTTTCTGTCTTCACGAGAGATGCATTCCATTTGCTTTGTGTGTTTCCTTTCCAATTGTTAGGACCGTTTAAAACACTGTTACAGCCAGATATCTGGATTTTCCACTCCTACAAAGCAAAGGTCAAACTCTGAAGACAGACTTTTTTAATCATACTTGCTCCACTTGACGTGCTGTTCCTGACATGATCAGTGGCTGAACATGATTTTCGATGTTAAATTGTCGGATTAGCACAAGTCATAAGAACTGACACAAGAAGAGACTTTACTGTGATACGGGTTGCTTGAAGGTAAGCTAGTAAACTTGAGGGTTGTGGAGAAGGAGGATCTGCCGTTACTTATTGGATGGTTCAACAACCTTGAGTTTGGAGGCAGGTATAATCCTCTGGATGCTCAGCAATCCAGGCCAGAGATTGAGAAGAAATATGACACTTTGGGTTCTGAGGAGAAATGGTTTTTCATAGAGAAGAAGGATGGAAATAAGATTGGTTTCATAGGAACCCATGTTTTTGCAGGGATGTTGGAGATTGGTTATGCATTGATTCCTGCTGAAAGACGTCATGGATATTGTACTGAGGCTGTCAAGATTATGGTGGACTATTTGTTCATGTCTAAGAACATTGTTCGAATTCAAGCAGCAACTAACTATGAAAACAAGGTCTCACAGAAGGTTTTGGAAAATGCTGGATTCCAGAGAGAAGGAACAGAACGAAAAGGGATATTTTGTCTGGGGGAAATGGGCTGACCTCTATCTTTATGGAATTCTAAGAGAAGAATGGAAAGAACCAAAAATACTAGCAAGAACCGCTTGAAGCGCGCGCAGTTTGAAGTTTCCATTCTGTGCTTGACGAGGGGGAGATGAGTCTTCCTCAATTTTACATGAACGTGAGTAGAAGGTTTTTCTAGAACTATCATCCATAACTGATATTTAGCTCTCCACGGTCAGTTCAAACTCTTGCGAGTAATGAAATAACGAGGGGGAAAGGAGAGGGGATAGGCAAGACAGAGAAAGGAGAAAAATCATGCCTTCCCCCTCAGCTTTCCGTAGCATTCCTTTCAATTCCATTTATTTAATCTTTGGTATATGATCACGTCTTAATGAGCGCCTGCAAAATCTCAATAAAAGAGAATCATATTTTTGTTGATAAGCGCGGACAAGCTATCTAGCGCGCGCGCAGCATGAGCGCTCGGAGGTCGCACTCCGGGCTGTACTCTACGGGTCGCCCCGCACCTTCCTGGTGTAGACCGTTCCAGAGGATGGAGTGAAGAGGAGTTAAATCCAAGTTCTTGAATAGAAGCATGGGAGAACCTGATCTCTTCATTTTCGTATCCATCAATATGAGGAGGTCGGGCTCTCCCAATATAAACCATGAATTATTTAATCCGCCCGCGCGAGCTCAGCTGTCTATGCTACATAATTAACGAAACACTTCTGGTTTGGTTTGGGGTAAAGTTTTATAATGGTTGGAATAACCAGAATATTACGTGTATTATCCTTATTTATCTATGAAAATTTCTAGCGCACGCTGAACTTCCAGCTAGGGACTGTTTCGTCTTCATCAACCGTATACTCGATTCGGAAAGTACGTGAGTTTATTGGTCCCGACCCTGTAGCTTCTTGGCGAGTTTTATGCTTTCCTCGCTTATCTTCGAAACGCGCGCGCTATCAATTAAAGTCGTTAAAGAAAAGGAGGTTACTCGGATCAAGTACACTATGTATCCAAACAGCTACGCTAGGGTTGAGGTCTGATCGCATGTTCAAATATTCTGTAATTTTTGAATGTATTTTTTCCTCAGTTCAGGATCGTCTATCTCAGCTAGTAATTTCTTGAACTTGTTAAAGTGTTCATCTGCTTTGGCAATTCTGTTTCGTCGCTTTTCGTATTCCAAGTTTTCCAGATTCCTTTTGATAGTATGCGGGTCTGGTACTGGGAAAGTGATTTGCCCAGGATTTTTCAGTATATTTTGGATTTCCACAAAGAGTTTTTGAGCAGTTGGACCAACTCCTGTTAGGACACACCAGCCACGGGTTCTAGTCATAGCCGTGAATGCCTGATTTCTCCCTTGGACTATTAGCATCGAATTCGCGTCGACTTCATCAAACCCTGTTACGTAAACAATAGTGGCTTCATTTCCCTTTGCAGGAAATATATTTGTTAAAGTTACGCAATCTTTTTTCTGGAATATGCTACTGGATATGTCTTGTTTGGGGATTATCGCTTCCACATTGCTTTGAGAAAGAGCTTGTTTAAGCATGAAATGTTGATCCCTGCTTCGTTTCCAGTCGAGCGAAATCACAAGTATTTCTTCAGGGCAGAGTTCATCATTGTTGATGTTAGATATTATTTGTTCTGCAACCCATTGCGTTTCCTCTTCTCTATTTTGAAATGCTTTGCATTGAACTAGATTTCTGTAACCAGCAAGTTTTTCAAGACCATGCGGAGAATTTTGTTCTGGTCGCCTGATAGTAAGATTTTGGCCTAATTTGAACTCACCATTCTGACCTAATTTGAATTCACCCGATATTTCATAACCGATGTCTTCCCATCCGCCTGGTTTTGAAATAAACTGAACTGCGCCCTCCGGCCTCAGCAAACCCATTCCGAACATGTGTGCCATGACCAATATGGGGCGAGGCGTTCGATAACAATGATAAAGGATTATGTCTTTTTCCGCTTCTCCATCTGGATAAGTCCCTTCAAGGCTTACCACTGGCGAACCATCTGGATTTGTTCCAAAAATGTCTATCGCGGTGGGAACTTCCAATGCCTCAAGACTTTGGACCTCATCATATGCCCAAATCAATCTTTTTGGTTCTTTTAGAGATTGATAGCATAATTTGTAGAAGTTAAAATGGAAATCCTGACCCTCATCAATTAGAACAGCATCAAATAGTTCAGGTATTTTTTCATCTGCGTTAAGAAGTTCTTCGCAACACTTACCAAAAATTTCATTTTGATGACTGTAAGTGAACAAGTTTCTAGCTTCATCAAATGAACGGGGGATTTTGCATAATTTTCCAGCTATTGTCCTATATAACCCCGGTGAATCCTTAGCGCCCCATCCATCGAGAATATGAATCTTTTCCCAATTTGGGTCTTTGTCAGACCAGTAATGGTAAAACCTAGTTATCAGACTTGTTATCATTCCGCGAAGACTACGAGTATAAAACGTATAAGCGATGTCCCAAGTAGGGAAACGAAGATGAAGCTGTGCAGCTTTCATGCATAGAACTACAGTCTTTCCTGAGCCTGATAATCCCCTTATGCGTTGTGGTCCATTCGGAATTGGAACAGCCACTTTGATTTGCTCTTTGTCAATACTCATCATTTGCTGTTCGACTTGTCTCATCATGCTTCCTTTTGATTGTGGATTGACTGCCTCTGGTCTGGGCTCTCGACGTAATGCTGGTGTTCCTTGAAGAACACCACAGGCAAGTTCGAACTGTTCGTTTGTTAGCGGTGTTTGCTTTTCTTCAGCCGGGACCTGTTGCAGTCTTGTTCTAATCATCAGCGGATCCAAATCGTCCCCGAAAATCATTGTTGTCGGACAAGAAGGCGATAAATTGAACCCTTTTTCAGCCCATTCTGCTCTGGTTATGTAGGGCAGGGCTATAAACACATGAGCCTTAATTACGTCCTGTCTCCTCGTTCGCAAAAGGGCCTCAGTTTTGAATTTTCCCATAACCGCAAACATCTGATCTTCAGCTTGAGTATATGGTGTCTCTTGGCTTGAATGCCAATTTTTCATCTTCCAAGAGGCCCCATCTATGCTTTCTATATTGTCAATTTTACATCCCTTACACTCGATAATGTACAGTCCCCAGAAGCGATGAAGTATTAAGAAGTCTGGTTCGCGACGTGACCTATCGGCTGAAAATACAGGATATCGGTGAAAACAAAGCCCTTCCTCTTCTGTCAGAGCAAGTTCCAAAGCCTTCCAGATTTCTTTTTCTGCATAGTTGCCACCTTCTGAATCTCCCCAGAAGAAATCCATTTTCTTGTCCTCTCAAGTTTTCTTTACCTGATGGTTGTTCTTAAGTTTTTAGCGCGCGCTAATTTATATTCTGGCCAGCAACCTTCCTATGGGGCATCCAATGATCAACGTTGGAGACCTGCTTTCTTATCTAGACTTGTGCAGAGAAGAGGGCGTTAACCTTCAACGGGGAATGAATTTTCGATTGCATGGTGGGTTGAGTGTCATTTTGATGAGCATAAGAGCTGGTGCTCCGTACGCCGATAGGATCGAGGAAAACGGGAGAGTGCTAGTTTATGAAGGTCATGATGCCCCAAAATTGACTGGAGGACTAAACCCCAAAACAGTGGATCAACCGATGTGCAGCGCGCGCGCAGATACTGTGAGTATTACCGTGACGAGGCCATTCTTACCGTGCTGTATGAGTCTGGCTGTCGCATAGGCGAATTCGTTGGAATGAATGTTGGACATTTAGTAGACGTCAAACACGGAAAGACACTGGTTGTAAACGGCAAAACAGGTGAAAGACGTATTCTACTCGTCGAGAGTGTACCCTATCTGAATATGTGGCTTGAGCACCATCCGATGAAGGACAATCCAGAGAAGAGCGAAACGCCGTTGTGGTGCACATTAAGACCGCCTTTCAAACGGATGGAACTTAACACAATTCAGTGCTTGCTAAAGACCCTGCAAAAACGTAGCGTAATTAAGAAGCGAATGAATGCGCATTCGTTCAGACATTCACGTGCAACATACTTGGCTCGATTCCTTAGCGACGCACAAATGCGGACCTTCTTCGGCTGGGAAGGCGCAAGTGAAATGGTCGGTCTCTATACCCATTTAAGCGGAAAGGACACAGACAGTGTAATCCTACGTTCATCAGGCATTATCGAAGAGGAAGAACTTCCAAAACCGTCACCCTTACAAGAAAAAAAGTGTGCGAGATGTCACGCAAGCAACCCAGGCACAAACGAATTCTGCGCTCTATGCGGACGACCCTTCGATGAAAAGGCGGTAATTGCACAGACCTTAGAAGAACAAAAACTTAAGAACGAAGTAGAAATATTGCGGGAAGAGGTTCAGAAGACAGAAGGCGTAGGAGAGTACCTCGATTGCCTGCAGAATCAGATCGAAGAGCTTCAGAAACAACTGGCCGCGCTAAAGAACGGAGGAAAAGCATCCTGAAGTGTCGTAGGCCTCTTCCAAGAAGCTTCTACGATAGACCGGTGCTTACAGTCGCAGAGGACTTACTTGGCAAGTATCTAGTGAGAGAAGCGGTCGACGGTAAGATCGTCGCTCGAATCATTGAGGTAGAGGCATACGGAGGAAGTGACGATCCCGCAAGCCACGCCTACAAGGGAATCACTGAGAGGAATAGAGTAATGTTCGGTGAACCAGGACACGCGTATGTTTATTTCACTTACGGAATGCACTATTGCCTTAACGTTAAGGCGGAAACCGAAGGTGTTCCTGGAGCAGTCTTGATAAGAGCAGTTGAGATAGTTGACGGTGCTGAATTGGCACTCAAGAACAGAAAGTCATCTTCCACAACAGGATTATCAAATGGACCAGGGAAACTGACAAAGGCTCTGGAGATAGACAAAGCTCATAACGGCCTCGATCTAGTTGAATCTGACCAACTTTACATTTGCAAACCAGAAAAAAGTGAGGCTCTTGAGATTTTGAACTCGAAGAGAATCGGAATAAGCACTGGTGAAGAGAGATTATGGCGATTCTATCTTAGAGGCGCGCGCGCTAACCTGCTACGAACAGGTTGATTCCAATATTATTGTACAATGGTGCAAAAAGATCCATGTCATCTACAATGGTGTCATTACCATGAAAGTAAAGCAATGAGGGACGATTCTTTCCCATCGTGTGATAACGGCATCCTATCTTGATCCCCTTTTCAACCTCTATGAAATGATCCTTTGCATTGTTCGCGAGGCGTTTTGCAGAACTCTTCCGAGGATAGAAAATTGTTGCCAGTATTTCTGGTCGGTCAAGAAATGAGAAGTCGACATCCTCGTCTGTCATATGGTCCCCCTGGTACTGCTCCAATTCACTCCTAGATTAGACTATCTCCGATGCAAGCGCGCGTTATTAAGTGAACATATTAATTGGGCGAAATAGCAAAGTGTTATTTGAGGTAAAAATGAAATGCCAATAGTTCAAGTTTCTGTTTGGGAGGGCATGAGCCCTGAGAACAAGAAGAGAACAGTCGAAGGGATAACTAAAGTTTTTGAAGATTTAGGAGTTCCCAAGGAAGCAGTCGAGATCGTCATTTATGAAGCGCCAAAGACCAATTGGGCAACAGGTGGACAATTGCATTCAGAAAGACACGCGCACACGCGCTCGCTATAAGCAGGCCCACTCCCTCAGCCATAAAACCAGTGTTAGAACCGCACACATACTCATATCCAGAGACTAACCACGCGCGCTAACGTCAAGCTTAGGAAGACTTGTTTCTATGTCCCTCGCCGTATTGAAAGGGTCTGTTTTGGTTTTTCGTCAGCTTCCTCTTAAACATCTCATCCATGTTGATTGACGGGCACGCTAACCTGCTTGCATCCAGAATGTAGAACATCGTGTCAATCAGTTCCTCTGCTATTACTTCTTCACTTTCACCCTTCTTCCAAGCGTCACTTGCTTCACCCAATTCGATGAACGCGAAGAGCAATTTCTTCGGAATATCTTCAGGTTTGTTATAGAATCCTTTCTCAAGGACGAGTGTCTCTATTTCCTTTTTCATTTCTTCTAGGTCCAATTCGCTATCCCTCGGCCAGTTAGCTTTTACGAAAGACACTTTTAGGCGAATATTAGACTTCTGGTTTGGGATCTGAAACCTTTGAAGCGTATAATCCTACTTACGGGCAGCCCTGGAATTGGGAAGACAACAGTTCTAATGAAAACTGTGGAAGCCTTGAAGGCTAAAGGTTTTCGAGTGGGCGGAATGCTGAGTCGCGAAGTTAGGTCGTCCGGAAGCAGGGTAGGGTTTGAAATACTGAATCTGAGTGACAATGAACACGGCTGGCTAGCACATGTAAATCAAGAGTCGGGTCCGCAGGTCGGCAAGTACCGTGTCAATCTTGATGACCTTAACCGTGTTGGCGTCGCCGCAATACTGAAAGCTGTTGAGAATTGCCAGATAATTGCGATAGATGAGATTGGACCCATGGAAATGTTCTCAAACGACTTCAAAGACGCTGTTACAAAGGCCTTTCATAGCCTGAAGCCTGTCATCGCCGTCGTTCACTGGCGAGAAAGGAGTTCTCTCATTGAAGAGTTAAAGAAAATGGAAGATACGCAATTGCTCGAAGTAACCCTAAATAACAGAGCAAATCTGCATGAACTGATAGTGAAAGAAGCCGCCGACTTCTTGTCACAGCACACGCTAAATAACACACGTGCTAAATGACTGATGTGATAGAGCTTGTCAGAACCTTGTACTAAGTGCTGTCTTTCCGAAACCCGGAAGAACATCGTTATCGGAGACGGAAACGAACACGCACAGATCATGTTCATCGGTGAAGCACCTGGCTACTACGAAGACTTGGAAGGACGACCTTTCGTCGGTGCAGCAGGCAAGTTTCTTAACGAACTACTATCTGAAGCGGGTCTCAAGAGAACCGATGTCTACATTACGAATATCTTGAAGTGTAGACCACCGAACAATCGAGAACCGTTGCCAGATGAAATCGAAAAATGCACACCGTGCCTTGAGGAACAAATAAAATCCATAAAGCCAAAAATTATCATCACTTTAGGCAATTATGCAACAGGATTTATTTTCGCGAAGGCTGGACTACAGTTCTACGGAATCACAAGACATCATGGTAAGCCGCACGAAGTTTCGTTGCTAGGAATGAACATCACGGTTTATCCAACATTCCATCCTGCGTCGGCACTCTACCACGGTGAATACAGGACACTGCTAATTGAGGATTTCAAAAAACTGAAAGGAGTCGCAGACTCGAACTTCCCATCTAGTGAGAAGCTCGCGTCGCGCAGTTCTTCCAAGCAGGAACAACTGAAATTTGAAATGCACAGACCATGAAGCGCGCGCGCTACAGATTGAATCAAGGATGTTAAAGCTTGATTGTTGACCCGAAAATCGAGGAATTTGTTTCCAGTCTCATTGCTCGTCTAGAAAGGGAGCAAGTTTTTGCCTCAGTTGTCAAGGAAATGGAACTTACCCAGAAGAACTGGGACACTGTCGCAAAGAAAATGGTCGGTCCTGTTGTAAAAAAAAATCTTTCAACTAAGCTTTCCTGAAGAGGATGTCAAAAAGGCCGTCTACGTTGAAGGCGAGGTTGGATTTGAACTGTTCATGGGCGGGTTTGAATCTGAGAAATGGCCTTACAAACTATTTGGCGGCCTAGGCATTTACCCAGACATTGCGATATTGAGTCCTAAGAGAATTTTGATAGAATTGGACAATTCAGGAGCTCCAAGACAAGGACTTTGTGGCTCCAAATTCAAGATGGCCTTGGCAAAGGCAGCATTCGGCTACATGACTGGTGAGTGGGATTATTGTCTCGTGTTCTTTCACAACAGAAGTGGAAAGAAAATGGAACAATACCTAAAAAGGGAAAAAGAGACTGAAATTCTTGAGAAATACAAGACAGTCTTTCACACTAGAATTTCCCTTTTTGAACCAGACAATGTAAACAAAACACACGCATCCTAGAAATATAGCTTGGATTTCAATAGGCGTGATTCATTAAGTTCGAACAGTCTTCAAACTTCGTTGCGAAAGAAAAGCTCAAGGGTAAAGTTTTATCCAAACCGCGGCGCTATTGCCTCCCTAGGCCAAAAAAAATATAACCACTAAACTGCGATGCGTTGGCTAAGTGTGGGCGGCGATACTTTGGCTAATCCCTCCATATCTTCGATAAAGGAGCCAGTCATCGAAACTTCAAACCTTGTCAAAATCTACAAGGAAGGAGCAATCAAAGCTGTAGATGGACTCAACCTGAAAATAGGCAAAGGGGAAATCTACGCCTTAATTGGCGCGAACGGTTCAGGCAAAACCACAACCATCAGCATGCTTACCGGAAGCCTCTTCCCCACATCAGGCGAGATTCGAGTCCTCGGCTTGCAAGTTCCGAAAAAACGCAGAACTGTCGCCGCTGCAATCGGTGTAGCTCCGCAGGAATATGCCTTGTACAGCGATTTGACGGTGGAGCAGAACGTTTGGTTCTTCGCCAAGCTCTACAGCATGGACCGCACTTCATTCCTAAAAAGACTCGACGAACTTCTGCCCATCTTAAGATTGGATGAACGAAGAAAAACAGCTGTCCACAACCTTTCTGGAGGAATGAAGCGCAGAGTCAGCATAGCCTGCGCACTCGTACATCAGCCCAGAATCGTGTTCTTCGACGAAGCAACCGTCGGCATTGACCCTGTGCTCCGTGCCTTCTTCTGGGACTACTTCCGGTCGCTGGCCGAAGCCGGATTAACAATTGTTTTGACATCGCACGTTATGGACGAGGCCGAGAGGGCGAACAGGATCGGACTAATGCGAGCTGGAAAACTCATTGAATATGGCACGCCGGAAGAAATCAAGCAGAGACATTCGGCTTCTTCAATCGAGCAGGTTTTCCTCAAGCTCAGTGAAGGGGCGGTAGCAGATGAGTAAGACCAAGAATTTCTCGTCAAGCAGAGTTATTGCAGTGGTTTGGCGTATCTTGACGCAAATCTCCCGAGACAGACGCACTATAGCCTTAATGATATTTATACCTGCCCTAATCATGCTCATATTTGGCTTCGTACTAGGCGGACAACCGAAAAACCTCTCCGTCATAGTTGACAACAAAGACGCTGGCTACACTGTTCATGTGGGACAAAACTCGACTAGCTTCAATTTCGGCAACGAGGTTCTGTCTTCACTTCAATCGGATGATCGAGTAAAACTAAGCCAGGGAAGCTTTGACTCAGGAAAGACAGGCGTGGACAACGGAACATATTACGCTGCCATAACATTTCCAGCAAACTTTTCCAAAGTATTGATCCTAAGAAATGCTGGACAGAGCATTGACGCGCCAGTCACGATTTACATAGATGGATCCAACCCTACTATTGAAGCCGCTGTTCTGGCAACACTGCAGAGTTCCCTGCAAAACACGTTCGGCAGCGGAGGGGTTGTTCTCAACGAACAATTTGCTTTTGGGGGCGTTCAGTTCTCAAGCTTGGACATAAGCATTCCTGCAGTGATTTCCCTGGTGCTTACTCAAACAGTGCTCCTCATCTCTCTCATAGTCATAGTCAGAGAAACCACGTCAGGCGTCTTATCAAGACTGTACGCCACGCCACTTTCAGCCTTTGAAAGATTGCTCGGATACTCAATTGCGCTTCTCGTCTTAGGAATGGCAATGACAGGCATGGTTCTTTTCATGGGATTAGGAATCTTCGGAGCAGTCGTCCAAGGAAGCTTCGCTTTGCTGTTCCTCGGGGCAGTCCTTTATGCCTTGCTCAACATATTCTTGGCTGTCTTCCTGTCCAACTTTGCAGGAAACGAGCTTCAAGCAGTCCAAATGGTACCATTGATCACCCTGACCAGCATGGCTCTAAGCGGAATGCTCATACCCGTTGAAAGCTTCCCAGGCTGGGTGCAGACAGTTGCCAAGTTCGTTCCCATGTACTATGCTAACAGAGTGTTTGAGGGCATAATGCTAAAAGGATATGGAATAGGCAACCTTGCCCAACAGTTCACCATCCTCAGCGGAATAACAGCATTATTCTTTGTCTTAGCGGTAATGACCGTAAAGGACAAAATGGCCGACTAAGAAAGAAGCTTACGCCCGAGAAGTGCGCGCGCTAGGCTACTGCGAAGATTCTTATGAAGAAAGGACATAGTTATGACGTGTTCGGTGAGAGCATGCCTTCCAGAAAGAACGTGTCAAAACAGGAAATCTTGACAGGAAGAAGGGTTTACTTAAGGCCTTTTTCCAGAGATGATTTACCTTACATTCAGAAGTGGTCGAATGACGCTGAACTCAGAAAACTGATAGGTGAAGTTGCGCCGATGAGTAAAGCTGAGACTGAGAAATGGTACCAGGAATTGCTCGATGACAAGGATCGGATGTGGTTTGTGATTGTCCTCAAGAAAGGTGACCGGGTGATAGGGGAGGCTGGATTGTTGAGAATGTTCAGACCTTGGCGAAGCACGGACATGACCATAATAATCGGGGAGAAGGATTCTTGGGGAAAAGGATATGGGACTGATGTGGGTCATCTGCTCCTTGACTACGCCTTTAGACGATTGGACTTTCACAGGATTTCAGTAGGGGTAGTCGGTTTCAACAAGAGAGCCCTGAGATTTTGGGAGAGTCTTGGTTTCAAAAAGGAAGGCGTCGAGAGAGATGCGCACTACTACGACAACGAATACAGCGACGGCATAATGATGAGTATTCTTGAAGGTGAATTCAGTAAGTGCTCAGCAACTAGCAAGCGCTAATCTTTCAAGGGATAAGCGCGCGCGCCACTTGGAAGAACGGCGAAATCGTCGAAGAAAGACTATTCTATAATGTTGTCGGGTTCATGAAGCAGCTTGGGCTGTCCAAATAGGTCAACGCAACTCAGCTGAAGTCAGATATGTTGAGGTAAAGACTCATGAGCAAGGCTGAAAAACACGAATCGAAAACAAAAAGAAATAGCACTTTTCACGAAGACATAAAGAACAAAGACAAGGCATTCGTTCTCTTCTACGTTACCTGGTGCCCGTTTTCCCAGCGGTTCTTGCCAATCTTTGAAGAGTACTCAAGGAACAATCCAAAAGAGTGCCTCAACGTAATTGTGGACGAGGAACCTAATGTCCTCGAAGAATACGCCATAGCGCGCGCTTGAAGAAATGGGTTCCCAGGTTAGAGTTGAAAGGGTTCAAAGGACCAAAGAATCCTAGTCACCAAATATAATAGAACAAAAGTCTGGATACTTGCCATAAGCCGGGTCTGTTTCTATCGTAAACTTGAAGCGTCCTGTGTCTTTTGAACGGATGGCATCCAGCACTTCATCATAATCTGGCTTCTTGAGTTCGAAAACGTTTGCTTCTCTTCCGATGCGCCACGGCCAAAAACTGTGGCTGTCACTGTTTGAAACCAGCGTAAACTTGTCAAGGCTGCTCAGCCTCCAGTTCATAGGTGGATCTGATGAAAGACCGGTTTCCAAAGCGCAGATGTGCTTAGCCATGTCCTCGTAGCATTCTTCAATGCTGTCGAAACCGCTGAAAGCACCAAAGATGCTGAACCAGGGCGTCCATGCGTGAGCAGGGAAAACCATGTTTTCACCCGAAACTTCCATAACCTCCTCAACCAGATGTGCCGCGTTAACGTCCAAGGTTGGCCTGCCGTCTGAAGCCAAATTGCCGTATTTTGCTAGTCTGTCATTAATTTGCGCTGCGGTTTCCAAGCTTGGCGTCAGAATAACATGGTGAACTTTCTTAACCTCACTCTTGGCCGCAAAAACGGTGCTGACTTCGGTCGTAACCATGAAACGCACGGTCGAATTGTCACCTGAAACAAATTTGTAGAGGTTCGTATCTGGTTCAGGAACCAACGTCTCACTCAGTTCTTCAAGCCACTTTGGATGTGTGAAATCCCCTGTGCCCACGATGTTTAAACCCTTAATCTTTGCAAAACGATTAATCTCCTTGACGTACATTCTTTCGCTCGTTGCCATGCTGTAACGACTGTGCATGTGGAAGTCGGCTATTACCCTCAAGCGTCCCAGTGCCCCAGCATCTCTTGTCAGGTTCGACATTATTAGGTTATCGCGAAATTTCTTAGCTGCGATGTGACTGCTTGAGGACTCTGCGAAGTGTAATAATGTTACACCATCTTTAAATCAAAGCATTGACTAAGGAAAATCCACGAATTCCTAGAGGTGCAAAGTTGCCAACTAAAAAAGAACCCATCTGGATAGCCAGAGACCTGTCCAAGTGCAGCGGATGCAGAAAATGCGAAATAGCCTGCTCGCTTTCCCACGAGAATCGCATATGGCCCGATGCTTCTAGAGTGAGGGTCTTCATGCTCGTCCCAGGACTGGAATTTCCGCACCTGTGCGCTCAATGTGAAGATTATCCCTGCGTGAAATCATGCCCCGTGAAAGCCCTCTCAATAAGCGAAAAGACAGGTGCGGTGCTGGTAGACAACAAAATTTGCATCGCCTGCGGACAGTGCATTGACGCTTGCCCCGGCCGGGTTCCTCACATGCACCCGAAAGAGAAGTACATTGTAATCTGCGATTTATGCAACGGGAATCCCCAGTGTGTCAAGGTTTGTCAGGAAGGAAGTTGGAACGTTCTCAGAGTAGTTGAGAGGGGAGACGAGCCCTACAGGCTCTATGCGCGGAAACCGGACGAGATAACCAAGGATTTGGCTGCGAAAATTTACGGGGAAGGAGGAGGAGAATACCTGTGATACTTGGGTATGCAGGCAAGTTTCTCGACATTGATCTCTCGACCCAAACTATCAAGGAAACAAAGTTCAGCGATGAAATCCTGAAGGATTATATGGGCGGCAGAGGACTGGCAACAAAGATTCTCTGGGACAGGTTGGGCGCTAAATGGGAAACGGTAGACCCGCTGGGACCTGAAAACCTGCTCCTCCTTCTGACAGGACCTCTCACAGGGTTCTATCCGGGAGGGAGAACGTGCGTGTCGGGCAAGTCTCCGCAGAGCAACGGTGTTGTAGGTTCCACCCTTTCCGGAGAATTCGGGGTTGAGTTAAGATGCGCAGGCTACGACGGCATAATAGTAACTGGCGAATCGGAGAAACCAGTCTACCTGTTTCTCAAGGATTCCGATGTTGAATTGAGGAGCGCAAGCGATGTTTGGGGCAAGGATGGAAAGCAAACTGTTTCAGTGCTTACTAGGGAGTGCAGAGGGCTTCTGGGGACGCGTTATCCAAAGTATGGCGAATGGAAGGAACCTGCAATGCTGTACGTAGGGCCGGCAGGAGAAAACAAGGTGCGAACAGCGGTTGTCTCCTCCAAATGGGCGCACGCTGCAGGCTATGGCGGCTACGGCGCGGTCATGGGTTCAAAAAACCTTAAGGCGGTAGTTGCGAAGGGCACAGGGCCCTTGCCTGAAGTGGCGGACATCAAAAAGGTAAAAAGGCTCATGGACACAGTGTGCAACAACGTCTACGAAGGAGAATTGTGGAGACGCTGGGGAACCGGAGGCGGAGGGTACGAGTTCGGACACAAAACTAGCTCGGAACCAATACGCAACTGGCAGGAAGAATGGCACGACGAGAAAGGGTATGGGGTTGACAAGTTTGAGAACAGGCTCTGGATGAAACCGTACTGGGGTGATTTCGGATGTCCAACCACCTGTCTGAAACTTGCAGTCGTGAAGACTGGAAAATTCAAGGGAGCAATAACCGACAATCCTGATTATGAAATGCAAGCGTATTTGGGCCCGAACCTGGGAATATTCATACCCGAAGAAAACGTGTTTCTCGCTTCTCTGCTTGACGACCTGGGCTTGTGCGGCATACAGACGGGCAACGTCATGGGCTTTGCGGCTGAACTCTTTCAAGAGAAAATATTGACCAAGAAAGACTTGGACGGCTTGGAACTCAAATGGGGGGACGCTGAAGCTTTTGCAACCTTGGCTAAGAAAATTGCCTACAAGGAAAACATTGGGGAGACGTTGGCTGAAGGAACGTACCGTGCGGCATTGAAGATCGGAAAGCTAAAGAAAATGGATCTGCTGCCCTATGCAGTGCAATCCAAGGGCATAAGCATCGGCGCCCATGGAATCCGTAGTGGGCAAGACTTCCCTGATATCATTTCATATGCTTGCTCAGTACAATGCGGAGACCACACGTCCCTAGCGAGCCTCCCGCTCGACGGAGGCGGAGAAACAATGCAGATATTTAACGATTCAGGAGTCTATTGCAACTTCAACAGTTTCGGCGTACCACGAAAAATCAGGTTCGACTTCTACAGAGCGGTCACGGGCCTGAGCCTCACGCGGGAGGAATGGTGTTTCACCAATGCCCTGAGAATATTGCAACTGCAAAGGATAATGCTGCTCCTAGGCGGCCCAGACTTGACATGGAACCCGAAAATCCACGATGACAATCCTTCAAGATTCTATACACCCTTACCCACCGGACCCTACAAAGGAAAGGCTGCTCATAAAGCCGAGGTTGAAGAGTACAAGCACAGGTATTACGAAGCGGTTGGCTGGGACAAGAACGGCATACCAACAGCGAAAATTCTAAGAAAACTCGGGCTCAAAGACGTTGAAAAAGCTTTGGAAAGAATAAGCTACGACTAGACTATGTGAAGTTCTTTCCCGATTTTTTCGAAGGCGCCAAGGGCGAAATCCACGTCTTTCCGTGTCAAAGCAGCGTTCATTATGGTACGTATCCTTGCCTTGTCCCTCGCAACCATTGGAAACACGATAGGCAAAGCAAACACGCCCTCCTCGAATAGCCGTGCACTAAGCTTCTTAGCAACGCCACTCTCGCCCACTATTATGGGCGTAATAGGTGTTTGACTGTTTCCGGTGTCAAACCCTAGGTCCTTCATTGCCTTCTTGAAATACTTGGTGTGATCCCATAATGTCTTGACGTGTTGCGGTTCGCTCTCTAGAACGTCGATTGCTGCTATGCACGCGGCGGCAACTGCTGGCGGGTGTGATCCGCTGAGGAGCCAGGTTCGGGACTTGTTATAGGCAAAGTCGACTAGATCTTTGGAACCTGAAACGTGTCCGCCGACGACACCGAAAGCCTTTGAGAAAGTGCCCATCTCCACGTGAACCTTATCTCGGCCGAGCTTGAAATGTGAAACGATGCCCCTGCCTCCTTCGCCGAGGACGCCTTCACCGTGGGCGTCATCAACGTAAACCATTGCACCGTGTTCCGCGCCAAGCTTGGCTATTTCGTCTAGAGATGCAATGTCACCATCCATAGAGAAGACACCGTCTGTGATTATCAAGATTCGCCTGTACGGTGGTGAATGCTTTTCTGCTTCTTCCAAGACGCGTTGCAGATCCTGCATGTTAGAATGCCTGTAAACTGCTCTTTCACCGTGGGCCAGTCGGACACCGTCGATTATGCTGCCGTGGTTAAGCTCGTCGCTTATTATCAAATCCTCTTTGCCAACCAGCTGGGGAATCAAGCCTGCGTTTGCGGCAAAACCCGTCTGGTAGACCAGCGAAGCTTCTGCGTGCTTAAATTTTGCAAGCCGCTTCTCAAGCTCAATGTGAATATCCATCGTCCCGGCTATGGGACGAACAGAACCTGAACCAGCACCGTGAGTTTGAACTGCTTTTGTTGCAGCTTCTTTCAGTCGTGGGTGGTTGCTCAGGCCAAGGTAATTGTTGGAGCAAAACATCAGAACCTTTTTTCCATCAACGTTGCACCATGGTGAACTTGGGCCCTCAAGAACCCTTATTTTCCAGTCAAGCGCGTTCTTCACCAGATCCTGATACTCTTCTCGCAAAAACGTCGTGGGGTCACGCATTTCCATCATGCCTCTTTTTCCTAGTCTGGCATCGTTCTCTTAACTCTTTCTGGCTAGACCAAGCGTTTCTCACAGTTTTCCTTCAGAGAAGCGTTTCGACAGTTTCTCTATCATGTCCTTCGTGATTGCGGCCAAATCGTACGTTGGTTTCCAGTCCCACTCTTTGCGAGCCACATTGTCGTCAATTGACATGGGCCATGAATCCGCGATTTTCTGCCTGAAGTCCGGCTTGTATTCGCACCTGAACTCTGGAATGTGCTTCTTGATTTCGGCAGCAAGCTCACCTGCTGAAAAACTGACTCCGGCCACGTTATAGCCATCGTGACGTTTAATCCTGGACAGGTCAGCTTCCATCAAGTCCACGGTGGCCTTGATACAGTCCGGCATGTACATCATCGGCAGAACCGTGTCCTCTCTCACAAAGCACGTGTAGTGCTTGTTCTTTATTGCCTCGTAGAAAATCGCCACAGCATAATCCGTCGTTCCGCCGCCCGGAAGAACCTCACTGCTTATAATGCCTGGGTATCTGACGCTTCGAACATCCACGCCGAAGTGGTGGAAATAGTAATTGCACAGAAGCTCACCCGCAACCTTGGTGACCCCGTACATTGTTCCAGGAATCAAGATGGTTTCCTGGGGAGTGTTAACCCGAGGGGCCGGCGGACTGAAAACCGCGATGGAACTCGGCCAAAACACCCTGGCCAACTGTTGCTCCCTGGCAATTTCAAGCACATTAGAAAGACTTCCCATGTTCACGTTCCAGGCAAGCTGCGGGTTCTGCTCGCCAGTAGCTGAAAGGATTGCCGCTAGATGGTAGATCGTGTCAATTTCATACTTCTTCACAGCCTTTTCAATGTCAGCCTTTTCATTCAAGTCCACGATTTCAAACGGGCCCGTCTTGAGCAGATTGTCGCTGGGCTTTTTAGTGTGTCCTACCGCAACAACGTTGTCCCCGCCGTACATTTTCCGCAACTCCAATGTTAACTCTGAACCAATCTGGCCAGTAGCGCCCGTAAGCAGAATCTTCTTCATCCTTTTCGTCGACATCTCACAACCTCGTCTCTCGTCAGCAAGCGTTTGGAATTTTGGCATATAAGAATTTTCAAGCGAAGACGCTGTTTTCACGTCACTCCTCGTGCGCGGTCGTGCCCTTGTTCCGAATCTTGTAGACATTTCCTCCGATCGTTTCAAAGTCCGCTGGGTTTGTGAAAATGGTTTATACCTCACGCAGCAAATTTCATCATCGATGAACGATGAGGCTGGGCTTGATCGTAAACCCCATAGCAGGGATGGGTGGCAAAGTTGGTCTTAAAGGAACAGACAACGTTTTACAAGAAGCTCTGAATAGAGGAGCACGGCAGGTGGCGCCAACAAGAGCGAAAGAATTTCTTAAGAAGCTGAAGGAGAACTTGGCAGAAGCCAAGATTGAGCTTCTCACTTGTCCCGGAATCATGGGGGAAAAAGAAGCGGAAGCGGCAGATTTTCCAGTTAAGACTTTGCCCATGAAGATTGGCAGGAAAACGTCTGCTGAAGATACGAAGTTGGCAGTGCAGCTTTTGATAGGTGCAAGCGTGGATTTGATAGTTTTTGTCGGAGGGGACGGTACAGCCAAGGACATTTTCGATGCGCAGCAGGGCTGCGGAGAGCCGCCAGTTTTAGGTGTTCCCTCGGGGGTGAAGATGTACAGCGGCATTTTCGCGGTGAGTCCTGCAGACGCTGTGGACGTGGTCTTGGCTTTCGCGCAAAAGGAAGCGGAAATAGCCGAGTTTGAAATTATGGACGCTGATGAAAAGGGTATACGAAATGATTCCTTCGCCATGAAGCTTCGTGGTTACATGAAGGGACCTTTTCTTCCTGCTCGCATACAGGGCAGTAAGCAGACAAGCCCAGAAACAACGGACGAAAAGGACAATCAAACAGCAATTGCAAAGTTCATAATTGAGGAAAAGCAGCCAGGAGCAACTTGGATTCTTGGTCCAGGAACGACCGTCAAACGTGTTGCTGAACTGCTCGGCGTTGAAAAAACACTTCTCGGTGTGGACATCTACAGAGATGGCAGGGTGATTCTTGACGTAGATGAAGAAGGAATCCTGAAAGAAGTGAACAGCTGGCAGAGCACATGGATAGTTGTCTCGCCTATAGGGCACCAAGGAATAATCTTGGGAAGGGGGAACCAGCAGATAAGCCCCGAAATCATAAAACGCGTCGGAAAGCAACGGACAGTAGTGTTAGCAACCAAGAGCAAGCTTCAAAATATCGAAGGAAAAGTCTTGAGGGTCGACACTGGCGACACAGACACGGATAACATGTTGACGGGATACATCAGAGTTGTAACCGATTATAGGGAATGGCGGCTCATGCCCGTCCAGTAACGTCATGCTCCAAATTTCTTTGTTTTCCCGAGCAAATCCATCAGAGTGTGCATTAAATCCGCGCCCTTTATTCTGTTCAAGCCTCCTCTAGCGCATGATCTTTCTCCAAACTCGACGACACCATCCCTGCGAACGTACGGTCCGCTAATCACGACGGGAACAGGATCTCCAACATGGTTCCCAGTCACGCATGAAGTCGTGTGATCAGCAGTCACGGCCAAATAAGCCGAGTCTGAACCCACGTGTTCAAGCATGAAGCGAAGCATCTCATCAATCTTTTGCACGACTTCAATCTTCAACTTGAAATTTCCATCATGGCTAGCAACATCAGTAGCTTTCACGTGTAGCAGCACAAAATCGTTGGTTTTTAGCGCTTCGACCGCCGCCTTGGCTTTGGCCATATAATCGGTTTGAACCGTGCCAGTGGCGCCTTTGACGCTAATCAACTTCATCCCAGCAATCTTGCAGACCCCGCGGATTAGGGGGACGGCAGCGATGCATGCAACTTTGATTCCATAGACTTCCGAAAGAGGAGCTATCTTCGGAATAGTGCCTGCGCCTCTGCACAGAATCATGTTTGCAACAGGCAGCTTGTGCTCAGCACGTTTCTTGTTGACTGGATGTTTCTTCAAAACCTTGTGAAAATCTCGCATCAGCTCGTTGACAATCCTAGCCGTGCGCTTAGCTTCTGGAACGTCGCTCAGAGACTTTGTTTCCAAAACAGGCTTCCCCGCTGCCTCTGGGTCAGAATCACTAATGGCCGTTGACAGACTGTGCCCGCGAATGACCAAGGCCGCACGGTGCTGAACAGTGTTTTTGAAAAAGAATTCAACATTAAGAGACTTCTTGAGCTTGACCTTCTGCAGACTCTCAGCCAATTTGGCTGCATCCTCATTCGCTATTCTACCAGCCCTTCTGTCCAGAACGACAAAGTTCTGGTCTACCGTTGCAAAATTGCATCTGAACGCAACATCCCCAGGCAGAACTTCCACACCAGAACCTACAGCTTCTAGGGCACCTCTGCCAGAATAAACTCTCAACGAGTCATATCCGAGCAAGGCTAGAGTGGCAGTATCCGTCCCAGGAGGTATCCCAGGGGCTATGGGATCCAGTATGCCACTGACGCCATTAACGGCCAGCTGATTCAACGTTGGCCTACGGGCTGCTTCCAGAGGAGTTCTCCACTCCAACTCCTTAATCGGCCTATCGGCCATTCCGTCTGCGATAACCAGAACTGCTCTCAAACCTGATCCACAGCTTGTTTCAAGTCAGAACGCACTAAATCTTGGATTGCTGCGGTTAAAACACTTGTGCATCCTATGGATTGAAAATTGAAGAAAAGAGAGGCAAAGAAAATGTTTAATAGGTTCTCTTCGTAATTTCCTAGAAAGTGGTTGAAAATGGGCGATTGCCTTCCACAACGCTAGATTCTCACAACACTCAGCCCATGTTAGGACTTGTTTTGCAAGAATTGTTTCAATCAGCAGAAAACGAAGGAACAGATAGAAATGTCAGATATGGGAATTACTGTTAAGAAAACCGAAGACTTCTCAGAGTGGTATGTCCAACTCGTTCTAAAATCTGGGTTAGCTGACTATGCCCCCGTTAAGGGGTGCATGATTTTCCGTGAGCATTCTTACGCCATCTGGGAGAAGATTCAGGAAGCCTTCAACAGGAAGATAAAGGCAACAGGACACAAGAACGTGTACTTTCCGCTTTTCATACCTGAAAGTCTCCTGAAGAAAGAGGCTGAACACTTCGAGGGATTTGTGCCGGAAGTTGCATGGGTCACGATGGGCGGCGAGACTCTGCTGGAGGAAAGACTTGCCGTAAGACCGACTTCTGAAACAATCATCTACGCAACATTCGGAAAATGGATCAGAAGCTGGAGAGACCTACCGATCAAACTGAACCAGTGGTGCAACGTCGTCAGGTGGGAAACCGAAGCCACCAGACTGTTCCTGCGTACAAGAGAGTTTCTCTGGCAAGAAGGACACACGGCCCACGCGACCAAAGAAGAAGCAGACCGGGAAGCCATGCAGATTTTGGAGGCCTACAAGGGCATAATGGAAAATTACCTCGCTATCCCTGTGCTTGCCGGAAAGAAAACTGAAAAAGAGAAATTCGCTGGAGCCCTCTACACCATGGCACTTGAAGCCATGATGCCCGACGGAAAAGCACTGCAAATGGGGACCTCGCACAACCTCGGACAGCATTTCTCCAAGGTCTTCGACATCAAGTTTCTGGACGAACAGGAAAAAGAACGCTATGTATGGCAAACATCATGGGGAATGTCAACGAGAATGATAGGTGCCGTGGTGATGGTCCACGGTGACGACAAAGGACTCGTACTGCCTCCAAGGATAGCCCCGGTGCAGGTTGTAATAGTTCCAATCCCATACAGAGACGCTGGCGCAGAACTGATACTGGCGAAAGCCCAGCAACTCTTTGAGGAACTGCTGAAGAAGGGGATAGAAGTAGTGTTGGACGACCGCCAAGAATACACTCCAGGCTGGAAATTCAACGCGTGGGAACTGAAAGGCGTGCCGATAAGGATAGAGATTGGTCCTCGAGACCTGAAACAGAAGCAAGTGACGCTCGCCAGACGGGATATCCATGAGAAAGTCGCCGTGAAAGAAGACGAGACAGTAACCGCAGTGACAGACATGCTTGAAGAAATTCAGAACGCCCTCCTAAAAAAAGCCAAAGGCTTTTTGGAGCAGAGCATCACCACCGTAAGAACCTACGACGAGTTCAAGCAAGTTCTGAAGGAGAAAGGTGGGTTCATCAGGGCTTCGTGGTGCGGCGATTCCAAGTGTGAAGAGAAAATAAAGGAGGAGACAGGCGCTACGATCAGAGTGATATCAACAGAACAGAAGGAGCCTTTTTCAAAATGCGTGCACTGCGGTGAGAAGGCGAGCGAAGTTGTCTACTTCGCCAGAGCATACTGACAAAAATCCGCTTTCCTTCCGCAATTCCTTCACCGTACCTACTCCGACAGTTTTACTCGTCCCCCAAGCTGGTTTGCAGCATGCTCCAGACCGAGGTTCTTCAGTGTGGATTTTCTAGGTATTCCTCTTTCGTCCCAACCTCTCTTTCTATAGTACATTTGCAACATGTTGTCATATTTGTCTCTATCGAGCTTTCTGCCTTTGAAGGCACCCTTGGTCAGCGGATCTTCGAACCATCTTGCAGGCGGAACGTCCATGTGACTACCCCACTTCTTACCGTACTCCCTTATCCAAAAGGCCCGCGTCAGGTTGAACACTCTGTCTGCAACAGTGTTCAGGTTATCCCACGATATTTCCAGACCTGTTGCCGCGTGCAGAAACCTCAGGTACCATTCAAGCTCCAGGCCCACTTCAATCCATGGAAGCCGGCAGACAGTTAGGCACTCGAAGACTCCTCCGCGAATGCGTTGCAACTCGATGACTTTGTCAACTTTCTGAGCGTTATAGCCTTCTCGACCGGCTTTGACTTCCCAGGATATCACCCACGCGTCTTTGTGATGGGCGCCGATGGAACAGGTTCCGTACGCCAAGGCCATAGCTGGCGCGGTGTGACAGTCGTAGGCTGAAACCTCCAGTCCTTTTACGTGCATGGCCCAACGGTCTGAGCCTCCGCCCACCGCTTCCGACGCAGACCGGACACCCTCAGCGAGTGCGTCGCCCAGCGGACCGCTTCTATAGGCGATGTCTTTTATCAACGCCTTGGTTGTCTTGAACCCGCCCCACGGAATGTTCTGGTCAATTAGTCCCTTTTCAGAAGCCTCCATAGCGAAGGCAAGAACATTTCCCAGAGAAATCGTGTCCAAGCCATACTCGTCGGCAGCCCTGTTGAGAGCTGCAACCTTTTTCAGGTCGGCTAGGCCGATGTTTGAACCTAACATCGCAACGTTTTCGTAGTCAAGCTCCGATTCCTTCCTGTCGGAATCCTTCACAATGTTGCCGCAGGTCATGTTGCACTGGGGACAACCACGGTTTGAAACCTTGATTTTTTCCATGGCAAAGCCTCCGATGGTCTGTGCCTTGTCGAAAACGCCTTCTCTATAGTTGTATGTTGGGAGAACTGCGTTTTCTTGGCTCCATTCTATGGTGCTCATCGTGCCCTGTCGCTTCCAAAAAGCATAGTTGGGTTTTGTCAAGACTTCTCGGTAGGCTTCGGCGCCCAGCTCCTGCATTTCTTTGGGATAGGCAGCCTGCAAATCATGTGAGCCTATGAAGACGACCGCTTTTAGTACTTTAGAACCCATAACAGCGCCCATTCCGGGTCGGCCACCTGCGCGGCCTTCTTGTGAAACAATCATTGCAAATTTCACAAGATTCTCTCCCGCTTGGCCGATACAAAGAATGCCGGCGGTGCGTCCGTAGATGCTGCTCAGTCTTTTCTCGGTTTCAAATGAGTTCAACTCCCACAGATCTTTTGCCTCAAGAAATTCAGCGGTTTCGTCTCGAACAACTAGAACGATCGGCTTCCTCGCTCTGCCCTCAACGATTACCGCGTCATAACCTGCCTTGCGCATCTGCACAGCGGCAAGGGTACCGATGTTTCCGTCTCCGTAGCCACCGGTTAAGGGACTTTTGGATGCTACGACGAGTTTGCCGCTGCTTGGCAGTGAAAAACCCGTCAACGGGCCAGCAGCAAAGACAAGCTTGTTCTCAGGCGAAAGCGGATCGACTCCGCGTCTGACTTCTTCCCAGAGAATTTTGGCCGCGAATCCTCGGCCACCGAGAAAGTCGCGAGCCACGCTTGCCCCGTAAGCTTCTGCGACTGCCTTGCCCTTGCTTAGATTTACGTGCAAGAACTTGCCAGTCCATCCGACCATGCCGATAACCAGCCCTAGAATGAGTGTATAGTTACCTCTGTCTGTAAGTAGATAAATCTACTTGTGCGTGAAACCTATATTACCAGTCTTTCAGGTTCAACACTTCTTTTCTTCAGACCTAAGTCGCTCACTCGGAATTTTCTGTCTCCGTACAGAAGGGCGTATTCTTCGTCTTCGTAGAGTGCTGCTGCTATTCTTCCAATTGAATCGGCCTTCAGTATGCCGCTCCCGCTTGCACCTCCAACGAGCATCATACCGTTTTCTTCGAAGATTATCGGTTGGCCATCGATACTGTTTATTTCGTACAATCCGGCGAAGGCTGAGAAGGGTTGGCAGTCCGTAAACTGTGGGAAGTATTTTACCATGACTTGGTACAGGCCGTACCTGTAGTAGTTCTCTTCGGGCTCAGGTTCCTCCTCAATCTTGAACGCTCTCGGAAACTCGTCAGCGTACGCCAGCCATAAGGCATCCTCTTCGGGAGCGGGTCGAATGTAGGCTGTAGGTTTGGGAAGAATCGTGAACGGTAAGCATCCGGCGTTTGTGAACTCCTTTGACAACAACAGTTTTTTCAACCCCTCGGTTTTTGCTTTAATCGAGAAGACCTGCCGCTTCTTGGCCTTGATGAAGCATTCAATTCCAACCGGATCCAGGAACTGTGAAGCCCAAGCCCCTGCGGCGATTATCGTCTTCTTGGCTTTTATCGGGCCTCTGCTGGTTTTAACCCCCGTTATTGTTGCGTCCTGCCAGAAGTACGGTTCACCAGGTATACCTAGAGGCTGACGGGGTTCAACAATTACTTCCTTAACATCGGTGTTGAACTGAATCTTTCCTCCAAGCTTCAGAAACTCTGACTCGTAAAACTTCACGAGGGAGTCAACGTCGATTAGACCTGCTTTGGGAATCAATATTCCCATGTGAACATTTCCTAGACCCATCATTTTTGCTTCTTCGTCATCCGCAAAGGTTGTTCTCATCTCAAGCTTTCTGGCTAATTCAGCCTCGTCGTATTCTTTGTATTGGAAGCCTCTGGCGCCCAGTTCCTTCAGGACGGGGAGCATTTTGCGGTAGCCATCCTCGTCAAAGAACCACAAGTAGCCGGCCCACCGCAGCTTCAAATCAATGTGCAGTTCGCTCTGTACGTGTTTATAGAATTCTGCAGATGAATCGGCTAAGGCGAAATTTGTGCGAGAGGCGAAAAGACAGCGAAATGCGGCTGCGCTCTTCGCAGTGCTGCCTTGGCCCGCAGCACCTCTCTTGTCGATAACTAGGATTTTCAGGTCGGGGTTTCGGGTTTTCAGGTGATAGGCTGTTGCCAGACCTATGATTCCTGCGCCCACTGTGACTACATCGTATTCTGCCATGGCGCATCCCCAAACTTGGAAGCCAATTATGAAATCAGAGAAGATTTAAACTTAGCTCTCTTGACTGATCGAAGTTCACATTATAAGAGAACGCTTATCTACTTCCGAGAAATATGATTTACAGCATTACTGGAAATCGGAGGACATAATTTGCGGATACAAAAGGATTTTAGGGCGGTTTCGACTATTCTTGCCGTGTTGTTAATTCTTGCTGCAGCAATATTAGGTGGGCTTATTTCTTACATGTGGGCTATAGCGCCTTTCTTCGCAACTCCGAACAATGTGAGTCTATCCATTACGAGTGCCAATTTTCCCCTGTATCACGCAGATCACTTCGACGTGACAGTTCTGAACCCGTCCTATTCATCATCTGGAACGAACATTACCAGCATCTACGTCACAGTTGCCAATGAAACCAGCCTGTTCAATGTAACGAACACCAATCCGGTACTTCCTGTATTTCTTGATCCCGGAGCATCTGTGACCATTCAGTGTAACTTCAATTGGGGCGCTTATGCGGGAGAAAACATCACCGTAAACGTGTCCCCTCAAAGCGGTAATGGGGCTACGTACACGGTTCAACCTGCATTTGTAGAATTAACAGACAACGCATACTTCAACGCTACGGACACCGTGGAATCCTTCCTTATGACCGTTCAAAACGACGCGAATTCAGCCATAAACTTGACGTTAACTGGCGTTTCAATCGACGGCGCAGCTGTTTCAGCTGTGAGCACTATTCTTCCAGAAGTTATCAATGTAAGTAACACTGTAAGTTTTACATGCTTCTACGATTGGCAAGGACACTCTGCGCCTGTCATCGTAGCTGAAACACAAGAAGGTTACAATGCCCAGGTCACAGAACAGGTTAATGCATCCGCGCTCCTGCTGGTTGACAACGTTCAGTTTAACGAAACAAATCCAGGCCGAATCAACGTCACGCTTCTTAACTCTCCAGGATCGACAACACCTGTCAACATAGCAAACATCACGATCGCACACGGCAACATCACTGACGTGATAAACGGAACCCTTTCGAACCCGGCTCTTCCTTATCCTCTCGGCGTGAATGCCAGCGTCACCCTCAACTGCGATTGGGACTGGGCCAACGAAAGCTACCGCAACATGACCCTTAGCGTAACAGCCTTCACCACTCAGGGCTTTGTTTCGCAAACAGCAACGTTCACAACCCCCGCGGAGGTTGCGGCGAGAGTGGACCAAACAGAATTTGACTTAGGCGACACTGGACATTTCACGGTAAACGTAACAAACCTGCCCTATTCACTGCGGCAAATCAACGTAACTGAAATAGATTTCAACAATAACGCAATCAACATAAGCTCACCATTGTTGGCCGCAAGCGGGCAAGCTGCCTTTGTTTGCGAATTCAACTGGTCCAGCTTCGTCGGACAGAGCGCGAATATAACGGCCCATGCAACCTACGACGATGGGAACAATTCTCTTCTTCTGCCATTCCGAGCGAACGTGACATACTTCGAAATATCGAGCGTTTCATTCTCAGACTTTTCGCTTGGAAACCCATACATGAACGTCACAGTCAGTAACAGCCAGTTCTCCAAAGCAAATGCGAACATCACACAGATATTCATACAAACTGAAAACGGGACACAGACAATTGATGGAACGATATCGTACCCGCAGATTAGCCCACAATACCCACTTGCTGCAGGAACCGAACAGACGATTACCTGTCCATGGAACTGGAGCCCCTATGCCGGCCAAGACGTAACCGTCATCGTTCAGACGGCGGACGGGTTCCAAGCATCAATAACATTGAAAGTCTAGCAGACTTTCCACAATCCTTATTTCATTTTCAGACAAACCCTTGCCAAAGAAGAGGATGACCTTGACTAACGTAAAGACCACTGAAAGGGTGCGAACCATAGAGTATGCGATACGCGATGTCGTAATTCACGCAAGACAAGTTGCAAAGACTGGGAAGAAGATTTACTATTTGAACATAGGAGACCCTAACGCTTTTGATTTTGACACTCCGCAGCACATCAAGCAGGCCTTGGTGAAAGCTGTCGAAGAGGGAGCCAACGCTTACTCCCCTTCCGAAGGATTGCCCGAACTCAGAGAAGCAATCAGCAACAAGGAAAAAAGGGTCAACGGCGTTGAAGTCTCAGCCGAAGACGTAATTGTCACTTCGGGAATTTCAGAGGGTATCCAAATGGCAATGGCGGCCCTCATCGACTCAGGGGATGAAATCCTTCTCCCAGGACCGACATATCCGCCCTACATTTCCTACGCCAAATTCTTCAACGGAAAACCAGTAACGTACGAGACGGTCGAAGAAAACGGCTGGCAACCGAACATCGACGATCTTAGAAGCAAAATATCAAATAAAACGCGTGGAATAGTGATTATCAATCCCAACAACCCTTGCGGTGCGCTTTATGAGGAAAAGGTCATTAAACAGATTCTGAACCTGGCGGGAGAGTACGACGTTCCGGTCTTGTCAGACGAAATCTATGATCAGTTAGTGTTCGAAAAGAGGTCTGTCAGCACGGCGCACATTGCAGGGGACGTGCCAGTGATAGGACTGAACGGTTTCTCCAAGGCATACCTTATGACCGGCTGGAGACTTGGTTATCTGTACTTCCACAGCCCTGATGGACGGTTGCAAGAGTTTAAACAGTGTGTCGAAAAAGAAGCAAGGATAAGACTTTGCGCGAACACACCAGTTCAAAAGGCGGGAGTAGCTGCCTTGAACGGCCCGCAAGACCACATCAAAGTGACTGTTGAAAAGCTCCGGCAAAGAAGTAAATACGCTTGGAAAAGACTGAATGAAATCCAAGGGATGAGCTGCGCCAGACCAGAAGCCGCGTTCTACGTTTTCCCCAAAATCGACGTTATAGGGTCAAAGTGGAAAACAGACATGGAGTTTGTGTTAGACCTTCTGAAAGAGACAGGTGTTCTTTTCGTGCACGGCTCAGGGTTTGACCCAGACTACGGTGCTGGTCACGTAAGGGGTGTCGTTCTTCCGCCGCTTGAGACGCTTGAGGAAGCTCTCGACAAAGTTGAAGGGTTCATGAAGAACAAAGGGCAGGATTGAGTCTATCGACCCGCACGCCGCTTAAGCGTGAACTAAATCAGTATTCCTTGCTTGGGGTCTGAAACCAGTTTCCAGAATTCTTCAATCAGCTTCTTGGTTATGGGGCCTGGTTTTCCGCTGTTTATTGTCCGTTTGTTTATTTCACTAACTGGAACTATTTCAGTGGCTGTTCCTGTGAAGAAAACTTCCTCTGCGTTGAAGAGTTCGTAAGGGGGTATGTTCTTTTCCTCAACTTCAAAGTCTAGTCTCCTGGCGAGTCTCATTACTTCTTGGGCAGTTATTCCTGGAAGCGCGCCCGTGTAGCTTGGAGGCGTAAACAATTTTCCGTCTTTCACGATGAATATGTTTTCTGCTACTCCTTCACACACGTAGCCGTTCTTGTCGAGACATATGGCCCATCTACGCCGCTTATGTTTGCTTCGATTTTTGCAAGTATGCTATTAAGGTAGTTGAGAGATTTTATCTCATGCGACGTCGCATCAACAGGGTCCCTCTTAACCCATGAGAGCATGGCTGTGACACCTTTCTCTTTCGCTTCACCTTTATGCAGCAAAATTGTGTCGGTTATTACGATTATCGTGGGCTTTGGACACTTTTTTGGGTTTAGTCCCAAATCCCCTATTCCTCTTGTAACGACAAGGCGGATGTAAGAATCCTTGAGGTTGTTCTTTCGCAACGTTTCCACCACTGTCTGCACCATCCGCTCTCTTGCCATGGGAATCTCAAGCATTATCATATGAGCTGAACGGTAGAGTCTGTCAACGTGTTCTTTCAGTTTGAAGACCGAACCATTGTATGCACGGATTCCCTCGAACACTCCGTCACAGTAGAGCAGTCCGTGATCGAAAACTGAAACCTTTGCTTGTGACTTCGGATAATATGCCCCATCGATGTAAACCTGCAGTTCTTTCTCCAACATTCTTCCCCCCCAACACCCAGAAACTGGTCTATTAAAGCAAGGTTTGATATGCTTTTTGGATAAAAAAACTGGTTTTTGGTCATTGCTAACCGTGGAATTGTGGTCTTTTTGATAGGTACTTTGGCAGTGGAAGTGCTTTGAAGGGTCTGTTAAGATTTGTTTTTTCGATTTCGCTCATCAACTGCTCAAGTTTCATGCTCTGCACTTTTCCCGCTGCCCTATCCCTTACCGGAATCATGCCGGAGTCAATTTCTCTTTTTCCCACTACGATTATGTAGGGGACCCACTCCATCTCGGCCTCGCGCACTTTTTTCTGCAGGGTCAATGCTCGATCATCAATGTCCACCCGCATGCAGTGCGCTTCCATTTCTTCAGCCATCTTTTCAACGTCCTTCAAGAAACCTTCCGATATCGGGATTATGCGGACTTGTGTCGGCGAGAGCCACAGCGGAAGCATAGGCGACTTGCCGCGTTGCTGTTCCTTGTACGCTTTTTCAAGCAGCGCGTAAACGTCTCTTTCAATCGCTCCACTCGGGGAGCAGTGCAGAATTAGGGGGTGCTTTTTCTGGCCTTTTTCGTCGGTGTAGGTTATGTCGTATCTTTCAGCGTTTTCAACGTCAAGTTGGTCCGTTGAAAGAGCTGCAGCCTTGTTTTGATTGTCTATGAAGTTGAAATCCCACTTAAGCACATAGTAGAAGAAGCGTTCGTTCCACATTTCAGCCAGAACCGGTCTGCCCGCCATTTTTGCTAATGAGGCGATGAACTCTTTGTTTTCTTCGTAGAAGTCTTTGGTGAATCGCACTGCAATTTCATAATCCTTTTCGGATAGACCTATTTCTCCTAGGATTTGTATGCAGAGGTTGAACCTTGTCGCGTATTCTTCTTTTGCCTGCTCCAAGTCCGTGCAGAAGGCGTGGCAGTCGGGCATGCTGAAAGCTCTCAAACGTTTTAAGCCCACGAGTTCTCCGCTTTTTTCTCTTCTGAAACTGTAGCGGGTTAACTCGTAGACTTTCATGGGCATTTGTTTGTACGAGAACTGTGCGTCGTGAACCATCAAAAACTGTCCGAAACACGCGGCGAAACGCAGGAACAGTTCTTTGTCTTCTGACTTGAGTAGGTATTGTCTTGCGGGGAAACGATTCAGGTAATCTGCTAGGCTGGGGTGTTGGAAATCATACATAACCGGAGTCTCAACTTCCATGGCGCCGTACTCGTTCATCTTTTCAGTTACAAACTGTTCGAGCAGAGATTTGACAAGCCGTCCTTTGGGGTACCAGCGGATGTTGCCAGGGTCGCTTCCAAGTTCGTAGTCTGCGATTTCTAGTCTTTTCATCAAAGTCACGTGGGGCGGCATCTGCTGGCTTGCCCGAACCTTGGATATTTCATATTTTGCGAATTTCTCGAGATTTTCGTGGCCTTTGAAGTTGAAGTCTTCAACTGGAACGAGTTTTCCGTCTGGCTGGAGAATGTACCAGAAAGATTTGAGCTTTTCTTCAGCTTTGGCTGCTTCAGAAATCTTTTCTTCTTCCTTCTTCTCAGCTTTCGCGGGCAATATTACGCGGGACTGCTCGGCGAGAGGATGTCCTTTTATCGAAATTGTGAACTGCTTGTTCCAGCCGAAAGGTGCGCGGAATGTTTCTATGCCCTTCTTCTTCGCGTAAGCTTCCATGGCCTTTACATTTTTCAATGCCTCTGACGGTTTAGCTAGATTGCTGCTCAAGTGCGCATAGGGGTAGATCAAAATGCGGTTTATCTTTTGCTTTACAAGGAAGGTCTGAACCTCGTCGATGGCTCTCTGACCTACAGTCTTGTCGTCGCCTTCCTCCACCGCCGTGAACAACACGAGCAGTTCTTCTAAGCGAACCTCTTTCTTTTCAGCCTCTTCAGCCATAGCAACCTCTTTCTTTACAGGTCTGTAGACGATGAAGTCTGAGTGCAACTGCAATATTCGCATGGAACACGTGCCTCCCGATTCTAGGCGCTGTAGCGCCATTTCTCAAACTGCTTATCTTTCTTTGTCTTCTTCTTGTACTCTTTGTAATGTTCTTTGCAGAGGTAAGCCCGCTTCTCGTTGCCCACTTTGAGACTAGCAGCCTTTACCTTTTCGCCTGAGAGTGAACGAACTGCTTCTCGCCCGCAGCCTGACACGCTGCACTTCGCGCCCTTATCAATGCGTCCCACATTTAACGCCTCAGCTTTGTCCGATGTTTGACGCATACAATACGCGTAATTCCTTAATCTCTTTTTCCGAAAGAAAATCCTCAGCTCGCATCCTAGACGAGGGACTTCAACCTGCTGGCTTTTCACGCGCGATGAATTTGAACCGGCGCCGCAATGAAGACGCCCTCATGGTCTTCTCTTTTTCTAGCTTTTGAATGCTTGAAATTCTTTCTTCTACAGGCCATCATCATTAGTAGTTTTTCGCCCTTGGTCTAATATGAAGCCAAAACTAATAGCTTGGAGTCCCATCATATATTGGTTCGTGAGTCCAGTTTGGCTGCTCAAAGGAAAAGGTTAGTTCTTCCATTCTCTGCGATTGTAGACATGGACAAGCTTAAACTGGCTATTTTGATAAACGCAATCAACCCTAAGATTGGTGGAGTGCTCATAAGAGGGCCGAAAGGGTCAGGGAAAAGCACGATAGTTCGATCTTTGACAGATATTCTTCCAAGAATAAGAGCCGTTAAGGGGTGTCCATTCAACTGTAGTCCTGACGACCCGTCTAACATGTGTCCATTATGCCTTGCAAAATACAAAAAGGACAAAAAGGTGCCAGCTGAAGAGAGAGAAATGGTTGTTGTTGACCTGCCCCTTGGAGCCACGGAGGACAGAGTAATAGGAAGTCTGGACGTTGAGAAGGCAATAAAGCAGGGGATAGAAGCGCTGGAACCTGGAATCCTTGCAGAGGCAAATCAAAACATCCTTTACGTGGACGAAGTCAATCTGCTGTCAGACCATATAGCGGACGATTTATTGGACGCTGCAGCTACTGGATGGAACATAGTTGAAAGGGAAGGCGTTTCTGTAAGTCACCCGTCCCGCTTCATATTCATCGGAACCATGAACCCAGAAGAAGGAGAACTAAGACCACAACTTCTTGATCGCTTCCCGCTGTCAGTTACTGTCGGAACCATAACGTCCATCGAGGACAGGGTCGAAGTTGTCAAGAGAACGATGGGGTTTGAAGCTGGACCTGAAAAGTTCTATGAAAAATACGTGCCGATGCAGGACGAACTGCGGAGAAGGATAGTTGAAGCAAGGAAAGTGCTGAACCGAATAGCTTTCTCAGAAGATATCCTCAAGAGTATTTCCAAAGCATGCTTAGATTTGAAAGTCGATGGTTTACGGCCTGATATCATTATTGCTAAGGCTTCCGCAACCTTAGCGGCATTTGAAGGCAGAACAGAAGTCACCCCTAATGACATCTTGGTTGCTGCCGATCTCACTCTGAGTCACAGGACGAGGGAAGGCGGCTTCATAGAACCCGCGACCAGCCAAGAAATAAAGGAAACCTTCTCAGTATCTCTCAAGAGTGTCTTCCAGTTTGAGGAATCTGGCAGTGCGACCAAGAAACAACCGGAAAAGAAGCATCTGTTCAAAGGAAAAACCATGTTTTGGGTGAAAAAGGATGCTAAAGAACAGGAAGAAGAACGGGCAAACAAAGATAATGCTTCCACTAAAACCAACAATGTGTGGACAAAGATGCGCCTAGTCCTCAATAGGGTCCTTGGGGGCGTTATTTTCGGTATGGGAAGAAAGCTGAAGAAAAGCCCTGAGAATGCAACCGCAGCTGAAGGGCTGCTTAAGGGAACCAACAAGCTGAGGGGGGAAGTCCTCGAAGAGAAGGTTGAGGCGAAAAAAGGTGGATCTGGAATTCCCACTGTTGGCAACGCGGCTAGCTCAAGCGTTTCCGAAGGCTATCCTATCATGACTGGGCTAGGAACGAAGGTCTTTTCGCCGTCCAAGTTCTATCTAAAAATGGGAGGAATCAAAACAAGAAGACGCGGCGCTCACATCGGAAGGCATGCCCAAGCAGTAACCGCGAGCCAAAGAGGCAGACCTTACGGTTGGACGTTCCCTCACGGAAGGGCTTTAGACATACACATCCCAGCCACGATCCGAGAAGCTTCGAGAAAGCAGAAGAGTCGCGAAAAACCCTCAGATGTTGCATTAAGAATACTTGTTGAAGACCTGCGCGAAAAGTTAAGATATCATAAAGCTGCTCTAACGATGGTTTTCGTGGTTGATTTAAGCGGTTCTATGCTTTTCAATCTCGGAGCTGTCAAAGAGGCGCTGCTTGGGCTTCATGGTGACGCTCATAGATACAGAGATCGCGTTGGAATAGTAGCGTTGAAGGATCTTGGCGCCGTTGTTGTTCAGCATCCCATAACAAACCTGAGGGTTGTAGCCAACAAGCTTGTCGGTTTGCGAGTGAGTGGCTACACACCGCTTGCCACTGGAATGTTAAAGGCTTGGGAGGTTTTGAAGGAGGCTGAACGACGAGATCCTTCGACCGTGCCTGTGATGGTAATCGTCACTGATGGCAGCGCGAATGTCCCTCTTAAAAAGAGTCTGGAGACTGGCGAGTTTCGTCGTATAGAGGAAGCTCGGGTAATCGTTAGAGAGTATGAAGATTTGGCTGTAAGGGATGTATTATCCGTCTCCAGAATGATAAAACGCGAAAGAATACACACGATAGTTGTGAACACCAACCCGCATGCTTACGGTCGTGAGACCTACGGATTCGAGGTGACACAACTTATTGCTTCAAAAACCAACGGAACCCACCATGCTGTCGGCAGATTGGCGACACAAAAGGAGATGGTTGAGAACATGCTTGAACACCTAAAAGAAGACCAGCAAATGATAGGAATCGAAGGCTTCCCAAACTGAACACTTATGAAATCTCTGCCTCAGAAGAAGGCTGCCCATTGAAACGTAAGAGAAATGAAAGAATGGGTCAGCTTCAAAAAGAACTCTTCCCCCTAGAATAAGCCTTGGTTAGAGCAGACCCAGGAGATCAATACTTTGCTTAAGAACTATGTTCTTGTTGGATTGCAATAAGTGGGGTGAAAGAAAAAAGGGTTATTGATTTGGTGTTTTTCTCGTTAATTTTCGTTTTATCACGATGAGAAACAGTGCTGCACATGCAAATGGCATCAAATAAGGCAATATTGCGGCCGATAGTCCGTGACCAGTGTTGTCCGACGTGCTTGAAGGAGAGGTTGCTGGCGGAGATATGGGTTCGCCGTAGCTTGCGCTGTAAAGCTGGGGGACGACCTCAACATAACCTGTTTCGCTGGAAGGTTGTGTGGTCATGAAATAGGTTCCGGCAGCAGTGCCGCCCCCGAAGTACTGGATCAGCTGTATCGATGAAGAGCCGTCTGAAATCACTGTGAAAGTGACTGTAAACAGAACAGCTCCTCCGTTTACGCCTGAAGCATCTAACGTGTCGCTACGACTCGCTACGTAGTAGACCTGTCCATATGTTGGCCCGTTGTAGGTCAGGTTTGAGAATGCGTCGAAGATGATGGACTCGTTTTTAATGATAAAAGGAAACTGGAATACTGATGCGGGCGTTATGTCAACTAGTTTTAGTACCGTGGGATCATAGTGAATGTCTACTTGAACGGCATAAATGTCGGTGCAGTTTTCGGCTGAAACGTTGACACTGAAGGAGTCGCCTATGGCAAGGTTTCCGGTTTGCGTCGGAAGAATTCTGATTGCAGTTTGTGGCTGCTCTTCGACGTTGACACTTCTTGCGATGTTTAATGCTGGCTGCACAAGTAATATGACGATAGCGAGGGATAGAAGCAAAGATTTCGTGTTCATTACCGACCCTCATGATACAGATGCTCGGTTTGGGATTTAAGCTTTTAGCTTTGTTACACCTCTATCGGTGTGAATTTATGACGAAGTTTTTATACCTGCCTACTCAGCTTCTATTAGCTGTGTCAAGGTGGAAAAGTGGAGGAAAGTGTCTACAATCTCCTCAGAGAGATGGGTTTAAGCCCCTACGAGATAGATGCCTTAATGGCTCTTCTATCCATAGGTTCGTCATCGGCAGTAGATGTACTCCCCTTGTGCAAAGTACCGAGATCACGGATTTACCAGGTTCTCACCGACTTGGTTTCGAAGGGATTTGCCTCAATGAAGCCTGGAAAACCAACCGTTTATGAAGCTGTTCCACCGAGGGATGCATTCGGATACAGACTCTACATGCTAAGAACCGAGACCGACCGCAAGATCAAAGGCATGGAAAGTAAGGTTGAAAGCGTTATACCTGTTCTTGAAAAGATATCCCGATTGAAACCGAACAGGTCCATTGGACCAGAAGACATAGCATGGGTGTATTACAATGAGGAACGTTTCCGAAACAACATTACTGAGCTAATTCTCAATTGCGGTAAGAGCTTCAGATCATTCACTTCGGCGGCAAGTGGTATAAGTCGTCAAGACACATACAGAAGTCGAATAGGCGCTATTTACGCGGCACTCGAAAAAGGTGTGGACGTGAAGCTAATTCAAACATTAGACAGTAGCGTGGATTTCGAATTGTATCTAGACTTTATTGGAAAGGGAGCCAAACATATGGTTCCAACAGTCGAACCCAAGGAATCATTTTGGATAATTGATGCCAACACCGTTGCTCTTCTTGTCAAAGATGAAAACGGAAGGTTCAGATACGGGCTAGTGGTACAAGATCAATTCATAAGCAGTTTGCTCAATCGATACTTCGATGACCATTGGGAAAAATCGGTTCCAGCTGAAAAAGTCATCCAGCAACTTCAAAGGGAGCAACCTAAAAGAAAGAATCACCTTTCATAGGGTTCACTATTGGCGTATCGCCAGAAAATGATAATGCACCGCGAACTCTCGTATACAAGTATTTGTTGAACATCCAAGTTTATCTCCTAAATTCCTTTTTCAGCCAGAGTGCGTGCTCTTCGATAGATTTCCTCTTTGTCGCCGAATGATGTCGGGCCGATTCCCTCGACGACTAGCGAAGCAGCTGCAGAACCTACGTGTGAGCACCAGGCGCAATCTTCACCGTGAGCGTATTCTGCTAGGAAAGCTCCGATGAAGGCGTCTCCGGCTCCGGTTGGGTCGACGAATTTCTCAGGTTTGTAGGCTGGGACTCTGTGGATCGTGTCTTCAACCGAAACCAAGGCACCTTCCGCTCCTAGAGTGACAATGACTATTCTGACGCCTTGGCTGCGCACAGCTTTTATGGCTGAATCAACGTCGGATAGGCCCGTTAGGGTTTCGATTTCCCTCGGCGCACACTTGAAAACGTCAATCAGGCCTAGGATGCGTCTGTCCCTTGGCTGTTTAAGTGTGACATTTCCGTTTTCGTCGAAATTTCGTATGAGTCCTTGCGGGTCAAGGGACATGACTTCTGTGCAGCTTCTCAGTTTCTCGGCCACCTCATGTGTGACTTCGCCGGCAATTGGTGCAAGGTGTATGATCCTGGCTTTCAGAGGGTTAGGCAAGTCTTCGACACGAATAGGGGGCATCCTGTTCTTTGAGCAGAGGGTGCGGCTCGACAGGTCATTGTCGTATCTCAGTTCGAAACGGGTGGTGAGCGCATTCTGCACGTCGGTCACTCCGGACAAATCTACGCCCTCTTGTTGGAGCCACCATTTGTAAGCTGCTGGAAAATCAGCACCGACTGTTGAAATGACTGATACTCTTGCGTCTAAACGCCTTGCCGCAAACGAGACATAGGCGACCGAGCCGCCCAAAACGGTGAATGCGATTTGTCGACTCGGCAGGAAAATTGAATCAATGCTGAAATGACCGACGGACACTATGTCAAACAAGTATGTCCCAAGCCTCTGTTGGAATATTGTGTTGAAGTAAACTTAAAGCCAGCGGCGCGCTTTTACTACTTGGCTTTTCCTTTCTGAGACCCAGTTTTCTTGTTGGGCATTCGCTTCCTTGACTTTTTCGCGTTCGTGTGTGTAAGTTTCAATTTCAAAAATTCACCTATGAGGATAGCAGCAGGGTAGTAAACCTCTTCCTCAGTCTGTGCGTGCAAGGTCAGTCTGTCGGCAAAGCGGACGTACTTCAATTTCCTCTCTTTCCTTGCCGCGGTTACTAGTTCTTCCAAAACAGCCACCACTTCTTCATGCTCCTTAAGCATCTGGTTGAGGTCGGTCTTCAGCTTGTCGGTCATCAGCAGAATGTCCTTCATGTCTGAGGTTACTTTGCCTTTTGACAGTGAAGGCAACAGCCCAAGAGGTGGCAAGGCGAAGTCTTCCTCTTTCACGAAATGTGGATGGACAACCCCTGCTAGCCTTTTCGCAGTTCTTCCCCGTTGCGTCACCTGCTGTCGTGGGTTTCCTCAGTTCCGCATGAAGTTCTTCATGCTCCTTCTCCATTGTCTTGGGAATTTTGTAATCCATCGCTAAACCAGCTCCATATTTGTCAGATTCTGTTGATAGCTAGTGATGTAATTTCAGGGTCTCACACATTCGGCTTTCGGTCGATACGGCCGTTTTGAGGTTCTCTTCCGTTTATGGTAAGCGCATTCTTGGATTCGTATTACCATGTATCCGTTGTCCTGATATTTGCATCCGCAAGGCAGTGTTGTTATCTTTTCTTCCATGGTCATGCACCCTTTGTCAATGGTTCATGATGTGTCGCACGTTGTCCTTCTTCCCTCGTGCCGTACGAGCGCGAGCCTACGTTTCTAGGGCATGAATCTCTTGTAGACGGGGTGTCCCCTGAACTGCAAGGTTGTTTCTGACTTTTCCACGGTTCCGCTGGGCAATCTCATGCAAAGAGAGTTGACGATTGCTCCTTCTGGGATGAATCGCACACCGTCCAGCAGTTCACCTTTCGTCACGCCTGAGGCGGCGAAGACAAGTTCGTTGCCTTTAGCCAACTCGTCTTGGCAATAGATTTTGTCCACATCAACTCCTTCCGTCTTTAGTCTGTCCAGTCTTTTTGGATCGTCTTTCTTGTCTCTCCAGACCTTCACGAGCATGGTGCCGCCCAGAGTTTTGATGGCTGTGGCTGCAATAGTTGCCTCGGGTCCTGCGCCCGCACCTAAGAGGAGATCTACGCCTGAACTTGGTCTGCACGTGACGACTGCTCCTGCGATGTCGCCGTCGGGAATGAGGATGATTCGCACGCCTAGCTTTCTTAGGCAATGTAGAATCTCAATGTGCCTGTCACGCTCCAGCATTATGACCGTGAAGTTTTCAAGAGGCAAACCTTTTTCTCGAGCGACCGTGCGCACGATCTCTTCAATCGACATGTCTAAGGAAATCTTTCCAATCGCGTGGCGGTCAGTCGCCACTTTGAAGTAGTATCCATCGTCGGGGAGAACTTGGAAGCAGCCAGCGGGCGCACAGGCAAGCGCAGAGATGGCGTCTTTTCTGCCTTTGGAGGCAGCGGTTGTGCCGTCCACTGGATCAACGACAAACTCGACTTTCGGGCCTTTGCCGGTTCCAACCTTTTCTCTACGTGTGAATGCGGGAGCGTTGTCCTTAGGTCCCTCGCAGACTATCACCTCACCCTCAACGTCTGTCTGAGCCAAGACCGCTCTTGAGAATTCGACTGCATTCGAGTCTATCAAGTCCTCGTTACCTTGGCCGATATGCATCGCTGCTCCAACAGCCCCGGCGACGGTGATCCTGGTTAACGAAGGTGCCAAAGCTCTGAGAGTGACCAAACACTACGCCTCTCAAATCAGTTATGAAGCTTCAATACCTTTTCTAGCTTCTGGTCTATTTCCTTTGTGTATGAACCAGGCTCCCTAGTCTGCGTCGATTTGACTACATTGAATGAAAGCCTTGAAAGGTAGTGTTCAACGTTATTTATAAATTGGAACTAAATAGTGTTCGAGGCAGACGACTTGTACGTTCACAGGTTCTTTGATGATGAAAAAGAAAGGAGAAAATGGCAAAACCCAGAAGCCATTCTGGTTGACGCGGGCGTTAAGCCCGGACTCATATTAGTGGACGTGGGCTGTGGGCACGGATTCTTTGCGCTTCCGGCCGCGAGGCTTGTGGGCAATGAAGGGAGAGTCTACGGTTTGGACGCTGATTCTGAGGCGATTGATAGGTTGAAGGAAAAAGCCGCGAAACAAAAACTGAGAAACCTCATCTTGGAAGTGGGAATGGCTGAACAAACCGTCCTCTGTGATTCATGCGCAGATATTGTTTTCTTCGGAATAGTCCTTCACGACTTCGCGGATACAAGCAAAGTCTTGTCAAACGCCAAGAAAATGCTCAAGCCCACTGGTCGACTTATAGACCTTGACTGGAAAAAGGAACTCATGCAGTTAGGCCCACCCTTACGAATAAGATTCAACGAAAAGAAAGCCTCCAATCTCATCGAGAAAGCAGGCTTCAGAATAGATGAGGTAAAGGAAGAAGGACTCTACCACTACATGATAGTGGCAACGCCAAAGTCTTGACCAAACCTGCCGGGACTCATCTAATCTCTAGGGACTCAGCTTGGACAGAAAGGCAGAACTTCATTAACAGCACGCGATTCTGAACGACAGCCAATACGCAGAACTCACACTAGGCCAACACATAACTATCATATTCCTGCTTCCAACAGCAAACCCAGCCCAAACCAGAACGTTCATACTCTGCCTCGAAGGCCACTACTACACCATACACCAATAATCAGGTCGCCAATGCCAACTCACTCAGAAACATTGAAATTCGCAATACATACGCCCACCTTTGGCCTCGCTAAACACTCAAGTTGGCGCGTAAATCCGAATCGGAACACGGGTTTACCAGTAGAATTGGTGCTCCGGCCGGGATTTGGACCCGGGTCCGCGACTGTCTCCCAGTTTTCTGGTGTCGAGAGGCCGCTATACTTGGTCCTTTGACAAAGTTTGACCGGACTATACTACCGGAGCATTGAAAGAGTGTTTTTTCTTAGAGATAAATATCTTTTGACATGTCCAGGATCGCTGAACATGTCATGGAATAGTATTCCACTTCGCTTTGTGGGGCAAGCATTATCTTACGTGCTCGGAAGATTCTGTTCGCTTATTCTCTGACTGGAGGTGGAATGGCAATCAGGGTTTCCGTTTCGCGCACGCCCTTGAGCCGTTGGATCTTCTCTATTATCTTTCCAAGATCCTCAATTTTGGGGAAACTCACCAAAGCCACAACGTCGAACTCCCCCGTCACCGCATGTGCCGTTTTCACGCCTTCGATTTTGAGCGTGGACTCCGCGACGTTCCAGAGTGCGTTGGCCTCTGTACTCATGAGAATGTAAGCCTCCAAACTGGTTCCTCTGGCTGGCTATTTGTCAATCCATGTATAAAAGACTTCGAACGAGTGCAAACGCGCGAAATTGTATGGTTCGTAGAAATCCTGAAGAAGCAATATGGTTCGTCCCATAGAGCCAGAAAGAGAAATTAACGCGCCCTAGTGCAGGAGCTGATTTGGCAAACATTCAAATGGGGAAGACATTTGGGGTAGTGTGAAGGGTGGAAACTAGCTGCCAGGCATCAGCGAAGATGAATAATTAGAAGGGTTTACTAGGCTGTCTTTGAAGCGTCTTCCATCTCCAGCTCTCTGACTCTTGTTTCAATGAATTCAGTGACTCTATTTTGGTTGTATTCCTTTTCTTCCCGCTGTTTTTCCAGCTGCTCTTTGATTGTTTCCAGAATCTTTCCAATCTCAAAAGGCTTAAGCATATATCCGTCTGCCTTGTTGTTTACAGCCTCTATAGCGTTCTGGATGGATGGAAACCCTGTTATGATTATTTTTCGCATTCTAGGCACGGTTTCTTTGAATTTTGCGAGAAGCGTTACTCCTTCAATGTCTGGAAGGCGCACGTCAATCAACGCAAGGTTGTAGACTTTCATGTTAGATTTGTCAATGGCTTCTCTTCCATTTTCTGCCGTCTCAACAACGTATCCTTCGTCTTCCAGTATTGTTGACAAGATTTTTCTTATGCTTTCGTCATCGTCGACGACAAGGATTCTGGCATGTTCATCCAAATTTCCTCACCCCCCTCAACTTTAGGCTCGATAGGAACGGTTATGATGAAGGTTGTACCCTTCCCCACAGTGCTTTCGACAGAAATCTTGCCGCCGTGAGCTTCAACAACGCGCTTGCAGATTGGCAGACCGAAGCCCATTCCCTTAGCCTTAGTCGTGAAAAGTGGTCTCCACAGCTTGTCCAGCACCTGTTTTGACATTCCGATTCCAGTATCAGAAAAGGCAATCTGAACGTTGTTGTTGACTCTTCTGCTCTTTATCGTAAGTGTGCCGCCTATGGGCATCGCGTCAAACGCATTCTTGATCATGTTGGCAAAGGTTCTTTTCATTTTGTCAATGTCGACCTCCATCCGCGGCTTCGTCCTGCTGAAGTTTATCACTCGAATGTTCTCTGGAACCGTCACAAGTGACAAGGCTTCCCGCACTAGCGATTTTGGAGTGGTTCCCACCAGTTCCAGCTTAATCTCTCTTGAGTATTCCAGTAGGTCGTTTATGATTTTGTTCGAGTATTCTATATCCTTCTCGATAATCTCCAACATCTCGCTTGCTTTGGCATCCATTTTCTTGCTAAGCTTCATCTTCAAATAGTAAGCAGCACCGGTGATACCGGTCAACGGATTGCGCAGGTCATGACCAATCATTGCGGCTAGTTCTCCTATCGCAGCAAGTCTTTCAGACTTGAAAAGTTGTTGTTCCATTTGTTTACGTGCGGTTATGTCTTTCGTAATTGCCACAAATCCAATCGCTTTGCCAGAGGCGTCTTTGATGGCTGTGGCAGAGAGTTCAGCGGGGAATTCACGACCATCTTTGGTTACGAATGTATACTCAACATTCTTTATCCATCCTTGTTCAAATGTTTTCTTCATGTTCTCGATGGCTTTCTGATGATCTTTGTTTGAAATTAGCATGAGGGCGCTCTTTCCGATCAATTCCTTTTTCGCTGAATAACCGTGAGTTTTCACTGCCTGCTCGTTGCATTCAATGATTTTCCCTTCCAGATCAGTTGCGATGATGGCATCTGGCGAAGCAGCAAATATGCTTCTGAGTTTTTCTTCGCTTTCTTTCAGATTTCTGGTTCTTTCCTTGACCTTTTCCTCCAGATGGTTTGCATATCCTTCAAGTTGTTTCTTGGCGTCGTTCAACTGCTGGATCAGTCTGGCGCTTTCTATTGCAACTGCAGCTTGATGAGCAAACAGTTCAAGTGGGGCAAGCGACTCTTTAGTTGGACGTCGCCCATTGGCTGGGTCGTCCATGCTCATTATGCCTACGGCTTGACCGCTTGGCAACCGCAGCGGGATGTACAACAAGTCGTCTGGGTTCCAATCAACTGTGTCTTTTTTGGGAACCTTGCTGGACAGTGCATACTTGAACTGTTGTCGGACGAGTGGATCGCTCCAGGGCAGATAATAAAATTCGCCCAGTCGGTAACATTCAAACATTGAGCTCAAACGTTTTCGCCACAGGTCTCCTGGTGCTTGGTGTCCCTTGAGGTACTGTTCTTCTTTTGGTGTTAAGCCTGCTGTCACGATGTCTGTGGTGTTTAGGTCTTCATCTCGCAGGGATATGACTACTCTTCTCCAGCCCTGTTCGCGAACTGCTTCGGCGACTGTCTTGAGTCGTTTGCGCATGTCCATGGTGCGCAACATTAACGCAGAGCTTTTCATCAGGCTTTCGAGTTTCTTGGAGATGCCCCGTTGCTTCTCCTCGTCTTCTTTCAACGTCTGTTCCATTCTTTTTCGTTCTGTGATGTCTCTGATTATGCCCACTGCTTGCCATTCGCCCTTCATTTGGAGGGTCGAGAGAGAAAGCTCTACGGGAAGTTCTTTTCCGTCTTTGTTCTTTGCTGCGAATTCTATCTTCTTTCCGACAAGGGAATAATGGCCGGTTTTACTGAGCCCATCCAATGCTTTGTGGATGTCCTTGTGAAAGTGTTTGGGAACGATAAGTCTGAATAGGTCTTTGCCGCTTGCTTCCTCGTTTGTGTACCCAAAAATTCTTTGGGCTGCAGGATTCCAATACGAGATTTTTCCTTCAGCACCCACCAAGATTATCGCATCCATTGCAGAGGCACTTATCACGCGGAATCTTTCCTCACTATCTCGCATTTGAGACAGTGCCTGGTTACGCTTTTCTTCAACTCCGATGGCTGAAGCCAGTAGCCCGATAATCTTCTTATCCTCCTCGCTCGGGCTGAAATCCTCTTGGTAGACGAGGCACAGGGAACCGATGTATGATTCATCGAATTTTACCGCCATCCCGACGTATGTCTGCAGTTTGTAATGTGCAACGTTTGGATCTGTCTTGGCATACGATGTGTCCTGCAAGTTATTGATCACCGTAATGTTGTCTGCGCCCTGCCGAATCACGTCGTAGCAGATATGTCCATCGGGCTTGTCGACAGGATTATAGTCTGGAGGAGTGTTCCATCTTCCGACGGAACACAACATTCCTTGATCAAGCCGATTGTAGAGAGCGCAGGTTGCGCCTAAAAGCTCCCCACACAAAGCAACGATCCGGTTGATGTTCTCACCAGGGTCAGCTTTGAAACTTAGAAAACACCTGTTCAGCTTTTCCATTCGCTCTTCTGTTTTCTTGCGTTCAGTTACGTCACGGACGATACCCAATTCGCCTATGATTTTGCCTTTTTCAGTCTGAGGCTTGCTTGTGAATTCTCCAGTAAGGTATTCGCCAGATTTTGAACGGATACGCAGCTCATAGGGCGGGACAACTTCTCCGGCCAATGTCTTTTGAAAAGTCTCTATTGCAAGGGGCAGATCATCGGGATGAATTATTGACATGAAAGATTTGCCTAGCCATTCGGAACGCTGCCAGCCTGTTATCGTCTCGAACGCGGGGTTCAATGAAGTGATGGTTCCGCCCTGGGCTGAAATTGTGTAGATTGCTTCCGGCGCAGTTTCGACAAGATTGCAGTAACGTTCTTCTCCTTCCTGAAGAGTTTCCTCTTTTTGCTGGCGCGGAGTCGGTTTCTCAAGTGTCACGCCAATGCAGTTGTTGTGAAGAGGAAAGACCTTGACTGAAAAGATGCTTCCGGATATACGTTCGTCGCCATAATGGATTTCTCCTAGGTCTTTCGCCTTGCCGGACCGAACGACTTCAGCACATATTCTTGCAAACTCTGTGTCAAGCAGCTTGGGGAAGACTTCCGTCAAAGTTCTTCCTAGAACGGCTTTTTTGGGCAGTCCTGTGATCTGTTCAGCTGCAGGATTACTGAAAATCAGTCTAAGAGATCCCGTGTCATCTGGGTTTTCTAGGCTCCAAACATCCAAACCGATTTGCATGCTGTCGAGTATGCTTTCGCAAAGCCTGGCATAGCTTTTTGTCTCCTCGGAGTCGATTCCCTCTTCTGTGGCAACTTTGAAGCCAACGGTATTATCGGGGGAAGACTTCTCTGTCCTTATTTCTTCTTTTCTCGAATCGTCTTTCGCTTTTTCTTCTATCAAACTCATTTTCCACCTTAACTCGTTTATTCTATCTGAAAATTGAAAGCCCTCCTTCTCTTCATGATCAAGTCCAATCCTTTGGCAGAGATTCCTTATGATCAATTTCTCGATGACCACCGCGGCTGAACCTAAAAGACTCTCTAAACCAGCGGAAAACACGTCAGGGTTCTTCAGTATGTCTTCTCGTTTCAACTGAAAGTTTTTCTCAAAAGAAGCATAGATAACTTGAATACCTACTCCTTTGAAAACCTGCTCTAGCGTTTCGTCCATGACGGCGAGCAACATGGCATCCGATTTTCTGTTTGTTTTACCAATTTTATTTTCAGATTTGGGGCGAAATGCCATGTTCTACCTCTCTACCATAGGAAACTTGCATGTTCAGGTTTCTGCTAGCAGACTCCCGGTTGGCAGTCAAAATTGACTAGGCCTTATGATTTATCCATTATGAATTTCGAGTACGTATTACTCCTAACGTTGTCTTCGACCATTTTTTGATCGATAGATACCGTTATTCTGTGCTCTCAATCGACATACACATGCAGACTAAGTGCTGGCTCGAAGGTTGCCTTGGTTGGATACCTGTCGCACAGAGAAAAACGCGGAAAAAGTCTCAAAGCTAGGCCTGAGCGTTCGTCACCGAGACGAGTATACTCGTTTGTCCAAGACCTAGTCTGCCTTATCATTCTCGTTTATGTTTTCTTGTTAGCATACGAGTATATCAAAACAAAATGCGCGCGCGAGTGATTATGGCCAGTGACTTGTATGCTTAAACAAGTTGGGAGCGACTGTTTAAAAAAGTGTACGTGATGCCTAACAAGTAGAGAACCTACTCTAAGGTGTGGTGTGCTGTAACTCCATGCGTGCAACTATTGCACAGTTGGTTCCTTCCACTTTTCTATTGTCAGCTTGTTCTCTCCGTGTTTGAAGTTTATCTTAACAGGAATCGAATCGGCTCCCCTCTTTGTCCTGGTGTATTCTTTGAACGGAAACATACTGTCCTCAGCCAAGTCCACGGGTAGGTAAAGCAAATATTTCCCGTCTTTCCTTCTGAACAAGCGTCCTCTTCCTTCGCTCACCAAATTGTATCACCTCGATTAAATCCAAAGTTTAAGAGCTAACTCATAGGGAAGAGACTATTTAATCTTTGTTCTCAAATAATGCAAAAAGAACAGTGATTGTCTTCTCAGGTTCCCACAAAAGTGAATCACCTGTAAAAGATCACGCCAAAATCGATGACATAAACTGAACACAAACCGCGGGGTCGTGGGCGTTGTCACTCAAGGTCTTCCAAGCGAACAAGCAGTTTAGGCGACTATGTCGTCAGAGTATGTGCGGGCGCTGAGATTGCCGATTTCTACGCAACCATCCTTATTCGTGTATATGCCCTTTCTTAGGTCTTTTCTTCAAAGAGCATGGCGGCTCTGCTCAGAATTTCCCTAATCTGCAGGTGTTGAGGGCAAAGCTCTTCACATTTGCCACATCTCACACATCTCTTAGCTTGGCTTTCAGGCGTGATGTGTTCCCAGTACTTGCGTTTTATCTCGTCGTCCTTATTCCTTACGTAGTATTCATTGTAAAGTGAGAATATTTCGGGCACGTTCACTCCTTCTGGGCAGGGCATGCAGTATCTGCAGCCTGTGCATCCGATGAAGCCTAGTCTCTTGTATTTGCGCTTGACTTGCCTGATGATGCTCAGTTCTTTGTCGGTGAGTATGGTGGCGCCTGATCTGTTTGCGCTGTCCAAGTTTTCTTTCACCTGTTGAATGGTGCTCATTCCGCTGAGGACAACAGAGACCTCAGGATGGTTCCAGACCCATTGAAGCGCCCACTCCGCCGGTGTTCTCTTGATACTGGCTTTGTTCCAAGATTCTTGGATCTCTTTGGGAGGTACAGTAGCCAGCCTTCCGCCGGCTATTGGTTCCATCACGACAACTGCCAAACCTTTGGAAGCGGCATAATTCAGCCCTTTTGTGCCAGCTTGGTACTGTTCGTCCATGTAGTTGTACTGGATTTGGCAAAGTGTCCAACCGTCGTAGCCGTCTACGATTTTCTTGAAAGTGCTATACTCATCATGGAAACTGAAACCCAAGTGCTTGAACTTCCCTTCGTCCATCTTCTTCTCAGCCCACTTCAACACGTCCAACTCTTTGAGTTTCTGCCAGCCTTCTTTTCCAAGTCCGTGCAATAAGTAGAAATCCACGTAGTTCAGCTGGAGCCTCGAAAGCTGTTCATCCAAGTACTTGTCCATGTCCTCTCGGGACTTGATAAGCCAAGACGGCATCTTCGTGGCCAATCTTGTTTTCTCACGGTATCCGTCTTGCAGCGCCTTTCCAACCATTCTTTCACTGTTTCCCCTGTGATAAGGATACGCCGTGTCCAGATAATTCACGCCGTGGTCGAGCGCATACCTGATCATCTTTAAAGCTTCGGGTTCGTTGATTTTCGAGGCATCTCCATCGACAATGGGCAGCCTCATCGCACCAAATCCCAGAGCCGAAGCTTTCCAGTCCAGCTTGCCAAACTTCCTGTACTTCACGAGGGTCCCTTCATCTGGTCGGATTACCCAAAGACGAGTCTGCTTATAGGTATTCTGGGTTGGCTTCTGATGCGGATATCCTGCGTGTGCTACGATCTCCTTGTTTCTTTTCTCTTTCTGAAAACAATCATTATCGGGCTTACGAAAGCCTTTCTTTCTTCGTCAGTGGTCGTCCGATAGTCCGTGAATCTGTCCTCTGAATACCTGGTGAAGGTGGTGAGAGTTGAATGTGGTTTATGCGAGCGCACGTCAGACCTGTTTGAAAGGTACGTTGAAACTGTGTACCTTCTTTTTTCTCCGAGGAGTCCAAACCTTTTCGCGGGTTGTTCCACTCTTCAGGGTAAAGCCTGTTAGCGTTTCAATTAAGTCCCTTACCGTGAATGCTTCTTTCGGTTTGCTTTTGATGGTCTCTCAATCTTGCTTTCTTCGATAAGCGGTTTTGACGTCATTCTAACGGTCATCGACCAGTTCAGACTGCTTGTGTGCGCCTCATTTCTTAGATGCTTGATTGCAGTAGGAGGATGGCTTTCGCTAGGTCTCCTTGGCATTCTTCCAGAGCTTTTCTCGCTTCTTCCAAGCTTTTTCCTGTTTGGTCGGCTACAAGCCTGACGTCTTCTTCAGCTACGCCTGACGGTTTGCGCTCTGCCGCTTTCTCGGTGATTTTTCCACCTGTCACCTGAAAAATTTTCTGTCCCTGCATTTCAAGCATTGCAACTTCAGGCTCTTCTATGGTGATCTCTCTGCTGCTCGTTTTGATGATGACTTGCTCAACATCTGTCACCGCATCCATGTTCAGGCCCATACGTTGCATCATGCGTTTTGCTTCTCGAGGATTCACACGCCTGTGCATAGTCTCACTCTACCTGCGTAACATTTGCAATTCAAACTTCATATACTTAACCTTCCTCAAGACATCCGCGTCTAACTTTCACGGCGACGCCGCGCTTAAAGGCCTTCATTTCTTGACCCGAAAGAACAGCCCGCCCTACTGCCAAGATATTGCCCTCTTCGTCAAGCACGATGATTTCGTCTTTGGCGCGAACCTCGTCATCAGCTCTCACGACGTGTGCAGCAAAAACGTCGCCACCTTCAGCTATGAACTTCGCGACATCGCTCTGGACAGCGACAAAACATTTTGCAGGTTGCCTGCCGTGAACAACTCTCCTAGCTCCGTCAATGCTCAAGGAGAAGAAGCCGTCTGTCGGGCGCATGGTTCCAAGTCGTTTACCCTCTAGGTAGACGTAGCGGATTCGGCCTGTGTTCCTTGAGAAAACGATTTTCACGTTTTCGGGAAAAAGTGCCGCGCCCACTCCTTTACCGAACTGATAATCTGCAACGCTTCTGATCCTTCTCAAGGCATCTTCCAAGGAGGTCACCAGCAAAGGCCAAATTCTGTTTCGACAACTATAAACACCACTAGAATAATAAAAGCAGTTCAGGTGGATGGGCAATTGCGATGTGAAGTCTGTGGACGCAGAATCAACGGGAAACCCTTCAAAGTCATCATTGAAGGGGCAAAGCTGACGGTGTGCAGTGAATGCTCCAAACTCGGAAAAATATACTACGAGGAACCTAAACAGAGAGTAGCAAGTCCACGGCTTGGGACGACGCCAAGGCCTTTGATAATTCAGACTAAGAAACCGCAGGCTCCGAAGGTGGACACAAGCTTGGAACTCGTGGAGAATTTCGACCTAACAATAAGGCAGGCCAGAGAGAAACTCGGGCTATCTCACGAGGAATTGGGCAAGAGAATAAGTGAGAAAGTGTCGCTTCTCCGGAAAATTGAAACTGGAAAGATGGCGCCTGACAACAGACTTGCAACGATGCTCGAGCACGCTTTGAAAATCAAGCTGATAGTTCCAGTCAAAGAAGAAAAAGTTCCGCAGGCCAAGCTGGCCAGAGCTTCAGGTCGCGACCTGACCCTTGGAGACCTGATTCAGATGGACAAGAAGGGCAGTGAGAAGGAGGATACTGCTGGACGAAGGCAATCATAGTTCAACGTCGACAGCAATACGAACCGAACGGCCTCGACGAACTTGAGAGTCTGGCTGAATCGGCAGGCTACACGATTGTGGGCAGGCTGGAACAGGTCAGACAGGCAGACGCGCGCTACCAGATAGGCTCTGGAAAGGTGGAAGAACTCGCTGAACTTGTGAAGCAAAAAGACGCTGAGAAAGTGATTTTCGACAATCTGCTAAGGCCGCTTCAGTCCTACAACTTGGCAAAGGCCACAGGCGTCGAAATCATTGACCGTTTTCAGCTGATACTGGAAATCTTTACCAAGAGAGCCACTACTGCTGAGGCGCAGATGCAGATCAAACTCGCAAGTCTTCGGTACGATTTGACCCAGGCCAAGGAGAGAGTGCGCCTAGCCACGAAGGGAGAACAGCCAGGTTTCATGGGGCTCGGAGCCTATGAAGTCGACGTCTACTATGAGAGTGTCAAGAGAGAAGTTCACGCTATACGCAGAAAGCTTAAAAAAATCCGGGCAAAGAGGGTCTTGCACCGCCAAAGAAGGGAAGAACTGGGGTTTACGTCAATTTCACTGGCAGGATACACGAAGGCCGGAAAAAGTTCACTGTTCAACGCCCTTGCGGAAGAGACGGTTCCCGTGGACGCTGCTCTGTTCACGACGCTTTCCACGACGACGCGGCTTGTAACATTCTCCAAGAAAGAGTTTCTCTTAACCGACACAGTCGGCTTCATAGATCGCCTGCCGTTAACTCTGATAGAGGCGTTCCACTCAACGCTTGAAGAAACAATCTACTCTGACTTGATACTCTTGTTGGTGGACGCGGGTGAATCGATGACCGCTATTGAAAAGAAACTTGGGACATGCTTGGAGACGATAGACCGCATAGGAGCCTCAGGCGTACCCATGATTACGGTGTTGAACAAGATTGACCTGATGCCGGAAGCCGAAGTTCAGCAGAAGATAAAAGAACTGGAGGAAAGGGCAACGATCCTTGTTCCGATATCCGCGTTGTACAAAACCAATCTTGAGCAGCTGAAACAGGAGATATTGAAGATACTGAAGAACTACGTCAGGGTAACGTTCACCATACCAGTGACTGACAAGACGATGCGGTTTATGGCGTGGCTTTTCGAAAACGCTGACGTTCAGAAAGCGGATTACAACGAAAGCTCTGTACGTGTGGTTTTCGAGGCAGCTCCCACGTTTGCGGAGAGGGTCAGAAGCCGAGTGAAAACAGAATTCAATAGGAAGGTCGAGAAAATCTGAAAAGAGAAGCTGCGCCTGAAATCGTTGTGTTAAGGTGGGGTCATCGGCCGACCAGAGACGCAAGGCTCACGACGCACGTTGCCCTCGTAGCCCGCGCCCTAGGAGCTTCTGGGATTATCTTGTCCGACACGGAAGACCGAAAAATCAAAGACACGATAAACGAGGTCACCCGAAGCTGGGGTGGTACCTTCTTTTTCGAAATGGGAATCCCTTGGAGAAAAGCTGTAAGTGACTGGAAAACCCGAAACGGCGTGGTTGTCCATTTGACAGCATACGGAGAAAACGTTGAAACTACGGATGTGTTAAGCCGCATTAGAGCCTCTGGAAAAAACATTTTGGTCATCGTTGGAAGCCAAAAAGTCCCTGGCGAATTCTTTTCGGAAGCCGTCTCAGACTTTAACGTGGCAGTTGGGAACCAGCCGCACTCGGAATGTGCAAGCCTGGCGGTTTTCCTTGACCGCCTCTTCAAAGGAGAGGAATTGGCTAAGAGCTTTCAGAATGCAAATGTGAAAATCATCCCCCAACGTAGAGGAAAAAAGGTCGTGACGGAGAAAAACCGTGAAACCGGCTCTTCCCGTAAAGAGATTTAAATCAAACCTTGCAAAATATATAATATAGAGAACAGTGCTGAGTACTGGAAGCAAAGGGTTGTTATGTTATCTAACATAGATGATGCAACGTTGCTTAAAGTTGCTGAGGCGTTGGGAGAAGAAGACGCGGTCAAATTAATCGACATTCTGAAGAACTCGGCTGAAATAACGGACGATGAGATTGCAACCAAGACAGGCATAAGGTTGAACTCTGTTCGAAAAATCCTCTACAAACTGTACGACCACTCTCTAGTGAGCCTTAGACGCACCCGCGATCCGAAGACCGGTTGGTTCATATTTCACTGGAGGCTGCAGCCCGATCAGCTTGAGGGTTTCATACTCAGCCAGAAACGTCGAGTGCTTGAGAAACTTGACATTCGACTGGAGTACGAAAAAAACCATGATTTCTACTATTGTTACACGCCGGGTTGCAAGCGAATCCCCTTCGAAGAGGCGGTGGAACTCGTTTTCCGATGCCCAACGTGTGGAAAACCGTTGATGCACTACAACAACGAGAAAATTCTTGAATCACTGACCAAGAAGGTCGAAATCCTAAGGAAGGAGCTTGGTGAGTGAAAAACTCCCAACGAGAGAACAAGCGTTAGGGTTTCTCAGAGAGAGCGGCTGCCGGGAGAACGTCATAAGGCACGTTGAAGCGGTTTCTGCGCTTGCGGTTGAAATAGCAGAAGCCTGTAGGAAAAAAGGATACGACGTTGACGTACACCTTGTCGAAATTGGAGGGCTCCTACACGACATTGGACGCGCCAAAACTCACACCGTACACCATGCAGTCTTAGGAGCAGACATTGCAAGATCCCTAGGTCTGCCAGAACCCGTCGTATCGATAATCAAGAGACATGTTGGCGGAGGAATAACAGCAAGAGAAGCTCGAAAACTCGGATGGTCAAGAGACATTTACGTTCCGTTAACACTTGAAGAAAAAATAGTTTCTTACGCGGACAAGCTAATCGAAGGTTCGAGGCGAGTGCCAATAGAGGTGACAATAGAAGAACTTTCCAGAGAACTGCCGGTCTCCGCTATCCAAAGGCTATGGAAACTGCACGAAGAAATGTTAATCTTGGTCGGAGACTGCGAATGCCTACCGTGACGTTGTTCGCAAAAGCATACAACAATCGTCGACTGGACAACTTTGACAGGAATCTAAAGTCTACGCTGGAAGGTCTTAAGGTTGAAGTCAAGACCTGCGGAGCAACCGCCCGCGGGTGGATTCAAGTATCGGTTTCTGGAGAGGACGAAAACGTGGCTCTGCGCTACCTGGACGACAGAATAGGACTATGCCCGGCCAGCGTGGAGAACATCAACAGATTCTCAACAATCAAAGGCCGCATAACAAATTTAGACAAAAGCAGAAATGAACTGCGCGTCGACATGGGAGTTTTTTCTCCTAGCATCTATGATGCCGTAATCCCGTTGGCGCGCTTACAGGCTCAGCTCGTCGATGGAAGGAAGATCTCCTTGAAGGAAATTGTTGAACTGTTCGGCTTCTGTGAGAACCTGCCCTTCACAGTGAAAATCGACAGCGTCGACAGAGACAAGAGTCTCATTGAGGCCGAAGTTGCGGAGAAGCAGCGAAGGCAGTACATAGTGTGGACAGAGTCGCTGCTTGACAGACTTTTTATCTTGGGAACATCTCTGAGCGGGATTGAGTTGGCGGTAGAAGAGGCGGGGTTCAACCGCGATGTGGTCAACATCGAACCGCTGGGGGGGTTTGAGTATGCAGTTGTGTGCAAACTCGGAACCGACGCGGTTGGGTTAATTCCGAGGATTGGCAAGAACCTGAGAAACGCAAGCTTGGCAGTGTTCAGTCCGAGGAGGATTTTCGCTTTTTTTGGAAACAAGCTGCCATTGCCTATCTCCTAGAGACAAGGTAGACGCCAACGAAGATGAGGAGGGCTCCTGCGACGGTGAACAGCGTGATTTCCTTGCCCTCGCCAACGAAAATTGTTGCGAAAAGCACGGTTATCAGTGGCTCTCCGAACATGAACGAGCTGGTCACTGAAGCTTTGACCTGGTTCATCACACGGAACCATATAAAATACCCCAGGATAGAGCAGGCGAAAGCTAAGTAAAGAATTGCTGACCACTCGTTGATGCTCATGGCAAAGGCTTCGTGAAGAGAGTTTTCTGCCAGAGAGAAGGGAACCAGACAAAGTCCTCCCAGTATGTTAACATAAGCCACGACGAGAAATGGATCATACTTTTCCATGATTCTTTTCCCCATCAGGCTGTACGCGGCCCACATGAGTGGCGTGAAAAGCAAGATTGAGCTTCCAAGCAGGAAGTTGCCGCTACTTCCCTGCATGCTCAAAGCGCCACCTGTGATTACAGCAAACGTTCCTACCGCGGCAATTCCTATGCCAAGAACATTTTTCCGCATCAACTGTTCTTTGAACATTCGAGCTGAAAAAACGCTGATGAGAATCGGCGAGAGAAGACAAACCAGAATCGCTGCGATTGAAGCACTGGCCATCTGTATTCCCGTGTATTGTGCGACGAAGAAGAATGTAACACCCGTCAAGGCGAGGAACAAGAGTTTCAGAAAATCTCTTCCTTCCACAAGAACCGTGTAACCACGGTTTCTGCTCTTGTTTAGAACAAGAGCCACGATGAAGATCCCCCCTGCGATGAGAAACCTGAACGTAGCTATGGCGACAGGGGTCAACCCTTCCCCCAGTGTGGCTTTCACAATTACGAACGAGCTGCCCCAAAAGGTGATCAGACACAGCATTAGAATAGTGTTGAGAGGGCTGATCGTTCTAGTTGCCATGCAATCTAGCATTCTTGCTCCGCTTAGTAAAGGATTCTATTGAGAAAATCGAAAGAGGCGCGCTTTGCTGGCGGCGGCTGCAAAACCTATTCTTTGGAAACTCTCAAGGCTTTGTGCTCAGGCGGGTGGATTCATTTCCTTCAGCAGGTTTTCAAGGGTCTTCCTTCCTTCCCTGTCCAATGGCAATGCTGGTTTTCGAGGGTACCCGCCTGCTAGTCCCTGCAACCTCATAGCCTCTTTTATTGCGGCGATTTGATTGAAACGTTTCACAAGTACCTCGTTTGCGAAGGATATGCGGTTTTGCAGTCTGCTTGCTTCTTCGTATCGCCTGTTCTTGAAAGCCTCGTACAAGTGGCTGCACAGGGCGGGGAACACGTTTCCGACCGCTAGGACTGCGCCTCTCCCTCCTATTAGCAGCGTTGACAGCGCTACGTCAGCCGTTCCAGCCAGAACTGAAATCTTGTCACCTGTTAACCTCACGGTTTCCGTTATCGTGCCGATGTTTCCGCTGCTGTCTTTGATGCCGATTATCCTTTCGTTTTCCGCCGCGAGTTCTTGAATCTGGGGTGGTTCTAAGGAGACGCCCGTGAACTTGGGAACGTTGTAGACCACGATGGGAACGTCGACAGCTTCTGAAACTGTTCGAAAGTGTTCGTGGATTTCCTTGTTTGACAGTTTAAAGTAGAACGGTGTAACGACGAGTGCAGCGTCGACGCCGATATCAGCCGCGTCCTTGGTGAAGGTGACAGTCTCTTGGGTGCTCATGCTGCCCGTGCCAGCTATCACGGGAACCTTTCCATTAACCTCATCCAAGACGGTTTCAATCACCTTTATCCTCTCTTGCCTAGAAAGGTAAGGGGCTTCACCGTTGCTGCCACACGGCGCCAACCCGGAGACTCCGCCTTCCAACCAAAACCCCACACACGCCCTGAGCGCCGTAACGTCAAGTCGACCCATACGTGTGAACGGTGTGACGCTGGGGACAAACATTCCATCAAGGACGAGCCTAGGCATACTCTTTCTACTCAGAACCTAACATTTAAAAATTGTCATATACGCCTACAACCATAGCGCACACCAAATCCAGCGTGCCATGTGATGCTAAATCTGTCTTGGTTACGTGAATAGAACAGTTTTGTAGGCGTATTTTATGACGTCAAGGTGTCGGAGAGGCTGGCACTAAATATTAATTCTTGAAGATTCCAATTCTATGGAGCAATGGAGTAAGCAAATCAGTGAAATCATTAATCGTCAAAGGAAAATATGTCTTAACGCTGGACAGAAAGTACAGAACAATCCAACAGGGAGCCGTTTTCGTAGAAGGCGACAAGATTCTGGAGGTTGGACCTGCAAAAGAAATCGAAAGCTCTTACAGTGCGGATGAAATCATTGATGCCAAAGAATGCGTAGTGATGCCGGGACTGATTTGCAGCCATAATCACATGTATGGCATTCTGTCGCACGGCATGCCCGTTTCTCAGACAACGTCAACTTTCATAGCCTTTCTAAAGAAGTTCTGGTGGCCCCGCGTAGAAAATGCTTTGAATAAAGAGCAGATAAGCGCCGCTGCTTCTATGTCCTCAATTCAAATGGTGAAAACGGGAACAACGTGTTGCGCCGACGTTCTGGAGGCTCCAAACTCGATTCCAGGAGCTCTGGAGGTTGAGGCAAAAGCGACTGAAATGGTAGGTTTGCGTTCCGTGCTGAGCTTCGAGGCCACCGAAAGAATAAGCGAAGAGAACGGGTGGAAAGGGGCTGAAGAAAACCTCAACTTCATAAAAAAACATAACAGAAAAAACGATTCATTGGCAAAGGGTATGTTTTGCACGCACACCACTTTCACTTGTAGCCCGCAGTTTCTTAGGAAGGTGAGAGACCTCGCCAACGAATATCCCGCAGGAATACACATTCACCTAGAAGAAGGAGCCTACGAATCAAAGTACTGCCTTTCCAAGCACCGGAAACTGCCCGTTGAGCTTTACGGAAAAATAGGTTTCCTAGGCTCCGACGTTCTGGCATCTCAATGCGTGCACACGCTTCCAAAAGAAATCAAACTATTACGGAAACACGATGTAAAGATTTCGCACATGCCTCTAAGCAACTGTGAAGTCGGCGGTGGCATAGCGCCTGTTCCAAGTTTTCTGCGAGCGGGTCTTACAGTCGGACTTGGAACGGATGGATATATCCAAGACATGTTTGAAGTGATGCGAGCCGCATTCCTCATACATAAGGGAAACCTCCAAGACGCCAGCGTCATGCCTGCAGAAGCTGTCATTAGAATGGCCACGGTCGACGCTGCAAAAGCGATCCGCATGGAAAACCTTGTGGGCTCAATAACTCCCAAAAAACAAGCCGACATCATAACGGTAGACTTGGAATCTCCAACGCCAGTAACAGCGGAAAACCTGATTCCACAACTTGTCGTCTTTGGCGAGGGGAACATGGTTCAGGATGTCCTGATAAACGGCAGGAAAATAATGAGAAACAGAAAAATACTCACCATGAATGAAGATATGGCGAGGACGAAGTGTAGAGAAGCTGCAGAGAGTCTGTGGAATACCTGATTGAGCGAATGGTGATGGTAAGAACGGTTCGAACGTCACTTTCATTGTGCGGAGTAAGTCTGTTAAACCCTCTGATTCTCGCCGCGGGACCGTACGGACGTGACGGCAAGACCTTGGAACGCGCGGTGAGGGCAGGTTTTGGAGCTGTCACGACAAAAACGATTAGGCTTGTTGCGGCCAGAAACTCTTTCCCTAACATGGCCCGGATAGGCAGGGACGCGCTGATTAATGCTGAGAAATGGTCTGACCTTCCTCTTCAAACGTGGGTTACGCACGAGATACCTGCGGTAAAGCATCTTGGGGTGCCGGTGATCGCCAGCATCGGGTTCACAGAGAAAGAAGTAGGAAAAATCGCTCCGCTGGTTGAAGAGGCTGGCGCTGACTTCATCGAAACAGTCACTTACGACGCCGGTCAGGTTTTGCCCACGGTTAAAGCCGCCAAGTCCGGAGCGAAAGTTCCTGTCATAGCCAAGGTAAGCGCGAATTGGCCGGATCTTCTGAGAATAGCGGTCAAAGCTGAGAAGCTTGGTGCTGACGCCGTTTCGGCGATAGACTCTGTGGGTCCCGTGTTGGCGATAGATGTTGAAACTGGAAAACCTTATCTTGGTAATGCGAAGGGCGAAGGATGGCTTTCCGGGTCCGCTATTCACCCCATGGCCGTGAGATGCGTTGCCGAAATAGCCAAGCGAGTGAAGATACCGGTAATAGGAATAGGCGGGATTTCAAGCGGTCAAGACGTTGTTGAGATGATGATGGCCGGCGCCCATTGCGTTGAGCTGTGCACCGCCCCCGTCCTCCATGGACTGCAGATCGTCAATCGCATAAAGGACGAGCTTGTCGAATTCATGGAACTGAAGGGCTACAAGTCCATTCAGGAGCTGCGCGGAATCACGCTAAAACATCTGGAGAAACAGAAAGAAGAAAGCAAGAGAAGACTGCATCCAAAAATCGATCGTGAAGCCTGCACTTCATGCGGACTTTGCGCAAATCTCTGTCCATATCAGGCATTGGCTTTGAGCGAGGGAAAAGTAATCTCATACAAACCAAAATGCCTCAGCTGCGGTCTATGCTATTCCGTTTGTCCTCGGCACGCCATAAAACTCAGGAGCTGAACCGCATCACACTCAAATATAAGGGGTACATGGGGAAAATCCTCCGAATAGATTTGACAGCAAGAAGGATACACAAGCAAGACTTACGGAATGAGGATGCCGAGAAATTTCTGGGCGGCACAGGGTTCTGCACCAGCATTCTTTACGACGAGACTGGCCCTGAAACTGACCCTCTGGGACCAGAAAACCGCCTAATATTTGCAGTCGGGCCTCTATCAGGCACAGCGTGGCCAGAGTCAGGAAGATACGAAGTTGGCGGCAAGAGTCCGCTTACCAACATTCTGGGAGGTGCAAATTCTGGAGGAAGCTTCGGGCCTGAGATGAAACGCGTCGGCTACGACGCCATTATCTTCCAAGGTCGCGCGTCCAAACCGGTCTACGTCTACATAGAAGATGGAGAAACTAAGATTCTAGACGCCAAAAACCTTTTGGGAAAAGACACTGAGGAAACCATGACAATAATAGGCCAAGACCATGGTCAGAAAACTCAAGTAGCTTGCATAGGCCAAGGTGGAGAGAACCTTGTGCGGTATGCGGGAATAGTCACGGACCGTTTCCGCCTTGCAGCTCGGTCGGGCTTGGGGGCAGTCATGGGTTCCAAGAATCTGAAAGCCCTCGCTTTGAAAGGAAGTCTTCGTGTAGAAGTTGCGGACCCAAAGCGTTTCACTGAGCTTGTCGCAGAGGCAGATAAAAGAATCAAAGCAGACCCTTTTGTGCCCGAAGTCAGAAAGTACGGTACGACGATTCTTGTCGGAGCAATGAACGAGATCGGAAGGTTTCCGACTAGGAACTTCCAGACAGGAGTTTTTCCCGCAGCTGACAAGATCAGTGGCGAAGTGCTTGTTGAGAAATATAAAATAGCGGACAAGGCATGCTTCGGCTGCAGGCTTGCATGCAAGAACGTCATCAGAGTCAAGACAGGCCGCTTCAAGGGAATGACACTGGATCATCCCGAATACGAAACGATATGTGCCTTCGGAGGCCGAATTGGAAACGACGATCTCGATTCGATAATTGAGGCGCACGTTCTCTGCAACCTCTACGGCATCGACACCATTTCAACCGGCGGCGTAATAGCGTTCATGATGGAACTATACGAGAAAAGAATAATCAGCGAAGCAGACACAGGAGGCATTGCTTTCAGGTGGGGAGACAAAGACCTGGCTCTGGACCTGATACGCAAGATCGCATACCGAGAGGGCATAGGCGACCTTCTGGCCGAGGGAACCAAGAGAGTTGCAGAGCGGCTTGATCGCGGTGCGGAAAAATACGCCATGCACGTTAAAGGAATGGACATTCCCGCTCAGGATGGCAGAGCACAGAAATCGATGGGGCTGGCACACGCAGTCTCCACAAGAGGGGCAGATCATCTGCGCGCCTCAGCTTTTCTAGACGAAATAGGCTTTGAAGAGGCTGTAAAGAAACGTTTTGGCAAACACTATCTGCCCGAAATGGCAAACAGGCTGGACGAAACATACAAGGGAGTTATGGTTAAGGAGTGCGAAGACTTTGCAGCCGTCGTCAGCTCGCTAGGGCTCTGCTTGACTGGAGGATATGCGTACCCGCCAATCTTCTATTTCAAGGATCTCGCAGAAGCCGTCAGAGCTGCAACAGGGATGAAAGCCACTGAGAAATTCCTGCGGACAGCCGGAGAACGCATAGTCAATCTCCAGAGAGCATACAACATTCGCGAAGGCTTGTCTCGGAAAGACGATAAACTGCCGGCAAGGTTTACCGAAGAACCGAGTCCGGAAGGGCCGTGCAAGGGACAAAAAGTGAAACTCGAAATGATGCTGGACGAGTATTATCAGACACGCGGATGGGGCATCAAAACTGGTCTAATACCCAGGGAGAAACTGGAACAACTCAACCTGAAGAACGTTGCTGACGATCTTGAGAAAATGGGGAAGCTTCCAAAAGAGAAATAGGAAAACTCATGGTGGGTAGGCGTTGCAGGCTTTCAGCCCGAGTTCTTTGAGCTTTTCTTCTCGGGGGATTCCCTGCTTGGACCATCCCCTAAGACGGTAGTATTTCGAGAGCATCCTGTCTAGTTCGACTGTGCTTCCTTCGAGTGGTTCTTTGAGGAACCTCTGCGGTAGCTGATCGTCCTTTCGAGAGAACCCCTCTCGTACGTTGAAGGATCGTTCCAGGTTGACGATTCTTTCTCCACAGTTCAAGAGTTCTTCTTCGGTGAAATTCTCTCCTGTCAACGCTGTGAGGGCTTCTGCAAAATCTGAAGGCATGAAAACGTAGGTTTCGGTCGTGGTGAATTTGCAGACGCCTAAGGCGTCCGTGATTGCGCAATAGTTTTCAGTGAAAACTACAATTTCAGGCTTGTACGTTGGGTTCCTCGTGTCCAAGAGTTTTTCCAAAGGTTTTCGGGGGAAGAGCTGTTTCGCAACTTCGGTTTTTCGTGCAGAGTCAATCGTTGGCAGAGCGTAGAGGTGATCTGCACCGCGGTTAGATACGGCGTGGCCCAAGCCGAAGGCTTTCAGAGTTCTCGACTCCTGTCTCGGTATCTCCATTCTCTTAACATGCATCGCAAACCTGCTTGCCTGTCCGCCTATTCTCTCAGATGCTCTCGCCGTGCCTTCCGCCAAGACATCGCCGAATCCCTTGCGATGGGCAATCATCCGGATGAGTTCCAGCGTGCTTTCAGCGTCACCCCATTCTAGGGGGAGTCCCGTTTCCTCCTTGGATATCAAACCCTTTTCGTAGAGTTCCATCGCGAAGGACACTGTTACGCCAGTTGAGATGGTGTCCAATCCCAGTTCATTGCAAAGCTGGTTGGCCTTCATGATCACGCTGAAATCTGCAATCCAGCACATCGGCCCGAAAGAGTCTATGCTTTCGTACTCTGGTCTCGAGCCCTCCAGAGGCGCGTATTTCCCTTCTGTGACTCTTGCGTATGCTCGACAGTGGATGGGGCATGAGTAACATGTTTCTGGTTTGAGGAAATATCTCTCTCTTATCGTTTCTCCTGAAATCTGTTCAGCCCATGGAAACCTGGCGATCTGATGGTTCTTGGCTGGAAGGTCTCCTGTCTCATTCTTTGTGGCAATAAGCCACGGCGTGCCATAATTGCACAGGTCTTTCAGTTGTGGGTTCTGAGGAGACCAGCTTTTGAGAGCAGCCGTGCATAACTCGCGGAATTTTTCAGGATATGCGGCTTCAACCTTGTCTTTTCCGGTCACTGCCACTGCTTTCAAGTTTTTGGAACCCATAACCGCTCCCAGTCCACATCTGCCAGCCGCTCTGTCCCTGTCGGTTATGATTGAGGCTATTCGAACCAAGTTTTCGCCCGCTGGTCCTATGCAGGCAACACGGCACTTACCTATTTCTTCCTGAACTGCCTTTATCGCCTCGCTCGTTGTCCTCCCCCAGATGTGTGCGGCTGACTTCAACGTCGCAGTTTCGTTTTCAACGTGCAGATACGCGGGGTTTCTTGCTTTTCCTGATATGTGTATCAGGTCGTACCCAGCGAATTTCAGCTCTGGACCGAAGTAACCGCCAGCATGGGCGTACCCTAAACCGTTTGTGAGTGGCGATTTTGCTGCCACTGTTATTCTTGAAGAAGTCGGCCACATGGTTCCAGCTAGTGGTCCTGCGGAAAAGAGCAGGATGTTTTCAGGTGAAAACGGGTCTGTTTTTTCTTTCAGCTCTTCGAAAAGGTAGTACGAAGTTAGGCCACGTCCACCCAAGAACTTCTTCAGCATTGGCTTTTCAAGGCTATATTTTTGAACTTCGCCTGAAGTCAAGTCTACGTTTAGTGCTTTTCCCGTCCAACCGGATGTCACGATTGTTGATACTCCCGAACGTGTTATTTATCAATGCGTTTTGCCAGAGATAAGTTTGCTTACGGAAAAAGGCAAAATGCCGGCTTTCAATATACTAGGTTTTGAAGGATGAAATGATGTCCGTCCCAGCTGACGTTATCCCTTTTTTCCCATCAGGCATAACGAAGATCATCTGTGTCACTCCAGCTTTGAAGAATTCTTCAACTCTTCCGAGACATTTGTTGGGCTTCCCAGCCACCGAAAACTCATCTATCATTTCATCCGTCATCAAGCCCATCGCTTCAGCGTCCATTCCTTTCTGCAAGGCTTCTCGAATAGATGCTACACGTTCTATCTTAGTGCCCAATGCCTCATGCACTGAATCCGCGGTGAAAGCAGTCATAAAAGTGGCCAAATGTCTCACTCTCTTCCTAGCCTCAGAGTCATTCTCGGCGATGGCAAAAGGGAGAATGTTGCCCACGTCTATTTCATCCATGCCCCTCCCCGCCTTTGAGGCCCCTTCCTCAATTGTTTTCAACGCGTTCTCAATGTAATGAAAAGGCGTGTTCAATAGAGAACCGTCAGCCAATTCGCCGACCATCTGCATAAACTTGGGGCTTCTGGCTGCCAGATAAACTGGAACCTTGGTCTTCGGATGAAAAGAAAGATGAACACCGTTTGCCTTTATCATTTCTCCATCATAGTCCACAGTTTCGCCAGCCAATACCCGATTCATAACGTTGATACCCTCCCGAACTGTGGCTAAAGGTTTCTCCCACATCTTTATTCCCAACGGTCTGAGAGGCATTTCTCCTCCGGGCCCCAAACCGACGACAACGCGTCCATTCGCCATTTCCTCGAGCGTGGATGCAAAGACGGCTAAGAGCGCCGGATGTTTCGTGTAGAAGTTGCATATGCCCGTTCCAATCTTAATCTCGGATGTTTTGAGAGCCACGGTTGTCATGTTTACAATAACGTCCCTGCAAAGAGGCGAAGGATTCTCGTCCGCAATCCAAACGTGTTTGAAACCATGCGTTTCAGCTGCCTTGGCCAGTTTCGCCGTGTCCAAGGCGGGAGCGAAACCAGCGAGGTTCAGTCCAAAAGTTCTTGTGCGAGCCATGTTTGTCTTCACCTGTCTAAATGCTTAAGTCGGCACTCAGAAATATTAAAATGGTGGAAAAATGCTGAGCGTCAATAAATCAGCTGCTTCGATTTGTAAGAAGATGCTGGATGAACCTGAGAAACTGAACATCAAATGCACCCGTTTCAAGAGTGGAGCATACTTGATTGACACCGGAAACAAAGCCACAGGGGGAATACAGGCAGGCTTGTATGTGACCAAGATATGCTTAGGAGGCGTGGGAAACGTATCGTTAACGTCGATGGATTTGGAAGAAATATCACTTCCAGCTGTAATGGTCTCAACAGATTTTCCGATTCTTTGTCTCCTGTGTCAAGCATCAGGTGGCTACCGAGAGGCGATGGAAGGCTGGATCAACTTCAACGTCGGCTCGTACAATGCCATTGCGAGTGGACCGGCAAGAGCGTTGGTTCACGAACCCAAGAAACTGTTTGAAATGATTCCGTACCTGGACTCAGCTGAAGAAGCGGTGGTAGTCCTTCAATCGGAGCAGTATCCGAATGAGGAGGCTGCTGATTTGCTGGCAGAAAAATGTGGGGTCAACCCGGAGAATCTATATTTGGTTCTTGCTCCGCTTTCAAGCATGTCTGGACTCATTCAGGTGACCGGAAGGAGCGTTGAAAACGCGATGGTGAAGCTGCACACTCTTGGCTATGATGGGAACAGCGTGAAAAACGCGTGCGGAATTGCGCCATTGCCTCCGCTGAAATCGACGCGGATGGTACCGGATGATATGCTTTCGTACGGGAGCATCGTCCACCTTTACGTAATGCCTGATGAAGGAAGGGATTTGGAGCAAATCGCCTACAAGATGCCTTCAAGGACGTCAAAGTGTTACGGTCGATCTTTTTCAGATTTGATAAAGGAACATGGTGGGCTGAGGGGAATAGACCTTGATCTCTTTGCTCCCGCAGAGGTCTATGTTAACGACTTGTCAACTGGCGAACTGTACCACTCTGGCAGCGTCAACAGCACGCTGATCAAGACCATGGCAGGTCTAGGCTGAACTGGCCAGGCAACTGACCTTGCAATCGTTGCATATGGGAAGTGAACCGATCTTTTTAATACACGACTGTCCAAGAAGGTTTGGGAGCGCGATTAAGACTATGCGGTCATCGTCCTGCCTGCTTGGCGTAGACATCGGAACAGAAGGCTGCAAAGCAATAGTGTTTAACCTCAGGGGCGAATCTCTCGCGCGATCGTACCAACAGTATTCAATCACGATTCCTCAGTCTTCATGGGCGGAGCAAGACCCTCAACTGTGGTGGAAGGCTGTAAGAAAAAGCGTGGCAGATGTAGTCAAACAAACTTCCAATCGTCGAGGAGAAATTGCATGCGTCACCGTTTCGGGTCAATCTCCAGTTTTGGTTCCAGTTGACAGACGCGGCAATGCGTTAATGAATGCCCTCATCTGGATGGACCGGCGTGCGGTTGAGCAGTCCAAGACGATGGTCGAGACTGTTGGGATCACGGATGACGCTTCTATGAACTTGCCGAAAGCTATTTGGGTTAAAGAAAACAGGCCGCAGATTTTCCAGGAGACCTACAAGTTTCTTCAAACAACGGACTTCATCGAATTCAAGTTGACAGGCAACTTTGTCACCGATTGGCTTAACGCAGGCACCTTTCACTTCGATTATCGCAGGCATGAGTGGCCGACTGGCCTCTTGAACCAGCTTGAAATATCAGTCGAGAAACTCCCAAAGGTTTTGCGCTCTTCAGAAATTGTCGGCACTGTGACTGATGTGGCCGCTCGTGAAACTGGTCTCAAGAAGGGCACACCAGTGGCGGCGGGTGGAATCGACGCCTATTTAGCCATAATAGGCGCAAACGCATTGACCGTGGGCTCAGCATGTGAGATAACAGGAAGCTCCACGTGCCTGATGGTTCCTTCAAGACAGGATGTTCATGATCCTGAGAAGAGAGTGCAGTGTGAAAAGTTTCCACTATTGCCCAATTTCTGGATCACATGGGGAACGATGTCTTCAACTGGGGCTTCTCTGAGATGGTTCCGAGACAACGTCGAACCCCAAGCATCCTACCAAGACTTGGACGCCGAAGCTGAAAAAGCACCCCCAGGATCCGACGGGCTCATCTTTCTACCTTACCTAATGGGAGAGCGAAGCCCGTTATGGGACCCATACGCCAGGGGGGTCTTCATAGGCTTATCATTAAATCATTCTCGCAAGCATCTGATAAGGGCCGTGCTTGAAGGGTGCGCGTTCGGCATAAGACACAACTTGCAAATAATCGAGCAGTTGGGCGCGAAGGTAGATGAGATCAGAAGTTGTGGCGGAGCTGCAAAGAGCAGGTTCTTTGAACAAATCAAGGCTGACGTAACCGGGAAGACAGTGGTTATTCCGCGGGAAATCGAAGCCTCCGCTCTTGGCGCGGCCATACTCGCATCGGTCGGCGCAGGATTCTATCCAAATCTGAGAAAGGCCGCTGAAAACATGGCGCACACAAAATGCAGAATCAACCCTCGAGAAAGCCTCTTTGAGAAATACGACTTCTCGTTCCGAATGTACAAAGACGCCTATCTACACTTGAAAAAGTACTTCAAACGCTACTATTCCTCTGGAAACGCAGTTTCGAACTGACGGAGGGCATGAACATAAATCCAGAAGGATTCGTTAAAGACCTCGAAAACTCTCAAGAAATTCCTGACCACATCAAACGGCCGAACATCGTAGTTGTCGGCAGCCTACACATGGACTTGACGATCAAGGCCAAGACAATCCCCCGTCTAGGTGAGACAGTGCTCGGTGACGAGTTCAAGATGTCCCCCGGAGGAAAAGGGGCGAATCAAGCTGTAGCAGCAGCAAAACTGGGGGGAAACGTCACATTAATCGGCAGAGTCGGAACTGAGGCTTTCGGAACTGACCTGATAAGAAATACTCGACAGCACCGGATAAACACGAAGTTTATCGTACAAGACAAAGAAACACAGACAGGGCTAGCGTTGATAATGGTTGACCAGAACGGCAACAACATTATCGCCGTTGCTCCAGGCGCAGATCTGAGGTGCAGCAAAGAAGACATTGACCACGCTGATTCAGTCATAAAGTCCGCTGACATTTTTCTCGCACAATTAGAAACACCTTTCCCGGTTGTTCAACACGCTATCCAGAAAGCCTTTCAATTCAGAGTCAAGGTGATTTTGAATCCGTCTCCAGCTCACAGACTGCCTGAATCTCTACTCAAGAAAGTGTTCGTACTGACTCCGAATGAAAGTGAGGCAGAGAAACTGAGCGGTATTAACATAACGGGTTTAAACTCTGCAAAAAAGGCGATCACAGAAATCTTGAAAAAAGGTACCGAAAACATCGTTCTCACGATGGGAAAAGAAGGAGCCCTAGTCGGAGCAAAAGGAGAAATAGTCCACGTCAAGAGTCCCAAAGTAAACCCGGTGGACACCACCGGTGCGGGAGACGCTTTCTGTGGCGCGTTGGCAGTGGCGATATCTTCAGGAGAAAACTTGGAAAAAGCAGTAGTCTACGCGAACTGTGCAGGAGCTTTGGCCACGACCAAGATAGGAGCTCAAGAAGCCTTGCCCACGCGAGAAGAACTCGAAAGATTCATGAGAAGAAAGGGTCTCGTCTAAGCTGTCGACTTTGCGCCCTTTTTGCGCCAGAAACCCCGATTCGACGACCACGGCGTGCCGCCTAACAGGATATATACCTTCATGTTTATTGTTATGCGCGAGAGGCAAGGGACTTGAAGACAGCGGTATACTATGGGCCTCGAGATGTGAGAATTGAAGAAAAAGAAGTCCCAGAAATCGGTGACAAAGAATTATTGGTTAAGGTCCATGTTTGCGGCGTCTGTGGGACAGATGTTAAAACGGTCCTGAGAGGGCATCCTCTGATTAAACCTCCAGCGGTTCTTGGGCACGAAATTGCAGGCGATATCATCAGGATAGGAAAAGACGTCACGGAGCACAGAATAGGCGAGCGCGTCGTCGTCGCCCCGTATGTTCCGGACGGCACATGCTACTACTGCCTGCGTGGGCGATACACGTTGTGCACTGGGCTTTATGAAGAGTCACCTACACCGGGCGGGTTTGCTGAATTCGTAAAGGTGCCGCCTAACATTGTGAAGAAAGGAACGCTTGAAATTCCGAATACAGTTTCATACGAGGAAGCGGCTCTCACCGAGCCTTTGGCGTGTTGTCTTCACGGAATCGAAGAATGCCACGTTGGTGTAGGCGACTGCGTTGCGATCGTCGGCGACGGTCCAATAGGCCTGATGCATTTGCAGCTGGCAAAAGTCAAGGGAGCGACGAAGATAATCCTGAGCGGGCAGCTGAATGACCGATTAAGGTTGGCGGAGGAACTTGGCGCAAGCGTGACGGTCAACGAAACCGAGGAAAAACCTGTCAAAAAGGTTATGGACGAAACGAACAACCGAGGGGGGGATGTGGTCATTGTTGCTGTAGGCAGTGTGGCAGCGGTGGACCAAGGCCTGAAACTGGTCAGAAAGGGAGGGATAGTGAATCTCTTCGGTGGATTTCCTGGCCAGTCAGAACTCAAGCTTGACCCCAACTTAATTCATTATTCGGAAGTCACAGTAACAGGAACCTTCGGGTTCTCACACATCAATTTTGCTAGGGCTCTTCAACTGATAAGCACAAGAAGCGTTAAAATGAATAAGCTAATAACACACAGGTTCAAACTCGATGAAGTCCTGACGGCCATAGACGTGTTAGCAGATCGCAAAGGGCTTAAAGCCGTTGTGACAATTTAGCTCAATGAAAAAAGAAGGGAATAACGTGTCTCAAGTTGGCAAAATCCTTCGAATGGGCCGAATATTCGATGAGAAAACCAACAGAACGCTTATTGTAGCTATGGACCACGGCCTGTTCATGGGGCCCGTGAAGGGGCTGGAAAAACCCCTCGAAGTCGCCAGAAAAGCGTTGAAAAGTGGTGCAAACGCTCTGGTAGTCACCCCCGGTGTATGCCGTTTGATCGCTGGAGAAGTAAGAGGCAAGGCCGGAATCATACTTCGAATTGACGGGGCAACCACGGCGTATGGGCCTGATTTTTTTGACGTCCGCAGAATTGCCAGCGTCAAAGACGCTGCAAGAATGGGTGCAGATGCCGTTATCGCCATGGGATACATGGGAACTCTGAAAGAGAATGAAACCCTGGCAAACCTCAGTCTCATCGCCCGTGAATGCGAAGAATTCGGCGTGCCACTCGTGGCAGAGATGATCCCCGTTCAATGTGAAAAAATCAAAGATCCGTACGACGCCGAAATCGTCAGTCTCGCGGCCCGCGTGGGGGCTGAAATCGGAGCGGACTTGATCAAGACTCACTACACTGGAACTGAAGGCACCTTCAGAGAAGTTGTCAAGGGTTGTCCGGTGCCCATAGTCATCGCTGGGGGCCCAAAGATGAAAACCGCAGAACAAGCGCTGAAAGTGGCGAAGGAGGCCGTCAACGCGGGAGCAGTCGGAGTGGCTTTCGGGCGCAACGTGTGGCAGCATGAGAACCCAGAGGCTATGACAAAAGCGATAGCCAAGGTTGTGCATGGAAAAGCTCGATCCAAGAGGCTCTGAAAGGGTTTGTAGAAAGAACAGCAGAGTGCCAGGTCGTCTCGGAGCGGGAAGCCAGTCTTGCAAGTCCGTGCGCTCGCTTTCTATTTTATGGGTTTTTCGGCTAGGCAGTATTTGCATCTGCTCGGCATCAGTTTTGCTGAAGGACATTGTTTGCAGTAGAAGAATGGAAGGTAAGGCTTTTGCGGTTCCAAGGCGATGAGTTCAGTGCCGTACAGGCATATCATGGGATCACTGTACAGGTGAAAAGGGTCGTCTGCAAACCGAAGCAATCCACTGAAACGTGCCGTGATGGGACATTCTGGCCATGAGTATCTCTGCGGATTCTTCAAGACTTCATTGTCATCTATGGGCTGAAGGTCGATTTTGACGCCGTGAATTTGACCGCCCAGACCAGTCGGAGGCTTCTCAATCAAGTGTTCTCCCTGAGATAGGAAGCTGACGAATTCATCGTTCATGCATTCATACTCGAACTTTTTAGGATTTTCGAGAAGTAGGTTGAAGTATCTTCTCATGAACAGGTCGTTCACCATTTCCGACGTGAACCCGTCAAGCCGCATTATGTGTGCAGCTCCGGCGGCTGTTACCTCCCACGTTGGTATTTCTGAAGGGTTGCCGAGCTTTCCGTTCTTTTCCGCTCTTTTGATTGTGCTTTCATAGGCTTCTGTCAGGCTCTCAAGGATGGCCATTTCAATGTCGCCCTTGCATAGGTTGTAAGTGGTTTGAGAGACGTGGTGGAAGTCTCCGGCAGCCCAGAATGGAATCAAGCTGAGGTTTGCGTAGTGTACGCCTGCCTCAGCAGCCTTAACGGTTGCATCGAAAATTCGGTCCTTAAACATCGTCATGCATTTCTCGTAGTCGAAGGATTTTTGTCCCGTTTCTTTCATTAGCTGAACTTGCGTTGCGATTGGGTTTAGCCACATTTCTTTCATTCTTTCTTTCTCAGCCTCAGCCGCTTTGTGGACATCGTTGGTGTCCGCTAGTACGGTGAGAAACTTTGAACCGAACATTACGCTGTAACTGGTGTTGCGTGCCGCCGATACCGCGTTGATGAAAGCCCATTTGTACTCAGTTTTCATCGGAAGGTTGTCAATGATTCTTCTGAGCAGGTTTGAGAATGAGCCGGGAGTGGCCACATAATCTGCAATCCACGACGGCCCATAGCGACCGCAAAACCGGGCCAGAACTTCCTCCGTGATCAAGTCGGTGGACTTGTCAACAGCTTCGGCGACCTTTAAGGAGGCGCGCTTGAAATCTCGGTCGAACTCGTACAGGATTTCAAAAACCGCCGTCGTCTGATAGTGTTCCAGCCAAGGCTCATCTTCAGGACGCACATAGTCCGTGAGGCTGCTGATAACATCGTACGCGGCCTTCGCTGAAACCGAATAGAGGTCAAAAACGTCCTTCGACTGTTTCCCGCAGGGGACAAAGCGCTCCTTCGCATGAAGCATCGGCTGCCAATCACTTACCTTAAACCGTCCACCACGCTCCTTTTTGACTGTGTCCACCCATGCCTTCTGGATGCTCAAGATTTCATCCGCGATTTTTTCAGCCAATTTACCTCTCATAGGCGAACCTCGTTTCAAACTCAGCCCTCTATCTACACGCGCGTCTTCACGCGTGTTTGAATTGCGTCTGTGATCCTTCATAAATATTGTCATACATCAAACACACTCTTCCGATAGGCTCAGAACGGCATTCTCTGAGTTGAAAAAGTATTATTAGTGACTCATTAACCTTGGATGAGGCTGGAGGGATTCTCGGTGCGTCAAGGAGAACTAAGGGGCAGCGTGGCCTTGGTTACCGGAGCTGGGTCTGGGATTGGACGTGCCATCGCTGTTCTTTTCGCTTGTGAAGCTGCGAAAGTGGCTGTTGCTGATGTGAGTGAAGGTGACGGAAAGAATACAGTCGAGCTCATCAAGAAAGAGGGTGGGGACGCGATTTTTGTCCAAGGAGACGTATCCAAGTCTACTAGTGTCAAGAGAATGGTCGAAGCAACTGTTGAAAAATACGGGAAGCTTAACGTACTCGTTAACAATGCGGGAGTCGAATCCACAGGCTCTGTCGTGGAGGTTACGGAGGAGAACTGGGACAAGGTCATCGATATCAACTTGAAAGGCACTTTTCTCTGCTCAAAGTACTGCGCGCCAAGAATAATTGAAAGTGGGGGCGGTGCGATTATCAACATTGCCTCAGTGCTGGGTCTGGTAGGTTCTAAAGGTGAAGCTGCTTATTGCGCCTCAAAGGGGGGCATGATATCGCTTACGAGAGCCATGGCATTGGATTTCGCTTCCGAGAATGTCCGTGTGAACTGCATCTGTCCAGGCTCTGTCCTCACTCCGACGTTTAAACGAGTGATGATTGCTTCAGGAGACTATGACATCGCATTTGCCCGAAACCTGGAAAAGATACCGCTTAGACGCGTCGCAGCTCCTGAAGAAATCGCCCAAGCAGCACTGTTCTTGGCGTCGGAGAAATCTTCCTATATGACTGGAGCCGCCTTGGTAATGGATGGCGGGTGGTCAACATCTTAGGCAAAAGGTGAAGTCACTTAGAAAATGGTTTTCTCAGTCGCTTTGTCAAAAATGTGAATACGCTGGTCGTTAAACTTCACAAAGACTTTTTCTCCTTCTTCGAATCTGAAGAGAGGATCAACTTTTGCTGTGATTATGGATGACCCGATTTCTAGGCTTGCGTATCCGGTGTCTCCGAAATGTTGGAAAAGCCAGACTTTGGCTTCAACTGCGCCTTTGGACTGTTCTTTGTTCACGTAAACGTGTTCGGGTCTGATGCCCATCACTGCGTCGCGCTCAGTGAACTTTTTCTCTTTCATTGAGTCTCTGCTGCTTTCAGAGATTTCCATTTGGAACGCGCCAGTTTCCACGTATGGCTCACCGTTCTTTTCCAATAAGTGGCAATCAACGAAATTCATGACTGGTATGCCCACGAACGTAGCGACGAACTTGTTGATTGGGTGATCGTAAATGTTCAGCGGCTTGTCAATTTGATGCAGCAAACCGTCCTTCATAACGGCTATTCTGTCAGCAAGCACCATTGCTTCAGCCTGGTCATGAGTGACATAAACCGTGGTCGTTTTCAGCCTTTCGTGCAGCTTCTTCAATTCGCCTCTCATCTTGATTCTCAGGATCGCGTCTATGTTTGAAAGTGGCTCGTCCAAAAGGTAGATGGAAGGCTTCCTGATTGCCGCCCTGGCTAAAGCGACACGTTGTCTTTGTCCTCCGCTGAGTTGGCCAGGCCTGCGTTCCATGAGGTCACCAATCTGAAGTAGATCCGCCGTTTCCTGGGCTCTCTTCTTAATCTCTTCTTTCGGAACATTTGTGACTTGGAGGCATAGAGTGATGTTGTCATAAACTGACATGTGTGGATAAAGAGCATAGTCCTGGAAAACCATGGCAACTTTTCGTTCCTTCGGTTCAAGGTCAGTCACACGTTTTTCATCAAAGAAGATGTCTCCGCTCGTCGGTTGCTCTAGTCCTGCAATCATCCTGAGGGTCGTTGTTTTACCGCATCCAGAAGGTCCAAGCAGAACAAGGAACTCGCCGTCCTCTATCTCAAGGTTCAACTCGTCGACAGCCTTCACTTTCTTGAAGTGTTTGCAGAGATCCTTAAGGGTTATTTTTACCAACTATTTTCACACGTTGTTTAGCTTTTGTTGGTAACCATGATTCTTTTCTGTTTCTTAAGGTTTGCCCATGACATTGTGAACCCGCGGATTCTGTGCTTTGCTCAGTCTGAGGCATTTTCTTATCGTTAAGGGATTCACTTTGCCGGCCTCACATATTTCCCCTGTCTTCAGGTTGTTTATCATAACCTGGGCTGGTCGAAAGATACCGGGGTAGCCGGGGATTTTCCTGAAATCGTTTTTTGCATGTTTCAGCAATTCTGAAAAGGTTTTTCCATAGATAGGGGTGGACTCAAACACTAGTTCCTTCGCAAGTCTGTGTATGTCTTCATTGTCTGGCTCTATGGTCATGTACACTGTTCCACCATAGCAAAGGAAATCATCTGGAAACGTCTTCATCTCGTCCGATGGACAGACGGGAACTATCGGAGCTGTTCCAACCATTTGTCTGACTTTTCTCACATCATAGTGGAGAATTTCCCACATTGTGAATGTAACATCCTCTATTGCTCGGCCTGCAATCTGGGTCGCGCCTGCGATGCTTCGTAGGGGAGTAATGAGCATGAACAAGGACGCAGGATCAATATTGCATTCCACAGCGATTCTTTTGGACAACTGCACGGAAGGCAGGTCGTCCATTTGAAGTACTATCACGCCGACCCTGGAATCGTCATTAACATCCAGCATGTCAAAGAGTTCCTTAGGCTTCTGCGCCAGAACTCTTGCAGGACCAGAGGCAATTGAGGTTGTTTCTTTCTGTTTAAGCAAGGGATAGCCCGCTTGGACGCCCAAAGTAGCAATAGCAGGCGAGTCTGTCATTACTGTTGCTGCGGGGAGTATCAGGTCTCCGAGTTGTACCATGGTCAACGATGCCTTGCCAAGTCCACCGAGACAGATCTCGATGATCAGCCTGCCAACTTCAAACCCTCCTCGTGCATGGACTCCACAATCCAATATGGTGGCTCCACTGTCCGACATTGTGACTACTACACCGAACTTCTCGGGGCACTCCAGAATTCCGTTAACTATCCTGAAAGAAATTTCATTCACTTTTATTCTAGGCATGTTGAATTCATCAGGTTTCTTGCGCGTACTTGGGATCGGAGGTCTCATGCGAGTTTTCAACGAGTTCTCGCAGGTATATCTTGTTTTTCCCCCAGAGACCTCCTTGGTTGAAGCTGCTTATTCCTGTTATTCCTTGTATTCTTGTGATCGTGTCCAAGGAGACTCTCAAGCCCTTTTTCACGGTTTCCAGGTCTAGACTCCAGACCAGATACTCAATAACAGTGTTGACTCCTAGAGGAACTCTAGTTTCCGCGATCCTGTTACGGATAGTCGGGCACAAGAAAGTCGTGCTTGTCGCTTTTTCGTTTGTGTAATTAACGCCTCCAATTTTCGCTCCATTCAAACCTCCAAACGGGTGCATCACAAAGGCTCCATCAACCTCATCTTGAACCCTCTCGGCTGCGGCTCTGGTTGCCAATAGAGCGCAAGAAATGTCCTGACAGAAGAGTTCAAACGCACCATCAAAACTTGTGGTTAATCCAAAGGATTTCTCGACTATCGATTCGCCACTCATCACTGGAATGCGGTATATTTTTCTTCCTTCGAGCTGGTCTTCCGTCTCGTAGCCGTCGCCCCAGCGCCTGACCGTTTCGCCCGAGTTCGTTGTAGCAAGTGTTTTTCTTTTCGGGACTGCGTTGAAAACTGCAACTGTAGGCATGTGTGGAGTTTGGCAGAGCATGTTGGTGAATGCGTCTTCAAACATTTTCCTTCCGTCTTCAGTTTCAATGCTCATGCTTCTATTTCCTCGCAGAAGGACAAGGAAGCCTGGTCTCCTATCAGGGGTTTTCGTTGGCGATACAGAGTTGCCCAGAAAGCCTTCGATCGGCGAGAAGGTTATGATTCCCCTGCACAGTCGTTGAGCGTTGGCCAGCGCAGCTTCTCTTGTGAGGCTGGTTACGAGGATTTCGGAGGATATTATTTCGCTGGATTCTATGTAAGTGTCTTCGATGTCCACGCCATTGATCTTCAGCATCAGATTGCAGGTCCGTGGTGGTTGGTGCTCACGTTTTACCAAGGATTGCTCATGAGTCTTCCAATAATGTCTTTGTGAACTCTGCCAGCCTTGTGCATCCTTCCTGTCCTAGTGTCGCTTATAGCGAACTCTCCAATTATGAAACCAAGTCCTTCTTTGGCGAGCTTGTGCAAATCCAACGTCGGATCGATGTACTTCTTTTCTTCCACTGCCATGTGATAGAATGATGTGCCGAAGGTGTTCGGATAGTTCTCTATTACTGATTCCTTAACCATCGTCCCGAAATCCTCTCCTTCTTCTGAACGAACCCAACAGTGAACTGTACCGCCATATCTGATCATGTCATCGGGCCAGCTGCAAGGTTGCTGCAGAGCTTTCGGCGAAACCGGCGAAATCGGTGTGGTTCCCATAACGTTCTCTATGCGACGATAAGGAATCTTGTAATATTCAGTGAGTCGCCAGAACATGTCTTCCACACCCCGCGAGGAGGTTTGAGTGGTTCCCGTTATGCTGTCTGTGGGAATGACAACCAAGTATAGATTTTTCGGGTCGATTCTGCACCTCTTTGCGATGATTTTTGAGAATTCTTCATCTGGAAGACCGTCCATGCGTGAACGTGTTTGGACCAAGAGGACCGCGTTGTCAGGGTGAGGATCTTCGTAGGGCCATTTCTCAAATATCTTGGCTGGTTCTTGAGCTATAGCCTTCGCCGGTCCTGATATCCAGGCTGTGAACTTTTTGGTTCCAACGTGCGGTGGCGGGATCACCCCGACCCACACGTACATGGAAAGGGCTATGAAGGGTGGAAAATCTGTGTAGTGGATGAGAACAGGTAGAGTCAGGTCATCGTACGTGACAGCGGTCACTTGCGCTTCTCCGAACCCCCCGAAGGCGATTTTTGTGGTCAGCTCTCCGGCTTTGTAGCCTCCAGACACGTTTACGCCGCAGTCCAGTATTGTTGTTCCGTTCTTTAGTTCCTCTACAGCGACGTTCAATCTATCGCTGTTCTTGATCATTTCCTTCACGATATCAAGTGAGCGTTGATTTATGCTCACTTTTTCCCAGCGTTTCAGCATCTTTTCCATGAAGCTCATTTTCCAAATCTCCATAATCTCGAAGAGGACTAATCACATAGCCCTATTTTAAAAGCTTATCCTCCGTTCCACGGTTTTGAAGTTAGCGAATGCCAGGCATCTACGGGTCAGCTTGACTGGTGCGCAAAGAATAAAAGATGTGCCAAATGAAGATATTCTCTAAGATGCTAGAAGGAAACGGCATGGCCAGCATACTGATCAAGAACGCAATCATCGTGACGATGGATGAACAAAGAACTATTCTCAAAGATGGTGCACTGGCGATAGAAGACGACAAAATCGTTGCAGTAGGCAACAGCAAGGAACTCACAAGACAATATTCTTCAGACGTCATAATAGACGCCAAAGGAAAAGCTGCCATGCCGGGTTTCGTAAACACTCACAGTCACCTATACCAGAACCTGCTTAAGGGAATGAGAGACGACCTTCCGCTAGTGAACTGGATCTACGACGTGACGATGCCTCTGATCAAAGAGGAGTTCCAGAGCTCGTTGAAGGGAAACTTTGAAATCGGCTACCATGCAGCAATGCTCGGATGCCTCGAAGCGCTTCGGTCTGGAACTACCTGCATCGTTGACATGAACTTGCGTAACCCCAAAGTGCCAGAAGCATTCAAACAGACCGGCATTCGAGGAGTATACGCGATGAGCTTAGCGGACCAGTGGGTTCCTCCTGAAGTTTTGCTTCCCAGAGATCAGATGATGCAGATGTTCAACCAAATTGCCAGTCGGTGGCACGGAGCTGAGAATGGCCGAATACTGTGCATGTACGGCCCCTCAACGCCCTTCATCTGTTCAAAAGAACTGTTGCAGGAAATAAGGGAACTGGCAGACAAAAACGGAATGCACATTCACATACACGTTTCAGAGACGAAATACGAACGCGATCTGGTCACGAAAGAAACTGGTAAGCGACCCGTGGAATATCTTTACGGCCTAGGCTTTCTAGGAAACGATGTTTCCGCCGTCCACTGCGTTTGGGTTTCCAATCGAGAGATCAATCTTTTGAAAAAAACTCGCACCAACGTCTCACACAATCCTGAGAGTAACATGAAGCTAGCATCAGGAGTTGCTCCCATTCCGGAAATGCTGAAAAAAGGTATAACAGTTTCCCTGGGCACCGATGGGTGTGCAAGCAACGACAATTTGGACATGTTTGAAGCTATGAGAGCGGCGGCTTTTCTGCACAAAGTCTCAAGTCTAGACGCTTCAGTCATGTCTTCCTATGACGTGCTAAAGATGGCGACCATTGAAGGCGCTAGGACAATTGGTCTTGAAAACCAGATAGGATCGTTGGAAGTAGATAAGAAGGCGGATGTGATCTTGGTTGATTTGGAAAAGCCTCATCTGAGACCGCTCAACAACATAGTCGGCACTTTGGTTTACTGCGCCAACGGAGGAGATGTTGAAACAGTCATCGTGGACGGCAGAATCGTCGTGCAAGAAGACACTGTCCGGACAGTGAACGAGAAGAACGTCATTGAGCAGGCAGAAGAGAAAGTTAAAGAACGTTTCGAGTTTCAGACTTAAATTCGGTTTGTCTTTCCGTGATTTTGCTGGGCGCGCAGCAGGCGCGCGCGAACATTTCATGGAAAACCATGATTCTCTCTTCCCCACCAAAATTCGTAAAAAAGCAAGTGGTGTCAAGATTAAACCTTGTATGCGCGCTAAGTCGGCAGATTTTTGGATAGAGGGAAAGATGCAAGCGCGCGCTAATAAGACGGGAATTTGGGAAAGACTGACCCAACGTCATTTCCGTTCAAAAGGCAAGTTTTGACCGTCAACGTAAGCTTCGTTTGCTTATTCTGGTGTTTCTTTTGGGAGGCTTGGGTTTTATTTATGAAAAATCAATTCGCTGCATCGATATTCTTTTAAACAGTTTCGTTGGCCAGCTCACAGCAAGTATTATATCGACGCATATGCAACAACGTAAGCAAGGAGGAGAAAATTAGAAATGCAAAGAAAATACATGTACTCAATCGTCGGCATCGTCATCATACTTATCGCAGCAGTTGCGGTCTACTGGGTTTGGCAAAACCAGACATCAGGAGTCACACTTGAGTTTTGGGCTCCATTCGCAGGAGAACCGTCTGTCGACAACTTCTGGGGCAACGTGAGCGCAGCATACAAGAATGCAACTGGAGTTACCGTTCAAGTCTCGATGTATACAGGTGATGAGTTCTTCACAAAGATAACAACGGCGCTTGGATCCGGCGCTCCGCCCGACCTATTCTCAACATATGGCGGAGGAGAACTTGACACATACGTCAACGAAAGCGCAGTAGCAGACATATCTGCCTTGTACAGCGAGAGCTGGGCTCAGACGCAAATCCCCGCTAACGCAAAAGCCACAGAAACCAGAAACGGCCTTCAATATGCGATTCCGTACGAACTGCAAACCGATTGGCTATTCATTAATCAGGCACTATTTAACAAGTATAACGTTACAATTCCGTCTATCGGCACTGGGTGGACATGGGATCAATTCCAGAACGCTTGCAATACGTTCAAAGCAAACGGCATCGTCCCAGTTGCCATGAGTGGCGCAGACACATGGTCATTAACTTTCCCAGAATGCTACATATTCGAGCGTGCAAATGGACCTGACGCCTTTGGGCAAGCCCTCACGCGTCAAACAAACTTCACGAACTACTACCAGAACGCGTTCTCGAAAATACAGCAATGGGTGAACAGTAGCGACTTTCAAGCAGGCTGGACAACGGCCCACTATGATGTAGATGCGTTGCCGCTGTTTCAAAATGGACAGGCGGCAATGTGGGTCCAAGGCACATGGGGCGTTGGAATGGTTCAGGATAACTCTTCGATACCGTTCCAGTTGGGTGTGGTGCAGTGGCCCTACTTCGCAGATCACCCTGAAGCAAACAAGTATATCTTTGGCGAATACACCAGCATCGCAGTTGCAAATGCAAGCAAACAAAAGTCAACAGCAGAAGACTTCCTGAGATTCATATCACAACCACAATGGATAATAAGCTACGCTCAGCAGACGTACAATCCAGTCGCTCAGAACGTAGCTCTACCCGCAAACACGTACCCAGCAGTTATGACGACGATTCAGACGGCCGTCAACAATGGCCCAGGGCTCATCGTAAGATATGGAAGCCAAGCACCCTCAGCATTAGCGAGCACGCTGGACACGCAAAACCTACTCGTGTTCACAGGTCAAGCAACACCGTTAGCCGCAGCTCAAGCTGACGAAGCCCAGGCAGTCAGTGTAATCGGCCCTGTTCACGGATAGGATCACTCAAGGCACAGATAACGATGGTGAAGTTTCGTATCCCTGCTGAATTAAAGAGAAGCATGGCCCCCATTAAGGCTCAGCTTAGAAAAAGCAGAACTTTGTACACGACGCTGGCCATTCCTAAGAAAAGCACACGCACGCCGGTGGCACTAGTCAAGGCGGGCATAAAGAAAAACTGGACGCTATACGTGCTACTGGGTCCTGCGCTTTTCATCTACATTCTTTTTTTCATTTATCCTGTGATAAATGGATTATCTTTCGGGTTTTACAGATACTCGGGCGTTTCTCAAGTCAAGTATTTCATAGGTTTCAAAAACTATGTTGACATCGCCACTGATCCTCAGTTCCAGCTTGCTTTGTACAACACTGTCACTATAACGGCAGCCAATTCCGTTGCACAGTTCTTGTTGGGATTCAGCCTCGCATGGTTGGCACGAAAATACGGCAGGGTCGGAAATGTCTTTCTTTCAGTGGCCCTCATTCCCATAGTGTTATCGTTCGTATCGGTAGGCCTTATGTGGCAATGGATCTACAACGCTCAGTATGGACTCTTGAATTCTCTTATTGCGTTCTTTCGCATAAACAGTGCACTGAACTTTCTCAGCCTGCCCACAATTCCAACATCTTTAACCTCTACCGCGCCTCTGCTGGCAATACTCTTGGCAGCAAACTGGCAAGGAATAGGATTGTATGCAGTCATCTATTCTGCAGGTCTACGGGCCATCTCCCCATCAATATACGACTCGATGAGGGTGGACGGACTATCTGACACCCAGAAGATCAGACGAGTGATCTGGCCGATGATGAAGGACACGATTGCACTTGCGCTCGTCCTCGTAATGTCATCATCATTCAAAATCTTCGATTTAGTCTGGGTGTTGACAGGGGGAGGACCAGGTCGCCTCTCCGACGTCATCTCAACATATCTTTATAGGTACGTTGGATCTTTCCAAGCCGGATACGCTTCGGCGGTCGCGTTCTATATACTACTGATAGGCGTTGCGCTCATTATCCTTCAATCCAGATTTATTCGGACGGAGAAGTGATTTAGCCATGAGTTCAGAATATGGCCGGGGAAATTCGCTCAGAAAACGGTTTACCCTCGTTGTCGGCTTCGCTGTCTTGATACTCTGGTCGATTTTAGCGATATATCCTCTGATATGGACTGCTCTAACTTCTCTCAAGACGAATTCAGAAATCTTTACCAACATATGGGGCCCCCCAATTAGTCCTCAGTGGCAAAACTACGCCAAGGCTTGGACAACAGGCAATATGGGAACCGCCTTCATAAACTCCATGATAGTCACTGGGCTTACTATACTTGTACTATTTTTGATTTCTCCGATGGCAGCATACGCCTTAGGCAGAGCAGAACATCGACTCAAAGGGCCAATACTGTACTTTTTGCTTGCTGGCATGTACATTGCCCCTCAGGTCTCAATCGTGCCCCTCGCAGTTCTGCTCCAGAATTTTGGCTTGATGAACTCATTATTTGGCCTAGTACTGGTTTACGTTGCCTCAGGTCTTCCATACTCAGTTTTCATATCTAGACTGGGGTTCTTAACCATCCCTTCATCATTGGAAGACGCGGCTAAAGTGGACGGTCTATCGACTTTCCAGACCTATTTGAGAGTGACACTGCCACTTGCGATGCCAACAGTCCTAATAGCCATGATTCTGGAAGCCATATTCGTGTGGAACGATTTCTTGTACCCACTCGTCTTCATCACTTCACGTAATTTCAACACCTTACAGCTGGCTCTTTTCGATTTCCAGGGCAGGTTACCCCAATATGGCCCCCTGTTTGCAGGAATACTGATTTCGACTATACCCCTACTGATACTCTACATCATTTTCTCCGAAAGAATCAAGAAAGGAGTAGCCGCAGGAATAGGCGTAAAAACATAGCCCCATTCGGAAAAGGGAATTTGGAAACACGACGACCTCGTGCTGCGTCATGATTTGAGGTCTACTTCCCAAATACTTTCTTGAATACTCTCACAAAGTTCTCGCCTAGAATGTTTTTTATTTCCGTGTCCGAGTAACCTCTCCCGACCAGGCCTTTGGTGATGTTTGGAAAATCCGTTATGGTCTCAATTCCTCTTGGCCAATTGTAGATTCTCTTGTCTATCTTCATGAGGGTCATTCTCGTCGGTGGATACTCTGCCCACCCTTCCGCAAAGTCCAACCCTATCCCGACGTGGCTAGCCCCGACAAGCTTAACTATGTAGTCGATGCTGTCGAGTAGGTCGTCGACGGTACATTTGTCTGGATCCTTGCTTATGAGTCGCGGGAATGCAGTCACGCCGATGACGCCGCCTCTCTCAGCTATCGTTTTTATTTCTTCGTCTGTCTTGTTTTGATATTCGTCCACGAGTGCTCTGGGGTTCGAGTGCGAAGCTATCACGGGATCTTCTGAGGCTTCCGCGGCTTCCAGGACACTCTTTTTTCCGACATGCGCCAAATCCACAACCATTCCCAAGCGGTTCATCTCTTTGACAAGTGAGATCCCGAAAAGACTAAGGCCGGAATCTGTTCGCTCTCCGCCGCCATCAGCCGCAGCATTCCTGAAATGGTAACTCAACTGGATTATTCTAACTCCCAAGTAATGGTAGAGCTTCAACAGTCTCAGATCATTCTCAAGTGGCTGGATATTCTGAAAGCCCAAAATAATAGCAGTCTTTCCCTCCCGTTTTGCCTTGACAATATCTTCTACTGTAGTCGCAAGAACCACAGTTTCGCTCTCTCCAGTTACCATATCTTGCATGTCCAGAATCCTCTTGACAGTCTCAGACATGTTGTGCATCATAGCGATGGTGTAGTTTGTGGCCGTGACTCCTCCCTTTTGAAGTTTCTTAAAATACTCATCTGACATGATTGATGCGTTCAAAGAATCAACTATGACAGCATCTCGATGAATATTCAGAGCTCTCTTCATCTCTTCAGCGCCAAGTTTTCTCACTCTATTCACCTGTAATAAATCAAACGTTCAAGTCAGAGGCTAGACAAAATGCTTTCTGGCTTATAGAACTTGCTGAACAGGGTCTCTGTAAGACTATTGACATGCATTCTGGCCCGCCCTGGGAAGGCGTAACGTGCAGGTATGCGCGTAGGCTCGCTTTTACCGAAGACTCTACAGAACTCCGAACAGGAATCAGGCCTATTGCTTGAAGTTCCATGTTTCTGTTGAATATTTTTCATTGTGCAGCTTCTCGGCAAGTGCTCCCTCTTCTTCAGTCATCTCGCCATCTGCAAGCCTAATCATAAAGTCCTTTTCAAAACCTCTTCTGAGCGAATCCTTCACCTCTGCAATAGTTAGCTCTCTGCCGAGTTCGATCGAAAGAGTTGAAACCTCTTTCCTAACGCTGCGCACACGGGGTCTTTCAGCTGAGTTCTCGTCAGAATTCAAAACCTCCAAGAGCGTTTTCAAGTCTGAACTGACCAAGATGGAGCAATGATGAAAAACGAACCCTGATTTCACGGCCCCAGCCCCTCCGGCAATCTTCCGCCCATTTACTTGAATACTGTTTGGGAACTCAAACCTTGCAGGCGCACCGAGTAATCTGAGACCTTCGATCACCCCCTGCGATAGCCTGGCGAAGGTCTCTCCCAGTTCTGTCCTGATCAAAGGATGAAATCTCCGCACAGAGATTGCGCAATTGAGATTTCCAAAGTCATGATAAACAGCTCCTCCTCCCGTAAACCTTCTCACAACGGCAACTTTATGCTTATTGCAACGGTCTAGGTTGACTTCCGTATCTGCAGACTGGAAGTTGCCTACGACAACGGCATTCGGGTTTCTCCAGAAACGTATAGTGTTCGGAGACGCGCCCTTTCCCACATTGGATGGAATGGCTTCTTCCAGGGCCAAGTTCATATATGGGTTTGGATATTCCACGTCAAGCAGTCGCCAAGTCTCTTCGTACTTCATTGGAGTCAGCAGCTTTGGAACTGTTTCAGCCATTCAACGCTGATGGGTTTTCCAGAATTCGTTTCATCGTCTGCAAAAATCGGGCTGCTTCTGCCCCGTTGATGATTCTGTGATCGTACACGAGGCTCAGGTTGAGTATGGATCTTGCCTCAATCTTTCCTTTGACAATCGCCGGTCTATCTTCGACAGCCCCTACTCCCAGAATGGCTGCTTGAGGCGGGTTTATTATCGGAATAAAAGTGTGCACTCCCAGCATGCCCAGGTTGGTCACGGTGAACGTCCCAGCCGACACTTCTTCCATAGAAAGGGTTCGATTTCTCGCTTTTTCGGCAAGTCTTGCTAAGAGTGCTGCGATTTCAGTGAGCGATTTTTGGTCTGCCCCGCGAATTACTGGGACTATTAGTCCTTCTTCAACATCGACGGCGACTCCTAAGTTAACGTTTTTGAGAATCTTGATTTCGTGGTCTTCCAGCGTTGAATTCACAATCTTGTGCTCCCTGAGAGCCAACGCTGCTGCTTTAACGATTATGCAGGTGTAAGTCAGGGAGACTCCTGTTTCCTCTTTGACTTTGACTAGGAGGTCTTTGCGGAAGTTTGAAGCGTCAGTCATGTCAACTTCAGTTACCACCGTAGTGTGCACAGCTGAATTGTAGCTTTGAGACAATCGATCGGCTATCGTCTTTCTCGTACCAACTAGCGGAATGATTTCAGCTACCTCAACTCCCTCCTTCGACAGAGAGGGTGTTGATGGACCGACCGCTTCTTGTTTTCCTAGAGCTTTCAGGACATCTTCTCTGACTATTCGGCCATCCGGACCTGTTCCCGTGATTTTTGTCAGGTCGACTTTCTGTTCTTCAGCAATTTTCCTAGCCAACGGTGAAATTCTCATCTTCTCGGGAGAGGCCATAGCCTCGGGTGGCTTCACACCTCCTGTTTCGGGCGCTGCCTCGGAGATTTCGGCCTCAGCTACATCGTTCTGAATCATTGAAACATCTTCATCGGGCTCACCGATTATTCCCAAAAGCCCGGATACTGGAACAATCGAGCCCTTTCCGGCTGTAATCTTCAGAAGGACACCGGATGCTGGAGCCTCCAGCTCGGTAGATATTTTTTCAGTCTCTACTTCAAGAAGAGGGTCTCCTTTCTGGACGCGTTCTCCTTCCTTCTTGAGCCAGTTGACAACAGTTCCATCTTTCATGGTGAGACCGAGCTTAGTCATAATCACTTTGGTTGCCAATTTCTGTTCTCCTCCAATTTTCAAAGATCATCCTTCGTTTTTATTTAACGATTTCTTGAACTGCCCTGACGATGTCGTTCTCGTTCGGAATGACCCATTTCTCCAAGGCTGGACTGAATGGGGCTGGAGTGTTCATTCCGCCGACTCTCTTGATGGGCGCATCCAGATAATCCATAGCCTCTTCTGCCACCATGGATGCGAATTCTGCGCCCACGCCGCCTCTTTTCCACGCTTCATGAACCACTACGAACCTGCCTGTCTTCTTAACTGAATTCATGAGCGCGTCCTTGTCAAACGGAGTCAATGTTCTGGGGTCGATTACTTCCGCGCTGATTCCTTCTCTTTCAAGCTTCTGAGCTGCTAATAAAGTCTTACTCACCATCAGCCCAGTGGCTAGAATCGTGACGTCTTTGCCGTCTCTCTTGATTTCAGCTTTGCCGAAGGGAACGTAGTACTCAGCTTCAGGCACTTGGCCCTTGCTGCTGTAGAGGAGCTTGTGTTCAAAAAAAATCACGGGGTTGTCGCTTCTAATGGCGGTCTTGAGCAGTCCTTTCGCATCGTATGGGTTTGAGGGCATAGCGACTTGCAGTCCAGGAATGTGCATGAAAAACGCTTCAGGACTCTGTGAGTGTTGTGGGCCGGCGCTTATTCCAGCACCGTACGCTGTCCTGATGACTATTGGAGTTTTGACCTGTCCACCGGACATGTAGCGCATTTTTGCCACTTGGTTGAGTATCTGGTCCATGCACACGCCGAGGAAGTCGGAAAACATTATTTCTGCCACGGGTCTCATTCCAACCGAAGCTGCTCCCAGTGAAAGGCCGACTATGGCTGTCTCAGATATGGGAGTGTCTCTGACCCTGTTTTCTCCAAATTCTTCCAGAAGCCCCTTCGTGACTCCGAAGTCGCCGCCGTGCACTGCTATGTCTTCGCCGAGAACAAACACCGTTTCGTCCTTCAACATTTCTTCACGTATAGCTTCGCGAAGCGCGTCAACGTATGTTATTTCTCGCATTTCCATTTCACCCCTGCTCATGCGAACAGGTCTTTTGTCACTTCTTCAGGTTCGGGGTACGGGCTTTCCTGTGCGTATTTTACCGCCTCTTCCACGGCCGATTTGACCTCCTGATCGATTTTCTGAAGGTCTGCATCTGTCAGAACGCCCATGTTGACAAGTTTTTCACCGAAGTTGAGTGGGTCCTTCATCTGCCACTCTTCTCTCTCGCTCTTCGTTCTGTAACGCTGCGGATCGCCTTCGAAGGATCCGTAGAACCTGTAAGTCTTACATTCAATCAACGTTGGGCCCTGTCCCTTTCTTGCTCTTTCCACAGCCTTGTGAGCTGATTCGTAAACTGCCATTACGTCCATTCCGTCTGCGATTATGCCAGGGATGCCGTAGGAAGCAGCTCGATCGGCTATGTTGCTTATCGGCGTGGATCTTGTTGTGCGAGTGGAAATTGCGTACAAATTGTTTTCGCAGACAAAAATCACGGGCAGTTTCCACGCTGCTGCTATGTTGATTCCTTCATGAAAAGCTCCAGTGTTCGATGCGCCGTCGCCGAAGAAAGCAACTGCTACCTGATTGGTTCCTTTCGATTTGGCTGCAAAGGCAGCGCCAGCCGCGATGGGTATGTTGGCGCCTACGATTGCGTTTGCGCCCAGTATTCCTGAACTGTAATCTGCAATGTGCATTGAGCCTCCTTTGCCCTTGCAGTAGCCTGTCTTCTTTCCGAAGAGTTCAGCCATCATTCTTCTCAGATCCGCACCCTTCGCGATGCAGTGTCCATGACCCCTGTGTGTGCTCGTTATGTAATCGTTCCTCGTCAAGTTTGCGCACACGCCGACGGCGACTGCTTCCTCTCCGATGTAAAGATGAACGAAGCCGGGAATCAGTCCCTTGGAGAATAATTCGCTGACTTTCTCCTCGAATCGTCTTATTCTCACCATTCCTCTGTACAATTCAATCATTTTCTCGCTACTGAGAGACAACCAAGATCATCTCGCCTAACTTTCAGGGGTATCAAGCGCTCTGCCTTAACATAACTGTTATGGAGAAACTGCAGATTCTATCAGGTCCAAGTTTCAGGGCACGACGCGTGTGCCAGTCTCTCCTCGCAGAGCGCGCTCAAGATTTTCTGGGTTGGTTATAAGAGCTTCTTTTCCCCCGTGTTCCAGGTAGCTTATTATCGCTTCAATTTTTGGGCCCATGCTGCCGGCGGTGAAATGTCCCCGTTCAAGGTATTCCTTGGCTTCCGTCAGTGTCATCTTGTCAAGCGATTTCTGGTTTGGCTCTCCGAAGTTTAGAGCTACTTTCTCCACGGCTGTTGAAATTAGAAAGAGGTCGGCTTTTATGCCGATGGCAAGAAGCGCCGAAGCGTAGTCTTTGTCGATTACTGCTTCTGCTCCTTTGAGCTTGCCGTCTTGTTCGATGACTGGGATTCCTCCGCCTCCGACGGCGACGACTACTATTCCTTTATTGACGAGGGCTTTGATGACGTCCTGCTCGATGATCCTAACGGGCATCGGAGAGGGTACTACGCGGCGCCAACCGCGGCCTGCGTCTTCCATGACGTCCCAACCTCTTTCTTTCCTGTATTTTTCTGCTTTTTCTTTGTCGTAAAAGGGGCCGATGGGCTTAGCTGGGTTTTGGAATGCGGGATCGTTCTTCTTGACCAATGTCTGAGTCACGACTGACACGACGCTTGTTTTGATTCCTCTTTGTTTGAGTTCATTGTAGAGGCATTGTTGTATCATGTAGCCTATGGCTCCCTGGGTGTCAGCTCCACAGGAATCAAGCGGGACCGTGTGAAGGACGTTGCTTGCCAGTTCTGAGCGCAAGAGAATGAAGCCCACTTGAGGGCCGTTTCCGTGAGTTACGACTACTTTCCATCCTTGTTCTATCATGCTAGCGATGTGGGTACAAGTTTCACGGGTTGCTTCAAATTGATCAGGCACCGTCTGATGGTTTTTATCCTTAATAAGAGAGTTGCCACCGATGGCCACGACTGCTACGTTTCCCATGTGCTTTTTCACCTATACGCTGAGGGGTAAGTTGTAGGAATATTCATTGTCCTATAAATATGAGCGCGTCTTCTTCAAGTACCGACGGTTTTGTCACGCGTACTGTGCATCAGGTTCGACCGCGTTCAAGCCACATTTAGTTTTGGTTCCTGTCCTATTGTCAGAGAAAGAACGGCCATTTTGGCGTAGAAACTGTCTTCAGCCTGTTCGAAAATAGCGGAGTTCGGTCCCTCCACAACTTCGTCGGTGGCCTCTTCGCCTCTGAAGACTGGAAGCACATGGGTGACGATAGCCTGCTTGCTCATGAGTTCATCGACATGCCTCTGATCCAGCTTCCAATTCCTGTATTTGTTGTGTATTCTGATCTCGTTGTCTGCTCCAAAAGCGGTTAAGCCTTTCTTGCCAAGTTCAGAGGTGACCCAGCTTCGCGGGAAAACCGCATCTGCATCTTTCAAGGCTTCTTTGAAATCGTTGCTTGTTTCCAAGCTTCCGCCGCTTGCTTTCGCGTTCTTTCTTGCTGTTTCAATGATTCTGGTGTCGATTTCAAACTCAGGCGGGTGGGCAAGCACAACGTCCATTCCGAACCTTGTAGCTATCTGCAGCTCTTCCTGTATGCTGCATCTTCCTCTAAGCTTACTGGAGTAAGCCCAAGTGACAGCGTACTTTTTTCCCTTCAGGTTTCGAAGTTTTCTTCTGAGAGTCATTATGTCTCCGATAGCTTGAGTCGGATGGTACGTGCAACAGGCCATGTTTATAACCGGAACCTTCGCGGCTCTTGCGAACTGCTCCACGATTCTTCGTCCGTTGCCGTAGACAAAGTCGATGGTCTCATCCAGCACTCTCACTCCAATGCCGTCGCCAAACGTGCTGTACATGCGAGCCGCGTCCTCCAGAGTTTCTCCAGTTCCGATCCTCGTGGTGGCAACGTCAATGTACGCAGCGTGTCCGCCGAGCAGTTCCATTCCCGCCTCAAACGCCGCCCGTGTCCTGGTTGACGGCGCCCAAAAAAGCATGAAAAAGCTTTTCCTGTCCAGCATCTTTGGCGGAAGTTTGCCTTTCTTTCTTATGCTCTTCAGTTTTTCAGCAAGCTTCATCGTGGTTAATAATTCGTCGATGCTCCAGTCTTGGGTTGTTATCAGGTCCCTTCCAAACAAGCTCGACATCTTTACCGCCCAACAAAGGATTGAGAGATTGAGAGCGTTCTAGTTTTGTGAAATTCCGCCAACGCTAAGAGCGCGTTAATGGTTTTATAGGCTGTCAGGGTATTTTAGTTTTGTTTTAAGGGAGAGCAAAGCCGAGTTAGTCTTTGTTGATGGACTCGAACTCTTTGAGATCGGGTTTTATCGTAGGGGCTTTCATAGACTGGTTTATCACCGCTTCTGGATCCTTCAGTCCGCTTCCTGTTATCAGCACAACCACCGTCTCATCTTTTTTCACCATGTCTAGACTGACGAGTTTGACGAGGCCGGCGAGAGACGCGACGCCTGTGGGTTCTGCGAATATCCCCTCAGTCGAAGCCAGAAGGCCCTGTGACTCCAGTATCTCTTTGTCAGAGACTGCCTCAGCCGTTCCGCCTGTTTCTCTCAACGCAACTAAAGCAGCATCTCCGTCCCATGGGAATACATCTGAAAGGCCGCCTGCAATCGTTGTGGGGCGGTCCCAAGGTTCTATTTCAAACGGACCCCTGTTCTGTTTGAAGGCTCTGACCAGCGGGGCGCAGCCCTCAGGTTGTATCGCAGCGAGTTTTGATGTGGGCTCTATGAAGCCAAGGTTTTGGAAGTCGTTGAAGCCTTTCCAAATTCCAGCTAGGAGGCATCCCGAGCCCGTGGGCACTATTACCCAGTCCGGTGTGTTCCAGTCGAGCTGTTCGATGATTTCATACGCCATCGTCTTTGGGCCTTCGACTTGGTAAGGGTTGAACGGGCCGAAGCTGGGGCATGGATACCATCCGTATTTGTCAACGACCATCTGAAGCATTTGCACTGTGGGATCTTTGCCTTTTTCGGCAGCTTTCAACCGTGTGACTTTTGTTCCGTAGAGGCGGATTTGAGCAAGCTTGACTTCAGGCGCGGATTCTAGGACGAAAGCGTAGCATTTCAATCCTGCCTTTGCAGAGTGAGCGGCGAGGGCTGCGGCAGCGTTGCCGCTTGACGCTGTGGCGGTCGTGTCAACGCCAAACTCGACGGCTTTCGAAACCCCGACAGTCATCGATCGGTCCTTGAAGGAGCCGGTGGGGCTTCGAGTCTCATCTTTGAGGTAGAGGTTTCTGAGTCCGAGTTTCCAGGCAAGTTTGGTTGCTTTTATGAGTGGTGTTCCTCCAGCATCGAGGGTGACAATGTTTTTCTTGTTTTTGATTGGAAGAAGCTCGTAGTATTTCCAAACGTTTGAGGCTCTTCGGCTGAGGGTTGGTTTATCTACTCTTTCTGCTATGGCCGAATAGTCGTAGTATATGTCAAGGCGCCCTCTGTCCTTGTTGAGGCACATGCACACCTTTTCATCGGCTGAGTATTCTCGTCCACAGCGAGCACATTTCATTTTCGCGACGAAGGCCAATCACAACACCAGCACATGCGTCCTTGACTGTTTTATGGCAAGGCGACTTTCTCGTTGAACTGATTGATTAGTTCATCTATCTTGGGTACTAGTTTCTGGTTCTCGGCCCAGTATAAGTCATAATCGTACCATTGACTGTTCAGTTCGGGGAGACTGAACATTTGCTGCTCTATCCATGTGAAGTATTTCAGGTGATGTATTCGTTTGCGGTCGTAATGCGTGAGTTCCATCATCGAATCAGTCTTCACGGCCATCAGGTGCCTGTGGAAATCTCGGATCGCATCTTTCTCATGGTATTCGCCGTTTCGTTCTTGCGCCTCTCGCAGGCGGGATTGATACAGTTCCATCGAGTCCGTAAACACCGTCAGCACAACATCCTTGCGGGTGAGCTCGTAGTATTTTGCGAATTTTATTGACATGAGCACGTTGGCTATGCTGGAAATGCCCAGCAGGTCAAGATTAGAAACCAGCTCCTCGGGAACGCCGACCTCTTTTGTTAGATATCTGCGTCCTGCAGGCTCGTTGAACAGTCTCATCAAGCTGAGCGGGTCGTCATCGTCAATTCCAATGGCGACGTCCGTGTTTCTCACGTTGTGAATCCAGGGAACATGCTTGTCGCCTATGCCTTCTATTCTGTGAGCACCGTACCCATTGAGCAGAAGCGTAGGACACTGAAGAGCTTCTCCAGCAGCGATCTTTGAAGCGGGGTACACTTGCTTCAAGTAGTCGCCGCACGCAATCGTCCCTGCTGATCCGGTTGTTAGGCATACGCCTTGAAATCCGCCTCCTCCAAGCTCCTTTTTGAGGACCTCGTCCATCGCGTGTCCTGTAACGTCATAATGGAACAGGTAGTTGCCGAACTCGCTGAACTGGTTGAAAACGAAAATGTCTTTTCTTGTTCGCTTGAGCTCCCACACCTTGTCGTATATCTCTTTCACGTTGCTCTCGCTTCCGGGTGTGGCAATTATCTCACCTGCCACGGTCTTCAGCCATTCAAATCGTTCCCTGGACATTTGCTCGGGAAGAATCGCAATGCTGTCGCATCCGAGAAGCGTCGCATCGTAGGCGCCTCCTCTGCAAAAGTTCCCAGTGCTGGGCCATACTGCCTTATGCCTTGTGGGATCGAACTGGCCTGTCACAAGCGGGGGAACCAGACAACCGAAAGTCGCGCCTACCTTGTGTGACCCTGTTGGAAACCACTTCCCGACTAGGGCGATTATTCTCGCCTCAACGCCGGTGAGTTCCGACGGCAACTCTATATAATTGGCTGCGGACCGAAACAACCCGCCGCTGGGTACAGGGTCGTTCTTCCAAATGATTCTGAACAGGTTTTGAGGGGCAACGTCCCAGAGCCCTGTGTTCCTAAGCTGTTCCTTGATTGCACTCGGCGCGGTGTTGGGGTTCTTTAGCTGAGCAAAGGTGGGAACCACTATCTTCCTTTCTCTGCACCTCTGAACTGTTCTCTCAAGCTGCTCTTCGTTCATCGTGAGATCTATCAATTATACCGCCCTTCGTCCTTTCTGAAGAGATAAAACTTATAAATCCACCTACTGTTTTTCCTCAACCCAAGGTGTACGAAATGAAGCCATACATTGGAGCTTTTAAGGGAAAAGATTGGCTCGAGACACAATCCTGGAGCCAAGAAGATCTTAAGCTGCTCATAACGGCCTCCAAGGACTTGAAGCAGAAGTACAAAGCAAGAAAATCCACAGCTGAAATTCTCCGCGACCGCACGCTGTTCATGATTTTCTTCAATCGCTCACTGCGGACGAGAAACAGTTTTGAAGCCGGCATGACTCAACTGGGCGGGCATGCTCATTTCCTTTCGCCCCAAGACATTTACGTCCCTGCTTTGCCCGAGGATGAAGAGGCTTACAAGACGGAGCGGATCGCTGACGTGGCCCGCGTACTTGACGAGATGGGAGACGCTATCGCCATCAGAATTTACGGTGATGCTGCCAAGTGGATGTATGGACGCGGACATCGCACCGTTGAAGAGTTTGCCAAGTGGGCAAAGATTCCGGTCATCAACATGGAAGATGATGTTTATCATCCCTGTCAAGAAATGGCTGACATTCAGGCTGTAGACGAACACGTTGGCAAGTTCCAGGGTAAGAAGTTCGTTATGTCGTGGGCTTTCAGCGAAGGATTAAAACCGCTTGCAGTACCTCAGAGCTGTGTCTTGATAGCTTCGAAAATGGGTATGGACGTCGTCTTTGCCAGGCCTAAGGGCTTTGAACTTGATGATAGGATCATTGAATGGGCTAAAGATAACGCGGACAGGTATGGGGGCAGCTTCTCGGAGACGGATAACATGGAAGAGGCTTTTGAAGGGGCACACGTGGTCTATCCTAAAAGCTGGACTGCGAGGGCTGCACTGCCAGGACCATGGGGAGGCCCAGCTCAACCGGACAAACAACTGGCGTTAGAGTACGCTAGGAAGAACAAATCTTGGATTTGCGATCAGGCGAAGATGGATTTGACAGCCAAGGCCATTTACATGCACTGCCTGCCCGCAGACCGCGGGATGGAAGTGACCGACGAAGTCATCGACGGACCTCAAAGCGTCGCGTTCGACGAAGCCGGAAACCGATTGCACGCCCAAAAAGCAATAATGGCCGCGATCATGTAACAAAGGCAGCTGAACTAGGATTCACTCTTCAACACTTTCACTTTTTCCTCAACGGTTTCTTGACTTTCTCAAAGCGTTCGGCCATTGCCTCAAACAAGTTCTCCACGCCGAACCTCTGGACATCAGTTGCGGGCAAATTCGTTTCCTTTTCGGCTTGCCTTATGGCCGCCCTGATTTCTTCATCCGACTTCAAACCGTTGTAATTGTAAATATAGCTAATTGCAATTCCAACAACCTTGGTCCTGGGGCACAACGTTTCAATCAAACGTATTTCCTCTTTGAGACTTGGTACTTTCATTGTTGGAAAGCCGTCCCGTGTTCCTCTGAATGGATCGTGAACCATTATGACAGCGTCAGGCTGAGAACCGTAGAGTATCGCCAGGGTTTCAACTCCGTAGGCTGGGTGAGAGAGTGAAGCCTGTCCTTCAACGATGATTAGGTCCTTTCCCATCTTCGCAACGTCAGCAGTCATTTTGGCCACGGTTCCAGGTATGAAGTCTCCGGGAATGGCGTCTATGGCTGCGCCAGCGTCGCCTCTTACCAGCATCATCGTCTGCCCTGTTGCTACGGCGCCGACGTTCAAGCCTCTTTTTTCGGCCTCTTTCACGAGTTCCATCATGACTATGTTCTTGCCAGTGGCAGCATCGGTGGCGAGGATTGCCACGACAGGCACTTTGATGTTTAATACTTCCATGAGTACTTCAAGATTCTTAGGAGGTTTTCTTAGATCGATCAATTTGACTCCATGCTGCTTTGCAAGGTCACTGAATTCCGGCTGGTCACCGAAGAAATAGTGCAGCCCACTCACGATGTCCAACCCGTTCTTGATAGCTTCTTTGATGATGCTCTTCCACTCTTCTGGAAGACTGCCTCCAGGCGGAGCGATTCCGATGATTAAGGCGTCTGGCTTGTACTTCAATGCTTCTTTAAGGCCTCCGACGATGGATATTTTCTTCTTGCCTATTCCTAAGACTTCTCCGGCGTCTTTTCCTGCTTTCTTCTCATCAATTACCGCTACGATTTTGTATTTGCCCCCGTATATCACGAGGTCGTTGGCAGTTTTTCCTTCAAGAGTGCCAAACGCTTTGCTTGCAAGAATTATCGCAGTTTTGAGATTTTCAGGCACGTATACAGCATCTCTTTTTTTAAGCCTTCACCGCCTTACTAAAATATAACTTTATTCATTGACAATTGATGTTTGCAGACTAGGGGTTCTGGGGAAATGACTGTAGATCTTTTGCTGAAGGGAGGAAAAATAGCGACATCGACTGGCGTCACCGAGGCTGACATAGCGGTGGACCAGGGAAAGATTGTTGCCATCTCGAAAGAAACCAATCTGCCCAAGGCTGACAAGGTGCTGAATGTGGGCGGGCTTTTCGTGCTGCCCGGAATTATTGACGCCCATGTGCACGTGTGCGATCCAGGGTTCATCCGTGAAAGCTTCAGGACAGGCACGGCGGCTGCGGCTGCGGGCGGAGTGACAACCATAATCGACATGGCCTCCTCCGCGCAGCTTCGCACTTCCTCGGTGGCAATGTTGAACAGGAAAAAGGAGATGGCTCAAAAGGAATCTTTCGTGGACTTCGGCCTGTACGGAGGGGAAATCGCTGATGAGAAGGACTTGGTGGAAATAGGAGACTTGGTTAGGGCAGGTGTGGTCGGTTTCGGCGAAATAATGATGTGCGGCGACATGCCTGTCAAGAACGACGAGATACTGTTTGAGGCTTTCAGGTTGATTTCAAAGGCGAAGTCAGTAGCGGCTGTGCATGCTGAGGACAACTCCGTGCTGACCGATATGAAGGAGCGGATGGTGTCTAAGGGAAGGAAAGACGTGATGGCGTTTGCCGACTCGCGGCCCAGCGAGGCGGAGGCGCAGGCCATAGCCAAGGCCTTGATCTTGTCTAGGAAGGTGAATGTGAGTCTTCATGTGTGTCACTTGTCAACAAGGGAAGGCGTGAGCTTGATTCAGGCAGCAAAGGCCCGAGGCTTGCACGTCACGACGGAAGTTTGTCCGCATCATCTGTTTTTCACGAGAGACTCGTACAGTGAACTGGGCCCCTGCATCGTTACTACTCCACCTCTACGGACAAAATATGACGCACATGCGCTTTGGAACGGTTTGTATGATGGAACCGTAGACCTAGTTGTGTCTGATCATTGTGCCTTTAAGAAGAAAGAAAAGGACGTGGGTTTGCAAGACGTTTGGAAAACTCCGCCAGGGGTACCCGGACTCGAAACGCTTGCTCTAGTGATGCTGGGAAAGGGAGTTAAAGAGGGAAAGATTTCGCTTGAAAGATTCGTCAAGGCTTCCTCTGAAAACCCGGCTAAACTCTTCGGGCTGTATCCGAAGAAGGGCGTTTTGCAGCAGGGCGCTGACGCAGACATCGTGGTTTTTGACTTTCACAAGCAGCACAGGATCAAGGCTGAGGATATGAAGTGCGTCGCTGACTACACGCCCTACGAAGGGTGGGTGGTGGCTGCAGAGCATGCTGTGACGTTGGTTCGGGGACGAATCGTCGCGAAAGAGGGCGAGGTTGTGGGAAAAATGGGGTATGGCGCTTTCGTGAAGCCTTCATTAAGGTGAAAAAGAACATCACAGGTGAAGAATTTACAGCTGTCTGTCGAAGACCATGGCGGGCGCAAAACCCAGCAAGCAATTCTTGTCAGGTTTTCTGGACGTAACCTACCCCGGTCTACTATGATACAAATATGACTTCAAGAAAAGTGTGCGCAGTAGGTGGGCCGGACCGGACTTGAACCGGCGACCTTTGGCTCGTAAAGCCAATGTCCTAACCAAGCTAGACGACCGGCCCACATTTTTAGATTCTAAGCCTAAATCATTGAGTTTATGTTCAATGGTATTTTCGGTTCTACATTGAACACTTGAACACTGGCCGTTGTTGCTAGTGCCCAAGTTTTCATTAGGCCCAAGTTCCTTTGGTATCCTCTCTACATAATCTTTACTCTGTTGATGATAGAAGAACTCTGATTTTTTAGTGACAGGATTCAGTCCTTTATAGTGCCTTATCCGATAGTAGTTTTTGCCTACCTTCTGTAAGAATCCCTCAATTCCACATTGTTCACATTTCAATCTCACTATTTCACCTCCTTAGTTTCCATTATGCACTCAGCCTGAGAGCTTTTCAAGGATATAATGACCATTGAGAAGTTTTCAGGGTTCGTTAATAGGATGTAAAAGGTACACATTGTAGGATACATCTTAAACTGCAGTATAACCTTAGTCTTCAGGACAGTATTAAATCCTATAGAGACAGAAGACAAAAGATCCATGACACTATCGGTTCTGTTAACTTTTCGAGACTTGAGTGATGGAAGATCTTCCTGAATTACTAGCACAACTCAAAATGGAAAAATAAAGACTCCTACACTATTTCGCATCTGCCAGATATTTCAGGTGAAATGGTTTTCTAATACTTGTTGGGTTAATGTTTGCGATGAAGCTTTGACTATCAATCAATAAGTTTGAAAACTCACTGTTGTGCTCTCTCATGAACTCTACATAGTCTGAATAGCTCTTGTGGAATGAAACAAAGATGCCATCCCATCCCATTCCTTGTCCTTCTATGGCTAAGATAACATTCGGTTGTTTCATCATCCACTCTTTCACTCTCTTGAAAGCTGCTTCGCTCACTTCAGGTTTGGTATACTTAATATTGTGTTTTACAAAGCTGAACACAACAAGTTCAAAACCAATTTTCTCCCATTTCGGTATCGCCGTATACCCATCAATAAAGCTCTTTTCAAGATTGACCCTTTTCCTGCTGACAGTGGGCTGAGAAATTCCGAGAACCTTAGCCAATTCTCTGTCACTCCTGCGGCTATTCTTCATCAGTTCACACAGAAGTTTGTTATCGATAGTTTTCATTTTATCCATGGCACATCATTAATTAGTCCTTTTTACAATTCTTAAGACTTTTGGAAGACTCTTCGATTGAAATCCTGAAATTGGTTCTGTTGACTCTTGCCTTTCTTATATTATGTCATTTCAAGCTGTATTAGTAATTTAAGAAAATCGGTTCTCCCTCTTTGGTTAACGTAGGCATATCTTTATCCATGCAAGCGCGCGCTAAAGCTAGAGGCTCCATAGAAGTTCAGAGCCTAAGCATTTAATCTTCTTTTAGTATCTTGTTCTCTCTTTTTTGGAGGGTTTCTTTCCTTTTCTTCCACTCCACTGGTATCCACATACTTCACACTTCTTGGAACCAGCTTGAACTATTATTTTCTTACTTCCACATTGGGAACATCGTTCTTTTCGAGCCATCTACTTCATCCACTAGGCATGTTTCATTTATCCAGTAATGCTTATGCTTCTTGATAGTTATTTCTATTGATCAAGATTTCAGGGACTCCCTAGAAGTTTTTCATCGTAGTTTCAACTGTTCTACAGACAAAGAAAAGAGGGAACTAGTGATGTGCGAAAATGCTGGGTCTTAGGTAACCAGAACACTTTGTATCAGTGATGAAGAATCAAATTCCTCAATCAGCTTCAACCCTTCATCTGTGGTTTGGTATATGTTGCCCTTTTCTTCAATAAAACCATGGGCTTTCAGAAACTCGATATACCTGGTGAATTGTCCGTAACTTAGAGAAACCGAACTAAGCAAGTGTATTTGCCTGATGCCCTTCCTTGCAGCTTTCAGAATGGCTACAGAAATGATCAAAGAACTTCTCCTTTTCGACGGGAAAGTCAGGTCCATAACACTCTCCCCTACTGTATAGAACTATCTTCTAGAAGATAAACATACCTTATGAGCGGGAAAAGGAGGATCTCAGAGACTCCCTAGAAGTTTTTCATCGTAGTTCTATTGATGAAGAAAGAAAAGGAGGATTGAATGTCTCGACTTGTTTCGATACTTAGTTTAGTGTTTGTTCTAGTTGTGTGATTGCTGTTAGAGTTCTATCTCTGAGTTCTGACAGCTTTGGAGTCCAATAATGTTTTACAAAGATGCTTGGTGGTATTCTGCCTTGTAGGAGGTTAATCTCTTGTTCCAATATTCCGTGTCTTAGTAGATAGGTACCGAAGAAATCTCTTAATTCGTTTATCCTGCATCTCTGTTTGTTTCTCAATAATCTTTTCCTAATCATCTCATGGGTTATAGGCTCGCTGTTAGCTATCTCACTAGTCAGGTTTTCTGCGCGCGCGCTATGAATGTGATGAAGCAATTCTTAGTTTTTCGTATGAAGTCCTTGGGGTATTTGAAGTGACATAGACAGTTAAGGCTAGAATCATAGTATTCTGACAGTCTACTGTTTTTGGCTAATTCGATAATCCTGTTGAAAGACTTGATAGCCTCATTTTTTCTGAGTCCAGAAAACAGCAGATACTTCAGGAAAGTCCTTTCGTTATTTCTGAGTAGATCTTGAACTTCAGCATACCATTTTAGGATATCTAAGTTATTTCCATTCATTATTCTTAAGAAGGCATTGAAAGTACTTGGACTCGATAGTTTAATACCGTGATTCTTCAGCTTAGATGCAAAGTTATCATAGACTCCTAGATATTTGCTGAGAATTGTTAGAGACTTGATGCAGTTGTTTTTGATAGACTGAGGCAATAAGTCTAGGTCCCTAAGATTATCAGAGAATACAAATCTGTAGTATCTCTTGACATAACACATTATTGTATGATGGTAGGACTCTGAATACTTGCCCTTGACCCAGTGGTCAAATTCATCTAGGTCTAATGTTGTTTCATGGTTTAGGTCAATGTTAGAACATGCTCGTAAAGCCAATGTCCTAACCCAGCTAGACGACCGGCCCTTTTGCACTATCCTAACACTCATCAAGCCATTTTACTTTTCTGTCCTCGTCAGCTCAGCAGCAACTCTTCCAATGACGCCGACGGGGTCTTCCAGACGCGCAAGCTTTGATTTCACGTCAAACCGTTTGCCAAGATACTTCTTCGAATACCTCAATGCTTCGCGTGTATTCGTCATAAACAAGGGAAACCCGAGCTTTGCGAGATACTTGTTAACATAGGTGCGTCCTATGTCCGAAACTACTATGCTGGGCACGCCCTGGAGTGCAGCCTCTCTAGATATTGTTCCGCCTACACTAACAACCAAGTCCGCATGCGCAACAACACTGGCCGAATCCACAAAGTCTGACTCGATAGCTGCGCCTCTCTTTTCAGTCCTCTCGTATCGAGAGATGAAAAGAACGTTTCCCAGTGAACCCAGTTTCTCGGTGAGCTCCACTGTTTCATCACGTTTTCCAAGCGCGTACGAGGCTCTGGTCTCCATCTGCCTTACCACAATCAGCGGCTTCTCAAACTCGAACTTTCCGCTGGGCTTGAAGTCCTTGATCCAAGCAACCTCATCTACTCCTCTGAACTGGACGATGCTCTTTGCCCCGAATCTTCTGAAAAACCCCTGAGGGATGGCTTCAGAAATAACCAGGGTTTCCGCTAGAGGCACCGTCAACCTGTTCACCGCATTCGCGTGCGGCGTGTCCGCGGTCAAGATTACTGGCACACCCAGCCCAAACGCGACCCGGCACAGCTCGACGGACTGGTGCGATATGGCCACGTCGGGCAGGTGATCCTTGAACAATTCTGCGAGCTGAACCATCCGCTTGGCGCTTTCTTCCAACCTGGAAAAGAGAGATGTGGGGGAATACTTTCCAACGACAATGGGAGTTTCGCCTAGCACCCGGGCCAAAGCCAAGGTGTCGGGATGCTCTCTGGTGGTGAAAACGATGTCGTGTCCTGCTTTTCTTAAGTGTTTGGCTATGGCGGCGCCGTATCTGACGTGTTTACCAGTGCAGGCGTCGTACCATATCCTCATTCTTTCACCTGCCGCGGCGCTTCAGAAAGGCGTTACGTTTGGTTTCATATGCCTCCAAAGTCATCGCTGGCCTTGCTGGAACACCCATCACAACCGTCTTGGGCGGAACATCACGGGTCACTACGCTTCCGCCACCGACGACGGAGCCTTCTCCAACTGTGACACCTGGCAGGATGGTGACGCCGCCGCCTATGATTGCCATGTTCTTGACGATGACGGGTGTCAACGTCCCGCTCTTGGGGTATTTGTCGTTCAAGAGACTTGTGTTGGGGGCGATGAACACGAAGTCGCCTATCTTGCACTCGTTTGAAATCGTCACGTGCGCCTGAATGCTGCAGCCTCTTCCGATAACGACGTTTTTGCCGATGTCGCAGAAGCTGCCTATCAAGGTTCCGTCGCCAATTTTCGTGTTGTCGCCTAAGACAACGAAGTTCCAAACTGTGACGTCCTTGCCGAACTTGACGTTTTCTCCTGTCTCAACGCCTTTTCCCATCTTCGGCTTCAGCATGAAGTTCACTCTCTCGCGTCTACGATTTTACAAGTGCCAAGTTTAAATAGTTTGGTAGTTCGATGTCAGGCCGGGCTCTTGTTTCTGTCTATGTGTTTCTGTTTGTCTGTGTTTGTCTGTAATTGTATGTAGCGCGCATGGTTGTTCCGAAAATGGTCAAAAATGGTAATAATTCACTTCTTGGCATTCACAACCAACCCTGATCTATATTCGGAATCCATGCCCTCAAAACTGACCCAACCTCCGAACCATGAATTAAAACCATTTTTCACCAATTAAGGAACACGCATGCGCGCTAGTAGGCAAACTCTTGACACGTTGATTAACGAAGAGGCTTACTTGTTTGCAAAGTTTCTGAGGAATGAACAGGAAACGTGGGTTCCAAGAATAGTGAGCCTAGCTTAATGGAGATTAGCAAAGATATCTTCCGAAGTCCTGATTAGCGCGCATGCTTGTTCCTAAATTGGTCTAAAATGGTTTTTATTCTCCTTTTGCCTGTTTGGGTCTCGTACAGGCTTGTTTGAAAGGCTAGTCTTGGCCGTGTCGAAGAATGGTAAAAAGCACGCGTCTCCGCCAAATCGCCCCCGCAAGACAGATGCGCGCCCCAAAACTGCCCCCAAATCTAAAAAAGGAATAAAGACCATTTTTAACCATTTTAGGAACACGCATGCGCGCTAAGGACAGCGTACTCATAATACTACGGATATGTCATCAGAGTCAAGCGCGCGCTACAATACAAACTATCATAACTCACACTAAGTTAATCGTTCTTCAACAGGAACTATTCCAACCACTTTAGCAGGAACACCCATAACAATCGCAAATTCAGGAACATCTTTGGTCACAACAGCCCCAGAAGCGACCAACGCTTCCCTCCCAATTTCGATTCCAGGAAGAAGAACCACAGAAATACCTATCCTAGCCCCATACCTAATGACAGGCCCCTTATCCTGAATTTCAGGCATGTTCCGTAGATAAGTTGGCTTCCGACCATTTGCAGTAACAACATTAGACGCAATGAACACTTTGTCCTCTATAACCATGTTGCCACCCAAACTGGTTAATGCGTGAACTGCCACTTGATTTCCAATCGTGGTGTAGCCTTCACACATGACTAAACTGCCAATCGTACAATAGTCTCCAAGAACCGTGTTCTCACGCAACACCGTATTATGGTTCACCCATGAACCTTTGCCAATTTTGCAAGCACGATAAATCACCGCGCCAGAACGCACAAGAACATTGTCACCCAACACCGTAGGATAGTCTTCATAGATTGCCTTTTTCTTTGTCAGGTTATCATAGCCAACCGTCACGTTGTCTTCGATTACCGTGTGTTTTCCGATAGACACGCCGTCCTTGATAACCGAGTTCCTTCCAACCTTCACACCATCTTCAAGAACCACGTTGCACCCAACATTTGCCGAGTCACTTATAACCACGCCTTCGCCAAATCGACAGCCAACACCGCAGTTGTACCGTTCAGGCCAAACACCTTCAGTCATACCATTTCATCCCATAAAATATCCGCCGTTAACATGAACAACCTGACCCGTAACATACCCAGCTCCATCACTGCACAAAAACAAGACAGGAGCAACCGCCTCTTCCAACCGTCCAAAACGTTTCAACGGAATCCCTTCCAAAACCTTTCGCCTAAAATCTTCACCAAGCCCAAGGTTCATGCCCGCCTCAACATAACCAAAAGCCACACAGTTCACAGTTATGTTTTTATCAGCAACTTCCCGAGCAACAGACTTGGTAAACCCGAAAATCCCAGACTTCGACGCAGCATAATTACAAGCCCCAAACACTCCTGTTGTTCCAAGAACAGAAGACACATTAACGATTCTACCCCAACCCTTCTCCCGCATAAACGGAAGCACATGTTTGGTGCATAGAAAAGTCCCTGTTAAGTTTGTTGCAACAACCCTGTTCCAATCGTCCAAATTCATTTTCCAAACAACACTATCAACATGCACACCTGCATTATTAACCAGAATATCCACAGTTCCAAACCTTCTTTTCACCTTCCTAACCAGCTCGATAACCTGATCCTCTTTAGAAACGTCAGCCTGCAAAACCGAAAAGCCCACACCAATCTGCTCCAATTCTTCAGCCATCCGCTTTGCCATGTCTACGTTATCATGATAGTTCACAACGACAGCCATGCCCAGCTTTGCAAACGCTAACGCTATCGCTCGACCTATGCCTCTTGAACCGCCAGTCACTAAACAAACTTTCTTCAAAATCCCCTATACCTTCTTCATATATTCGATAACAGCGCGCGCGCTCATTGGCCTTGTTATCTCTTTCTTGCATTTGGGTAATTAACCATATTCCCACACTATCCGTTTTATCAAGTTTGATTTAAAAGGTTTGCACTAGAGCTTTCTTAGCGCGCGCTTCTGACTTCTGCCTGTCTGTGTGTGTGTCTGTTTGTTTGTCTGTTTATTGCTTGTGTGTGAGTCAGTCACTCTCACAGACACAGACTCTCTCTCTTTGTGTGTGTCAGAGTATGAAGTAAGAGAGAGATAGATAGAGAGGAAGAGTAATAGAAGAAGAAGAAAAAGATAAAACTTTACCCCAACCAACCACGGACGACGACGGACTACGACGACCACGAACCACGACTACGCCCACGACGGACGACTGTTAATGGACACCAATCCATATACTTCCAATGGATGACTAATTCCTATAGCCCTTCAGGATACACCTTGATGCCACTAGAAGAGGATAAGGATAGGATTGTGAGTTGATGCTGCGACAGGTAGAATTCACTCAAGACCTTACCCCTCACAATGAACCTAGCGCGCGCCAGTCTGTGCGAGGTTAGCGGGCGTAAGCTATCCACTTGTCTTTTTCGAGCCTTGCGGTGTACCCTCTTTTCCTGAGTCCCTCGTGGAGTGCCGTATCGGCGTACTCCTTGTTGAGGACAATTATGTCAGCAAGTTCTGTTGCGCGTTCTTGGAAGTCAATTTCTAATCTTGCTGCATAATCTTTGCTGCTGAAATACGAGATGGGGTAGGTGAATTCCTTGGGCAACGCGGCTATGGTGTGCCCTTCAATCGAGGACATTTGCTTGAAGGTTTCTGTGTCGGTTTCGCTGATGAGGTATTTCTGATGTCTTTGGAAAAGTCTCAGCACGTAGAAGTAGCCGATTACGATGCCCGCAACCACGAAAAAGGCATAGACCCATAGAAGATTTGGTGAATATTCGACTGCGTAGCTAGTCCAGAAAGCTAATGGAAATGCCATGTACCCAAGATACCGCCATCCTTCACCGATTATCTTGAACTTCCAGAAATTAGTCAATACCGCGAATAGTGCTACTGCAATAATCCAAACAAATGAGGAAATTAGTGGGGCTGAAAAAACGTTTTCTGCAAGTGCAAAGACGGAGACGGCAAAGAAGACAATCCAGGGACAGTAGACTGCAAGTACGGCTGTTTTTTTCAATGGACCGCCGCCTTGACCGTGTATGAATTGTTTCAAGTAGCTCGATTTCAAGTGGGCAAGGTGAGCTTTCAGCACCTTAACATAGTATCCTTTTGAAATGGCCATCGAAATGATGAGGCCTAATGCGACCGAAAGCAGAAAGTCAAATCTTCCGATAAACAGGAAAGCCAGAGAAGTGAAAAGCACCACTTGAGTTGCGAACTTGTGAAGCAAAAGAATGAAAGCAACCAGTATGGCAATGGCAAGAAAATTGAACCACGAAAAATTGAGCGAAAAGAGGTAGATCAGCGAAATCAGGAAAATACTGAGCGGTCGGATACAGAAGCAGAAAGTCTGCTGAAAAATCATAGGTGAACTCAAGTATACGCCCGCAGCCGAGGCTGCAAATACCCAATTGTTCGTTATCAACATCATAGAAACAGAAAGGGTAAGCGCTAAGAAGGCGTCTGCGAGAGCTGGAACGTATCTCACCATAGGCTTAACGAATCTTTCTGGAACAACAGCCAGCAAATAGAAAAAAAGCGGAGGGTAATACTTGTCCCCCTCAACACTGTCTTCTCTGACTCTGCTGGAGAGCTTGAAATCATGCTCCCTCATCTTCTTTGCATCAATCAAGAATATCCATGTGTCAGCGTTTGAAAGAAGTTTTCCCTTCAGTCTTCTACCCAAATAGAGGTGCAACTGTGCAAGTCTTGCAGCAAGAACGATTACACCGAGAAGTACTGTGGGTAGTAAATCTAGTCCCATCCTCGGCCCTCTTTCTGTCAACAGACGAAATATAACAAAGGCAACGCAATATAACCTCTTACTCCCAACTATTCAGGCTTTGCATCTGATATTTCCGGCTAATTTTGCGTTTACGCAGAACGTAGCGTGCTCAACGAAAAAGCTATCAACACAGCGCGATTTTCATATACTATGACAATAGGGTTTCTCACCTAACATATGGACAGCACAAATATGAAAAGGACAAGAAAAACTGGTGAACAAAGTTTGTTTTCGGTGGGCAGACACCTGACAACACTAATCGTGAAGGAGGCCATGTGATCCTATGCAAACAGAGGTTGATATTCGAAGGAGAATTGGGATAGAGTCTCCTGCGCGGTCAAAGAATCTTGTAGAAGAATTTGTTGGTCAGTTGAACTTGGATCTGTCGGGATTAATTGTTTTAACCGAAGCAGCAAGCGGGAATTACATCTACACTCCACTGATTGCCGCCATGGCAAATGCAAGAAAAGTCATTGCCTTAACCAGAGATTCTAGATATGGCAAGGCCCGAAATGTAACTGAAAACACTCACCTGTTGGCCAGGTATTTTGGCGTTAAAAGGAAGACAATTCAGGTAGTTGAAAGTCTTTCTCCTCAGATTATAGGAAAAGCTGACGTTTTGACAAACCTCGGTTTTCTCAGACCAATCAACAAAGAATTCATATCCGACCTGAAACCTACGGCCGTCATATCTCTGATGTATGAAACTTGGGAGTTCAGAGAAGAAGACCTAGATTTACGTGAATGCTGGAAGGACGGCATACCTGTCTTAGGAACGAATGAACACCATGAAGTGCTGAGGATTTTTGATTATACCGGCCATTTGTGCCTAAAAATACTGCTTGAAGCAGAAATTGAAGTCTTTCGATCGAAAATAATCTTTGTAGGCGACAACGATTTCGGTAGAAATATAGTTGAAACTCTCTCTGCTGCAGGGACGGAAGTTTTATGGGTTACGAATAACCCGAGCGATGAGGTCAAGAAGCTGGGCGGAACAAAAATCGGCCGCAGCTTGAAAGAACCTAGTGTTCAAGGCAATATCAGAGACTGCGATGCCATCATTGTTAACACATATCCAGATCGCAATGTTGCGATCGGCAAACACGGGGACATCTCCTCGAAAAGGCTGAAGGAACTAGCCCCAGGGACCACGGTCATTCAACTTAATGGACTGATTGAACGAGAATCACTGGATAAGCTAGGTATCGCTTGTTTGCCCACGGAAGAACCAAGAATCGGGCACATGGGCTGGACTCTAGCCTATTTGGGACCGAAACCTGTTATCGCTCTTAACAGCGGCGGATTAAAAGTTGGTGAGCTGTTGGCAAAAGCGAGGCTGAAGGGACTGAGCCGCGTCCAAGCAGAACAAGAAGCTTCGAAAAATCAAATATGCCAAGATTTCAGCCTTGCACAGCACAAAAAGTATGAAAGCTAGCCCTTTACAGATGCAATCGCTGTTAGCATTTGTCTTGATATTGTTGAGATTTCAACTCTCAGCCAGTTTGGGTAGTTGACTAAACAAATCATCAAGGTACAAAAGTCGTATTCCTCTCTTTTTGAAATAAGATACGAGGTCTTCTAAAAAATTGTGTTCGCCTAAACCTTCAAATACGTACTTGTGCCATTCTGCATCTTGTTTCTTGTAGAGGAACTTGTGTTTGAGATAATGTTCTGTTGTAGGTGTATTCAGCGTGAGGTTCAACGGATGGAAGTTAAAAATCCTCAACCCTGGTGAATCCAAGTCTTTTCTTATGACCTCTATTTTGAAGGGCAGGCCTTTCTCGCTGTGCACGTCATCCCTCCCAATACGTGGGAAAACGAATCAACCCAGAGCAATGATTCAAGGGAGCACAGCTAGGTTGCAGAAAAAGACACAAGTTGCAATCATACTTGAATCCTCTGCTATAGAATTCCTCCGTGATAAGGTAATTGTCAAAATATGCATGAGACCTGAAAGATTTGGCAGCTGGCCAAAGTCTCTGGCAAAAGTCAATTTGCTCAATGTAATTGCTTCCATGAGAACTATTTGGAAGAAAGTTCGGGTGAAGGCCGACATGTTAGGATCTGCCTCTTTTTCCATATCGCTGTTTGATTATTTCAGACTGATGCGTGATGAAAAGGGTTAAAGGCGCTTTCAGTTTTTCGAAAATATCCAGCATTTCTTGAATAGCCCATTCAGGCGACCACTCCATATCTGCTGTGAAACAGCATATTGTCTCTCTGCTGAAGAAATCAACGGCGCCTGTCAAATCCACAAGCGTGCGCTCCATCTAGATTGGCAAGAATCTCGCTTTCGAGTAGAGCAAGAACTTGATTGCTTTGATTTCCAGTTCCGTCCTTTTCTTCGTGTAGGTTTTTGTGTCCAAGTCGAAAATGGTTGTTCTGTTGTAGCTGTTGGTGACAGCATTTTTCTTGGTGAACACCAAGTTTGTTGAGTTGTTCTCTTTGACATTTTTGTCGTTGGCTTCTTCAAGGAAGATTATTTCGTAGGTTTTCTCTCCTTCTTTGATGCGCCAGCCATTCTCTATTTCAAGTGCGGTTTGTTTGTAAAAAGCGTCCACGAAGTCTTTTTCGAAGCCTTTCGTCATCTCATATTCTTCTTCCAGGGTGATCTTTCGGTAGGTAGGCACTTTGTCCGAAATATCCTTGGCTGGGTTGCCTGCAACACAAGCATATGCTGGGACATCCTTCGTCACCACAGACCCAGTTAAGATAACCGATTTTGTACCCAGCGTTACTCCCGGTGAGATCACGTTGTAGGATCCAACTATCCAAACGTCATCTTCTATTGTGACAGGGGCTCTCTTGAATATCAAACAACCTTCCAGCAGTTCACCGTGACCACCATGAGTCCACACGCAACTGTAAGTTCCTATCCCTACCCCGTTTCCTATGGTCAAAGGATCAACCGAATTTAAGATGCAGTTCTGTCCTATCCAGACGTTGCTTCCTATCTTGACGGGGTTTGTTCCGTTCACAAATGTGTGATTATGTACAGTAACGTAGTCTCCAGCTTCAAAAAAGGGTACGATTATTTTATTATCGTGCCCGAACAGGCAATTGTCCCCAATAGAAAAGCTGGTGTTCTGTCCATTCAATATTATCTTTGAGTTTTCTTCAATCTTTGACCCAAAACCTATGTGAATGATATCTGCTGAGATGGTTGTGTTGTTGCCTATTGTGACGTTGTCTTCAATATCTATGTCCTTCCCCTTTATCACCACATCGTCGCCAAGCTTAACTGATTTTGCCACGTTTACCTTCTGTCCTTCGACTCTCGCACCACCCTCAAACAATCTCACATCGGCCATTTTGAGGTTCTCCCAGTATCTGCAACAGAATCTCCACATATTTTATCCTTATCCTTTCTAGATTGCGCCTCGTAGCCAGAATCGTCTGCTGGAGCGTACCGTTCAACGTGCGCGAAAACTCACTAACTCGAAGAATGAAACTTACAAAAGTGCGAAGATAAAAATCCCCAAGCGCATTCAAGATAAGGGCTTTGCCTTTCTAGTAATACTTCGGATGCTTCGTAATGTCCTTGGCTACTTCAGCCAAGCCCTCTTCAAATCCGACTCTGACCTTGAACTTCAACATTTTTTTTATTTTTGAAATGTCAGCCTGCCGTCTACGCACAATAATCTTTTGTTCTTCTTGGTAATCGGGCTTCAGCTTGCTGCTAAACAGCTTTATAACGGTTTCTGCAAGAGTTTTGACCGAAGTTGAAACACCGCTCCCTACGTTAAATGCTTCACCCCAAACATCACTTTCTGCGGCAAGTATGTTGGCCTCCACGACGTCGTGAACGTTCACGAAATCCATGGATTGGCTACCGTCACCGCAAACAACGGGCGGTTTTCCCCCCTGAACGTTCTTCATAAAATTAATTATCACAGACGTGTAGAAAGCATCAACGCTCTGTCTCGGACCGTAAACGTTGAAGTTCCTCAGAATGTTATATTTCAGTCCTTTAGGCGCAAAGATTCTCAAAGCATATTCTCCGGCGATCTTGCTAACACAATACGGGGTTATAGGGTTGAAAGGGTGATTCTCATCCATAGGAAGATACTGCGGATTTCCATACACCGAGGCTGAGGAAGCAAATATCAGCTTCTCAACTCCAGCTTCAGACGCTGCTTTGAAAACGTTAAAGCTTCCGTCCACGTTTATCTCGATACTTTCTTCGGGATGCACGACTGAATAGTTGATGCAGACAGCTGCCTCGTGAAAAACGTATTCTGCTCCTTTCACAACGTCGCGGACAGTCCGGCCATTTCTTATGTCGCCTTCAATGAATTTCGCTTTCTTGGCGTCAACCAGATCCTGTATGTATTCGCATCTTCCTCTTGCCAGATTGTCCAGTATAACAACATCGTATCCCAAATCAACCAGTTTGCGTGACAGGTGTGAACCGATGAAGCCTGCGCCTCCGGTGACTACGACTTTATTCTTCGGCATGGTCCTTACTCTCAACATATATCAGAAACAATAATGTTAAAAACGTTTTCTCCTTAAATAGGAAAACCTTCCGATACTGAAGACAAGGAAGCTGGCAATGTATATGCCTCAAAAGAAAATCAAACTAATCGAGCCCGTTATTGGCGAAGAAGAAATTGAAGCGGTAAAACAAGTTCTCCGGTCGGGATGGCTCACAGAAGGAGAAAAAACAAGGGAATTCGAGGAAATCGTCAGAAAATATGTCGGTGCTAAATACGCCTTTGCCACAACGTCCTGCACGATAGCGTTGGAATTAGCCCTAAGAGCGTTGCGTGTAGGCCCAGGCGACGAAGTAATAGTACCCGACTTCACCCACCCAGCAACAGGAAACGTCGTAGCATGGATAGGGGCAAGCCCCGTCCTTGTTGACGTGGACACGTCCTCTCGCAATATCGACGTTCAAGAGATAGAGAATGCCATCAGCAAAAAAACCAAGTGTATAATCGCGGTCTCTTGGGGCGGAAACCCGTTAGACATGAGACCGATAAATGTGTTGAAAGACAAGTATGGCCTCTCTCTCATAGAGGACGCCGCTTGCAGCCTGGGAGCTGAATATGACAAAAAGAAAACCGGAACGATGGCTGACATCACATGTTTCAGCTTCCACCCGAGAAAAGTGATTACAACTGGCGAGGGAGGAATGACCGTCACAGACGATCCTGCGCTTGCAGAGAGACTTCAAAGACTGAGAATGTTCGGTATGGAAACAAGGAACGGAGAAATCGTGTTCATGCAAATGGGAACGAACTGCAAGATGAGTAATGTCTTGGCATCCATAGGTGTAGAGCAAATGAAGAAGATAGATTCAATAATAAACAGAAGAATCGAACTAGCCGCCTATTACGACAAGCTGATTGCTGAAGTAGATATGCTGAGACCGCCTACCAAAAAGAGGAACGTCAAGCACACCTATCAAACTTATGCGGTTTATGTTGAGAAGGAAGGAGTGAGGAACAAAATCATCGAAGACCTGCGGAAGAAAAACATTGAGACACAGATAGGGACGTATGCGTTGCACCTGCAACCAAGCTACAACAAGACGCGAAAGGTCGGGAAATTGGATAGAGCAGAAAAGTTGTACAGAAACCTACTTGCACTGCCAATGTGTCACTCAATGACGAAAAAAGACCAAGAACTTGTAGTCTCCGAAGTTGCAAGATCTCTGCTGACACATTAAGCACGCACGCGCTAATCATCGGAGAAGGATGGAGATATCTAGGGTATTTAGCCTTCCCTCTATCGTTTTATGTTGCATCGATAATAGATTACGCACCCACCATTCAATGGCTATACATGTTCTTTGCAGCATTGGACCTCGTCATTGGTTACTATTACACAAGAAGACTCTTCAGCAAACACGAAGAATATCTAATAGACCGAGAAGATGTGAAAACATTCAAGGAGTTATCCTCAATCAAAGGTAACCGTGTAACCGCCGTTCCAAAAGAGTTCACTTATGCAGTTTCATACTTCAGCGAAAAAGAATACTCTACCAAGCTGGAAATAGATTTTGATTCTCGCGCAATAGATCTCGCAGACATAATCATAGTCAACAAGGAGTTGACCGAGGAGTCACTGCCCAGGAAACTCGAGGACAAAGGATATTCAGTTAGACTCGAAAAGGAGAGGTGGATCGTTTATGCATGCTAGTTTTCGTGAGTTGGCTCAGCGCTTTTTCTTCCAAACTTTTCTTTCTTGTACCATTTGATGAACATACGAAGCCCAGTCTCAAAGTCATATTCTGGTTTCCACCCAAGGATTCTCTTTGCCTTCCTCGTGTCTGCAACTAGCTTGTTAACCTCCCCAATTCTGGGTTTATCATGGATAGGTTTGATCTTTCCCTCTTTGCCACATAATCTAATGACCATATTGGCCAGGTCAAGTATGCTGACATCTTTGCCATAACCTATATTGACTGGCTCAAGGCTCGGTTTATGGTTAAGAATGAGGTCAAATGCTCTCACTATATCCTCTATATACGTGTAATCTCTTGTCTGCATACCCTTGCCATAAACGATCGGTTGCATATTGCTCAGAACTCTCTTGGTGAACATTGGTATGACAGCTCCATACCCGCTGTCTCTTTGCCGAGGCCCAAAAACATTGAAGAATCTAGGTATGGAAATGTTCATACCATACGTCTTAACGTATGCGTTGCACATTCGATCAGCAGCTATCTTGCTGGCACCATAAGGATGAGGCGCGTCAAGGGGATGCTTTTCATCTATGGGAATGTATTGAGCAGATCCGTATACCTCACTTGTAGAAGTATGAATCACTTTCTTCACGTCACGCGATCGAGCAATTTCCAGAACATTCTGCGTTCCCATGACGTTTATATCATAAGTAAGCTTCGGCTCAGCATATGACATATCTACGTGAACCTGCGCCGCAAGATGAAAGACCACGTCAATGTCTCTTACAGTCTTTTTCAAAAGAACAGCATCTCTGATGTCGCCTTCTATCAGCTTGAAATTCCGGTAGTCCAAAAGAGGCTTGACATTCGCTACATCACCACTCAAGAAATTGTCCAAGCATATCACTGAGTGGCCGTCTTTCGTATATTTCTCGCAAAGATGACTGCCGATGAAGCCTGCTCCGCCTGTTATCAGCATCCTCATTTTTCATCCTTCCTGCTTTGTCGCGTTGTGTTTCTCTATAGCCTCTTCGTAAATTTGTTCCAGTTTCGCCATTTCCTTTGCGTAGTTATCCTTATCTTCGATTATCTGTCTATTAATCTTTCCAAACCTATTTCGCGTATCTTCATGTTTCAACAAGAAGATAATTTTCTCTGCGAGGGACTTCGGATCTTTAGCTGGAAAAACAAACCCGTTTTCACCGTCGTCTACCCATTTCCTGTTGTCCGCCACGTCAGTGACAATTACCGGTAGTTCGCATGCCATGGCTTCAGCCGTACTAACGGAGATACTCGAATCTGAGAGTGACGTAGAAACATAAACGTCCGCGGCGCTTAGATAATCAGGAAGCTCATCATTTGATATATGGCCCATAAACTTTACATTGCTGGTGACGCCAAAAGAACGGGCCGCTTCTTTCAGTTTCTCTTCCTCTGATCCCTTGCCAGCTACCAAAAACGATGTTTCTGGGAATTCTTGCAGTACAGCCGGAATCGCTCTTATCAATGTTCCAACATCGTAAATCGGATAGAAATTCCTTGAGCTTATCACTATTGGACCGGAGAGATCAAGTTTCTTCTTTACTAGCGCGCCACGTTCACTGTGTTTAAACTTGATAATGTCTATCCCGAACTGAAACATTTTTATCTCTTGAGCCTTGACTCCAAGCTGCTGCATGCGCTCTGCGGTATTGATACCATTTGTCGTTATGACATCGGCCTTCTTCAAAGCACTCTTAGCCAGCCTCTTCTTGACCCATCGAACCAGCCCCAGTTCAACACCTAAAGACAACACGTCAGAACCAAGTGCCGTCAACACAACTGGATGGAAATCGGATTTTGATGCAAAATAGCCGTAATTTGTCGCATAGATAGCATGAACCACATCGGGATCTATTTCTTTCACCAGATTTCTTATTCTACCGACATAAAGAAGCTTCAATGGAAATGTCTTGTTACGAGCCATAAAGGGCATCTTTATTCTGTGAACCTTCGCCCCTTGCACATCTCCTTCTTCAAAACTTACAACGTGAACTTCATGTCTCTCGACAAAAAAGCTCGCCAACCTGCGGGTATGAATGCTGAATGCGTTAGCCAAATAGCATATTCTCAAGTTTGCACATCCTTCGATATTGCAAGTCTAAGTAACAAAACACGAACATGAAAAACGACAGAGGATCGGATTCGGTAAAGCGTTTGAGTTCATACAGAATACTCTTCAACCTTCTGAATAGATTCTTACCATTACGAAACGCTCTCTTTGTTGGCAACGCACTATCAAGACAGGACCTATTAATAAATACTATTCGATAACCTGCATGTGCCAATTCCGCGTGTGCATCAACACCTAGTACCGCTCTAGTCTGTTCCTAGAAGCGCAGTTACACCGACTTTTGTTATCATCTTCCAGGGAACCAACTGATGACAAGACTTTGGCAATTGAATTATTCAAAAGCGCAACAGAGGCCGAATTTGGATGCTTGAGCATGGATGATCATTGAAGAGTGCTGTGAACTATTTTCCTGTGGTTAAGGGAAGCAGCAAATCGCATATAGATCGAAGCCATAGTTTCAAGTGATGCCGATGGAAAAACCATTGATAACGCTGAGAATTGACGTAGACTACCCTTGTCCATCGAGACTGATGAGTTTTCTGCACACGGCGCTGGGCATCAGAACAAGCAAGGATTATCTGAGGAACCCCACGCTTGTTGCAAGAATGATAATCGAATCGCCAAAAGAAACCAAGGCGTACTGGTTCTTCACGCCGAAGACTGTTCCTGACAGAGAACTGTTGGCCTCGTTGTACAACAAGAGGCACAAGTGGCACTTCACGTTGTCAATGATCCTTATGGCGAACTGAAGAACTTGGAGAACTTAACTGGCCAGAGGATCAGATATTACACGATCCATGGGACAGAGAAACTTCGGAAGATTCATCTGGAGGAGATTGAGAAGACGGTCGCCAAGAATTCCAGGAGGTTTTCCGCTGCAATCTTTCCACCAATTCCTACGCAATGCTTGGACAACTTGTGTTATGCCACCCACTCGACCAAGCCCTAAGAAAGGTCGAAGATCACATCAGAAACGGTGACGCGGTATACTTCCATCCAATATGGCAATTTCAGCGGGGAAAACTGAACCATAGAGGGCCATTCTGTGAAGCTTTCAAGAGGATTCTATCGGTTGACAGCGAACCTGAGTATCTAACGATTAGCAAGACACGCACGCTCAGGACCAGAGATCAAACGGAGTACGAAAGAAACATCGTTCCAACAGAAGGGCTTCTCCATAAACTCGAGGAAAGAGGCGCGCGCTTGCTGAAAACTTCTCTTGGACCTGACAGGTGCTGACGGTGAATCAAATGAAACGACAGTATTATAAGACAGTTCTGTCCATCATAGTTTTGGACGGAATTATAATGAAACGTATTCTCTTAATGTTTCTTTTGGTGAGCACGATGTTCTTTCCAACTATCGTCGCTGTCCGAGCGATTGTGAGCACTTCGCCAAGCGCATTTCCCTCATTGGACACGCTTTTCGGTGCTGGTGCCAAGTGGGCTGCTAATGGTGGGACTAAGGTTGCGTACGTGGACTTTTACGACAACCTCATAGCTCATCCAAACCCGAGCTTCGCTGGCGGTGACCCCAACTATTTTCTCCCGATGAAGAACGGGGTGTTGTCTATTCTCGAAGGTGAAGGCTTTACTGTTGACACGTTTGCAGATATTCCTGCGAATCTGAGCCAGTACAATCTTGTGTTTCTTGAGGCGTATTGGGCCTGTACGCCAGCGAATGAACCAGCAATTCGCGACTACATATCTAATGGGGGTGGGGTTGTTCTTAAATCTGGGGTGGTCACCTACCTCGCACACTATAGTGCGACCCAGTACAACAGCCAGGACTTGAGTAGTATTGCGTCTTGGTTTGGAGCATCTCATTATATCAATGCGGGCGGGGCTGCTTATGTGAGCGTTGCCAATCCTGTGGGCACGTCTTTGAACGTGGGAGATCGGCTTGCAACAGGTATGGGAGATGGCTGTGCTGGAATTACTTCTATGAGTGCGGATTCTCAGGTTTTAGCGACTTGGCAGGGTGGTGGGACGTTTGCCTTCACGCATCAGTATGGTCAGGGAAGAGTATACTATCAAGTGATGCAGACGGCAGACTTGCCGCCGTATTCCCCGCAACCAGGTTCTCCACCAAGCAACACTCCGCCACCAGTGAGTGGGCAAGTTTACTATAGTGTTGAGCCGGTGGCAGTCGCCCCGCTGGTTAACGTTAATGCCAGCATTAACGGCCTTGAAACGCCGCCCAACCCGCCTCCAGTGGGACAAGATTTCACGGTTGAAATACATTTGAGAAACGCTACTGCAGTGAATGTTCCGGCGGGTGTTGCGGGCGTTGAGGTTCATTTTGACTTTAGCAACATTCTGAACTACTCGACACCAATCGGTTTCACTAACATGATCGGTCAGCCAGGCGGGGTACTAACGGGAGACATCCTGTACGGGATCAACCCAGGATTTTACGAGAGTGACTCAGGGCCAGCTGTAGCTGGCGGGCCGCCGTACAAGAACGCAAAGTTTTTCGAGGTGGCCGCTGCAACGGATGGAACGTGGAATAGCGTTGACGGTGTTGTGGCCAGCATAACCTTCCAAATCACTAGCCAACCACCAGCAGGCCAAGCAGACTTCTGCGCCCAATTACCGATTACCTATGCCGATTTGACGGACACAAATTCTAACAGTCCACCTTTCAACATTATCCCAGCAACGCTGCACATTGACTCGGACCCGGCCGTCGCAGCGGCTGTCACAGCTGGGTCTTTGAATCTTAAGAGTCTCGGCGGATGCGCTGCTGACTACATTCAGCTTGCTCAAGGCTTGACCGTAACCGACATCAACACATCCTCATTAATGCTTAACGGTACAGTCGCGGTTGATCCCTCAGCAAAATCTACGATTGGCATCTTTGCCAACAACGGTGCCAGTCCAGCACTGATGGTCGAGTTCAACCGGACCGAGTTGGTGAACCTCGCCGTTTCCAATGGTGTCACTTTTGGCAATGTGACGCTGTTCCTCACTGGAAAGCTCCTCTGCGGAACATCGGTCGCAGGAACTTGCCAAGTGCAAGTTTCGTCGTTGATGGGCGATGTCGACTGTGACGGCAAAGTCGGCCTCTCAGACCTATCCATGTTGGCTAGGGCTTACGGTTCTACGCCGGGCAGTCCAAGGTGGAACGCGAACGCGGACATAAATGGCCACGGCAAAGTCGACCTCTCAGACCTCTGCACAGTGGCAGTCTGTTACGGACAGCACTACCCATAACCCCTCCTTTTTGAGATTGCCCATTCGGGTTTGCTTATTTTTCTCTAACGAAAAAAACCTGGCGCGCATGGCTGTTCCTAAATTCGTTTGCAAAGCATTATACTTCTTTCTTCATGACACAACCCCTTGAAGAGACACATAACTCAACTCTGCTGCACCCAAGAAAGGGGAATTTAGGAACACGCTAGCGCGCTACAATTGTAAACTATTAGACTAATCTTCATATTTCGAGTCGGCCTGAAGGGCAGCAAACCGAATATACAAGGAAACTGCAGTTTCAATTGGTACAGATGGAAAAACCACTGATAACGCTGAGAATTGACGTAGACTACCCTTATCCATCGAGACTGAGGAGTTTTCTGTACACGGGCGTAGGTATCAGAACAAGCAAGGAATATCTGAAGAACTCCAAAATCGTTGCAAGGATGATCAATGAATCACCTCGGAAGGTCAAAGCGTACTGGTTCTTCACGCCGAAGACTGTTCCTGACAAAGAACTGCTAGCACTTTTGAACAATAAAAGGCACGAAGTGGCACTTCATGTTGTCAATGATCCTTATGGCGAACTGAAGAACTTGGAGAACTTGACTGGCCAGAGGATCAGACATTACACGATCCATGGGACAGAGAGACTGTTCGGAAGACTCATGTGGAGAAGATGGAGAAGACGGGCCCCGAGAATTCCAGAAGGTTTTCCGCTGCAATCTTTCCACCAATTCCCTACGCTAGGCTTGGACAGCTTGTGTCATACGACCTCACTTGACCAAGCCCTAAGAAAGGCTGAAGACCACATCAGAAAAGGCGACGTAGTATACTTCCATCCAATATGGCTTTTTCAGCGGGGAAAACTGAACCACAGAGGGCCATTCTACGAAGCTTTTAAGCGGATTCTATCAGTCGATAGCGAACTTGACTATCTAACGATTATCAAGAAATTCTCGATTAGAATAGCCAGAGATCAGATGGAGTACGAGAGGAACATCGTTCCAACCGCAGGGCTTCTTCAGAAACTCGAGGACAGAAGAATAGACTTGTTCACGTTTCTTGAGAGAAGCTGGTGTTGCAAAATTCAAAACCCTGAAAAGTCTTGGGCGAAAGCTGACGAAGACTTTGCGCTCTTAAACTTGAATAGTTACGATGAATGGTTGAAAAACATAGGCAAAAAAACCCGCAACATGGTTCGCAAAGCAGAAAAAAGCGGGATAAGGACGAGTCTTGCCGAACCGAACGGAAAACTGGCTGAAGGCATATGGAAAATCTACAATGAAACGCCGATACGGCAAGAAAGGGGTTTCCCGCATTACGGGATTTCCTTGCAGCAAGTGACAAGAGACATACTTCCACGACAAAACTGTACCTACGTCGGAGCATACTTCCAAGATGAGCTTGCAGGATTCATACAGCTCGTCAACGGCGACAACATAGCGATAATATCGCAAATACTCTCAATGCAGAAGCATTTGGACAAGGCAGTGAACAATGCACTGCTGGCTAAGGCGATTGAAGTCTGCGCTAGCAAGGGCGTTAAGTGGATTATGTACGGCGGAATGGGAAATCATCCATCGTTGGACAATTTTAAACAAAGCAACGGATTCACCCGAATCCAGCTTACTCGGTACTACGTACCCATAACGAGAAAAGGGAAAGTGGCCACCAAACTAGGCTTACACAAGGAAGCGAAGGACAGGCTACCACAGCCAATGAAGCACATCTTTATTCCGATTCATAACTGGCTGAGCAGAAACAGAATGAAGATCAGACTCCACTCAAAACCCAAAACCGTTGTTTAGATTCTCAAAACCAAATTGCCAAAGTTCCTTCTGCAAGAAGAAGGGGTGCAATGAAATTCACTGCGCAAGATTAATTATGTACAAACAATAGGCATAAACAGCGGAAAGGGCTGGAGTTGGAAAAGAAAGACATCAGGATGGAATATTCCGGTTTCGTGATATTCGCAGCCAAAATGATTAGCGTCATCAGCGGATTAGTTTTTGCGTACATGGTAGCCCGCGAGTTACTAGTGCCTGCACCAGGTACGGGAAAGACCTACTACGACATGTGGTATAACGTTACTGACTTGACGGCATATTTCACATTGATGGCTGGGGTGCTGCCTTTTTGGACAATGCGATTTGCGACGAGAGGAAAAGAGGGAGCAATCAAGACGGGAATTCTGGCAAACCTCACTATTGCAGGAATAGCTGCGCTTTTCTATCTTTTGCTGATTCCCTTCATAACCGCCGGTCTTGGCATCGGCCCAGCATACCTTGGTGTATATTTGGTCGTTACAATCTTGATAATAGAGACTTACTCCGTCAACATGATAGAAGCAAGTCTCCAGGCAAAGATGCCACAAGCGATAGGATATGGACTTATCGTGCAGCAAATTGGCAGAGTCGTACTGGGCTACATTTTGATCATCAATTTCCATATGCTGCTTTTTGGGGCCGTAGTCGCAAATTTGGCAGCATATGCTCCTCAAATACTCTACTATCTTAAGCTTCTTGCAGAGGAACTGAAGCAGAGATTCAGACGAGAATACGTTACCGAATGGCTGAAAGGATCCCTGGCCAACATTTACAATGTCGTTGGAAGCCAATTAGCCTCTCTTGTATTCATTATGTTGTTCATTTATGGCGGTGAAAATGGCCGAGGCGAGCTTGGCGCAGGCGCAACGATAGTGAATGTGATTACATACTCTTCATTCTTGGCGTACGCCCTATACCCCAAGCTTCTGGCAGAAAGAAAGAGTGAACACATAACAACTGCCCTCAAAATGGTTTTAATGTTTGCGATTCCATTAACAATCGGTGCAATAGCACTGTCAGATTCCTACATAAGAATTCTGACAGACAAATACACGGACGCAGGACCGATACTGATCGTGCTGGCAATGGACTCTTTCGTTCTCGTAATTTCGAGCTTCTTCACTACCGTGTTATATGGAGTCGAAAATGTTGATGAAGGATCACGACTATCATTACGGCAATTGGTCAGAAGCCGACTTTTTCTAGCATTCTCATTACCATACATTCAATCTATGATTACCCTTCCAGCAGCCTTCTACCTTCTTTCAAATTATGCCCGAAACCAAGCATTTCAAGCTGCATTATACGTGAGCGTAGTAAATGCGGTGGCTCGCTTTGCGATGTTCTTGATATTGTACGTCATAGTCCGAAAAATGATCAAGATACAAATCCCATGGAGAACCACAGCAAAATACGTCCTTGCCGCGGCTGCCATGGGAGCCATCCTGTACATCATCCCACACCCAACAAGAACACTCACAATCTTGGCTGAAACCGCAGTCGGCGGACTGATATACATACTCATAATAATGGCCATCGACAAAGAAGCCAGAACGCTACCCAAGTTCATACTGAAGGAACTCAGGGCCAGATAAAGAAAGCACGGCTCTCTCTATTTTCGCAAACCCTAAGGATACGTCGCTTCGTCATTCTAGCTGGCTCGGTGATGCAAGGAAAGAAATGGCCTTCTGCTTCAGGAATGACTGAAAGAGACTAGGACAGAAGCTCGGACAAGAGAGCATTCAATTCTTCTTTGTCTTTCAAATCGCGGAAAATGGCCTTGCCGCTTCCATATAATCGAAAAGAAAATTTCCCAAACGTCAATTCGAAAACTATCCCGGCAATGGATTTCTTAAGAGTGGCCTTTGCCAGAATCTTCTTGACTGCCTCATCTTTCTTGTCGAACTTGAACATCACGATGACATCTTGTTCCTTGCCGCACGTGCCCTCAGTTCTAGCCACGTAATCCTCTACCGTGACCATTAGAACCGGCCAATCTCCTTCAGGACTTCAGCGAACCGGTCAATCTCCTCACGAGTGTTATATACGTAGAAGCTAGCCCTTGCAGTTGAGCTCAGCTTGAACACCTCATGCAACGGTTGGGCACAGTGGAAGCCGCTTCTGACCATTATGCCATAATTGTCAAGAAACAGGGCAACATCATGTGAACTAAGCCCGTCTATTCCAAACGGGACTATTCCGCACTTGACATACGTGTCTTGCGTTCCAAAGATTTTGCATTTCTTGCAGCTTTTCATACGTGGAAGAGCATATTTCGTCAACATCTCTTCATGTGCCTTCACGTTTTCCATGCCTATCCGCTTGAGGTACCTCACAGCCTCCATCAAACCCACGCCGCCGCAGATGTTTGGTGTTCCGGCCTCGAACTTCCAGGGGAGAACGTTCCAAGAGATTGAGCAGCGCTTTGTTTTCGGGTTGAAGGAGACTTCTCGTATCATCTCTCCTCCCCCGTGAAAGGGTTCCATGCTTTCAAGAATATCCTTCTTGCCATAGAGCACGCCTATTCCCGTTGGACCCAACATTTTATGGCCGGAAAAAGCGAGGAAATCAGCGTCCAACTCTTTAACGTTCACTGGCATATGCGGAACGGACTGGGCTCCATCTATAAGTGCCAAAGCGCCGTTTTCATGGGCGACTTTTGTTACCCTCTTAACGTCATTTATGATTCCAGTGACGTTTGACACATGGGAAAGGCAGACCATCCTGGTCTTTCTTGATATCAGATTTTCAAAGGACTCATAATCCAAGGTTCCGTCGTCGTGGACTTCACCGTACTTCACGTTTGCCTTGGTGATTCCAGAGATTATTTCCCAAGGAACGATGTTGCTGTGATGCTCCATCAACGACACGACGATTTCGTCGCCTCTCTTGAGGTTGTGAAGCCCCCAAGCGTAAGCCACGAGGTTTATCGCTTCCGTCGTTCCTCTCACAAAAACTGTCTCTTCCATCCCCTTTGCGTTAATGAACCTCGCAACCTCTTCATGCGCACTCTCGTAGAGTTCTGTGGCTTCCTGTGAAAGGGTGTGGACGGCTCTGTGAACGTTAGCGTTGTGGTTCTCGTAGAAATCCTTAATGGCGTCAATGACCTGTTTTGGTTTTTGCGAGGTTGCTGCGTTGTCAAAGTAAATGAGCGGGTTGTCGTTCACTTTTCGCTTGAGGATAGGAAAATCTTCCCGAATCTCGCGGGGATCCAGCACTATTTTCCCTCAGCCGCCTTCATCCTCTTGGAAAGCATTCTTGCCAGTTCTTCCTCTTCCAAAGCCTGCTTCTCTTCAAAGCTCGGCTCCGTCTGCAACCAGCTCGGACACACCTTTTTTTCGAAATATTTTCTTATGGCCCTCTTAAGCGCTCCAACTGCCAATATGCCGCAGTGAAACTTGACGCTGGGAAGTCCACCCACCGCCTCCGTCACACTTTGATAGGAGATTTTCCAAGCGTCTTCAAGCTTCATTCCCTTAATCATTTCCGTGACTATGCTTGACGTGGCTATGTTTGCTGCGCAACCGTAACTTTCGAAGGACGCTTTTTCGATAACGTCTTGATCATTGATTTTCAGATAGAAGGTTATCATGTCCCCGCACATCGGGTTTCCTGCAACTGAAACAACAGTGGCGTCTTCCATTTTTCCCAGGTTTTTAGGATTCTTAAACAGTTCAAGTATTTTAGGGTTGTACGGTAACGGTGCACGTGACATACTATTCCACTCCTGTGGACCCAGTTATCCCTCTTATCCTTTCAACGGCTTGTGGAATAACGTCTAAAGCGCAGTTTATCTCCTCTTCGGTGTGATACCTGGTGACTTTCATCAATATGCTACCGTGAGCTTGATCAAACTTTCTGCCTATGGCAACAAGAACGTGGCTCGGCTGCAAGAGCCTTCTCGAACACGCGCTTCCACTTGAAACGTAGACGCCGCTCAGGCTTAACTCGATCGTTAACGCTTCTCCCTCGCATCTCAAGAAACTTATGTTCGCGTTGTCAGGCACCCTCTTCTGTCCTTTCGGTCCGTTAAGCAACACGTCAGACACTCTACTGGAAATCCCTTCGGTCAATTTGTCCCGAAGCTTGCGAAGGCGATTCGTTCCTTCTTCGAAGTTTGCGAAAGCCAGTTCAGATGCTTTTGTGAAACCGACGATTAAAGGAGTGTTCTCAACGCCGGGCCACAGTCTTTGTGTTCCTATCTGGCCTTCCAAGATTTTCTCAACGTTCACGCGTTCTTTCACGTACAAGGCGCCTATTCCGCGAGGCCCTGATATCTTGTAGCTGCTGAGCGTTGCCAAGTCTACGTTAAGGTCTTGCACGTTGAACGGAATCTTCCCGTATGCGTCTGAGGCATCCGTGTGAAAAACCGCCGCAGGGTTCTTGTCCTTAACTATTTTTACCGCTTCTTTTATCGGCTGTATCGTCCCAATCTCGTGGTTTGCTGTTGACAGGCTTACAAGAATTGTTTCCTTGTCAACCGCTTCCTTCAATCTCTCAAGGTTTATGAAGCCTTCGCCGTCTACAGGAATTTTCGTCAACGTAAAGCCGCTTTTCTGAAGCATTTCCGCAACGTTCAACACGTTTATCGGCTCAATCTCTGAAATCACAATCTTCTTGCCCTTATCCCTAATTGAAGGTGCCGTTCCCAAAAATGCCAAGTTGTCTGCTTCAGTTTCTCCGGGCGTGAAGTTGATTTCTTCGAGCGTTTTACAGCCGAGGAAGGACGCGATCTTCTGTGCTGATTCCATTATCGTTTCGAAAGCTTCCCAGCCAGGCTTATGAGTCAGCGTCGGATTTCCGTATGCACGCTGATTAAAATATGGAAGCATCGCCCTGACCACTTCATCAGGAACCCTGCTCGAATTTTCATTGTCTAAGTAAACGTCACATTCCAAACCTTCATGCGCTTTCAACAGCTCCTTCACGTTCTCAATCATCATGGACTTAAGCCTTCCACGCACGAATTCTTTTGTTCACTCTCACTATTCACTTTCTCTAATAAAAAAGCCTAACCCAGAAAAACCGAAATTTCGAGCTTGCGCAACGCTTTAAATGACCACCCTGCTAAACCTGTTGTAACGAAAGAGATGGACGCGGTCAAGTGAAAATAGAGGAACTATCGATACCAGAAGCCGTCAAAGAATTGACAATCAAATCTGGAATTGTTGAACTCTATCCGCCGCAGGAGGAGGCGATAAAGGCAGGGGCTCTTGAAGGAAAAAACCTCGTCTTGGCCAGTCCAACCGCTTCCGGGAAGACCTTGGTGGCGGAGTTTTGCGCCTTAAAACACGTACTGGAAAGAAACGGAAAGGCCATTTACCTGACACCTCTGAGGGCATTGGCAAACGAGAAATTTGAAGAGTTCAAAAAGTACACCTCGATAACGAAGAAGAGTGGAAGAAAGATAAGGGTTGGAATAAGCACAGGCGACTTTGACAGCACCGACGCTTGGTTGGAAAGATTTGACGTAATCATCACGACGAACGAAAAAGCCGATTCACTCTTGAGGCACAGGATCAAGTGGATGGATGAAATTTCCCTCGTAGTTGCGGATGAGATTCACCTGTTGAATGAAGCTGAGCGCGGACCGACGCTTGAGGTGGTTCTGGCGAGACTGATGCTTACCAATCCTGATGTGCAGATTTTGGCCTTAAGTGCAACGATAAACAACGTGGACGAGATCGCCCAGTGGCTTAAAGCAGATTACGTCACGACCGAATGGCGACCCGTTGCTCTCAAGGAAGGGGTTCTGCTTAATGAAGAAATCCAATACCGCGACGGGGACTCCCGAAAGTTAGAAAAGAAAACGCGCGATCCAACCTTGAACTTGGTTTTGAACACTGTTAGGACGGGAGGACAGGCCTTGGTTTTCGCTTCGACAAGGAAAAACGCGGCTGTTCTGGCCAAGAGAATTGCTGGCGAAATCGGACCAGTCCTGTCTAAGCCTGCCAAGCGGTCGTTGGAGCACGATGCAAATCGCATCTTAGCTGTTGGAGAAAGAACGTCGCTCGGCGAGTCGCTTGCCGAAACGGTCAAGTGCGGCACCGCTTTCCATCACGCTGGCTTAGGCGGCGGCCACCGAAAGTTGATAGAGGATGCGTTCAGACAGGGGAGAATCAAGGTTCTGACAGCAACGCCGACGTTGGCTTTCGGCGTAAACCTGCCGGCTAGAACGGTCGTCATACAAGATTACCGGCGATACGAAGCAGGTTACGGCTACTACCCAATCAGCGTGTTGGAGTACAAGCAGATGGCCGGCAGGGCTGGGAGACCAAAATACGACAAGACAGGCGAAGCCATACTCATAGCCAAAACCAACGACGAGGCAGATTATCTGCTGGAAAGCTACATTCTCGCGAGGCCAGAACGCATCTGGTCCAGGCTCGCCGTTGAAAGGATAATGAGGACTCACGTGCTGGCCACTGTTGCAGCGGACTACGCTCACACGGAGCGTGGAATCTACGAGTTCTTCGGCAAGACCTTCTATGCCTTCCAGTACGACGTCAACGCAATCAAGGGCATAGTAGCCAAAATTCTCAAGTATCTCTATGATGAGGACATGATAGAAGTCTTCGGCGAAGACATCAACGCCACAAGATTCGGAAAACGAGTCAGCGAACTCTACATCGACCCGTTCTCAGCCGTCATAATCCGCGACGCTCTGAGGCAAAAACCTGCACTCCTGACGGATTTCAGCTTGTTACAGATGATCGCCCACACCCCCGACATGGGTCCCGTACTGCGGCCGTACACGCGGGAGCTGGATGAGATTGGGGTCTTTCTAGAGCAGCACAAACAAGAGCTTCTAATAGCCCCACCAGACGAGTGGCAGGACAGCATAGCCTATGAAGAGTTTCTCGGAGAAGTCAAAACAGCCATGACCCTGGGCGCGTGGATTGAAGAGGTGAGCGAAGACCAACTGATAGAAAAGTTCAGAGTGCAACCAGGAGACCTTTACAGGACGATTGAAAACGCCAAGTGGCTACTCCACGCCACAGATGAAATCGCACAGCTCTTCGGCAACAGACAGATGCTGCCCCAGATTCTTGAAGTGAATCGGAGGGTAGAGAAAGGAGTCAAGAAAGAGCTGTTGCCATTAGTGAAGCTGGAAGGAGTTGGCAGGGCTCGCGGGCGCATAATCTACAACGCCGGATACAAATCGGCAGAAGAGATAAAACGGGCATCCCTGAATGACCTGGCCAATTTGCCATTGATAGGGCCCAAGCTTGCCAAGAAGATAAAGGAACAAGTCGGCGGCTTTTTCAAGAGAGAAGCGCTGGAAAAACTTGAAAGAGAAGCTGAATGGAAACAGAAAGCATTGACAGAATACTGATTGGCATGAGCCTGCAGCAACTGACTGCTCTTCTTGGGTCATCAGCCCAAAAATCATTCGCAGGCTTCCGATGATAGTATTTGCGCTGAAAGCGCTTATCCTCTTGTTCTGCGTTCCTCAATTGTTTTCTTGACCGCAGAGTCAATTTGGCTCGTTGCGGTGCCCAAGTAATTCCTGGGGTTCAAGGCTTTGTCTATCTCCTTTTTATCCAGCTTTTTACTCACAACTTTATCTTCCTGAAGTATTTCTTTGAATGGCTGCATCTCCCGTTCGCTTTTCAATGCCAGTTTTCTCATCAGTTCGTGAGCTTCCTGTCGATTCATACCCTTCTGTACCAACGCCATCATCACGGCTTCAGACATAAGGCGTCCCTGGGTTAATTCAATATTGCTTAACATCTTCTGTTCGTCAACGTGTAAGCCATCGATGATACTGGTCATCAGAAAAAGCATGTAATCCGTCAGTATGCATATCTCTGGAAATATGAAGCGTTCAGCAGATGACTGGGTCAAATCTCGTTCATGCCAGGTTGTGACATCCTCCAATGCTGGAATAGCCAGGCTTCTGGCAATTCTTGCCAAACCGCAAATTCTTTCACAAGTCTCGGGGTTCCGTTTGTGAGGCATCGTTGAACTGCCAACCTGCTTTTCTGCCTCGAAATATTCGGAAAGCTCGCCGATTTCGGGCCTCTGCAGTTCCCGAATTTCAGTGGCAAAATTCTCCAGTGTGGAAGCGATTCCGGCCAGCAGGCACACCATTTCAGCATGACGGTCTCTCTGTACGATTTGGGTGGAGATGTCGGCAGGTTCAATGCCTAAACGTTGCATGACGAGGTTCTGAATCTTTCTAGCGTTTGTTCCCAAACCCGCCTGTGTGCCTACGGCACCGCTCATTTTTCCAACCACAACCCGTTGCTCGCATTGTCTAAGCCGCTCAATGTGCCTGGAAACCTCACGTATCCAAACGGCAAATTTGAAACCCAGCGTTATTGGCAGCGCGTGTTGCCCGTGAGTCCTCCCGACCATCAACGTGTTCTTGTACTTCAAGGCCTTCTCCATCAGAATCTTTTCAAGGTCGCCTAATCTCACGTCGATGAGTTGCAGTGCATCCTTCAGTTGCAGAGCAGTCGCAGTGTCCACGATGTCGTAGCTTGTAGCTCCCAAATGAACGTAAGCTCCGCTTGGTCCGCAAGCCTCAGCCAACGCTCTGACTAGAGAGGCAACGTCATGTTTTATTTCACGCTCAATTTCTTTGATTCGGCGCAGTTCTACATGTTCCAGCAAACACACAGACGCGATTTTCTCCGCGTCCTTTCGAGGTATATCCCCCACTTCGGCGTGCGCCCAAACCAATGCAGCCTCAACGTCGAGCATTTTTTGGACCCGTGTCTCCTCCTCAAAAATCTTCTTCATTTCAGGCGTGCCATAGCGGCCCGTGTCAACGGGGAGAATTGGCAACTTCAGTGTCCCTCATGCAGAGTAAGCTGACTAAAGATTAATGCTTTACCAAACACTGTGTAGAGACTGGCCTGAAGGTTCCTTTGAAATGGGCGCACTAGTGGCAGTTCTGAACAAGAGGGGCGAGGACGCGGTAGGAACAGCACTCGCCATGGTCGAAGCAATGAACTCTAATGACTCTGAAGCCTACGGAATAGCTTCATCCACGATCGTGAGGACAGAAGGATCCCTTTCGATTCTCAAGAAAACGAACATAGAGTCTTCGACTGCCGTTGGTTACGCGTTCTCCAAGATTCTTCCCAAAGACAAGCCTCAACCGTTGAAGCTAGAGGATGCGGCAATGGTTTTTGATGGAAGACTCTATCCCGTTGAAACTGCAAAACCCGATGCAGAGATCGCGGCGAAAAAGCTGGAGGCGAACCTTGAACAGGCGGCCACAGTGTTTGTCAAGAAAACAAACGGCGACTTCGCCTTTGCGATAGCCAAACCTGAAAAAATCATAACAGCTAGAGACTCTATGGGCGTTCGCCCGCTTTATTATGGCGAGAACGCAGAGTTTGCAGCCTTGGCTTCTGAACGAAAAGCATTGTGGAGCATCGGAATGAGGGAGACAGCTTCATTTCCGCCAGGGTGTGTGTCACTAGTTGAGAGAAGCGGTTTCAAATTCACCGTCGCGAGAACAATCACTTATTCCAGACCAAAGCGAATCACAATGCAGACCGCGGCACGCAGGCTTCGAACGCTCTTAGAGCATTCTGTCCGAGAAAGGGTCTCAGGTTTGAAGGAAGTGGTAATTGCTTTCTCCGGCGGCTTGGACAGCAGCATCATTGCCTCTTTGGCAAAGAAAGCCGGGAGTAACGTCATTCTGATTCACGTAAGTTTGGAGAACGAGCCGGAAGTAGAATACGCCAAGCAGGCAGCAGAAGAACTGAAACTCCCGTTATACTGTTACCTTCACGATGAGCACGAAGTCCTTCAGACAATCCCGAAAGTCATCGGCGCCATTGAGGAACCACAACCCGTCAAAGTGAGTATAGGCATCCCGATATACTGGACTGCCGAAAAAACCGCCGAAATGGACTTCAGGGTGATGCTGGCCGGGCAAGGGGCGGACGAGCTTTTCGGCGGCTACAAGCGGTACCTAGACGAATACTTGGGAGGTGGCAGTGAGAAGGCGCAAAAGGCGATTTTCAACGATATCATTGGAATGTATGAAGACAATCTAGAGAGAGATTCCAAAATCTGTAACCACTTGAACGTTGAGCTCCGACTGCCTTTCGCAACGATCAGCATGGCGAAATTCGCGATAAATCTACCGTTGGAGCTGAAGATGGAACGAACAAGCAACACGCTCAGGAAGCTCGTCCTGAGGAGGGTGGCCAAAGATCTTCTGCTGCCACAATCCATCGTGGACAGACCGAAGAGAGCTATCCAGTACACGACAGGCATAAACAAGGCCCTCAAGAAACTTGCCAAGCAAGAAGGGGTGCCAATGGCCGAATACTTCGAGAAAGTGTTTGAAAAAACTTTCGGGGAACAAGCTCCTCACGACTAAAGTGGCTTGGCACGCACTGATAACAGGGTCAATCTTACGACTAGATCCCTTTTCGTTTATCGCTTGACTGACAGGCAAGTTGACCCAAAATCGCGCACACGCATGTCTGCTCTCTCAAAAACTGCTGCCAAAAAATGTTACACCTGACGCAACAGCACAAGGAGAGGACACACGACCTAACATTGCCACAGATTAATTACAGATTACATCTGACGCAAGTAGAAGAGGGAGGGAAGCTCAACATCGAAATGTTACAATGCAACATTACATCTGACGTTACAAATAAACGGAACGGGTTAGCTCTGAAGGGCGGTCCAGGTCTGTTTTCTTCATGGTTTGTTACAGTCCACATTACATCGGACATTACAAACAAAAAGAGGGGGGGTCAAAAACACAACATCGCGATCTTGTAAAACATAATGCGCGCGCGCTTGAAAAATGCACGCACTCCGAACGGTAAAGCCCATGTTTCCGCAATGCACGGTATAGGGCAGCATAGCGCGTGTGTAGAGTGAATAAAAAAGTGCGAAAGAGTCTAAGATGCGTCAGCAGAGTTTAATGTGTGAAACGCACACAATGAACTCTGAGATTTTACTCGACCACTTGGATTGCACTTTCGGGGCATTGGACTTCGCATGCTCTGCACACGAGGCATTCTTCAGATTTGACAGCGACGGACTTCTTCTCCTTGACCTCGTAGACACCTACCGGGCATGTATCCGCACACGTGCCGCATCCAGTGCACTTAGCATTATCTATGACTATTTTCACCATTTTCATTTCCCCTGAGACCGGAATTTCAGTGAAAAATGAAAGTGGAATAAAAGTGTTTAGGTGCATTTAGTGGGTTTCTTCACGTAGTCTTAAGAGGATTCCATTAATCGTTGTTTTGGCTCTGTCTTTCCTGTGCTCGTAATCTCCCAGAAGCTTACGGTAGGTTTCCAACGATATCTCTCCCCTAGTTTGGCGGGCTTCAATGCTTTTAATGTTACCCTCTGCTTCGTCGATTTCGGTTTCGGCAACTTCAAGCTGTCGCATCAGATCTGAGTAGTGACCGCCAGCCGAGTGCATTTTGCCCCCCGCCTCTGCCAGCGTTCTATCCAACGCGCTGAGGCGAGTTTCCAAGGTTTTCTTCTGCACCTTGTATCTTCGCCTGGGGATTCTTCCTTTCTGCACCCTGGCCTCAAGGGCGTCGATTTCTCCTTCTATTTTCATTTTCTCGTCATACGCATCCACAAAGGCCCTAGTATCTTCTGGACGAAGCCTCAGAGTCGTTGAAGGAACCGCGACTCCGCTTGGAGCCCTGGGCCTTTTCCAAATCATGACAACCACAGAGCCAACAATCGCGAAGGCCCAAACCCACATTGTGGGACCTAAAGCCAGCCACAAGGGATTATACGTGTAGCTAAGGTTCACGGTGAAACTGTCAAGAGAGATTACGTTCTGCTCGCTTACACTCATGCTTTCCTGGTAAACGTCACGGTTGACACCGTAGAAATTGCCTGCCAGGGTGGTTTCGAAACTTGACAGTCGCGCACCTTCAGGCAAGACGAAGCCGACTGAAGCCTGGTCAATGTAGCTAATCGAGTCTTGGAAAAAGCTCATGTTTACAGCGAAGCTGCCAGCCTGTTTACTAACGTAGACGTTATCAGGCAGATTGTAGTTCACCGTAAACTTGATTGCCCTGCCAGGGTCCACTGGCAACGTGAAGCTAATTGTGTACCGATTCGGGTTGTTACCAGTAGCCGCCGGTGTCACAGCTGGTATCCCGACTTGATCATTCCCGGCTAGGTTCGACGCGTTAGGAGGCACAACGAAATCCATTGACTCCATCGTGAACGACGAGTTGTTCGTTACATAATAGAAGTCAGAAACGCTCGCCTGACCGAACGCGTTTATGCTCACCTCACGAGTGAGCTGTTTAATATCAGAAATCTGAACACTTCCTGCTGGCAGCAAGAAAATCACTTGAGACGTATTGTAGGTGAAGGCACTCAAATTCTCCACGTTGTAAGTGAGGCTGCTAATCGTTCCATTTATGTACTGTGCGTCTGGGACAACAACCGAGCAATTGCAAACAGGTGCGGTTTCTGTCAGGCTTGGAAATGCTGGAAAAACAAGTCGAAACATACTTGCATTCGAATAGGCCTGCTGAAAACTGTTTGAAAATACAGATATGACGCTGAAGACCTGCGGTGTTCCTTTCGAAAAATCGACTTTCACTCCGTAGAAACCAACACGATCTTCAAGCGGCACGTTAAGTGAGACTGGAAACGTGTTAGCTGTGTCATTGGTGCTGTAAGCAATCGCACTGACTACACTCGGACCAAAAGTGTGCGGAAAACCAAGCAGAAAGCTGTCTGTTTGCCCGGATATCGCTATCGTGTCATTCACAAGAACGTATCCGTTGTACAAGACCCCCACCGTGTGGTTCACGCTTTCTATACTGTAGCTGGAGCTTGCCCTGGCGGACGTGATGTTGAAAGAAGCCAAAGCAAGAACTACCATAGCCAAGGCCAAGATGATGAACGCGGCGACGGTTTTCTTCACGCTTTTTCCTCCGACTAGACTAACACTCATTGAGGCTTGTATTTATTGATCAGCTCATTTATTTACTTTTAGACTTAGACCCTCTCGGTCACGTATATACTTAGCTTTTCTTTCTAGGGGACAAAGAAATAGTACCGCGCCCCGCACGATTTAGCTATCGTCTTCTGTGCTTGAGGTAGTAATCTTGCTCTTTCTTGGTGCCGAAGCTTCTAACGCTCTTCTCTTTGAGCTGCTCCCTGAGCTTCTGAGCGTATTCTTTGTCGATTTCGCCCCTTTTCTCCAAGTAACAGATTATTTCTTCAGCCTGTTCCTTCGTGTCGCATCGCCTGATGAAGTCTATCACGTCCGGCATGTAGTCATCGAAGCTCTGTGAGGTTGCAGCCTTTTCCCCGTCTTCTTGGTTAGTTCGAACAGAGTTCACTCGAACTTTGTTTTCATCAGCCTGCAAGTCTTTGACCAGGTTAGGGAACATCTTCTTCAAGGATTCTCTGTCCAATTCCATACTTGCACTTTCCCTTCTAGCGTTTATCCACTCATATTGTCTTTTGCAAAAACCAATATTTAAGAATCCTCAAATTTCGCCAGTAAATACTAATGAGAGCGCCGTCTAGACTCAAGCCTGTCATAAGATCTAATGTTTCACCATTTCTTCGTACAGTTTCAGTGTTCTCTCGGCAATCTTGTCCCAAGTGAACTCTTCTAGGACTCGTTTTCTGCCGTTCTTTCCAAGCCATTTCATCTTCTCTGGGCTTTCTAGGACGCTGATGATGCCCCAGGCGATGTCCGTCGGGTTGCTCGGATCAATGTGGAACCCGCACTGGTCTTCTCCGCAACATATGACTATTTCTCGCATTCCGCTAACTCCTGCTGCGCCGACGACAACGGGTTTTTCCATGCTCATAGCCTCTAGGACAACTATGCCGAATGGTTCATAGTGGCTTGGGAAGACGGCCACGTCGCAGGCCGCGTAGTGAAGAATGCGTTCCTCCTCAGGGAGGAATTCGAAGCGGAATTTCACGTAGTTGTTCAGTCTCATGTAGTTGACCAAGTTCTTCAAGTAGTCTTGAAGATCGCCCAAACCTAAGATGACGAGTTTGGCTTTAGGTATCTTCTGAAGAATGTGAGGCATGGCCATTATGAGCTTGTCGACTCCCTTGACGCCGACAAGTCTGCCGATAAAGAGGATCATGACCTCGTCGTCTTTGACATCGTAGAGGCTTCTAATCTTCTTTGTCTGTTCAGCTGTCACGTCTTGTGGGTTGTATTTCTGTGCGTCAACGCCGTTGTAGCACACCTGTATTCTGTCTTTGGGAAATCCGAGCTTTGTGAGCTCTTCCTTCATTGCGTAAGAAACCGTAACAATCATGTCGGCTGCTTTTGCAGCGTGAAGTTCAATGTTGCTGACCACCTCGGAACCGTTTCCCAGCGTCCTCCCCTTCTCCGTGGAGTGCACGTGAAAAGCGAAGGGCAGTCCGATTTCTTTCTTGACTGTTATGCCGCCGATGGCTGAAAGCCAGTCGTGTGCAACGACAAGGTCATACTTAATGTTCTCCTTCTTGATGAGTTCGTTGACGAGTTTTGAAGCGCTCAGATAGTTGTAGATGAGAATCTTAGAGAACAGATGGAGGCCTCGGCCCCATTTTCTGATGTCTTCAGCAATTACGTCCGGCAGAGAATCAGATATGTCAATGTGTAAGGGGCGGTGTATCTCAATGCCGCGCCATATCTCCCGTGTTGGGAGGGTTCCAGCATCGTCATTCATCGTGAACACCGTGACATCATTGTCCGTTAGAACAAATTTTCTCGTGATCTCGGCAGCGTAGGTTCCCAAACCGCCAACGATCTTCGGGGGATACTCGTAGACGAACACAGCCATCTTCATCTTTCAGCGTTTCTCCTTATAGCAAATGGTGTCTATTGGTTATTCAGCTATTGCTTATTTACCTTCCTAATGGACTTTACGTACTTACAATCGTTATTGAGAGTCTTCGGAGCTTCCCATCAATTGCTTTTCAACTAGTCAATGATCGTGAAGTCACGGAAGAACCATGAAAAGCCTATTAGGCACATGTGACAAACTAAGAGGAGTGCAACAGTATGAGCATATCGCCTGTTAAACGTTTAGTTCTCGAAACCATATGGTTGTTGGACAGACCTGCAAAGGCCACGGAGATAGCAAAAGAGGCTGGACTGGGGTTTCCGCCAGTTATGATGCACATTCTGGGACTCACGAAGATGGGACACATTGAAATGCCAGAAAAAGGAATGTACGTCATTACGGAAAGCGGAAAAAAAGTGCTCGGCCTCCCCGATATCAGCAGGGAAAAGGCGGCTGAAATCCTCGCGTACTTGCCCATGGAAAAATCGTTCCACTTCTACGCCGACATTGGCAAGCCTCTCAACATTCACGCCACAAGCCTAGGTGATTTCTGCGACAAAATCCAGAAAGTTGACCTGTCTTCTATAGAGTTTCACATCAACCGCGGCGATTTCGAAGGTTGGTTTGCCGCGTTGGGCGATGCAGAACTCGCACGGAAAACGCTACTTGTCCGAGAAGAAAAGATAGCCGGAGAGGATCTGCGCAAGAAGCTCTACGAAATAGTGAAGAACCGTTGCGAATTGCTGGCGAGAACAAGGAACATGACTCTACGGCCAGAGCCTTAAACTAACGATAGTCTGCTTGAACCATTACTTACGTTTGTGAAGAACCTGCTGCAACGTCGTATACTCTATCCCTTCAGGTCCTAGACTGGCAGGTTCAAACTCGCCCATACACCTGAGCATGGCCGCATGCTCCACGGCTTCATTCTGGCTATGGCAAACGCTGGATCGTCAAACATGTTGGTGATGATAGGCCCTCCATCATTACACCCGATTTTGCTGTTTGTTGCTTAAAACCAAACGCCACAAGCCTAGGCGGGTCGTTAGACACTGTGCACTTAGTGTCGCGCAGCCTGACAGACATTATCGCTCCCCAGTATCTCTTCAACGCATCGAGCGCGAACTTTTGAAAGAGTTCCTGAGGGACCTCATAAAAGAAACCGTGAAATAATAAGAGTTTCAATATTGGATTGCGAGGGCGTGCTCATGGATGAGTTGAGGGTCATATCGGCGAAGATTCCTGATGAAGTTTACAAGGAAATGATTTTGCGCATTCCTGAAGGAGATCGGAGCAGCTTCATTCGCGACGCTATTTTGGAGAAGCTGCAGAAAACGCCTAAGCCCGATAGAATTCTGGAGCTTGAGGGCAGATTTGAAAAGATGGAGAAGGACTTTTCAGAAATCAAGAAGTACCTCGGAGACCTTGAACTGCTCACATATGAACGGGGAAAAACCAACCCGCACGCTTTCGGAATGGACGAGACAGACCACAGAATGATTGATTACCTCGTTCACTACAAAGGGGCAACTACGCCTGAGCTGGCCCAGTACTTGGAGACAAACAGGTGGCTGGTCTTGAACAGGCTGAGAAGAATGCAGAAGACTTCCAAGAAACAGCTCGGAAAATCAATAATAGAATATTATCCAGGGGAAAGGTCAGGCAAGAAAAAGGCTTGGTGGATAAACGAAGAATTGGCTGAGATGTAGTTGGAACAGCAACGATTAATTTCAGTTGTGACTATGTCTGTGTTGGGCCCGTAGCCCAGTCAGGATTAAGGCGTCGAACCGCAAACGGGTGCGCAAGCCTCCGGGCATCAAATATGGAAGAAAGCCGGAGAACAGGGGTTCAAATCCCCTCGGGCCCGCCATCTCAATTGCGACACAGTGTCGTCGGCTGTAGCGCACGCTTTACCAGACCCAACCATTCTGGCTTTGTATCACGGGCAACACCACCTACAAGTCCCTGACTCATACATTGAAAATTACATTTGACATTACAAATAGAAGGGGTGAGTCCACTCTGAACAGTAGTCTAGCCTGTTTTTCTCCATGGTTTGTTACATTTACACATTACATCTGACATTACAAGTAAAAAAGGGGAGCGACTTTGCTGGGCTATGATGCAAAAGGTATTTCAGTGTACTTGAATTAGCAGCGCACGCGCTAATTTTGCATGTCTAGCGATGCTGGGTATTCTCATCTTATCAGTTTCAAGTAGGTGGTGGAGGGGGTGGAGGAATTATTGGGAAGGGAGCCATGTCCTCTGATGAAGACTCCAGGAAGTTTTGAAAGTTGAAGTGACCGCCTAGAATGTCTCGCAGTATTAACGCAAAAATTGGGAAAACGATTATTCCTGTCAAGAACGCGATTAGAAAGATGCTTGGAATCGCGTAGCCCAACCCGAGCGATAGGCTGTTCCAACAGATGTGGTTAAGGTATGCTATGCCCAAAAACTGCAGGGAAAAAAAGAGCGATAGTTTCATGAATCCATATCTCTTGGCTGCCAACGTGAAGACACCGACGCCGACGAATGCAGACCATAGAGGATGCATGAAAGGAGTGATAAGAATTCTGGTTCCAACAGCTTCGGCATTCCCGGCTAACGCAAGAGGGAGGATATAGCCCAATAGGCTTTCGGCTACTCCGAAGCCTAATCCTGATGCGGCCCCAAGCGCTGCTCCGTAGCGGCGACTCGGTACGGCGCGCCAAAAGAAGAAGGCAACGATAAGCATGCTGATCGCCTTTACAGGTTCTTCTACCAATGGGGCTATCATAGTCCCCAAAGCTATGCTTGGGGGGATTGGATATTCTATGGCAAACGCGATGAGAAATCCGGCGGTGGCTGAGAAAATCAAGGCAAAGATGAGACCGAACCGGACGCTTTTGTTGAGCCTAAACCGAATCGTTTGTTGCTCCAAGCTATCCAGGCGTGAAGTGATTGTTGGGAAGAAGTTGGTTTTTGGGCCATGGAAACCTGCCGTCGGGCTGCTTGGTGGTGGAGGTGGAGGATACTGTCCCTCAGTCATTCAAATCATCCAACGGATATGAAAGGAAATGCTTCTTAGCGCGCGCTTCTATAACAGCAAGTCGGGCTCTATTACCAAGAAGTTTGTTGGCGGGCCATGAAACCCACGTTGAGTGGCGGGTCGCGCTGCTGGTCGTGGCGGGGCAGGTGGCGTAGGCGGCGAAGGCGAATAAGATTGCTCCATCAGAATCATCGTATGCCAAAAAGCATTTTATGGTGGAGGAGGTGGCGGCGGGGGTGGTGAAGCTGTAAGAACCTGTTTCGTTTGAACAACTGTTGTTCCAGCCAAACGGTCAAAGTATCTCTGTCGTGGGTCAGGTCCAGGAGTCGCCACTCCAATCAAAATGTCGATTAGAAAGATTATCCAGAGTATCTTGCTTATGTTTCGAACGAATGCTTTATTGAAGTCTGCCTTACTGCCGTTGAGCATCTGCACTTGCAAACCCATGAACCGTTTTCCAAACGTTGCTCCAGAAGCTGACGATTCCATAACAGTGCTATAAATGACCCAGAATAGACCATAAAAGATCGGTACCAAGAATACCCATATAGCCCACGAAGCCCCCCCAAATGCTTTTGCGAGAGGCGCTCCTGCATTAAAGGCCAGTGCCCACCATATGACCCAACCAATTATTGTCCAAGGTATACTATCGATAATTGCGGCTACAATTCTCAGCAGCCAATGGTTTGCCATATCCACCTGCGGACCAGGTTTCCCGTATCCTGCAGACATTTGTTTCATCTCCCACAGTATTCAGCTCGGTCTGTTTTTATCATTTTCTATAACTCGCCAGGACAACATCATCACATGTTGCTCAATAGCCTTTGAATTCTTCAAACCTGTTTTTCTTAAAACCTGTCATCGCGTCTTAAGACTTATAAGATGTGTTGATAACTATCTGCTAGTTGCTGGAAGTGATGTGAATGTCCAGACAGGATAGAGATAAAAAAGCTATGACGAAAGATCGCCTGATAGGCATGCAGGTAATCGACAGCGAGGGAAACGATGCTGGAACCGTTCAAGACATCGCGTTCACCGTTGGAAAAGTGGGCATGACACTGATTTTGGAAACAAAAAAAGGTGAAACTAGAGAAATCGCGTGGGAAGACATACAGGCTGCAGGAGACTTCGTGGTACTGAAGTCCTCATCAAGCCAGACACAGTCTCTCGGCACGCAACCAACGATGCAACAGCCTCAACAGACCCAAACCCCAACCTGCCCAACATGCGGAGGACCCCTAACCTACATTCAACAATATCAGCGATGGTACTGCTACAAGGATAAGAAATACGTCTAAGGCACTTAAAGAAAAAACACATACTCTACACTTTTTATGATCTCTAGTTTTCGCAACGGCGCAAGAAAGAGCTTAGGGATATTTCTTGCAGTTCGTGCAGTACCAGCGGTTGTATTGCTGGACATAGGTCAACGGTTTTCCGCAGGTCGGACACAGCTGAGCCGTGGCCATGGGTGGGGGAGGGGGAGGTGCCCGTGACATTCGGGGCATGCTGAAGATTGAGGGCATGGCGTACGGTCTTTGTTCCATGTAGCCGCAGATGTACCCGCCCAACGGGTAAAAGACGAATGAGAAGAGCACAGTTATAATCCAACCTAAGAATGTGCTTCCAGGGTCTTTACCCTGGATTGCCGAAATCAGCGTCGTGAAAAGAGTGATTATGGTGTAGACGATTGCCGTGAAGAAGCCTGCATTCAGACCTTCCATTCCCAAGTTCTCGCCTACCCTATGAAGTCGGAAGTTGAGATAAGCAGCGACAAATCCGCCAGGTATAACGAAAAACAAAGCGTACACGATGAACAGTCCAGTAAACTTCACCATGTCTCCGGCTGCCCCGCCCGCCGCTTGGCCTGCCGCGAAGAGGGCGAAAAGGAATCCTATCAGGCTCGCGGCAAGAGAGTCATGCAAATATCCTTCCCGAAGAGTCATGCAGACCACCAGTACATCGCAATGAACTCTGTTTTCGGAGTTTCTGCATATTTAAACTTTGGCATATGTTTCCATGGTCTGGAAACGTCCAAAAAATGTTAAATACTCATAGACAAGATATGGTGCATCAACAATTGAGGAATATATCATGACTGAAGAAAAAGAGTATTTCATCGATTACATCGCTATTGGAGTCATAGGATTTGCCATCGGACAAGCCATCGCGAGCGTCGGTGGATTTCAAGGCCTGATCTCAGGTTTAGTATCCAGGTATACAGGCATCGACTGGGGCAGAACAGCAGGAAGCGACGTTATCACGGGCATCTTCGCGTTCCTTCCGGCAGGTTTCGTGGCCGGATACCTTTGTTATAAACTGCTCAAGGCAGAAGGAAGCATGGCAGGCTTCACAGGCGGTTTCATGTCTTTCTTGGCTTACCTCATAATCACCCTGATAATGACACTCGCACAGACCGGAATTTGGGGAGGCGACTTCGGAACAGGTATAGGGCTTTGGGCCGTGCTCATGGTGTTTGCATTGGTCTTCTTCCTGATAGGAGGGTTCCTGGCAGGCATGATGCATGGAATGAAGACGCCGATGCCTTCTTTCCTGAAGCTCCAGTTCCAGAGAGGCGCCGCGGTTCCTCCACCCCCTCCAGGTGCTACGAACATCTGCCCAACATGCGGTAGTCCACTTAGGTACATCGAACAATACAAAAAATGGTACTGCGACAAAGAAAAGAAGTACGTCTAATCAGACGTAAACTCCTTTTTTTATCTTTAACGTTCGCGGCCGTTCAGAAGCTACCTTCGACACCGCGCAACTGATATATTTACAGTCAGCTCTAGGTAGTGTCACCGCCTCGAAAAGGAGTTGAGAGTGGGATGCTGAGAAAGCGCAGAATAGCGTATCCACTTATCGTGTTCCTCGTTCTTCTGGCATTGCGGTTGGCACTTGTGCCTTCGCGCTCGCAGTCTGGGAGCAGTAACATCGGTTATATTCATGACGTGATAGAACCGTCGGCTGACCAGGTGAAATGGTCGGAACAGGGAGGCATCTCTGTGGTGCCCATTTGGGTGGCTGATGGCATGTGGAACGCGGTTACAATCCAGCAGAGCCTAGTGAGCGCGGGCGACATCTTCGTTTCATGGTACGAGAGCTTCAACTGGGTCTCAGTGCGTAATTACTACGGCCTGCCTTTCGTATCTATCGACGATTTTGCAAGCAATCTGACCGCTAACCCGCTATGGTGGCTTAATGATGTGTGGAGTATTGATCCTAGCTGGTCCGGGATATCGGCCAACACGTCCAAGGTGATAGTCAATTTCAACGACACCACTTCCACGATTGAGCTTTCGATGTGGTTCCACATCACAAGGATACCCGAATACTTTGTCAGCCACGGCGGTCTCCAGAGTTGGCTGGCAGGGTTTGATTTGACACCTGTCTCTACGGGCGCTCTGACAGCTTGGGAGTTCCATGAGGACTGGAACCAGAACGGCTGGGGATATACCCTGTACTTTAGGGCTCCAGCTCATCTGCTCACTCAACAGGAGGACAATTACACGTTCAGCATCGACGTTTCAAGCTTCTACCGCGGCTACGCTTTCAACACCAGCCAAGTCATTGACATCAACATGCCCGCAGGCACCGAAATAAAGGAAACCTCCCCTTCGAGCATGGCAGTTCAGAAGGGCAACACCGCCTCGTTCGTGAAGACTCCTGAAGACACGTATCCAGCAGTGTTCACAGTAGTGAGTGGGCCGCTCTCCAAGTCGCTGGGCCAAATCGTATCGGAAGACGCGAGCCTGTGGTTTCTCACGCCGGGAGGCTGGGCAGCCATCGGTTCTCTGCTGTTTCTCAGCTTCACGGGGCTTCGCGGGAGACGGATCTGGAATCGAAACAAGCTGTATCACCGGCTTTACAAGGGCATGGTGAGCATCTACGACATGTATTCTAAGGATCTCTTGAAATTCCATCAGGAAATGGAAAACATGTCAAGAACCATCATCAAAATGCTCGTGGAAGACAAAATAAACGACGAACAGTTCGAAAAACTTCTCAAACGGCGCGACGATCTGATGATGAGAGCGCAACAGTAGGTAAGAACCAAAACCACGCTAATACTGGCCTGTTAGTTTGTGCATCAGCTCCGTTTCGAGGGTGTCCTCTTCTATCTTGAAGGTTTCAGGCTCCTCCTTTTTCAGTATGGCCTTCAGTTCTTCAGCCGTAAGCTGAGTCACGAGTCGGAGTATTTCTCTTTTTGCGTTTTCAAGATGCTTCCGCAGCAGCTGCTTGTCTTGGTACACGGCTCCTGAGAGTTGGCATATACTGTTCATCTTGACGAACCATTCAATCTTTTCTGTCTTGACGTTTATGTCGAAAGTGATGGGTCCGGCCGCGCAAGTTTCGGGTTTCACGGGGTGAATTACGCACTTTTTCGTTTTCTTGTCATGAAACACGCAGTAGCCGTCAGCCACTAGCCTTGGAAAAACATACTCCGTCCGCTGAAACGAGTTTGAGATGGATATTCTGTTTTTCTTCAAGTAAGCCTCTATGATTTTTCTGCGTTCAGGCGTCACTGGCGGTGTCGTGTCGTTGCAGCAGGAATAGCTGGTTCTGCAGTTGCTGCATACGTCGAAGAAGTTGCTCTGTCTTTTGTTTGCATGTTTGCTCAACGTTTGGCTCTCCGTTTGCCAGTTAGAAGTAGGGCCGATTGTCCATAAGGCTTTCTGCGAGCTTTGAGTAGACGGTGATTACTGCTTCTCTGAAATCCGTTTTCTGAGTTTTCTTCTCCACTCTCTCGCGTATAATTTCCGACAGGCTCCCATTGTCTATTCTTTTCCTGACGATTGGCAGGTATTTCCTCTCTTGCCGCGAGGCGTTTTTCCACGCGACTGCGTATAGAGATTCGCAGACAGCGCGTGCGGAGCGCCCGCTCGGTCGTGCGTTGAGGCCTTCGGCTACAACGGAGTTCAAATCGTTCACTAGGACTTCGTGGGGTAGGAGCTGCAGGTTTTCGTTGAACACTCCTCGCAGCAACGCTCTGATGAAGCAGCCTATCGCTACGTCGGATTTGATGCATTCCTGTTCGTCCATCACTCGTATTTCCAGTGCCTTTCTGTCAAACCTGAAGATTACGCCTCGAGAGTTAATCCATTCCTTGTGAAGGAGCAACGGGTCTGCGCCGGCCCGAGCCATTTCTGAAGAGTATCTTTCGATTATTTCGGTGCGGTATTGGCTGAAGGAGTTCACATATTCCGGGATTATGTCCCCGGTGACTGAGGGAATCTCACGTTGGTTCAACCGGTAGAAGTGCAGTCTGTTGTCGACGTCTTCTCCGAACATGCCTTCGCAGATGGGGGATGAAGCTGCGAACGCGGGCACATAGGGGATGATGTTGGCGAGAAGATTGTGCATTTTGACGCCGTCTTGCTCGTTCCTGTATGGAAGGTTCAGCTGGAAGCTTTGAATGTTCAGCCACCCGTGCTGGTTGAGGTTGAACAGTCTGCTGTAGGCCTCGTAAATTTGGCGGTGACGGTGCGGCCAGATGCCCGTTTCTTCAAGCCTCAGCAGAGGGTGCATTCCAGTTCCAAGGAGACATGCTCCGTGTTTTCGCCGCAGAAAATCCGAGATCAACAACACCGCGGCTTGCATATTCTCCTCGAAGGTTTCCGGTAATCTGAAGGGCGCGTTGGGTTTGATTTCCATAACGTGCAATTGCAGCTCTTTTCCAAAAGTGAAGTCACCTCGTTCTACAGAGTTGACTATGCGCCCGTGAAAATCTTTCAGTATCTCGTCAACGATTGGTAAGACTCTTAAATCATTGTCAACCACTGAAAACTCGTGCTCTGGGCCTAGAACCTCAAGGGTTTTGTACGTACCAGTTCCTCTTACATTCTACTGTTTTCAAAGAATCGAATATAAGCCTGCGGATGATCCTGAGCGACTCGCTGTTCAATTTGTTACAACGCGGCCCCTAACACCAAGGGACTCGTCAAGATTAGAAAGCGAGGTTCTGTCTTTAGGTCATATGTTGGTTGATCAGTCTTGCCATATCTATTGCTTCGAGGCTGTATCCACAGTTTGGGCAGATTTTGAGTACTTCCTCGGATTTTGCTCCAACTTCCAGAGGAGTCCCACAGTGACAGCAGTGGTAGGTCAGTGTCTGTCCTCTGTCAACCAGCTGTCTGATAAGACTGTTGATATCATCACGTAAAGCAGTTATCTCTTCTTGTTTTCGTCTGAGATGCTCTGCTCTTTCAGGCATGCCGAGTTTTTCACACATCTGAGCTGCTTCATCGTAGCGTCCAGCTTTTTCAAGATTGTCAACAGCCTTCTGCTCGCTCTCAACTTCTTCTTTATAGTAAGCACATTTTTCTGCTTGAACAAAATAGTCCATGTATCCAATCGAGGTTGGCGTCAGTTTGCTTCCAGTTAATTCGCAAGAATCTTTGTCAAAGTGCGTGCAATCATCGCAGTTTTTCTTTTTGCCGTATTCCTCTTTGATTTTTGCGTAACAGTCAGCACAAAAAGTCTTCTGTTTTCCATCTAACGTCAAGCTCAGTCCGGAGCCTGAAAATTTCTTTCCACAGGCATCGCATCGCATGTTCTATCTTTCTTATTCTAGCATAATCATCTTTATTTGTCTTATAGTCGGCCTCGGATGGCAGTCTGAAGCAAAGTCTTATACAATCTGGGTCAAAACTGACTATTTGTGGGTCTGAGGGTTGTGCATGGTCAAATATGAGCGCAGAAGCAAGACGTCAAGACCCTTTGTGAGTTTTTGGGAATCGCTTACGAGCAAGGAAGGGGCAAGAGAGAGGGCGCGTTGTGTCTTGGAACCTATAAATGCATATCACAAACCGGCGAAGAAGATATTGGAAATAGGTTGTGGAATTGGAGAGGTCTTGGTCAATCTTCCCCGGAGATACGTTGTCTATGGTTTGGACATTGAAAGGAGTTACATTGAGGTCTGCAGAAGGAGGATCTTGAGGGGCAAGTTCTTTGTTTCCAGCATGCACAACTTCAAGATTGACGAGAAATTTGATGTTATATTCTCCGCTAACGATGCAATCAACTTTCTGGAAGACTTTGCCCAGTGGAAATCAACATTCAAAACAGTAAATGAGCATCTCGACAGAGATGGGCTGTTCATCTTTGACGTTTATGCTCCAAAAATGCTGAGAGATACGCTTCATTGGTTGGAAAAATACAATAGGTCCACTTCATCGGTTAAGGAATTCCCAAAAGGATACTACTATGACAAAGAGACAGTAAAGGGCAATACACTGATTTGGGATTCCAGAATCTTTGAAAAACTCCCGAATGGACTCTATCAGCTTAACAAATACAAGTTCAAAGAGACAATATATCCCGTTGCAAAGATTAAATCTGCTCTCTCGGAATATTTCGATATAGTTGAAGCCAATTTGAGAGAAGAAGGCAGGAAGATTCTATTTGTCTGCAGAAAGAAGTGAAAGATAGAATACATGCCATTTCTCTTTTTCCAAAAGAGTTTCTCTGCACCCTCTTTTTCTACTCATGGCAAGAGCAGCGCGCTAGCGTGTTCCTATATTCCTTTTTTGGGTAGAGTAGGATTAAGTTGCGCATGTTTCTTCAAAGGGTTATGTCATGAAGAAAGAAGTATAATGCTTTGCAAACGAATTTAGGAACAGGCATGCGCGCTGACAATAAGAACACCCGATATTCCTCCAGTAATGTTTTCTTGAAAAGCATTTTGTTCAATCAGCAATAGTGTTGGATTAGAGCTAATGTTGGTGAGGAGAGCAGTAGACGGAGAAAGGAGAGAGTTCTACCGTCTCCCCACACATCCATAGACAACTATTGAGCAGACACACTCTTAGTACTATGTTTTAGAACAGAGAATCCAAACTGTAGAACACCCTCTTACCACAAATCTGAGTCCCGCATTCCCAGGCATTCTGTGGAATCCCTGAAACCATTGTTGAGTGCGAAACTTGCTAAGGAGACTGATTTGCCCCAAAGTTGTGTTTTTCCCTCTTCCTTCTTTGCTCCGTTCTTCATCATGTACAATCCAACAAGCAGGAAAACAATGCTGCCGAAGATTTCAGGTGTCAAGTATCGCAAGTCCAAGCCTGTGCTAATCGCAAGCGTGTACCAGAATATGTTGAACAGGACGCAAACGGAAATAGCTGAAAATATCAACCCCACCAGATAACTGTCTTTTCACCCTCTAACACAGTGTGTCACCTTGCAACATGTCTGTTGAACGGTCTCAGTTCTCGTGACTTGTGGAAGAATCAACAATGGAATTGAACGCGCGAGATTGACATGAAAAACAAGGCGTATCTCAGCCTTCACAGCCGAGATTCAAGGAGACGATGTTACAGACTGATTTTCTGTAATATAGTATGAGGAAGGGCAGAGGGGCAGTATTTCTCTTTTTGAGCATTGGCAATTTGGTTAAGGCTTATTTCAGGAGCTGGCAGGCTTGCTGTTGCGCGCACGCGTGTTCCTAAAATGGTTGAAAATGGTCTTCAGTCCGTTCTTGCATGTACAGGTTCATTATGGATTTGCTGGATGAGCGTGTTTTGGCTCTGCCCAAGGAATAGAAACCTGTATATACCTTTTTCGGGACGAGGCGGCGCGCAAAATAGTGCCACACAAATTATACAGGAACGCAATTTTCAGTTCCCCTTTTTCTCATGCGCGTTGAAAAAACGATCTTCTGGACAGATAGAATTCCAAAGCTCACCGCAGGCTAAACTCTGGAGTTTGAAAAGCCAGGGTTCTTTGCTATATGTTAAGGGTTTCTCCATTTGTCGGGGTTCTTGTATTCTACCTTTGGGCCGTCCTGCCTGATTGCGTCCAATGTCTTTAGGAAATCCTCTCGTGAGAGCCTTCTCCTTCTCCGCATCCCTAAGCCTCAACAAGTTTGTAAGCCTTGAATGGATATAAGCGAAATTGCGATAACGCTAGTATGTCAAAAACAGAAACATGCGACTCCCATGTACCGGTTGAAGGCTAGGAAGCTGAGCTGAAAGGTGGCCCATTTGTCGGGGTTTTTGTAATTCAGCTCTTGGCCTACATCAAGCCCCCGAATCAACTCCGTAAGGCGTGAAAACCAAGATCCGGCTTTTCCGAAGTTCTGCAATCGCCCAGGCGCGCGAATAGAAGATTCCTCTAGAACTAGAATCCATGATTCTAATATATCTCTTGCGTACAGAACCCGAACCAGAAAGGAGAAGCTGGGGAACCAGCAAGATCGTCAGAGTGATTAATGCGCATGGCTAAAAGCACTAGCTCATTTGTTCATACTGGTCAGCCACAAGAAGCTTGGACTGCGAATGAGGCGAATAATAACGTGCCCGTCTGCTTTGAACAGGAGGCATCCAAACAGACGAGGAAGTTGCATCAGACCATAGTCAACCTGGAGAATGAAAAACGAACTCTTCTCGGCGAAATGAAAACTCTTGAAGCCAAAGCAATGCGCGGGTGGACAGGGATGAGTCGCAGACAGGTATATTCCATCGTAATGCTGGGAATCATTATGACTGCGATAGTCATTTTTGTTCCTCCGTTTTTCATAGTTCCTTTTGCTTCTGGAAACCTGCCGCTCACAACTCTGGACAAGCAAACAAAGCTTGTCTCTTACCTGCGAGAAGTTCAATCTTATCCAAACATCTTTCTCGCTGTTCACGGTTACGATCACAAGTGTCCCATCGATGGCTCGACTGGGTACGAGTTTCTATGTTCCACCGGGCAGCTTTCGCTTGAAGAAATAAACCGACGAATTGAAGCTGGCATCGACATATTCGAAAAGTGCGGTCTGGAAATTGACACATACGCTTTTCCAGGCCAATATTATGATCAAAGAGTACTCTCCGTCCTAAGGAATTACGCCCCCCCAGCCTCAGTATATAACAAGACAAAGCTGGTAGGACTCGGGTTGACAGCAAATTCTTCTCTGACAGATATTATCGATTACTACGGTTTCAGGGAATACACGTGGATGTGGCGCGACGGTGTTTCCGAAAAACAATTCCAGGACGCGCTGAATCAGCTTTACCAGGACAAGCCTAGCCTGCTTTTGGTACACGTCCAAGACATAACAAACCAGACACTCAACCTGCTTAAAGAATACGCCCTTCTTCAAGGTAACGCAGGAATTATTCGGCTGGACGACATAACATTTGACAGCCATGTGGAAGCGACCAAAAAAGTGGTAGACCTCGCGATTGCGTATAACGTCAGCCTAGTCTTGGCAGTAATCCCGGCTTCTCCGTACACAGGGGGAAGCTCAAACAGTTTCTTTTCTGACACCATGATTGACGCTCTCTGGGTGATTTCAACAAGTCTGTTCGTTTTCCCTATAGTCGTCATGTTACCGTGGGCGCTTATTTTCAAGATGAAAAAGCGGAAGCCCTATGCAAAGTGGAATCCTCACTGTCCCATGGTCAGCATAATACTCCCCGCCTACAACGAGGAGAAGACCATAGCTAAATCCATCGAACGAAGTTTGAGCCAACGCTACAAGGGCGGCATCGAGGTCATCGTCGTAGACGACGGAAGCACAGACAAGACTTATGATATCGCCAAAACATACGCTGACAAACATGCTAACGTAAGAGTCATTCGACTGGAGAAGAATCAAGGCAAATCACACGCTCTGAACATGGGTTTTGCACAGGCAAAAGGTGAAATCTCGGTGTTCTCCGACACGGACAGTGTCTTGGCTCCCGAAGCCATCTCTAGGATGATTTCTCACTTCAAAGACTCTGAAGTGGGCATGGTAGCCGGGATGGTTGTTGTAGGAAACGAAAAAAACTTGTTGACACGCTTGCAACAGATAGAATATCTTCTTAGTCAGACGATTATTCGATTTTGTCAATCATCACAGAAGAACGTTCTAATATGTCCCGGCGCTTGCACGGCCGTGAGGACGGATATAACAAGAAAAATTCCTGTGACGGACAGGACCGTAACCGAGGACGCAGACTTCACGTTTTCGGTCCGGAAAGAAGGATGGAAAATCTGCCAAGAACCTGAATCGGTCAGCTATACAGAAGCCCCGGGAAATCTGAGAAGTTTAATAACCCAAAGAAAAAGATGGCTGTACGGAAGTTTGCAGACCATCGCAATTCATAAGTGGGCTGCAAAAGAAGGAAACCCTTGGGTCTTAAAAGCTTGGCTTGAATGTTTCCTAAGTCCATTCGCCCTGCTTTTCATTGCATCTCTTCCCTTGCAATACCTTTTCCTGGGTAACAGTTTCCCCTTGTTTCTCCTCACGTATGGACTGCTGCCCTTGACAATTCTGGGAATCAGCGGAGCCATAGGCGTAAGACTCTTCAACAAAGGTGAAAAATCAAAACTCGCCTTTCTGATGCCGCTTTATGCTGCATACCAGTTGATGATGAACCTGCTTCTGGTATGCATGGTCTTAGCCTTCGTAACCAGGAGAGGTATACACCTTACACGCGGAGGAAAGGTCATCCACGCGATCTGACAACAAAGCAATTCTGCTCCAACATCATGGAGTCGTTTGAACCAGAGCTTGTTTTGCAGCCTTCAAAACGCGTCTGGGCCGAACCAGATACGCGCGCGAGGCAAACACTCTAATGACGCACGGAAACAGTTCAAATTCTGAAACCTTCGCGTTCCACATAATACTCCATCCGTTTCGTTTACACGCGCGCTATTACCAGCTCGCAGTATGTGCTCGTTGAGCTGCTAGACGCACAGCCGAATGCTTGACTTTCAGAGCTGGTCCAACTACTGAAGAACCCTGCCCAACTCGCGCAGTCTGAAGCTTGGGTAGAAGATAGTTTCATAAGTCTTAAAAAGATCACGGGTTGAGAATACTCGAGGGAGAAGGACAGAATGTCATCTGTTCGAAGCAATAGGAAAGTCCGAGATAGTCTTATCATAACAACAATTCTTATGATAGCGTCCGTTGGCTTGCTGATACAGGTCAAGTCAGTATCGGCCGCAACATGGGATCCCTCCCTCGGATGGGATTTCGAGTGCCACACGAACACTCACCCAAGCCTCATTGACATGAGTACCGCCGCGATAATCGCGGAGCTGCAAGCCGTCAACACCGCTTTTCAATCACACGGCTACCCGCCTCCGCAGCACATGGCATACCCCTACGGCGACTACAACTCAACCGTCGAAGGCATCGTATCCCGATACCGAAAGTCAGCGCGAACCGTCTCAGACTACATGACAAAATATCCAGTGACAAACTGGTACGAGATGAACGCTGCCCAACTCGTCGCCACCACAACAAAGACCGACATCACCAACTGGGTAGCTCAATGCATCTCCACCAAATCACTACTCCTCATATTCACCCACGATGTTTCAGCAAACCCGTCTGAATACGGCTGCACACCAGCCATGCTCACATATCTCCTAGACAACCTCGTCACACAGCAAAACGCCGGCAAAATCGTCGTCATGACTATGGCCCAAGCATACGACTACTGGCACAACGCCGCAACTCAACCCAAACCAACCGTCGTAGTTAGCTTCGACGATGCCCACGAAAGCGACTACCTTGTAGTCTACCCACTCTTCACGGCGCGAGGCTTGAAAGGCACAAGCTACATCGTCACCAGCTATATCGACTGGCAAGACCAACTCAGCTGGGCCGAAATCGCAAAAATGAGAACAAGCACTATAACCGTTACTGCTCCGAACGGCGGACAGAGCTGGGTGAGGGGCACGGTTCACTCAATAACGTGGGCTTCTACGGGCAGCCCCGGGGCCAACGTCAAGATTGAGTTGTTGAAGGGCGGCGTGCTGAACATGGTCATATCGTCGAGCACGGCGAATGACGGTTCCTACAGCTGGACCATCTCTTCCACGCAGACGCTTGGAACTGATTACAAAATAAGGATCACGAGCGCAAGCAATTCGGCGATCACCGACTCCAGCAACAGCAACTTTGCCATAACTGTGGGGGCATTGACCGTTACTGTTCCGAACGGAGGACAGACATGGGCGAGAGGTTCCGTCCACACGATAACGTGGGCTTCTACGGGCAGCCCCGGGGCCAACGTCAAGATTGAGTTGTTGAAGGGCGGCGTGCTGAACATGGTCATATCGTCGAGCACGGCGAATGACGGTTCCTACAGCTGGACCATCTCTTCCACGCAGATGGTAGGAAGCGACTACAAGATCAGGATAACGAGCACGTCAATCACGGCGATCACAGATTCTAGCGACAGCAACTTCGCCATCAGTTAAAGGGCACGCAACTGAGTGAAGACTAATCGGACCATCCTTTTCCACTCTTTTTCTATATCGCCTTGTTCACTATGAGTGCTGTGGCTACCACCACTCTAAAGCGCGTGCGCTAACACATATTTCGAGAATGGAGGACCCTTCGCCGAGGCAATAGGGAGTTTCCAAGAGGATTTGGGCGAGATGAAAATGGTGAGGAACAGAATAGCGCACTGTTCGCGGCATTCAAGAACCAAATTTGAGGACTTTGTCCGCCAAGAACTCGGTCATGTTCCGATCTCCCGCCCAGGAGAGCTACTGTCAGCCAAATTTGCCACAAATCAGACTTATTTTGAGCACTACAGCAATATCTTGAAAGGCCTAGGCAAGTTTATTGTTAAGTGAAAGAATCGAGCATGTGTATAGAGTTTCTTCTGTCAACTTGAGTGTCGGTTAATCTGGGTCTCCTTCTTATTGAGATAGACCTTCAGCCAATAACACGTGTGCTAACAGAGTTTCGTGACGCTCAAATACTTCTTGGGCCGAAAACGAGGGCAACTCTAGCGCGCGCGTTGGTCAGCACAACAACCTTCAGCGAGATTAAGGGTTGGATAGACACCTGTATTGCTCGCAAGGCGCTGCTGCACATATTCACGCATGATGTGTCATCGAAGCCGTCTGAATACGGTTGCACTCCGGCAATACTTACGCAAATGTTGGACTATCTGGTTCAGAAACAAAGTGCTAGCCAACTGACGGTTATGACGGTGGCCCAGGCATACGATTACTGGAGCACCGCCACGGCGGGCAAAGCAACCGTGGTCGTTAGCTTCGACGACGCAAACGAAAGCGACTACACAGTCGTCTATCCCCTCTTCGTAGCACGAGGGTTGAAGGGCACGAGCTACATCGTCACGAGCGTCATAGACGAATCTGACCAGCTGACCTGGACTGAGATAGCCACGATGAGAGGAGCCCGTCCCACTTACGCCGTTCATTTGGAGTCCAAGCAGAATTCGAGCGCAACCGTCAACCTTGGAACCATAACTCTTGGCGGCACTTCGTACAGTCTTCCGAGCAACATTTCTGAAACTGCTGGGACTTATCAGGCACAGTTCTACGCAGCATCAGGATACGCTTTCGATCATTGGGAAACAACGGGCAGCGTCACCGTAACGAGCGTAACTGTCAACTCGGCAACAGTGACTGTCAAAGGCGCTGGAACACTGAGGGCCGTTTACAAGGTCGGCACATCTGTTCTCTTTGCAGACGGCTTTGAGTCCGGCACTTTCAGCACTTGGACGGGCACAGGAGTTACCTCCGGTGAGACCACAGCCGTCGTCAAAACGCTCCCACACCAGGGAGCCTATTCTGCCAAGTTCACGTCAAACGGCGCCGGCGGATTTGAGAATGCTTACTGTTACAAGAGCATTGCTTCTTCAGGCGAGCTCTACGGCAGCGGATACTTCTATGTGTCCAAGTCAGGGATTGCGAGTGAGGGTAACCGTTTCTTCCCAATCGTGTTCACTGCTGGAGGCAACCCTGTGGCGTATGCTGGTTGGGTAAGGGTGGGCGGCGTCGTCAGGTGGAACTTGCTCGTCAGGGATGGAACAGGCTGGGCGACAGTCCACTCTGCGACTAGTCCCCTGCTGAACAGGTGGTACACTGTTCAGCTTCACTGGAAGAACAGCGCTTCCAGGCGGTGTTGGCGAGCTTTGGGTGGACGGCACACTAGTATGCTCCATCACTGGCAAGAACACAGCCGCGTACGGAAACGCGAATCAAGCGCGGTTCGGGCTGCCCGAACTCTACAACTGCGGTGCCACTTCAGTCTACTGCGATGACTGCACAGTATCAAGAACAAAGATAGGATAGGCCACTCACATCTGCGCCAAAAGCGCCCAACACCCCAGAATTCTCTTTTAGCCCAGCTATAAACGAGCATTTTCAGAACAGCGCGCGCGCTTACAATCACAGTCCGAAGAAAATAACCTTCAGTTTAGTTGAAATAAGGTCAATGATTTTGTTTGGGCAGAAGATCCTTGAAAAAATCATGTGAAGAAGAGAGAGTATCAACAGCGCGCGCGTTTTTTTGTACTCTTCAAAAGCGACCCCCGCCTTTTTTTTATTTACGTCTGACATTATGTTGTTTTACAAGATCGCGATGCTGTGTTTTTGACCCCCCCTCTTTTTGTTTGTAATGTCCGATGTAATGTGGATTGTAATAAACCATGAAGAAAACAGGCCTGGACCGCCCTCCAGAGCTAATCCGTTCGGTTTATTTGTAATGTCAGATGTAATGTTGAATTGTAAAATTCGATGTTGTGAGGTGACATGCATAACTGGCTCTAGCTGTTAACACAGGCGTGTACGGCGTTGGTTTGGGTATTAGCGCGCGCGTTAACGTTTGCATTTCTAACAACGAAAGGCCCAGCTGCACCTGTTAGAACGGGCTTTTTGAGTGAAGAATCATTACAGATTTTGATTAGTTCTGGACAAATTTTTTAGGCCTAGGTTAACCAACTTATTTAATGGAGAGTGCCAACAGAATTCTGGGGTTTCCCGCAGGGAATTCCAGGTTTCTCCTTTCTCCTAGTATGACACTCTCCCCGCGAACTAGTTCTCCCTTCTCCTTGGGTACTCTCCACACAAGATTACCGAAAAACCGCTTTTATTTCTTGTGGAACCTAGTTCTAGAGGTTCTCTCCACGAAACATTCACTCTTACTCGCGCGCGGTTAAGGTTTCAAAAATTGACAAAACAAGAGCGACGAAGGCAAGAATAGCGTGCGCTAAGTAGGCTTTGGTTCAGCTGATTTGTCTGTTCTTGCTATATTGTCAAGTTCGAAATAACCTGTATAATCGTTCGTGGGAACGTTATTCGTGTTGCGTGATGAAGATGGTGAACTGTCCACAGTGCGGCAAACCCTTGGTTAAAGATAGCAAATCCAAATATTCTTGTGAAAATGAAGGGTGCCCAGTTGTGTTTGTGCGCGCTCCTCATAACCCTTTTGGAAGGAAAGTGGCTTTCGCGTCTTCAGTCACGGAGGAAACAGTTAGAAAGACTGAAGAAGTAACGGAGCGAGAAATCTCGCTAATTCGCTCACTTCGGCTTCTTGAAATAGACAAGTAGGGTAAACTGTTAGCACACGGGCTCAATGTTTTGCTTCGGCTTCTGGGCTTCTCCTCTCATCAGCGCGCGCTTCCAGGATTAATCTTCCTCAGCGCGAGACCAGAATACTCGATAGGCAAACTTGGGAAACTAGTAAGTTCCCTTTTTCTTGCTCGCGCCCGCGAAAGGCTTATGCTACGCCAATACCGCTCTAGAGTAGAAGGTGCTGGATAATGAGCGAGTCTTTTGAGTTTGAATTCCAGAAGAAGTTGACCAAGATGCGGGAAGAACTCGGCAAGAGAGAAGTGGACATAAGAGGTCAACTGGCCAGCATTGAAAAGATCAAGGTGGAGGCGTTGAAGAAGGCTGAAGAACTAAAGTATTCTGCGAAGCATGACTTGGAAAAAATAGACCAGGACATCATGAAAGCAAAAGACTTGAACACGCAGGTGAAGGCCAGACTGACCTCAGAAACCGCCACGCTGAAAGAAGACCTTGAGAAGAAATACGCGGAGCTGAGGAACACTATTCTGGGCAAAATTTAGACAAAACTGATTTGACGTGAAGACGAGCTGGCAGGGATTCGGCAAACGTGCTAGCGTGCGCTCAGCGCGAGCGTTGAAGTGTGCGTCCGGGTTTCGCCTTTAAGGCTTTTTTCCATTCTTCGAACAGGTTCCAGTATATGCTATCGAAACTCTCGTTTGACGGGTTTCCCTGGGCAGCGTACTTTTCGATGAACTCATTCAGTTCTACGGAATTTCTGCACTTCCTAACATCCTTGAAATTCAGCAACAATATGACTTCCTTCATCGCGCGCTAAGCAAAAGCAAACCATTTCACGAGAAAACAGTCTTGCAATGACCTATCGGCACATCTTTCCCTAGTATATCCCCGCATTACTTATAAAGATGAGCGTGCACTATGGACTGCTTGGAAGAAGTTGGATTCTTCCGTCGGGTTTGTTTGCAACGTTCTCGGTTTCTAGCAGTCTTTCGATTTCATAGCAGTGGTACAGGAACTCCGTGCCCCTGTGGGTTGCTTTGTACACTACTCTGTTGTTCATCAAGACTTTCTCCAGCAGTTTGGCGTTCATCATGAGCCCGAGGTACTTGTTCAGCATATGCGAATTCAGTCCTCCCTTGTACATTATGTTGGTCTTAAGCACTCCTTGGCGTGCCATCTCCAGAATTTCCGCAACTATGGCTATCCTATCTCTTCCGCTATTCCTTAGCTGAACGTTTATGTTCGCCATCCCCTCTCATCACCAGGAAAATGATAAGCCGCCGAAGGAGTTAATTCTACGTTTTTGTACGTTTCTGAGTGTCTGTACAAATAGTTTGAACGGACTTGTACAAACAGTTTGAACTCTCGCGCGCGGTGACGCAGGAAAAGTTCTGACTCAGGCGTGCGTGCTATTTCGCTGGGCGCCGCAAGCGCCATGTGCTTTTGTTGGAACTGTGTTCAATTCTGGAAAAAGCTTAATAACCGCGCCCCCTCAGTGTGGCGATCACCTTTTGCGGTTTGCATGGTGACCTGAAGATATGGTGAACAGCCTGAAGATAACTGCGATCGACAAGTACTTAATGGGTGGGTTCTGGTTACCTTGACAGATCTGTCATTAGAGGCTGTGAATCTTTCCAAACGTTACGGTTCGTTTGTTGCCGTTTCGGATTTGGGCTTGAAGCTTGTGGGGTCGAAGTGTGTGGGGTTTTTGGGTCCGAACGGTGCGGGGAAGACGACTACTCTCAAAATGTTTACTGATCTAATTAGACCGTCCGCTGGGCAGGCTCTGATAAACGGCGTGAACGTGCACACTGACAAGAAGAAAGCGTTGGAGTCTGTGGGTACTTTGATTGAGACTCCTGAGATTTACCCTTCGCTAACGCCTAGGGAAGCGCTTATGATGATAGCCGAGATTAGGGGAGTGCCTAAGGCAGAGCGAAGTGGGCGAATTGAGAAAGCGGTCTCTGAAGTGCGAATGGAAGAATGGATGGATAAGAGAGTTGGCAAGCTTTCTAAGGGAATGAAACAGAGAATATGCATTGCCTCTGCACTATTGAGCGATCCAACCATACTCATCCTGGACGAGCCCACCAACGGCCTTGACCCCCGTGGAATGAGCGAAGTCAGGGACATCGTGAAATCCTTGAAGCGCAAGGAGAGGTTGATTTTCATGAGTTCCCATATTCTCAGTGAGGTTTCGGAAGTCTGCGATGAAGTCGCAATGATCGATCATGGCAAGCTGATCGTTTATGACACGATTTCCAACGTGTCGGCAAAGGTTTCAGGCGGAGAAAACATCGTGGAGGTCGGGCTGCAACGTCCCATCGACACGGGGCTAGTGACCAGAGAAATAGCAACTCTTGCAGACGTGGTCACGGCAGAGATGAAAGACGATAAAACTCTGAGAATTAAGTTCAGCGGAGGCTTGGATGTGCAGGAACGGGTTCTGTCTGACTTGGTGGGAATGAACATTGGAGTGATCAGTTACAGGCCCGCGTCATCGGAGCTCGAAGACGCGTATCTCAAGCTAATCACGAGCACGTTGTGATCAAGCATGAACGAGAAAGAAACTGTATCCGCAAACAGGGTGCCGGGCAGCCTGACGCAGGTTGGCATCACGTTGAAATACACGTTTCTGGATTATTTCAGGTCGCGCAGGTTCTTCATACTTCTAATCATAACTCTTCTGATAGGTGCGCTTCTCACTTTCATAGTAGGGTACTATCGTCCTGTGGGCTTTCTAGCTTCTGACCTGTCGTTCTATTCTGGTTGGTGGGGTAATTCCGTCACTTTCGTCATCGTGCTTTCCGGCATTTTCTTCGGTGGCGATGCCATTTCAGGAGAATTTCAGAACAAGACGGGCTACTTTGGAGTTCCGAACCCGATTAGAAGGTCGTCCATTTATGTGGGTAAGTGGTTGGCAGCTTTCATCGCGGCTACCACAATATTGGTTGTGTTCACGGCGATCACGGTCAGCAACGGGATGTACTACTTTGGAATAAACGTGCCGTACCAATTCGGCTATTCTGTGCTCTTTGCATGGTTCTATCTTGTGGCTGTCCTCGGGTTCACTTTCTTTTTCAGTTCGCTGTTCAAGAGCAGCTCAATGTCCATTATCGTGACTGCTATCCTCTTTTTGTTCGTGTTCACACTCATCCAGTCGCTTGTCGCAGATCTCGTTCAGGTTGAGCCCTGGTTTATCCTGACCTACGGGGGACAAATAATAGGAAGCATACTAACCGTGCCCTATCCGCCTCACACCACTGTGACTCACTTTGGCCCTCGTGCGATCACTGTCACCACTTTCGCCGCATCGGTTCCGGAAGGACTCGTAATCATAGCACTGTATTTCATCGTCACAGGGGTTCTGGGACTAATCCTCTTCGAGAGAAAAGAGTTCACCTAACACGCAGCCTTCGTCCGCTCTAAACCAGTTCACTTTTTCGCGAGTCGCGCACTATGCTGTCAACACCTGAATCCTACAACTCTTAACGCGGAATCACGGCTGCTTGTTGTCTTCTCTGTTCGGTTCTTTGTAAGCCAAGAGTTTTGGCAGCTCAACCTCAGCCCAGAGCCTACCGTAACGTACTTCATCCTCAGCCCGTTTAAGCGACAGTTCACGGTTGTTGACGCTCGGCACAATCTCGCAGCTGCATTCTTCGCATCTTGGAGACCTGTTCATTCCTCTAACGCCCTCCTCATCAAATCCTGTACGGCTTCGTTCATGCCGTCTGGATAGTTGACAACCACTTTGTGGGCAAACTCCCGTAGCAAATCATCTGGAACACGGCAGAGCGTGATGCTCACGAAAATGTCCTCCTTCACCAAGTCAACGTGTTCACTCTGAAGGTAGGCCTGAATGTTCATGTGCTTAATCATGATCGTTATCTCTCATTGCATACGCGAATTTGTGGAGCCTGGCGAACCGGCCTTTTTCATGAGGGAATAAGTGTGCTTTCCAGCGAGATTTCCAAAAGCTAGGAGGACTGGTTGAATTTCCTAGACGGAATGGTCCGATCTCGCTTTGAGGCAACACGGTTTCCCAAGCCCAAAGTCAACAGGGGCTCTTTGCGGTTAAAAAGCTGTTTCTGAGACGGCCTTGCTGAGTAGAGTTAAGGTGGTCAGGCAGAAAAAGAATGTGCGCGCACCGTAACATGAAGCGAAAGAACAGTAGCGCGAGGCTGGAAACTAGTCTACGCAACTGTTATTTCCCTGCTCAGCATACTCGGAATACTGAGTGAGAAATGTCGAAAAGAGTTCTTTCATGCCTGTTGCTGTCATTGTTGTTTTCGAGCCTATTGATTTTCGCCGTCCAGTTTCGGACGGGCAGCTTAGCTGCGGCGATTCCTGGAGACATAAATGGTGACGGGGAGGTCAATCTTTTGGACCTGAGAATTCTTGCAAGTGCTTTCGGTTCGGGGCTGGTTGATCCACGTTGGAACAGCAACGCGGACATTAACGGTGATGGCAAAGTTGGTTTGGGCGACTTGGTGATTTTGGCTGTGCATTACGGACAGACTGGCATCGGCGTAAGTCAGGTTCTTGCGGGGTGGAGGAGTTCTCCGTATGAGTTTCAGACGGAAGTGGAGCCCAGCTACTGGGTTAATGTGGCAAAGGACATGGCTTCAAAGATCGGAAACTCTGTTCCTAGTGGGGTGTGGATTCTTGGCGAGATAGTGGGTAACGAATGTCACCTCACTTTTAATTCTTCGGTGGCTTATCCGAACATAATGTTTTCCCAGACTGACGAGAATGAGAAGTATTTTAACGATTTCGATGCGGCTGGTTTGAAGGTTTGGCTGCAGGTTGAGCCTGCGGATGCGAGCGTGAGTACGCTCATCAATCTTGTTCTGCAACGCTACCAGCACCATTCCTGTGTTATAGGCTTCGGCGTGGACGTTGAATGGTTACAGTCGGGACAGTATCCAGACGGCAGAGCCGTCACCAGCGAGGAAGCGCTAAGTTGGCTTAACGAGGTCAAATCGTACAACTCGAGCTACCAGCTGTTCTTGAAGCATTGGCTCATCGAAAAAATGCCGACAATTCACCCTGCGGGCTTAGTGTTCGTTGATGACAGCCAAAGCTTCCCGAACATAGATGCTTTGGTTGATGAATTCAATCAGTGGGCAACCAGTTTCCAGTCTTCAAACGTCGGCTTCCAAATAGGCTACGATTCTGACAGAGCATGGTGGCCCAAACTGGCGGACCCCTACAAAATCATAGCTGACAGACTGTTTGGTGAAATGCTCAACTGCAAGGGCGTCTACTGGGTGGACTTTACGTTGAAAACCCTTTATCCTTAGTTGTGCTTGTTCACCGTTTTAGCGAGCCTTCAAAGTGTGCTGGATAGAATGTCGTTACAAAAGACGGATAAGAGTCGAATCGCCAAGTGGTGCACTCTAAATAGGTGGTCGGTCGAAAAGATTTCGACGAGGCGCCTTGAAAGACGTTGAGTTGCAGCTTGTCTCTGAACTGTTGCGGGGCAGCGCGTGCGCTTTTAGCCTGCGCACAACAATTATATCTCCCTCTTCAATCATTGGAAGAATATGGGAGAACCTTCACCTAAGAAGAAATCGAAGCTCTTGACATGGAAAGTGATAGCAACGGTAATAGCAATCATTGCTATCCTTATCATTTCCGTCATATTTTACCGCTTGTATGTGGGGCCTCCGGCCACGTCTCAGCTGAGTGATCCTGCAAACGACGTGGTGTTGAGCATGGGAGCACAGTATCCGGGCATGATCGACATCGTCAGTGGGGCGTTGGAGGTGAATGGAACAACTTTAAACGTCACTATCAACGGGCGAGATCCAGTTTCTAATCTTGGCGATGGAGAATACACTCAGTGGAATGTGACAGTGATCCTGGAAAACGATACGGACGTTCTGAAAACCTATGAGATAAGCGTGAACATGAACTCAACTCATCTGACAGGCAGCATAGTGGACGTAGAAACGCAGGAGGTGCAAAGCTGCCGAGTTGAATATAACAAGAACTCGTTAACCGTGCTCGCAGTAATAGATGAGCTGCCGAGTGCAAAAACGATTGAGTGGAACGTTCTGACGACCTTTGAACAGTACTCTGGAGACGAATTGGTTACGAGCGCCTCTGACATGGCGCCTGATGAGGGCCTTCAACAAACCGTTCTTAATCCGTGAAACAGCCCCGTTTGTTCGCGCGCGCTAACCCCATGCGTAACAATCAGAGACCGAACAGAATGGACCGAGACTCTCGAAATGGTGTAAACCAAGTCACAGGTTCAGATCCCTAACGAATAGTCCGCGCCATAAGTCGATGAAGAACATGATAGGATGAAAAGTAAGTCTGGAGTAAACCCCTTCGGAAACGGAAAAGCATCAGGAGAGACAGTTGAGATTCTAGGCGCGCTAACTTAGCGTTAGTGTTCCCTTGAGGTCCAAGTCGTCCAGATAGGGACTGCCCTTGATTGGAAGTATTGCTTTGTCTGCGTATAACGAGACTGGTAGATTCTTGCCTGATAGGGTTCCAGTCTTGCCGCCTAGATGCCAGACTGCTGCTTGTCCCCCGTACTTCCCAGTTATCTTTATTGCCAGCCAGATGTAGTGGCATTTCTGAACGACTATGCCGTAGCCCGTTGAAACAGGAAAAGTTCCGTAGTTCTGCACATTCACGTCTCCGCCGCTCATCCAGAGGTCGACAACCGTTGTCAACTTGCCGTCTCTCGTGCCCTTAACTGTGAGGCTGAGAGCAACGTGATGGTGATTATGTGGGTCGTAAGCGCTACCCGAGACAGTCAGAGTGAAGCTAGGAGACGGAGAGCTACTGTAGCCTGTACATAAGACCCTGCCGCAACTCCTACGATGATACAAGTTAGGAGGATAGCCAGTGCTACTTTAGATTTCATAAACAGTCTTCTCCTAAGCTTATATTACGGGTCACGCTACTTAAGTTTTGCGGGAGCGGGCATGTCGAGAGCAAACTCACGCGCTGGCTTGCTAGCAAACTTCTTTCTATGCACTCTGGCAACATCACTGAACGTTCTGTTTGGGTTCTTGAAGCTCACAAACGCTTTAGATATCAGATTCTACTACTTTTACTCTCCACAACTCGTCAACATCACGATCTTCTCTCCTTCCATAGACTTCTGGATATGGATCGTCTCATTTCTCTTCATAATACTGGAGACGTTCCTGATTAAAACGCTGTTCAATCCGCGTATTCCTCGGTGGACGATTCTGCCACACTTCCTTTCGCTTGCCTCATTTGCAATTTTCCTAATCAATGACAGACTGGCCTACTTTATCGCCGTGCCTTTAGGTTTCATGACAGTCGGACTCCTAATCCACTATGGCAATGGTTTTCTTGTCACCAGCAGGGAAGAAGCAGCTTCACTCACGCTAATTTGTATCACAGGCTTGCTGATACTTTTCGAAGTAGCCTCCGTCTCATCATGGGTATTCAACGCTTTTGACTACGAAATCCCCTTTGGAAATTCTTCGCGTTGGATATTTCCCCTGATAGACCTTCAACTGTTCAACGTTCTGTATCCGTTGACTTCGTGGCTGTTTCTATTTTTTCTTTACAGCTGGATATGGATTCCAGCCCTAAAGCAAATACTCTCCAGAGTTACAGCCTCAAAGCTCATGCACATAAGAATCGATAGAAACACCCCTTCACCCATTCAAAACACATGTTCAAGACTCAAATTGAACAACAAATACTTGGCTTTTGGCCTGCTTCTGTGTTTGGCAACCGCCGCCTTCATAGCGTACTACCCATACACTCACCTTCCAAGCTCAACCCTAGTCGGAGCAGACTCGACCGAGTACTATGGTTGGCTACAAGATATGACGCAGAGAGGGCCACTCACAGCCTTCGAGACAGACAGGCCGTTCCCCAAGTTGCTGATGTACTCTATCCAATACGTCACTGGATCGCCGCCTGAAACAGTCGTCAGTATCATGCCGGTAATTCTTGCCGTATGCCTCGGTTTGGCAGCCTTCTGGCTTGTCAAAGTGGGAACCAAGAATGAACTCCTAGCTTTGACATCGTCACTCTTTTCAATATTCTCCTTTCAGACCACCGTAGGTGTGTTCTCATATTTTGTTGCGAATTGGCTGGCCATCGTCGAATCTTTTCTGCTACTGGTTTTTCTGTTGAAAAGCTTCGAGAAACACTCTTGGAAGTACCTGTCCGTATCAGCTCTCATCGGCATGGCCGTGCTTCTCACGCATCCGTACACGTGGGACGTTTTGATGGCAATTCTGGTCTTCTATCTTGTGTGGGCCTTCTCAAGAGGAAAATCTAACAGAAAGTTGGAGATAGCCCTACTGGCTTTACTTCTGGCTTCCAACCTAGTCTTCTACGCGGTTTATTCCTTGGCGCCGTTTGGAAAAGGCGTAGGCACTGCGGCAGGAACGACTCTGCATGATGCCACATCGAGTATCAGCATTTCAAACTTCTTAAATCTGCAGAATAATCTTGCCTCTATGGTTCAAGCTTGGGTAGGCGGCCTCTTTGGAAACCCCTTGATACTGGCCCTGGCTGTTGCGGGCGTATTTTCGATGTTCGATTTTAAAAAAAACTTCAACAGAATAATGCTGCTTTGAGTAATGGTTCCTTCCTTGGCTCTTCTGGTAGTTTCACCTGACCCCTACTATTACCGTTTCATATACCTCATTCCCATTCAGGTTCAAGCTGCAGCGGGTCTTTACTGGATTGTCGCGAATCTTGAAAACGTGAGGGGCAGGTTCAAGACAAGCGAGACTTTTCGCATGGCCGTAATATCAATAGTAATACTGGTCGTGCTTTTCATGCTGAACTACTCTCTGCGTTCAGTGGACGAAGCAATCATTCATATACTCTAACGCTGAACGGACTAGATGTTATCGAGTTGGCGCAACATTCGACCGCACGCTAACCATCATATCTTCCTTCTTCAGGAAAGAGGAAAGGCAAGAGGTGTACAGAAAACGTGACCAAGGTTTCCCGCGTTCTTGTTGCGGGTGGAGCGGGCTTCATAGGCAGCCACATCGCAGACAGGCTCACAGATCAAAACATAGAAGTCACCGTGCTAGACAACCTATACACGGGGCTTCTGGAAAACATTGAAAACTGCAACCGTAACCGAAAATTCTGCTTTGTCCGGGGCGACGTTCGAAACTTCAACGTTGTTAAACGTCTAGTCAAAGACGTAGATGCCGTGTTCAACGAAGCCGCAGTGGTCAGCGTGTCCCGTTCTCTTGAAAACCCGCTCTTGGCAAACGAAGTGAACGTGGGCGGAACGTTAAACCTCCTCAAGGCCTCGCTTGACTCAGGGGTAAGGCGCTACATTCAGGCTTCTTCAGCCTCAGTTTATGGCAACACAGAGACCCTGCCTGTGGGCGAGACTTTGGCGCCCAATCCTGTTTCGCCCTACGCAGTTGCTGAGCTTGCGGCGGAAAACTATGCCAAAGTCTTCTATCGTGCATATGGGCTCGAGACAGTTTGCCTGCGCTATTTCAACGTATACGGCCCCCGACAAACCTTCAGCGTCTACAGCGGTGCACCCACAATATTCCTGAACAAGCTGTCACGAGGCCAACGCCCAGTAATTTTTGGAGATGGAGACCAAACGCGAGACTTCGTCTATGTTGAAGACGTTGTCGAAGCCAACATGCTCGCCCTAAACTCCGGAAAAGCAGTTGGCGAAGCATTAAACATTGGAACAGGCATACCCCACACAATAAATGAACTCGTTCAAAGACTCCAAGAAAAACTGGGCAAACAACAACTGAAGCCCATCTACAAAAGTTCTAGACAAGGAGACGTAAGACACAGTTACGCTTCTATCGAAAAAGCGAAGAGAATGCTCGGATACAAATCAAAATTCTCTCTGGAGGAAGGGATAAACAAGCTCGTCGAGTGGCTCCAACGCGTGCCCTCTAGCGCGAGCGAAGGCGTTACGTAGCTCAATTTCCCTGAACCCCTTGCTGGGCTTTCACTCCATTAGCTCTGTTCATGCTGTTCGAGAACCTGCTTCACTGCTGCTGACAAGTGTGTTTCAGGAATTCCCTGAAAGTTTCATTTGGGTTTCGCTCAACCAGCCCGTGCAAGCGCGCGCGCCATTTTCAAGAGTGTCTTCCATTCCGTCGTTAATGCTTAAATATGTGGGTCATGTTTTTCACAAGGGGAATGCAAAATGCACGCAAAGAATTACAGACCTGTCAAGGGACAGGCTTACACCCGGAAAAAGTTTGTGAGAGGCTTTCCACCGCCGAAGATAACAAAATTCACCATGGGAGACACAAAAGCCAAGTTCGAGTACGAAGCCAAACTCGTATCTTTGCAGAGCGCACAGATCCGCCACAACGCCCTAGAAGCGGCACGGATAGCAACAAACCGTCAACTGATGGAAAAACTCGTGAACAATTACCAGCTACAGGTCTACCCCTACCCTCACACAATCCTCAGAGAGAACAAGATGATTTTCGGAGCACACGCAGACAGACTTCAACAGGGCATGCGCAGATCCTTCGGAACACCCATAGGAACTGCCGCCCGCGTAAGGCCCCAACAGACAATAATAAGCGTCCATGTTAACGCCGACGCAGTTGAACTCGCTAGACAGTCCCTGAAACGCGGCGCTGCTAAACTTCCGATGCCGTGTAGAATAGTGGTTGAGAAAACCAAACCAGAATCCAAGCCGGAAGAGGTGAAGCCTGTTGAGTGAAATGCGCAAAGACTTGGTAATCTGGTTTGGGGGCTTAAGAAGAACAGACATTCCCTCCGTCGGAGGCAAGAACGCGAACTTGGGCGAAATGACATACGCCGGTCTGCCGGTTCCACCGGGCTTCGCAATAACAGCCTACTCCTACAAGAAATTCATCGAAGAAACGGGTATAGCAGCCAAAATCTACGACATCATAAACGAAACGATGATCACGCCCGACGACCCCAAGCAGGGTGAACTGGCCTCCAAGAAAATCCGCAAACTGATAGAGTCAACACGCATGCCCAAAGACGTCGAAAAAGCCATAAAATCAGCCTACGAGGAACTGTGCAAGAAACTCAACATGAAAGACGTGTTCGTTGCCGTCAGATCAAGCGCGACAGCCGAAGATCTGGCAGACGCATCCTTCGCTGGACAACAGGAAACCTTCCTAAACGTCAAAGGCGCTGACGCTGTAATCGCCAACACGGTGAAGTGCTGGTCCAGTCTCTTCACACCACGCGCCATCTTCTACCGAAACGAGAAAGGCTTCGCCCACGAAAAAGTTTTCATAAGCGTCGGAGTCCAAAAAATGGTCAACTCCAAAGCCGCGGGCGTCATGTTCACCTTGAACCCCGTCACGGGCGACCCGACCAAAATAGTCATCGAAGGCAACTGGGGCCTAGGCGAAGCCGTCGTGTCAGGATCAGTCACGCCGGACGACTTCGTTGTCGACAAAGAATCACTAAAGGTAACTGAAAAACGACTAGCCAAAAAAACCATCCAGTACATCCGCGACCCGAAAACCGGAGACACAATACACGCGGAAGTGCCCAGGGAAAAGCAGAACAAGCCGTGCATAAACGACGAGGAAATCCAAAAACTTGCAGAACTCGCAAAACGCATCGAAAGCCACTACGGAAAACCTCAAGACATCGAATGGGCAATAGACGAGGACATACCCTACCCAAGCAACGTCTTCATAGTACAGTCAAGGCCCGAAACAGTCTGGTCCGCAAAGGTGGACCAAGCGCCGGCAAGAGGCGAAGTGGAAGAAACCAAGAAAGCTGAAGCATTGAAAGTCGTCGTCAAAGGAATCGCCGCCGGCAAACGAGGCTTCGGCGCAGGCACGGCGAAAGTCGTGGCAAGCACTGAAGAAGCGGCTAACGTCATGCAGAAAGGCGACATTCTCGTCACGGAAATGACCAACCCGGACTACGTGCCCTTCATGAAGCTAGCTGGCGCAATAGTAACTGACAAGGGCGGAGTAACATGCCATGCGGCAATCGTAAGCCGCGAACTAGGGATACCCTGCGTTGTCGGAACGGAAAACGCCACAAAACTCATGAAAACCGGAAAACAGTACACGGTAGACTCGAGAAGCGGCGTCGTCTACGAAGGAATAATGGAAGCACTAACACAGCAACTTTCATCAGCCGCAGGAGCAGCTGCAGGCTCAACAGCGGTCGGTACGGGCGTGTTCCAGTCGGTGCCCGTTACAGCAACCAGGATTTACATGAACTTGGGAGTGCCGGAAAAAGTAGACGCGTATAAGGACCTGCCCTTCGAGGGCATAGGACTAATGCGCATCGAATTCATCCTGGCTAGCTACATCGGCGAACACCCGATGCGTTTCGTCGAAACAGGACAAGGCCAAGAGTTCGTCGACAAACTCGCAGAAGGAATGGCGACCGTTGCAAGAGGGATAATGCCACGTCCGGTTGTCGTGCGCTTCAGCGACTTCAAAACAAACGAGTACCGAGACCTGAAAGGCGGAGAAAAATACGAAATCGTAGAAGCCAACCCGATGCTTGGATGGAGAGGCTGCAGCCGCTACATAAGCCAATGGTACGAGAAAGCCTTCAGACTTGAATGCCAAGCCATCGTCAAATGTCGAAAAGAATGGGGCCTGAAAAACGTGTGGGTCATGCTTCCAGTCGTTCGCACCCTGTGGGAAGCAAAGGCGGTGCTGGAAATCATGCGTCAAGAAGGCCTGGAGAGATCGAAAGACTTCAAAGTGTGGTTCATGGCTGAAACACCCTCAATCGCCATACTCGCAGATGAATTCTCAAAACTTGCAGACGGGTTCTCAATAGGCTCAAACGACATGACTCAGGGAATACTCATGATTGACAGAGACTCAGAACGCCTGGGACTGATGGGATACTTCGACGAAAGAGACCCAGCCGTCAAAAGAATAATCGCTCACCTCATCAGAGTCGCTCACGAAAACGGCGCAACAGTGTCTATATGCGGAGAAGGCCCGTCAAACCTGCCGGACTTCGCAGAGTTCCTGGTCAGGATGGGAATTGACAGCATCTCAGTGAACAATGACGCAGTGATAGCCACGAAGAAACTGGTTGCGAGCGTGGAACAGAAGATAATTCTAGAAAGGCTCGCCGAACAGGAAGCAAGAGCCCTCGGGCATCCAATTCTGAAACCAAGACAAGACTGGGAATGGGCAGAATAGACCCTCACACGAACACCTTTCTTTCCACACTCAAATTTCATTTTCTGCAATCTTTGCTGAAGGTACCGGAATGAAACAGTTCGATTTTGAAGAGGAAAGAGTTAAACAGGAAATCCTTAAACTCGGAGCAAAACGCGTTCTAATCCAGTTCCCAGAAGGCCTGAAACCCGAAGCGCCCCGCATAGCGAAGACCATCGAAAAGCTCGGAGTCCTACCGATAATCTCCGCAGACCCGTGTTACGGCGCGTGTGACCTAGCAACAGCAGACGCCGAAAACCTCGGAGTAGACCTGATAATTCATTACGGCCACTCTAAACTAGTGAAGTACGAGCGGTTCCCAACGATTTACGTTGAAGCCCGAGCAACCCTGAACGTTCCTTCGGCCGTCGAAAAAGCGTTGCCGATGCTGGAAAAATGGCGAAAAATAGGCCTAGCCACAACAGTTCAACACGTACAAACCCTCGACGAAGTCAGAGAGATTCTAACCCGTCAGGGAAAAATCGTTGTAATAGGCGACACTGGACGCCTGAGTTATCCCGGCCAAGTCATCGGATGTGACTACAGCAACGCCGTGTCCATCGCGAAGGATGTTGAGGCCTTCCTCTTCGTCGGCGGCGGACGATTTCACGCCTTAGGCGTAGCCCTTTCAACTTCGAAGCCCACCATAGTTGTTGATCCCTACGACAACACAGCCGCCTCCGTGGACAAAGAAGCCGAAACAATACTGAAACAAAGATGGGCACACGTGCAAGAAGCAAAAAAAGCGAAGACCTTCGCAGTTCTGATCGGACTGAAACCCGGACAAAAAAGACTCGAAGAAGCACTGCAACTGAAAGAGAAACTCGAAAAAGAAGGAAAGACAACACATCTTTTCGCCATGAAAGAAATCACGCCTGACGCACTCATGGAATTTCCTTCGGTTGACGCTTTTGTAAACACGGCCTGCCCAAGAATATCGCTTGACGATGCTGCCAGATTCAGAAAGCCTATCCTCACCATAAACGAAGCACTAGTAGTTATTGGCAAATTGACCTGGGAAGAACTATGCAGAAAAGGCTTGCTCGAAAGCTAGATTTGGAAATTCTGCTTTCAAACATCAAGCCGCACCCGACACCCAACCCAAACCTCGAACAATACACGATTTCCGCCAGCGTAGCCGCTCAAATGCTCTACATGGCAGCCTACACGTATGGCGACATCGTGGACAAAACCGTTCTGGACCTAGGCTGCGGCACCGGAAGACTCGCCTTGGGAGCCGCCTTCCTAGGTGCAAGAGAAGTTGTAGGCGTGGACATAGACCCAACAGCGGTGAAAGTCGCTTGTGAAAACTCGGCAAACACGGGATTGAAAGATAAAGTGCAATGGGTCACCGCGGACATAGACGCAGTCTGCGGAGAGTTCGACACGGCGCTGCAAAACCCGCCGTTCGGCGTGCAAAAAAGAGGCGCAGACCGCAAGTTTCTTGAAAAAGCCCTTGACTCAGGCAAAGCTGTCTACTCACTTCACAAAAGCACACAAGATAACACCGCGTTGACGAGAAAACTGAAACCTCACAGAGATGACGTCCTTCAAGTTTCCGCTTCGCCCTTTTTTAGAAGGTTCGTTGAGAAACGCGGCAGATGCATCAAAGCCGTTTACCCTATGGTTATGACTATCCCGTACATGTTCAGTTTTCACACAAAAAGGAGGCATGAGTTCACAGTTGATCTCTATGTCATAAGGAGGGGATGAAGCGCGCGCTGATCCTTAACGATGACATTTACTGAAACCAACATGTGGGGTGGCGGTGGGGCTTTGGCTTTGGATTCGCAGATAATTATACTAATAGTTGTTCTAGTCATCGTTGGAGCGCTGTTCGTCTTGGTGTTGCGTAGAAGAAAGCCACGACAACACTGCCGCCTCTACCGCCAGCCCCGCCTCCATGATTAAACCTTAAAACTCACGCGCGCCAAGATGACCACACTAAACTCGGTCACCTAATTTTGACGAACAGGGTTCCATAAACAATAAAAACACGAGTGAGAACACCTACATCAGATGCCGCATGCGAAGAAACCATGTCATAGCCCTCGTAGTCATCGTACTAATACTATTGGTCGGCGCAGTTGCCGCAATTCTTGCACTCACGCTCAGATCAGGTCCGATCGCCATCAGGATAGAGCCTGAAAATGTCGGGCGACTCACTGTTGGCGACACTTTTACTGTTAACGTGACTGTTAAAAACTGCGTTAATGTTTTTGCTGTGCAGGTAGATCTTCGATACGATCCTACTGTCTTAAACGCTACCACCACCGTGGAAGGGCCATTTCTACCCTCGGTCAGACAGACCATGCTCCTGATGAATGAGAGAGCGCGCGCGAATAACGACACGTCACCGCGTACCGCAGGCGTCTATTTCGTCGACAGCCTGATATACAGCGGCAACGGTACAGATGCTAATGGAAACGGCGTCTTGATCACGATAACCTTCAAGGTCATTGGGGAAGGCTCAACGGAACTGCAACTCTTTCCGTACAAGCCCGCAGAAAACACTGCTGGAGGGACATATTTCGAGGACCGAAACCTCAATGCCATCATCCCTGAACTTCACAACGGCTCATATGGAGGGTCTCCATAGTGCGAACAAACGCAACTTCCTGAACATCTACCCCGTGAGTTTTCTTTCCTGATTTCTTTTGTGCCTCACCCTTCACTTCCCCTTCTGGGCTTCGAACTTGAGATTTCGAAACACAGTCGTTCATCGGTCTGAGCAGAAAGTCTTAAGCAATCCGCGTCATAAACTGAACAGCAGGTGAAGAGGAGATGCCCGCGAAGCTATTTCGAGAAGTCGAAGAGGAAGTCACCAGTTTTCTGAGCGGATTGATTAGCATAAACACGACGAACCCTCCTGGAAACGAAACTGCAGCCGCGAAATACGTTGCAGAAACACTAGAACAGGATGGTTTCAGATGCGAATTATTCGAGTCCGAGGCTGGAAGAGGCAGTGTGGTGACTCGACTCAAGGGAGGGAGCGGGAAGCCGAGTCTGCTCTTGCTTTCACACTTGGACGTCGTAGCCGCAAATGCGAAAGAATGGAGCGTTGAACCGTTCAGCGGCTTGGTCAAGGACGGTTTCGTTTGGGGTCGAGGCGCATTGGACATGAAGGGAATGACGGCGGTCGAGGTTATGGCGTTGAAGCTTCTGAAAAGAAACAACGTGAAACTCAAGGGCGATGTCATACTGGCCGCAACGGCCGACGAGGAGAAAGGCGGCGAGGCAGGTGCAGGTTGGCTTGTTCAGAATCACCCAGACAAGGTGTACGCGGACTATGTTTTGAACGAAGGCGCAGGGATGGCAATGAAGATCGACGGAGAAAACACCTACACCATAAACACTGCCGAGAAGGGCATACTGTGGTTCAAGGTTAAGGCAGGTGGAACGCCAGGTCACGGCTCAGTGCCCGGCGCTGCAGACAACGCCATCTTGCGTATGAACAAGGTCGTTGAGAAGATTAGTAGCTTCCGCCCGAAAATCTCGCTTGTTCCAACCGTCAAGCAGTACCTGAGTGAATTGTCAAAGTCCAGCAAGTTTCGAGACCTGTCAGTTCTGCTCAGAAACCCGAATCAGAGTGACCAGATCTTGGACAAGCTGGCTCACAAGGAAAAATATCTAGCGGAAGAGCTTCGGGCCAGACTCAGAATGACAGTCACACCTACCATCATCCGTGGCGGAGTAAAGGAAAACATAATCCCATCAGAATGTGAAGCAATCTTTGACTGTCGAGTCCTGCCCGGTCAAATTCCGACGAAAGTTCTGAGCGAAATAAAGCAACTCTTGAAGGATGCAGGCTTGGACAAGTTGAGCTTCGAAACTATTCAGGCGAATTACCCCTCCGAGTCGCCGCTGAACACTCCACTTTACGAGATGATCGTGAAGGTCTTGAAAGAGTTTGAACCCAAAAGCGGGTCGACCCCGGTTATGCTTACTGGAGGAACGGATTCTCGCTTCTTCAGAAAGATGGGCAGCGTGTGCTACGGTTTTCATCCTGTTCGTCCAGAAACATCATACTCGGAAATGCAGCAGACCATTCACGGAATAGATGAGCGCATATCGACAGAGAATCTCGTGTTCGGAACGAGCGTGCTCTACAATGTTGTTGAGCGATTCATGACTTGAAACGGCGAGCGCCCAGATTTGAGTCTCAAAGAAACCCGAATTGAGTACTCCAACACAAGCTCCCCAAACCAAACATCCGTCCAGGGCAAACGAGACTTCGCCTGGCGGGTTCTATCATCAAGCTTTTTTATCAAAAGGTTTATTCATAGGCACATAAAGTAAAGTTATAAACGTTCAGTCAGTACCAGTAGGCATCTGGTGCGAACGTGACGGACAGACAGAAGGAAACTTTAATGGGTTCAAAACTTGGGGAACAGAAAACCGGTCAGCTGGCCGTGCCCGGCGACCGTCTAGGCGTGATTGAAGAGTTCATTCCCGACGCTGGAACATACGTCAAAGACGGCGTAATATACTCCAAAGTCATCGGCCGCATTCTCATCGACCTGGTTCATAGGCGCGTCTCAGTGCATCAGCTCATCGGCCCGTCAAAGGTTCCTGCCCTGGGCAACACCGTCCTAGCACAGGTCTCGAACGCGCAGTCAGACACTGCGGGAGCCCGTATCTTTGAAATCGGCGGAGAAGAAATCAACGGAGTTTTCACGGGCATTCTACACGTTTCCGACGTGGCGTTGAGGTACGTGGACTCGATGTACGACGTGTGCAAGGCTGGCGACATCATAAGGGCCAAAGTCGTCAGCGACAAAAACCGTACGTACCACTTGTCCACTAAAGACAAGAACCTCGGCGTCGTCTACGCTTTCTGCTCCAACTGCGGCACGCTTCTTGAGCCCAAGCGGCAGGGCATGCACTGCCCCAAGTGTGGAAGTATCGAAAAACGCAAAACAGCCTCCGATTACGGAAAAGGCCTGATACCCCACAGGAAGGAGGGTCTGGATGAAGGTTAACGTGCTCAAAAAAACGTCAAACGAACTGAGAATAGAAATTGAAGGAGCAGGTCACACCGTCTGTAACCTGCTGCAGAAAAAAATCTTGGAAGAAAAAAGCGTGGATCTGGCTGGCTACGACATACCGCATCCGCTTACTCCCAACGCCGTAATCTACGTCCGCACGAAAGGCGCAGCCAAGCCCGAACAGGTGCTGCGAGACGCGTTGGAAAACGCGCGTGGGATGAACAAGGAATTCAGCAAGGAACTCGTCAGAGCGCTCAAGGAAAAGTAACCCTTTTTTTGGCCGTTGCCAATAGCGTGCTCATACCTTCAACCGCGTCCTCACCTTTCCTCATTATCGCGACGCTTTCATTCAATGTGAGGCAACCGTTCAGCCAGGCGTACACGATCATCGCTTCCGCTGCATCCGCAAGCGCGTGCCTCGACATGCTCGAGCCCAAGCGGTCGCTGAGCCCGGCCTTCCGTAACGCCTCGGCAAGCACGCTTCCCTTAACTCGAGCGCCTAACGGCTTCCGTCTCCTGTTCGACAACGCGAGGGAGTGCGCGAAGTTCACGTACGCGTCTCCCAACGAAGCCAGATCACGATCCGCCAAGACTTCGGCAAGGCTTCATCGAACCGTCCGAAACGAGAACACTCTGCTACCTCTGCCCAAAGCTCAACCCCATCTTGGCCGTTACCGTTGATCAAGTTTATAATTGCTGCCTCTTACTTTAGTGTTGGAGCTAACGGGGAAAAGGTTTGTCCGTAAAAAAGTTCCGCACAATTAAACGTGAAATCCGCGTTTTAGGAGTCGATGATGGACCGTTCACTCCTCACCAAGGCTACGCCCCCGTTGTCGGCGTCGTCTTCCGCGGCGGCTACTGGCTCGACGGAGTGCTGAGCACCAAGGTCAAGGTTGACGGTTTCGACGCCACTGACAATATATCCTCCATGATTGTCGAGTCCCCGCACTACCACCAGGTCAGAATCATAATGCTCGACGGCGTCACGTTCGGCGGCTTCAACATTGTCAACATCAAAGAACTCAACGTCCTCACAAAACTGCCGGTCATAGTTGTTACGCGTGACAAACCTGATTTCAGAGAGATTCACGCGGCGTTGAGGAACCTGCCGAGGATCGCGGAACGCTGGGTAGCTGTTCAGGACGCTGGACAGATTTTCGAGGTGCAGACAAGAAGCAGAGGCGAAAGAGTGTACATGGAACTCTGCGGCATCCACGAAGGTGACGCGCGGAGGATTGTTCAGTTGACCTCCACGCGGAGCAACATTCCAGAAGCCCTCCGGGTCGCGCATCTTGTCGCTTCAGGTGCCAGTCAGGCTTAGCCTGAATACTTAGCTGAACATAAAAAAGTTTAAAAGAGACTTTGCTAAGGCTAAAGAAACGAAAGACGGAGAACAGGTTCATGGAATTTTGTCCAAAATGCGGTTCTCGGCTTGAGGCTAAGAAAGGAAAAAGCGGCACAGAAAAAACGTTAGTGATGACCTGTGCAAAGTGCGGCTACAAGAAACCGGCCGCAACAAAGAAAATCGAACCCAAAGTCGCCAAGGTTTTCCAGCACAAGCCAACACAGCTTGTGGCAGTGATAGGAAAAGAGGAACAGAAACTGAGAACCCTGCCCACCGTGAGGATGGAATGTCCAAAATGCGGGAACAACGTGGCATACGTGTGGCAGGTGCAAACCAGAGGTGCGGATGAATCTTCAACCCAGTTTCTGCGTTGCACAAAATGCAACTACACGTTCAGAGAATATTCATAGTCTCTAAGATTCTAAAGCAGGAATTCTGAAACTGGCTTTTGAGCCTAAGAACAGGGGTTACTGCCAGCGCACGCTAGAGTTCTTTGGATAAGTTAAGACAAGAAGTGTACGTTTTGGCCTTGCAACTTCCCGAAGAAAGAATATCGAGTATTTGCTTCGCAATGTTGCGGAAACCTTTAAGTCTATTGTTGTGCTTGTAAGTAGTGATAATCGAAAATCTGTGCGCGCGAGGGAAAAACAGGCAAGAAAAAATCTGTTGGTCGTTCTTATGTCCAAATACAAACCTTGCGCGCTTACCTCTTTTGACAGCATCGATGAATTAAGCAACTTCGGCAAACGCGACTTATCAGTCGGAACCGAAGCGATCAAGTCCTGCGGGAAGATGCATTTTGAGTTTAGAAAAAAGAGACCATATGAGAGAGGGAAAAAGAAACGCAAAAAAGGGAAGAGAGACCCGATAAGTCTCCTATGTAACGGCACACTCGCCAAGAACTGCAACTCTAAACATCTTCCCGACTAAAATCTCAAGCCGTCCATACATACCCTTCAAAGTCGACCCCCTCTTTTCAGTTGTAACGTCATTTTTAATGCTGCTCCGTAACAAATCATGAAGAAAACAGGCTGGTCTGCCCTTCAAAGCAGACCTCCCTACTCCACAATTGTAACATCAGATGTAATGTTGCATTTTAACGTTTTTTGACCGTGTTTAGATAGAAACTATTTAAGTGTCGGTGCTATTACATATAGTTAAGGAAATGAGAAAATGCGAAAAATCGAATGTGAGCAACCGTTCGATGCAGAGTTTACGGCATACTTAGAGAGTTTAAAACCTCACACGAAGAACGCTTACCGCGCGCAATTTGCCTATTGGCTCAACTTTTCACACATGAACGGGAAAGAAACGCTTGAATTCAAGAGAAACGATAAGGACGCTCAGACAGAAGGAAAGGTTCTAGCGTTTAAAGCCTACCTTCAACGTCTGGGCAAAAGTGACAATTACGCTAAATTGGGTGTGTCCGCTATTTCTGGGTTTCTAACTTCGCACCGCTTGAAACTCGAATTCACTCCGAGCGAGTCAAAAGTTATTAATGAAGCAAACAGAAAAACGAAAGATTATCGTTTCGTTCCGTCAGACCTAGCAAAAATGAGCGAACAAGCGAACTTAGAGGAAAAATACGTTATTCTAGTTGGTAAGAGTGTCGGATTAAGAGCGTCCGACTTCGTGACTTTTACTTATGGCTCTTTCAGAGGTATTCACTTAGAGGGAGAAGCACCTATCGGACTCGGAGAAATGGGCACACAGAAAGAACACATTAAAGCCTTTCCGTTTTTGGATAGTGACGCTGTGCAAGTCGTTAAGGCAATGCTAGAGCGAAACCCAAACGCTAAGAATGAAGAGAGAATTTTAGACGTTCAAGAGGAACAGCTAACCGAAATTCTGAGAAGAGTTTTTGATAGGACACACTTAGAAAGCGGTGGAAAACGGGTTCGTTTTCATTGCCTCAGAGCATATCTTAGCACCAAACTTAGCGCGGTGTGTAGTGAGTCGCAATGGAAACAATTCGTGGGAAAGAAAATTCCAGAAGAGGCGTATATCGGTCAAGACGAACTTAGAGAAATTTACCTTCGAGCTATGCCGAGCATCATCATAAACGGCAATGGAAAGAACCATGTAGCTATTGAAGAACTAAAGAGTGCTCTGGCACAAGCGGAAGACGAAAGAAGAGCGGAGAAAACACGGAGAGAACAAACCGAGAAAAGACTCGAAGAGGTTCTAGCAATCTTAGCTAAGAAGAATATCGACCTTTCTAAAGGCGTAATAGATAGAGGTATAGACTCGGCAATAACAGAAGACGATAAGATTCTATATAAGTTCATTCAAGAAACCGAGCAAAAGAAAAAGGAAAAGGTTCAAGTGGATTAGAGGACGGTGAAAAAGTGACACAAGAGGAACAGCTTAACGAAATAATAAGGCTCTTGAAAACTCAGAACGAAAAGCTAGACCATTTAAGCGGTGTGCTCGAAAACGTGTTAGCTATGCAGTGGAAATAAACACCGCTAAGTTTCCCTTTTTTTTGTTGTGGTCTCCCAGAGACCACCACCCTTTTTTTGGGTTTCGGTTTCTGTCGGACGGTGTGTTTCTCCGTCTTCATTCTCATTTTTCACCTAGACCCGTTCTTAACATTCTTCACCATTACACACGGGACACCCTCTTTTTCCTAGAGGACACCCATGTATAGAACAGATAAGAACACCTTTTTCTCCGTATGCTTCTGGGTTATCGGCATTTCGCTTAACCATAAGTTTCGGATTCAGAGCACGTCTTAATTTTTCCTCATATCGTTTTTGGTCTATGTCTTTCGGGTTCTGCATAAACTCTTCATAAGCTCTATGCTCGGGAAAACCCGTTTCTTTAGGTTCGCTAATCCTTTCGGGTTCTGGGTTTTCGCTAAGTTTTCGTTTCTCATAGGCTCGCTTGTTCCAGAGTTTTCTTTGTTCTTTGCTCATTCTAATCACTCGCTAGTTGTGCTAAGGCTCTTGAAACCGCTAGTTCTAATTCAGCTTCGTAAAATTGCATAGCTTCGTCCAAAAACGGGACACCCTCATAGAATCCACCGTTCGGCATAGCGTGACCGTCATGAACAAAAAGCGCATATTCGGAAGTTGCTTTTCCCGTTATCGGGTTTATTATGTCCTCACTTCCAGCGTAAATGCTAGAACCGTAAAAATCACCCGACTGAATAGCTCCGCTTTCTAAAGAAATGCTAGAAGCTAAAGCACCCGTTTCTTTTGGGCACATTTCAATAGCCATATCCTTAACTTTTTCCATAATAGAATCAAGCTCCGCGCGAACTTCGTCTTCTAGGTTATCCCGAATTTCTTCGAGTTGCTTTTTTACCGTTGCTTCCGACTCGAACTTTTCTTTAAGCTCGCTCGAATTGCCGAAACCTACCGACATCATTTTTGCTCATGCTCCATTTTTAGTTTTTCGAATTGAGCGATTAGAAACGCCGCGCAACTTGGACACGTTTTTAAATGCGGGTCTATCTCCGCTCGGGTTTCGTTGACCTTTTCTAAGCTGAAATTTTTGAACATTACCGCAATTTTCGCACGGGTCAAAAGACATATAGCGTTCATTAGCAAACACCCGCGCGGCATTTCCAGCAGAAACGCCGAATTTCTAGCTGGGTCATTTTTTCGTATTTGTCCATTTACATCAACCTCTTCTTTTGCCAACCTTTTGGATAAGGATTCGGTACGTTTGGAATAGGATTTTTATAGTTAGTCAAATTGAACCACCACCATTTTCATAAGCTCGACATGCTCTTTTCGTTTAGATTCTTTTACTAGCCAATTGAATAGTTTCTTGTTTCGGGTTCGTTTTTGCCCTCTATAGTCAAATTGGGTCAAATCATAGCACCTTTTAGCTTTCAATTCGAAACACACCCAGCGTTTGCTGTTCTCTTCGCGTTTTATCCGCTCTATGCCTCTTCTGTGACTGTTTTTCGTGTTCCTTGTTCCACGCTGAAAGGCAATAGGCACAACAGAAACGCTTTTGAGTTTTATCATCAAAAACGGTTTCTCTAGTATATGGGTAAATGTGCTTTCCGCAAAATGGGCACTTAATCGTTATCACCTTGCCGTATCATTACGCCCTTCTCATCAAAACCAATATCATTACCGTTTTTGTCCAACAATCTCGGAGTAACTTTTACTATTTTTTCGTCTTTCGACCTTTGTATGACGATTTCAACTCGGTCAACCATCGGTTTTTTATCTTCGCCAAGTTTCGAAAAACTCAGCAATAAACTGCAATAATTTCGCACCAATTCTTCAACGATTGGGTCACTTTTTATGAATTTAACTAGGTCATCCGTTTGTTTCTCTTGCTTATCTTCCTCATCGAGCCTATCGGCAATTTTGTCCAAGATTTCCGACTTTTGTTTTTCATTTTCCAGCTTCAAATCGTCAAGTTCGCTAAATTGCTCAGATTCTTCTGTGTCGGTTTGTTCCGCTAGAAGTTCTGCCTTGATAGATTCTCTCAGTCGTTTTTCGTCTTGTTCTTTTTGTCTTTTGTCGTTTCTGAGCCTTTGTTGTTCCAGAAGCCATTCAGTAGAACCTATTTCATTATCCAAAAGTGAACGCCTCTTCTTTTACAATAGAAAGCGGTTGAACGGGGAAACTGTAGTTCGACTCACCCAAAACGCTAAGGCTACAAACTTTAACGCTATAATGTCGGCGAATGTGCGTTTTTCTATATCCGCGCATGTAAAGTTTATTCTCTAACCTATGTGTTCGTCTGTATTCGCGGTTATATTCCTTCTTTGTTTGTTTGTCCCATACCATATTTTATTACCTCATTACTAGGAGAAGGGGGAAGTTGAAACGGGAGAAAACCGACCCGACCTAACCCTTACGGAAATTAGGCTTCCCCCAGAGTGTTTCTTATGTCACTTTTACTTGTTAAGAGGGGATTTTTCCTCTTCGCTTTCGGTTTCTTCTGCCTTTTTGGTTCGTTTTCGACCTTCAATTATCGGATAGGCTTCGTCTAAGTCTTCTGATTCTGGGTCGAACTGATTCTCTATTTTGTCTCCACCGTGAAGAGTGCTACTTTTCTCTTCCGCTAAAGCTCTAGCCTCACGTTCTCTTCGCAACCGTTCCTTAACTTGCTCTATGTCTAATTCACTCATTTTTTTATTCACCTCTTTAGAAAGCGTCTGGAAGTTTTCTTTCCAGCGTGTTATCAGTAGGATTGAGCAAGAATATTGCGGCATTCTTTGGAATTCGGGTATCTGGGGGACAAACCTTAATATTTTTGCGAACGCAAAATTCCGAGTTTACCCCAGCAGAACTGCAAACACCGCTAGACATATCCACCGCGAACACTTCATTCGAGCGTTTGCTAATTCTCCAAAAGCACGGTTTATATCGAACTTCGTCTGGGTAACTCCATTCAAGAGTGCATTCAAACGCTATTTCTTCGTCACTAAGGCTAGTGTTCGAGCTAACTTTCTTGATGATGAAAATCTTCTGAGTGGCGATTTTCAATAGCCCTAGAGCGTCCATTCTCACTTTTTCGGTTCGTGTTTCAACTTTTTCGTACTGTCTGAGATAATCGTTCCACGTTTCTGTTTCAATCGTGGCGTTTACATAATAGCCTTGTTCGTCTTCGTACACAACTGAACCATTCGTATATTTTGTCTCTCTCGGTTTAGGTTGTTCCGACATTAAGATTCCCTCTGTTGAGGATTCTCTCCCGCGTTAAGTTGTTCTACAGCTTTTCGAATTCTCGGATTCTGCATTCGCCATTTATTTAATACCTTCTTTATGTCTGCTTCGTTAGGGTCTGCCGCTACCTGAAACCCTTCTGGGGTCGTTCTCAAAGCTGGTAGGTTTTCCCGTAGGTTAGGGTCGAAAAATCTCTGTTCGCGCTTATTTCTGAATTCGTGTGCCCATTTCCTGAGCATTTCTGTAATGTATGAATCAGCTTCTTTTCCGAGAGGCGTTTCATCGTGCATATGTTCATAACAAAAATCAACCATAGCTTTTTCACTTTCGAACTTGTGACTGTAGAGGTCGAAGCCTTTTTCTCCCATTTGTTGAGGAGTTAAAGCGTGACCGCTTGGTGTGCCTCTCGCTTTTTCAGCTATTGCGTTAATATGAGCGGTTAGCATGTTGCTAAGTTCTTCTTTTGAAGTTGCATCTAAGAATCGTTCATTATGGAATTTTTGGTATGCTTGAATTTTTCTATCTGCTAAGTCGTCTTCCGAATTTTCTTTTCTTTCTTGTTCCATTTTCAACCGTTCGTTTTCCCGTGCGAGTTCTTCCGTTCTCTTCGTGTCAATTGAAACCTCAATATTCTGTTTCTCTCTCTTTTTCTGTTCTTCACTCATGCTTTATTCCCTTCTTGTGGTGGTCTAGGTTGCTGTTTCTCGCGCAAATCGGTAAACTTGCCGTCATTTGAATATCCAAAGGCTTTAAGAATTTCCGTCCTCATTTCGGGGTCTATTTGGTCAAAACAGGTCATTAACGCGTCCGACAGGCGAATGTGCACCATTCTGTTCTTATTGTCGAAGTCAACCAAATAAAGGAGTTTCTTTCCGCTTTCCATAATATCGAGCAAAAGTTGAATCTGTGTTCCTAGCTCCGTCATAAGGTCTATCTGGTTTGTTTGTGTACGGTTGCAGAATTCCCTAAGAGTTTTTGCCGTGGTGTTCTTAACTCGGATAGTTGTACTTTCAGGTTCCATAATTATCACAATAGAGAAGTGTAGAGACAAGTATTTATAGGTTATCCCAGAGTTATACAAAAAATGTAAGTTAGGGTCGTTGAACTGAGGGTTAAGCTGGAAGCATACGGACTCCTTCGGTTCTGCTTCGATGAATTGTACAAGTGGTAGGGGAGTGTTTTGAGGCTAGTTAGGTGAAAGAGGCTTGAATTGAGGGTGTCTGATTAGTTCGAGATATGGTACTTAATCTAAGATTGTAATGGTTTTACCATGCTTTAATGAGTAGTGGTTCGAAGTGTCGTTGTGTCGCACACCAATACAGTTGAAGAGGGACACATAGCCAACTTTTTCCGTTCGATTAGAACTTAGACATCCACATGACCACATGAGGATAGACACCCACTCAGTACGTGCTAAGCTGTTAATCCCTAGATGTTAATCCTCAATTGAGCATGGCAGTATTTTTTATATAGCTATTAAGGGACGTAAGGACATCCTTATTTGAGGGTTTAAGTAGTTTTTTAAGTAGTGGTTTGAGTAGTGGTTAGGGTCTAGGTGTTGGGTGTCCGTTCTGGGTGTTGGGTTCTCTTATGTCTCTATGTTAACTAAATCTGGGTCTATTATCGTATCTGGGTCTATACGAAAAGCGTTCAATATGTCCTTTAACCTCTTCTTTAGGTGTGTTCTCAGTAGTGCTTCTATGTTGGTATAAGTAGTTTAGTATTGCTTTAGCTTTACCTGATGACTGAGACATAACAACATATTGAGGTAGTGTAGTAATTGATAGTTGATATGAACTATTGAGCTTCGATTTTTTGCCGACTAACTTTTTGGCTGTGTGGTATAGTTTCGAGCGGAACAAGTGCCTTATGAATGTTTGTCGGTTTGTTTTGGTTGCGTAGTCGTTTAATACAATAAGTGTTATTCCTAGTTTGTCGATTAGCTGTTTAATGTGGTCGCTAAACACGGCGAAACTAACGATTAAGAACCATAATAAGCGGTGTGTCGGGTCTTTCCTAGTGAAGTAGTCTAGTTTATCCTGCATTATTGAATCGTCCATGAAGGTTGATTCTTTCGGGTTTGTTAGTTCGATTAATGCCTTATCTTTTATGACCATATCGACTATGTTATGATTGTCGTGCGGATATAGTGACGGGTCAAAATTGTTATGGTCTAGCTGTGAGCCTAAACCTAGAATTTCGAAAAAGCGAGTTACGTATTTTTCTAAAGGAATTCCGTTAAGATACCGTGCTTGATTGTGTTCGTTGTTCGTTGTCATTTGCTCTTCTCTCTCTAGGTTTAATTAATAGGCAAACGCATATAAATGTCTTATGCTAAAAATCATGTTATGATTTACATGTTGCCATCATGGTAAACATGTTATGTTGCATGTTATCTGAAAGACCATAGGTCATGCTATGCTATAGCATATGCTTCAAACATGATTGCTATGGTCAAAGCATGGAAAACATAATATGCAAGATTTATAAAGCAGTAACATCCTTAGTGTATGAGTGGACTGGTATTATAGCAAGGATAGTATCTCATGTTCGCACATGAGAACGTGAGTTCAAATCTCACCCAGTCCATCATACAAGCAATATGAAAGACCATCATAATTTATAAGTCTTTATGTATCCCCGAAAAAGGCTATTGAGAGAAGAGGCACGGGAAAGGAGAAAAGAAATTTTCCCGTGCTAAAGTGAACAAGTAATATGTACGCGAACGGACATATAAATCTTATGGTCGGTTTCGGACACATGGACACGGACACGACTTTTTAATCAGTTGATTAATTCGTGTGGTTCTTATTTTTGTTGATTTGCTCGTAATTCACTTATGGCTTTTTCATTAATTCCTGCAACGCTAAGAATTGCCCTAAGCACGACTTCTAGAACACTACAAAACTCTGCTTCCAAAAACTGATAGGCGAACCCCATTTTTTTCCACCCATCACAGATGGCTTTCTTTTGAGAATTAGCATGTGCTAAACCACCATAGATAAAAATGTCCAATAGTTCTCTATTTGAAGGGTTCTTACCGTTAATTGTCATGCTTATCTTTTTGTCCAAATAATCATTCAATCCCTTTCTCCAATCACCGAAACTCTCCTTTAACTCGGAGGAAATAGCCAACTTTTCATAGGTTTGGCTAATTTGTCTAAAAGAACTTCTTTCGTTGTCTTGAATGAAAAAGCGGAAGGTCAAAACGAATTCATCAATTGCGTGTTGGTCGGGGAGAATTCTTGTTACCTGAACCTCTTGACCTTTTTTCGCTGATATGCTTACTGATAACTTTCCTGTTTTCTGCAAATGTTCCACAAATCGGGTTTTAAGGAGTTTTTCTGCTTTTTCGTTAAAGAGTCTGAGAGATGCTAATTCCGAAAACGTAATCACCCGATAATTGTCTTATACTCTTATTCTGCTATTACCTAATCAACTCTCTTGGTTCAGCTTTAGGTTTTCCGCTCATATTCCCCTCTCAACTTGACTAGAGCCTTTTTCTTTTCCAGCTATGTGAACACCCTATTGGAGCTTTCTAAGTTCATCAGAATATCCTTTAACTTTTTGCATCCATCCAAACGCATTAACGATGGATATAAGAGCAACAGTCCATAATGCGATGGTTAGATACAAGTCTCCATTGCCAAGCTGATACCCGAATATGAACGATGTTAGGGCTACACCTAAAGAACCAAATATCCACGCAAGACCTATTTTGATATGAGCATTGAGCTGTGCTAACCTTATCTGTAGTTCTCTTTCTTCCTTATCCAAGTCTTACCTACCAGATACTTCTTTCAACTTGAATAAGGTTTTTAAGTTTATCTCGATTCACTTGACAATAGAAGTGGGGGTTCAAAGATGGATTCTAAAAACGCACGGGGAATAGGAAACTTGGCAATAATAATAGGCGGATTACTCGTGATATTAGCAATTGTTATACTTCTAACCAATTTCAAAATGAACGTAAACAGAGATTGGTTAGGAAACACAACAGGTGTGTCTTATGAATTCCCTAATGTTCCCTATTCTATAGGGCTTGGAGTAGTCGGAATTATTTTTGGTGTGGTCGGCTCTGCTCTTCATATTAGTGCCAAACCACAGATTCAGCAACCACGCTTTAACAAGAATTCTTTATACTGTCCCTTTTGCGGACAGCTAAACATAGCTGATGCAGTTTTCTGCTCGAAATGCGGAAAGAAATTAACCTAGTTTGTCTTCTGTTGCTGTGCAGATTTAAGATTTCTGTCTCAATATAGTTTCTATGAGTGTGGATATTGCGGCTCCTACCCCAAATATTAGGATAGGGTTATCACGAGCGTATACAGTAAATTCTATATTTAGAAGACTGCAATAGACCAGACTACCTATAAGAATTAGGAGATAACCACCGATTAAAGAAAGAGCTAATTGCCCGATTTTGCTTCTACCGAATTTGTTCAAATGAGTTCGCATGCCCACTTTTGTAATTTCAAATTTAGGCTCAGGCATCTCTTCTAATATCTGATTGCATATCGGGAGATTCTGTGCTATTGTAGTAGGCTCCATGAAAATAAATGCCAAAGATTCTAAGCTTGAGTATGCTTGCTGAATTTCTTTTTGGTCACTGGAATGTTGAATAAACGGAAGAACCCTTTTTTCAAGATTATCACCCAATTTCCGCAAGGGTTCATTAATCGTTTTAACTATAACCGAATAGGATTCTCTGCCAATTATTCCTCTTATTGAGGATGAGAGATTGTAGAGGCTTCTGCTAGCTCTAGTAAGATGTATCCTAGATTTTGGGTCTTCGAAATAGAATTCTATGTTTCTGAGAGTATCACAAAGATTCAAAAACATTGCATTTTCTGGGGGTATGCTAGGTGGGGAAGGGATTTTCTTGACAGTAGCAATCAAGATGATGAGGATAACTACCCACAAAACACCTAACCACACAAGTCTAGTGCCAATAATCGGAATCCAAGCAAAGACAAGCCAAAAAAATAGTATAACAAAAACAGAAGTGTATGTCCTAGACCCTTTTCTTAATGCAATATAGCTATCGTATTTTCCTTTGAGTTCTTCTTTCATGTTCCCGAACTTAATCGGCTTGCATTCTTAATAAGAGTTTGTCCAAAGAGAAAAACAGCTAGCTTCTTTTTCTGTTTTTAATCAACTGATTAAAAGATTCAGAAATACACTTAAATTTTATCGTTTAAACACGGTCAAAACCCGAGTAATGTTGCATTGTAATGAAAACATGAAGAAACAAACAGACATGTTAATGATTCTCAAGTCTGGGACGCCTACCGGGAGCTTCGCAGGCGTGAAAAGGTGCGGCCATCTGAGCTGATAGGCGAGTTACTCAAGCGCACGCTAGAAAGCGCCATTTTGAATGCTTCTTTTGTCTCAAACCATTACTCTCTTATGCGTCAGGCAACAGTACTCACATGTCTAAGCATGGTGCTCGATAGTCAGAACACTTACGTGTTTGTTCCAGGGAAGAATTGGAAGCTGTCCCTAGCGGAGCTTGTCGCGTATTTGGAAGCGAGAAACTGCGGGTTTGAGTTGTATGAGTTGACACCAGCATTCTTCACCGCTAACGTCAACAGGGGTTTGGGTGCCTCAGTTGTTGCTGATATGGGTGGAATCATAAAGATAGGCAAGGTTGTCACGAACGTTGCTACTTGGACCGTGGAAGAAGCGTTTCTTAAAGAGAGCAAGCAGGCTCAGGCGAAAATTAGGATGAGCCTTTGCGCAAGCGGTATAGTTGATGAAATGGTTGAAGCCGCTTCTGGAAAATCTGTTTTTGGTGTAAGCGTGTACTACGCGGAGCGGTCTTTTCATCCAGTTTCAAGAAGGATGCAACGGTTTGTCGGAAGCTCCCTGAAGCATGAGCTGGCGGCTCACGGTAGGAAGTCAGGGTTCATGGGCTTTCCCAGGAGCAGACGACAACCTCAACTGAGCCACGTTGAAGTGTTGAGAAAAGGCTTGGTTGAAAGGAAAGCGGAAGTACTGTTTTGCATAGGCAAAGAACAGACGGTGGTATCCACCACTGTAGGCGTGCATGATCCGTTCGAATTTCAGAAACGCGACATAGGCAGACCAATTCAACGTAAGATATTTGCTATACCGCCGCGACTGGCAAGAATCATGATAAACCTGGCTTTCTGCGCGGCTGGAAAATCTCTACTCGATCCGTTCTGCGGGGTTGGCACAATCCTTCAGGAAGCACTTCTAGCTAAGGCAAGAGTGATCGGAGTGGACGTGAACCCGTGGTGTGTTGAAGCTTCGCGGAAGAATCTCGAGTGGCTCAAAAAAGAGTACGCGTTGGAAGATGCAGAATACACGGTTCTGCAAGGAGACTCGCGCAGACTGGCGGAAAGAATTCAACAAGAGGTAGACTGCATAGCAACAGAACCCGATCTGGGTCCAGCGCTACGGCACATTGCAACTACACCCTACGCGACAAAGATCATCGACAGGCTCAGACCTCTATACTGTGATTTCTTGGAAAAGGCACACGAGAGACTGAAAAAAGAGGGACGGCTGGTGCTCGTAACACCTTACATAAAAACGCGTTCAGGAAAACCGGTCACAATGCACATTGAAGAAAAAGCAGTGACAGTCGGTTTCAAGAGAGTCTATCCATTTCCGAAAGAGGTTCTTCCCAGAGACGACACTGCACACGAGAATTTGACCAAAATGACATCCCTCGTTGATGTAGCTGAAAGACACAAGATCGGACGAGAAATTCACATTTTCCAGAAATAGAGACAAAATCAAGATGTGCGCGCCAAATGTTTGAGCAGAAACTTGCAAGGAGAGGACAGGCTAGCGCACGTCGCATGTGCATATTGCCGAGTTATTCGGAAACAAATTTTGGCGCGCACTGAGAAGATATTTATGTCTGAAAGTTTATGGTAACGAATCTCATCGGTGAAAAAAGCTTTGCAGCCTGCCGCTGGGGTTCGAAAGTATGTTAATCGTCTAGGTACGCTCAGCCGCAACGCCAAACTCTATCTCGTAGCCACTGTTTTTCAAGGCTTGGGATCTGGAATCTGGGCAGTATTGTTCTATCTGTACCTTAATCTGCACGAAGTGGGTTTTCAGATGAACTTCATCGGTAACATGTTCACGGTAGGTGCCATTGCAACGGGCCTCATTGCCTTGCCCGCCGGCTTGCTCTGTGAGCGTATCGGCCCCAAGAAAGCCATCTTGATAGGACTGACGGCAAACTTGGTCAATCTCGCTCAAATCTTGGTTTTGCAGCCGGGAAATTTGCTGGCTGCAAGCGTTACTTCAGGCTTGGTTGGGACTCTGGCTTCGGTTGCTGCGACACCGTTTATGGTGGAGAACAGTAGCATGGAGGAGCGTACCTATCTGTTCAGTTTTCAGTCAGCACTGTCGATAACTATGGCGGTTGTCGGCAGCTTGATTGGTGGTTTCTTGCCTGACCTGTTCAACCTTTCAATGGGGTTGCCGACTGGGTTGAACGGCTCAGCTGCCGGATATCGAATTTCGTTGGCAATATCGATTGCACTGTCACTAGCCGTCGTCTTCCCTGTCTTGTTAGTGAAGCAGACGAAGAGGTATGAACGGCAGAGGATGGTCGATTTTCTAAGGCTGAGGAACATAAAGAGTTCAAAGACGATAATTAAGTTCATGATACCGACCGCACTGACGGGCCTTGGCGCCGGGTTCGTGATTCCGCTTGTCAACCCGTTTTTCAAACAGAGATACAACGCTGGGCCAGAACAGGTGGGGATCATTTCGTCTCTGGGCAACATAACACTGGGCATCGCCACACTTCTAACGCCTGCATTGTCGAAAAGGATGACGAGAGTCAGGTTCGTCGTGCTTTGCCAATACCTTTCAATGCCCTTTATCATGCTTACCTCGTTGTCTCCAAACTTAACATGGGCAGGGGGTTCTTACATTGTACGAACCTCTCTGATGAACATGGCGGGTCCCATCGGAACAACGTTTCAGATGGAATCAGTGACTGCCGAAGAGCGTGCCACGACGAACGGTCTGATGGTTATGTCAGACCAAATTCCGAGAGCAACGACCGCTACAATCTCAGGCGCAATGATGACGGGCAGCGATTTCTTCACGCCTTTTCTTATCATGACCGTGACATATCTCGTCTCCAGTTCACTGTACTTTACGTTTTTCAGAAATGCCGAGGCCAAAAAGCCGAATACTTCTAGCTAGGAGTAGGAAAAACCGTTCATGGCCGGGGCAAGTCTTATCCTGTCAAATGTGCTTGCGTGGTTTGAGTTCTATGTGAGTAAACGTTTGTTCTTTAGCCATGTCTTTGCCAGTTCGTCGTAGTTTGGGAAGACTTTCTTCATTATTGGGATGTACATTTGCATTTCATCTTCTGACAGGTATTGGAACTGGAATTCTCCTATGTAGGGCGAGGGTTCTCCTTCTCTTGTTACGAATTCTATGTGCATGAACGGGTCTCCGCGTTTGATTGTTATGGGGCGGCGGTCGTTGCTGAGGTTTACAAGCTCTAACGCGAGTCTTCCGACGAATCCGCTGTGAACTTTCGCAGCGTTCAGGAACGAGAGTCCCATTCTGCCGTACTTGCTTTTAGCGGTCAAATAAGCAACGTTGTTGGGCAACGTGAAAATGATTTCGTGGGAAATCAGGTTCTTGTGTTCCATGTAGTTGAGAGTTGTTTCTTCCCTTACTGTTAAGATGTACCCGTCTCCGTCGAGCAGGTTGTAGTCGTACGGGTACACGCACTTGTAATTGTCAATCAGTTCTTTCAACTTGTCTTTGCCCAGGATGCACATATGTTGAAAACCTCGCTGTTTTCTAGCAGTACTGAACCTTTGAAGTTAAATAGTTTTTCACGTTTTGGTCGGGGCATGAAAGTCTGCGCGACCGGATGCTTCCATTAGTGCACAATTCAATTTGTAACAGACATCACATGTCTTGAACATTCTTAGGACGCATGTGTGTTCCTAAATTCGGCGTTCAAGTGATGGGCTGAAAAGGATTCGCGTGTGGTGTAATTTGTGCGTGCAACGGGTCTAGGTTGAGGCATGGAAAAAGAGAGTGTTAGTTCTTCTTGTTGGTTCTCTTCTTGTACGCCATAGCTGTCAATAGTGTTGCTATCAAGAATAGTGGCAGAATTAGGAACGATGGGAACTCTGGTGTTATGGTTACTTCTTGTGTTAAATGGTGATATGTGAAGTACAGATAGCTGTTCGTGCTGTTGGATTCTGGCAGCAGGGTGTACGGTACCTCTGCTCCGTTGACAAAGACTCTGTAGGTTCCCTTTATGAGAGCTGTTGGAATGCAGGTTCTGCAGAAGCCAGTTGTCCAGTTCTCACCAGAAGCGTTGAAGCTTATCGCGGTACCGTTGAATTGAAAATCGGATATTGTAGAGTTGGAAACTGTCTGAACATAATGCTCCAAAGTGACGTTGAAATCAGAGAATGTTCCCATCAAAGGATAGTTGTCATTGTTGCTTGGGCATAGCGAGTATGAAGTGTCTCCTATGCCGTCATTGTTAGAATCAATTCCATTGTAACCAGTCCAGTAGTTTCCTTCTGAAATTCCGTTGTCCATCGAATTTTGGCAGGGGTCAAAGGAGCCTATCCAGCTGTTGTTGATGAAGTTATTGTGGAATATTCTGTTCTCAGTTGAATTATGCCTCATGCCAAAGACGCAGAAGTTGTATAACACATTGTTCTCGGTCATCGTGCAATCAACCGATCCATCAAAATAGATGGCGGCGTATCCATTATTACTTATCACGTTTCTGGAAACAGTGCAGTTCGACGATGAAGACAGCATAACGGCGTCAAAATTGTTTGACAACGTGGAATCGATAATGACAGAGTCTTCGGTGTAGGCGAACAGCACTCCATCAAAGTTAGGCACTGTCGTCAGATCCTCAACCGCAATGTCTGAACAGTTTATTGTCGCTACCCATCCAGCATCGTTAGGAACCACTACTCCGTGCTGGTTTATCAAGTAGTAGATGGGTCTACCGTTCACGGTGTTTGACGTATCTATTGTGTGAAGATAGTATTCAAGAGAACTTCCCCACATTTGAAATCCGACATCGTTGTCTTTCAAGATGTTGCCTGATAGAGTGCAGTTGCGACATTCCCAAAAATAAAACCCTATCATATTCAGGTCAAGTTCGTTGTCATCGAATGAGCAGTTGTCAGCGTGGTCAAGATAAATGCCATATCCCTGATCCCCAAACCCTACGCTGTAACCCACGTGCGTATTTCTTATCAGTGTGTTGTCTGTTGCCGTGATGTCAGCTGACCAAGAGATAGATATTCCATAACGATTTGCTATAATAGTATTTCCAGAAATCACATTGTCAGAAGTAGAAGATATTTGAACTCCATATTGAATTTCGTCGTTTCCATATCCGATAATGCTATTGTCTATTACCGTATTGTTACTGGCGCTGTAGGATACGTTGATTCCGATATATCCCTCTGTGATTTCATTTCTCTCGATTGTGTTGTTACAAGATGACCCTGCTATCCCTATGCCGTCTACATTGCTTAGTAGCACGTTGCTGCTGATTACATTGTTGCAGGAGTTGTTCAGAATGGCTCCAGCACTGTTGAATGCTAAGACATTTCCGTATATCTGGCTGTTATTAGAATGGTCAAGCAAGATGCCTGTTTGGCTGTTTCGTATCATAAACCCTGAGACTGTTACATTGGGTGCTTGAATCCAAACGGCAACTCCCGTAAAATTGTTCTCAATAATAGGTTGCGCAGAAAAGGTTCCTACCAAAGCCACGGATTTATTCACAACAACATTTTCATAGTAGATGCCTTCCATGACAGTTATGTTATCTCCTTGTTGCGCAGCGTTCACTGCTGCTTGTATCGTTGGATAATCACTGGGAACTATGATGGTCGAAGGCTGTGCCCTAACTGGTTGAATGTTGAATGCCAATATTAGCATGCCTATTAACAACAATGACAATAATATTCCAAAAAATACCCTACTTGACATTCTCCTTTCAACAATTAAGAAGAGACAATCAATCAATTAAAACTTGTGGATTACTCTTGTATTACATATTACAGCATAACCTGAAGGCTTTAATCGTTTTTCTATTCTACGCTTTCGCCATAATGTTAATAGCTACTTTGACAATGACTAGCTATTTCTTCCCTCTTTTTTATGGACTTTCTAGACTAGAATCACAGATAAACATAGTATCATAAAGTCTATTCTGAATAGTGATTTGTCGGGTTTGGGTGTACGGTGGCACAAATGTTTGTTCCTGAATTGGTGTTGGGACGGTTCTTATTGTTCCTTTGCTCTCTTTCGTGTGATGTGGGCTTGTTTGATAAGCAAATCTTGGTCGCTTTGAGGGATGGCAGATGATGGAAGCTCCGCCAGATCCTGCAGGGATCAGGGTTTTTCCATAGTCTAAACCACTTTTAAAACACTTTTTGCCATTCTAGGGATACGTATATGCCTAATATTTTATATCGTGTGATACCATCTCCTTTTTGTCCTGAAATAGAGGCGCAGTACATGCGTTGCGAATATTGTGAGAAAGACGCTGTTTACAGGTGCAGTGCTTGTGGCAGACTGCTCTGTGCGGAACACGTGAAGTCAGAAACTGTATGCGCTTCTCATGCGAAGAAATCAGAACTGATGTTCACAGTGCGTAGGGTAACGGGTGAAGGGGAAAGGTCGACTATTCGCAAGTTTGTCAGGAGATTTTGGGGAGAGGAGGAGCAGTTGACTTTTGATAGAAGATTCGCAGTTGCAGAACTGCCAGCTTATGTTGCCAAAGTGCAAACCGTCACAATCGGGTTTATTTCATTTTCACCTGCAAGCGATGCGCTAATAATTGTTGCACTGGACGTTCTGCCAAGATACCAATGTTGTGGAATCGGTAGCAGATTGATTGAAAAGGTTGAAGGTGAAGCGAGAAGGCTGGGAAAAGGCAAGGTGCTTGTTTCAACTTCAAACGACGATTTACCCGCTTTGGGCTTCTATCAGTCGTGCGGCTTCCAGATTTACGAAGTGAAGCCTAACGTCATAGCCGAAAAACATGGAATGGTCCTGCGAGGAATAGGCGGACTGCCAGTGAGAGACGAGTTGAGATTGCAGAAAGCGCTAAATTAGCATTGTTTCTCCGCAAGTTAAGACGTGCGCGTATCAAAGACAGGTCTTGATACTCTTCCTCCGTAGTTGGATCACTTTTCAAAACTGTGGTTTTTTGCGGAGTCGTCCTAGAGCTTTATTCTTTCACAAGGACTTTCAATGAGTCTATTTCCCATGATTGGAGGTACAGATCTTGTCTGAAAACCTTTCCTGCAAATTCTTTTCTTAACTGTTCTACTACTTTTAAGTTCAGCTGTTCAGGTATTTCCCATTGACTTGAGGACGTTCCTTGCCGCAAATTGATGAGACGATCGTCTGCGGACACATCATAAGAAATCACGAACTTGGACTTATTTGGGCTTATCAAGTCTTTGAGGTCTTGTTCCGATTTCCCGGGATAATGTCGTTCATATCCATACTGTTTCATAATGCGATAGTATGCCTCTCGCACGGTGTCTTTGCGTGCGTCATACAAAGAAAACATGGCATGTCGAGTTACTCGACACACTTCTCCAAGAGCTTTTTTCCATCCACTTATCAAGTGAAGAACGTGAACACTAATCGTAACATCGAAGCTCTTGTCTTTGAATGGAATGAAACGGGCATCGGCAATAACTAGGTTTTGCACACCCTTTTCTCTTGCCTTACTCATCATTTTCTTGCTGATGTCAATTCCGAGAATTTCAAACCCTGCGTTTTGCAGAGGTTCAGCAAGTCTTCCAGTTCCCACGCCAACATCCAAGATCCTGGCGCAGTTCTTGAGCTCAACACACAATGTCTTGACTAGTGTTTTCATGACCTTATTTGGCAAGCTTCTAGTCCTGTCGTAGATTTCTGCAACACGATCAAACGATATGCTAAACTTCAGAACCTCCAAACTGAAGTTGTTGTGTCATGGGCTGCACGCGCGCTACTGTCCGGGGGTGCTGCGGCTCAGGGAAATCCATTGAACCATTTGGAAATTTCAGCTTCTTTTTCCTCTTCCAGTTTTATGTCCATGGATTCAAAGGTTTGGTTCAAAGCTGTCAACAAATTCCGAATGTAATCATTGACATTTGTTTCCGAAAGGTCCTTGATAAACTCCGCCGGTTTGACGGTGAAAGTTCTCTTGCCATACCTGAAGGGCTTCACTTTTACGAAGGAGACGGTGTCCCCTTTTTTCAGTTTCCTGCCCGCGTTCATGAGTTGCAACGCGCATTGGTAGGGTTGATGTGCTGTTTTCATGTCGCCTATTTTCTCGTTAGGGTCAAAATAAAGCCGTACGGAATAGATTAAGTCTTCAAGCCTGACGTTTCCGTTTTTCAAATCTGCTACGGCTCTTCTTACGACTTTTTTGATCCGGTCCACTCCCTCAGAATATTCTGGCAGGTTTTTCACTGTGGAAAGCTCTTTCACACATCGTTCGAAAACGTCTCTGATGTACCGGGGCGAATTGGACTTGATTGCGGTTACTCCTTTGATGTCAGGCGTTCCGTCAGGCAGGATTCCGAAGTACGCTTTCTTTGCCTTAGGCAAAACGCACATGTTGTAACGCTTATCCACGGCCAAGTCCAATCGAAACCTGTTTTTAACTGTGTTGATCAGCCATTCGACTTGAGCGTTTGAAGCATTATCCAGAAACAATGAATCGGTGTCGCCATAGAGCGGATGCAGGCCGTTCTCTTCTGCCATTCTCCAGCTTTCTCTCAAGACGTGGCGGCCGCAGCCGGTGATGGCTTCAGCCAAAGGACGGCATGCTATTCCATGAATTCTGACGGTAACACCGTAGCTCGACACAAGGATTAGTTTTAGCAGTTTTGATGCAGCGCGGGCGATTTCTCTCTCTTCTTCAGATAGGGAGCTGTCTTTTGAAGCTGGCTTGAAGACCTTGATGCGCAACTCTTTCAAAGCGCCGACAAGGACTGCGTAGAAGCCTCTGCGTTTTGTGCAGAAACTGTATTCAACGTCGGGGATTCTGTTGGTTTTGCATTCATCGTGTGCGCAGTCGACTGTTTCATGGGAAAGGTTGAAACTGTCTATGCAGCTTGCATACAGACTTTCGAAATCGCAGACGACCGTGTTAAAGTAAGTTCCCGCTTTCGGCGCGATCGTCAATGCTCCGGGCACAGCACTAGTCTGTCTTCCCCTTCTTAGCTCTTCAGAAGAGGGGATGAGAATGTTGTTCTTTCGCAAATACGTGTACATGATGGCTTTAATCCAGCTACTCACGTGTCTGTTGTTGAAAGCCTCAGTTATGGGAATGTTTGCAATTCTTGCCAACATGTAGGCTCTTTTAACTTCGCTTAGTTCTGCTTGTTTGCCGAAAAAATTGGGGGTCAGCTTGGGTAGCGGTTGATTAAGAAGGTTGAACCAGTACCTGATTTGCTCATATTTCAATGGGTCGCTGGTCTGAATCTCTTTGAACAGGGTTTCAAATTTGTACGTGACCTCAAGCGGCACTTCTAGCGATGGCTTCAAATCTTGCGCGGAATGGAGAGCGCCAAACACGAGTTCTCGATCATAAACGTAGGATTTCTCGAATTCGACTTCGCTTTCCCAATGCTGAGGAAGCTTCTCCGCGGCTTTCGCAGCAATTCTGGCGTTGGGCCAATAGACTTTTCCGTAAATTCTCTTTGTGTTAGAGAACAAGTCGGTCTTTTCTACAGGTTGAATTTCTCCACTGAAATACTTGACTATTTCCTTGTCTTCATCTTTCAACGGCCATTCAACGAGAAAATAGGGCTTATATCCCACATCAACCGTTTCTTGGGATTCGCCGTTGCCGTCCACGAATTCAAGCTTGATTGCGTTTGTCTCTGTTACCTTTGCGTCCAGAAGGCAGAGAAGGTTCAAAGACTCACTTACCAGACACTTCCTTTTTGGATCATACTATACTCAAGGGCATTAAATAACATATGGACGTCACAGGGCGCGTTTTAGTAACTCATGTGTTACTTAAACATCTAGTCACTCAGTTCTCAACAGCTTCTTCAGGAAACAAACTAGAATCCAATAAGAACAAGTTTTTTGGTGGGCGCGCGCGCAATTACAATTCAAATTCATAAGCTTCACCGGGTAGCGAGCGCTAGGATATATCGATTTTCGAAATAAGCTATATATGGAATCATGTGATATAAGACATATTGTATAGGCGTGTAACAATAAAACAGTACAACATAACTACAGATGGAGGTAGAATGTATGAAGAATGTATTTACGTCAAAACAATACGTACAGGAAGCAGACTCACCTTTTGCAGCAATGGAGACAAACGCAGGCAGTCATGGAGTATTCCTTGAGGCTTTTCCACAATCCAACCGCAGCTATCAAGAGCTTGTACTTGACGCAGTCGATGAAACCTTCTCTACGTTAGGAAAAACAGCAAAACAAGTAATCTACTTCCATCTAGAAAAAACCTTCAAGATATGCAAACAGGAAATCCCATACAAAACAGAAGAGTTCACCAAATCGATTGAAGAAATCATTGGTCCAGGAGCAAAACTGCTCGAAATAGAAATAATTGAAAAACTCTACAAGAAAATTGGACAAGACTTCAAATACCACCCAAAGCAGAAAGACCTAGCATTCACGGAGTACCTAAAAGCCGTCTACACCTTCCTAAACATAACTAACAGACTCAACAAACTTGCATGAAGTCGCGCGAAAATTCTGATCTAGAAAAAAATCTTGCCAAAGATTCCCCGCGCGCTATGCCGTAACAGAGAGGTTAAAAAGAACTGAGAGGCTTAAAGAGAGATTGGCTCGTGTGCACGGAAGTGCACATCGCTTAAATTTTGAAAGAGACTAATTGCTGAGGCATGGAAACCGAAGTCAGAATAGTTGATCGCTGTCTGCAGGAATATGAGAATCTATTCACAACAACAAACCGTCGAGTGAAGGGGAACAAGGAGATAGATATCTTGGCCTTTAACCCTAGAACAAGTGAAGCTTACCATTATGAAGTCTGCGTATTATTTCGACCTCTCCAACTCAGAGAATCCATTCATAAAACAAACGCAAATCGCTCAAATGATGGTTTGGACTACTTTTTGTCAAGAAAGTTTGACAGCCCGGAAGTCAAGGAGGGCATATCAAGCATTTTGGGCGCGCGCTACTAATCTAGTGTACATAACCTCTAGTCCAGTCAGTATTCAGTATCTACAAAGGGAGTTTTCTAAATTCTATTCGAGAAAAAACCTGAAATTCTAGTTCTTCCCTAGATTAGAAAATTAGAAATTTAGAAATCATCATCTTCTCAGAGACAAGGAGATTGTGACCTGCTGGGCTAACAATACCGCACATGTAAAATACTTGGACATGGAACATCAATTTCTCCATGTGCATCTGCCAGGTTGTCTTCACGATGAAAGTCTTGAAAGAGTCAGGGAGTTACCTCCAAAGAAAAGCTATTCAGAACCTGACTATAATGGCCCTTTGCATAATTGTGTTCGCGGTTATCATATTATCGGATATTCCACATTCACCTTTATACATCGACGTAGGCAGGTATGAGGGCCCACGTGCATTGCTTCTATTCTTTCCTTTTTTCTTTGCCTTCTATTTCTTTCGAAAATACTCTGGCTACAAACAAGGTTATGAAGGAGAAAATAAGGTCAACAAAATTCTCTCTTCTACCTTGAGTGACGATTATTGTCTGATTAACGATGTTATGGTTTCTGATGGCTATGGCAACATTGACCATGTTGTTCTGGGACCAAATGGCGTTTTTGTGATAGAAACCAAGAATTATGGCGGCAAGATAATCTGCTATGGTGACGAATGGTCGAGGCAATATACAAGCAAAAAACCTGGAAGTTTTAGTCGGTTCATTCATTTCGAGTTAGGTAGCCCCAGCAAACAAGCAAAGAGGAATTCTATGAGAATTAAACGAGTAATAGAGTCTTCGAAGACTTTCAAATCTCGGAGGATATGGGTTGAGGGAATTGTGGTTTTCGCAAACCAAAATGCAGATTTGAACATCAACAATCCTACTCTTCCCATTTTGAAAATCGGAGAATTGCCGAGTTTTATAGTGACAAGAAAATCTAGCATCCAGTTTACTCTTCAAGAGATAGAATTGATGGGAAAAGAGATTCTAAGACAGATACAGGACATTCCGCGCGCATTAGAAATTTAGAAAACTAAATTGCGTTACCTTGATTGACGGGGTGTGAATGAGAGTAGTGGTTGAATAGTGATATCGTAACAGAGAAGCTTAAGAGAACTAAGAGATTGAAAGGAGGTTGGCTTCGTTGAGCTCGAAGAGCTCGTTGAGCCGTCACACAGTATTGTCCAAGAAGCTATGTTACAGATTTCTGGGGCTGCGGAAAGTTTTGTTTCAGGTATTGACAATACTTGTCTTCTATGCGGTCATAATACCCAAGCTCCCAGTGGGTTGAACTCATCAACCCGTACTCAGTACAGCCAAGCATCCAAGACATCACATGGGCAATTTCAACTCTCTCAGTGGAACCGAAGTAATCGTTCTTCAACATCTCTATGACCAAACCACTCATCTTGCATAGAAGATTACAGAATTCTGGAAACTTGTCGAGACCCGACTTGGATATTCTTTTTTCGGCACTCCAAGCAACATATTTGTTCAACGGGTTCTGTGGGTCAGGATCTACTGCGAATTTGCCGGGAACAAGGATTCCGAGTTTGTAGTTCATCTTGCTCCGAACAATCTCTCTGGTTTTCTCTGCTGCTAGCACGCGAAAACTGACAACAATCTCGTTATTGACGCGATCCCTGATCAAGAAATGAAGACTTTTGACTCCTTCAACATCTGTCATGAAACCATAGAATTCAAGAAGGACACTTCTGACATTCTCTGGCGTGCATTGGAAAACTGCAACACACCATTCATCACTCGCCATAGTGATCACTCACATGTCTGGTCATTTTGTGCATTCCTCTATTTGAAATCCTCCTGCTAATTGACTATTGCAGACCTGTATTTGAAGACTAAGAGGTTGGAAAGAGGTTGGCTCGTCGTGTGCACTAGGTGCACGTTGATTGAATTTTTCGCGCGCTGGATAGTAGAGAATCTTGGTTAGTGGAGATCTTTGTGACCTTGTTAGAAGAATGTTACTTTGTGGCTTTGATTGCAGCTCTTGTGGCTTTCCCCTTCTTCGTGTTTGAAAGAAGATCCCACATTTTGTCGAAAGCCTCTAAGTAAGCTCTGAAATTGAAGTGAAAGCGTCTTCCTTCCAGTTTCTCATTTTTGTGACGTATGTAAAGTTTCAAGTCTTCGAATGATGTCAAAACAACAAGGTCAGAGTCTTCGTACCTAGGCAGGTTGGAAATATCCTTGGTTTTCAAAGGAGGTTTCCTGCGCGCGCCTCGGGTCTATTTTACTATTGCTTGGAGGTTGTCTATTCTTTTTGGTGTGTGATCATTTCCGCAGTGGGCAGTCTGTACCTCAAGCTCAGATTTGACCTCTGTCTTCATGCCTCTGCATATCATCGTAAGTGAGTTGGCGGTGAAGGTTAGAACGGTTTTGCCATCATTTGTTAAGTTATAAACTTTTCTGGGGCGTTCATTGTCCATGTTCCATTTGCTTTTGATGTAGCCCTTTTCTTCTAATGTGTTCAGTAGCGGGTATATTGCGCTGGGACCGAAATAAACACCAAAGGATTTGCGAATGGTGGTTATTATTTGGTATCCGTGCATCGGTTCAGTTTCGAGGAATTGTAGGACGATTAGATCAAGGAGTCCTTTTGTTAGTTTGGTTTGGACTTCCCTTTGAGCGTTGTTCATCTGATTTGTCTCCTTTTTGTGTAGTTCTGTTGTTCAGGTATACAATAGGTCTGTTTTCGGACATATTGTCGCAAGTCTTGCTAGACCATAAACGGCGATATAAAGGTTAACGCATATCTTGAGCATATCAAAGCATAATCAACTTCCTTATTGTTTCACCACTAACAACATGACGAAATACAAAATATGACAGAAATTGAGCTGAAAACGCAAATCTGCAATGGCGAATTTCCACTTAGAGGAACTGTTCTACAGTTACACTGAAAACTGCATTGGGTATGTTGTTTTTATCTATTAGTTCTGGGGAAAAATGCGGCGGGCGCCTCTGTTTTATCTACGGATGAAACGACTCAAAGCATTCACATAATCCGGAAAAGTCAGCGTCCCTTCCGGCCAATGCTTGAACTGTGGGACTTGTCGGCAGAGTTTTTTCATTATCTGTATTTCAAGAAGTGCGGCTGCACCTCCCAATATTTGTTCGAGTGCTTCGGAAAATTCCATTATATGATCTGCAATGTCATTTTTTTTCAGTTTATATTTCTTTTCCAAGTAGTCGTAAATGGCCTGTATGCATACGGGTCCTAGTGAAGAGGAAACGTTGTCTATTGTTTCGTTTATGAGTTGCTCGAAGACGACCCTGGATGACTTTTTTTTATCAACCGAGCTTGTTGTCTCGAAGGACAGGGTTTGTTGGGTTTCCATTTTGCCTACCTCAGAGTATTTGTGTTGTACTGTTGACGTGTTACACTTGGATACATATTGTATCGTAAATCTTAATATATTGATTATTTTGAGTTCCGATATATATCAAAAAACGTAATATTGTCGCAATCCGAACATATAGGCTTTCTTCTTGGTGCGCGCGTTGACAGGTGGCAATATTTAGTGCGTTGATTAAAAGGCTGAGCCCAAAACAACGTTTCCGAAAAAGCGAGAGAGTCAAGTCAAAATGATCATTAGAGCGCGTAAGAATTTACCGCCCAACCCCACCCCAAAAACTCAAATAGAATCCATAGGCTCTACAACAGCATGTGCATCTGTCTAAGCACCAGACTTATAACATTGGACTTCCCCTCGCACTCGCCCGGGTGTAGATGCAATTGTCAAATAAACACAATCTTGTTCTATACGTTGATCAAGAATTAGTCGAGAAAACACGTGAATTGGGGTTCAATCTTTCAAAAACCTTCGAAAACCACTTAAAACAGTTGTTAACGCACTTTTCACAGGTCAATTCCTCAAAAATACAGCAGAAACGGTAGAATTTTAGTGATTGGTGGGCCGGACCGGACTTGAACCGGCGACCTTCTGCACGTCAAGCAGATGTCCTAACCGAGCTAGACTACCAGCCCTCCTATTTTCATTGAAGCAACTAACATTTAAGAGATTTGGGTCAATGTTCTTGGGTCAATTGGGGTCTTCCCTTCTTTTGAAGTATTCAGAATACTTCCTAATGTATTCTAAGGATTGTTTACGATTCTCAAACCCGAGTTTTCCATCAAAAAATACAGGTTTGTCAGTTAAAGTTCTAGCAGCTTTGAGCAGTTCGCCAGAAGATAGTTCTGGATATCCTATTTTCGCATAATATGCACAGATTTTGCCGTCTTCAGACACCAAGTATTTCTAGAACATTGAAAGCTTAGATAAAGGCTGTTGGGAATAAGCAGAATTCTATATTGGGTACCATCCTGCTGAATGCTTTTTTCATAAACCAAATAGCTACATATCATCCTTTTTCTCTATTTTATGGACACTACTTTCAGATGCCAAAGAGAGGTTTTCTATCGGAGTTCTATTGTATGCACAAGAATATCTAGTATTGTGTTATTTATTGTGTCTGTGTTGGCGTATGCTGAGTATCTTTAATATTTCTTGCATTATGATAGTGGTGGTTGATAAGCTATGTTTGAGGGTGAAAAAACAAGGGTTTTCTGGTGGGGGTTAATATTCTGTGCAATTTCTGTCATTGTCCTGTTCAACATATTCTGGTACACCTTAGTAATCAGCACTGGTTTGAGCTTGGTAACCTTTGGACCTGAAATCTTTGGCAGCATTGTTTTCCTGCTTGTCGGGTTGTACATGATGAAGAATGGGACAAAGAAGAAGGAAGAAGGAAAAACACAGCTTCTAAGCAAATAGTCAAGTCCTACTAAAGACTGAACTCTTCATTGTGTCTGTGTATGTGTGGGAGTGTATTTAGTATCAGTTATTGCAGAGCTGGGATCTTGGATATACTTGTTTCTCCTTGAAGATGCTAGTTCTATGATGGCAGTTAGAAACAGGAGTATTGAGAGAAAGGTAAGAGAATAACCTATTCTCGATGCAAACCCCAGTGTTGCATCAAAATATATCATCAATGCTGTTACAGTCGAACGGAGAATCACTGGAGCAAACGCAATAATTAGCGCGGGCGAGTTTGCTCCATGGGCTGCATGTTGTCATGGAACTTCAGTCTGATCGTTCCTCAGAAAAGCTCGGTTTTCAATTCTAGTTGAGGATCTTGGGATTCTGCTACATGTTCTTTCTGATCATATTGGCCAGCCGTTGGATTCCTTCATCTATCTGTTGTTCTGTGGGGTAAGAGAAGTTCAGTCGCATCGTGTTCTGTCCTTTGCCGTTGCAGTAGAAGGCCGATCCGATTACGTAGGCTACTTTGTTTTCGATGGCTTTGGGTAACAGGTCGTTTGCGCTCATTTTCTTGGGCAGTTTTACCCAGAGAAAGAGTCCGCCTTCCGGATGCGTCCACGTTACGCCTCTGGGCATGTACTTTTTCAAGGCTGTGAGCATGGCTTCGACTTTCTTGCTGTACAACCGTCGGATGTTCTCAACCTGCTTCTGCATTAGTCCGCGTTTCATGAATTCGGCCACTATAAACTGGTTGTAAGTGGGACAGCACAGGTCCATGCTCTGTTTGGCAACCACCATGCGGTCCATCCATTCCGAAGGCGCCATGATCCAAGCCAACCTCAGACCTGGACAGAGTATCTTGGAGAAAGTGCCTAATGCTATGACTTGTTTCTCCGTGTCTAAACTGTAGATGGCGGGAACGCCTTCTCCTCTGAACCGCAGGTCTCGATAGGGGCTGTCTTCTAGAATCGGGACTTCGTGTTGATAGGCCAGTTCCAGAAGCCTCTTGCGCCTTTCCAGCGGGAGAGTGACGCCTGACGGGTTTTGAAAGTCGGGCACTACATAGATGAACTTCGGTTTTTTCTTTCTCTTTGCAAGCCTTGCCAGCACCTTTTCGAGCAGGTCCATCCTCATTCCGTCCTCGTCCTGCGGCACACCAATCATCTTGGCCCTGTAAGCAGCGAAGGCCTGCAATCCGCCTATGTAGCTGGGCAACTCCAGCACCACGATGTCTTTGGGGTCGAGAAACACTTTTGAAACTATATCCAAGCCCTGCTGCGAGCCTGCAGTGACCAGAATGTTCTCAGGTTTGACTGTTGACTTCTCGTGCATCATCCACTTGCTGATCTCTTCACGCAACGGAGCCTCTCCCTCAGTGGTACCATACTGAAGAGCGGTCGCACCTCTCTGTCGCAGAATTTCGCAGGATATCTCCTCCAGTTCCTTAACCGGAAAAGTCTCTGAAGCAGGAAGCCCGCCTGCAAAAGAAATCATGCCGGGAACGCGGCTAACCTTCAGGAGTTCCCTTATCTCAGAACGTTTCATGCTCAGAGCATTCTTCGAATAAAACGCAGTCAAATCCTTGATCATGACACTATCTCCCTCTATATAGCAGAGTGCAAGGCCCGTTTCGAACATTCAACTGGTCAACCTATAAGGTTATTGCACTCACCTGACGGATCGTGAAGATGAAAAAGCAAGAATACAGAACAAAACTAGAATCGACTTCCAACCATTATTCTTAAACCACTATTCGCGGTGGTAACTTTCTTCCAAGAGACGGCGAAGAGACACTTGGACGAAATGTCTGGGGTAAACATTTTAAGATGGAACGAATTAGATGAGCTGACCACACTTGGTGCCGGAACAATACGCCGGGATAATGGTCAGATATGTGTCTCACCATCCCGTAGGCAGAGTGGATTAATGCGCAGGCCTTGAGGCGCAAACGCGCTTGAGAGCCTGTGGCCCTTCGGGGCCGCGCGGGTTCGAGTCCCACTCCCGGCGCCACAACACTATCGTGTACAGGCTTGCCATTTGAAGAGATTCCTTTAGAATGGTTGCAGCGTGCTGGGACTCGTCCGTTGCTGGAAGCTCCTGTAAAGCATAAGAACCTTTGAACTGTGAATCGGACGTGCGGACAGTTGTCCTATGGATAGAAGAATGTTGCAGGTAAGTAGCGTGTTTTCTCGTAGACTCGAAGATCAAGGAGCGGAAGCAGTAGTTCTATGGGGCAGCAGGGTGCGTGGCGACGCTTACACAGAGTCAGACATCGATATTCAAGCCATAGGCAGAGGGCCACATTACAGGCTTGAACAGTATCAGGGCTTCTTATTCTCCACGTCTTGGGCAACTGCCAGGCAACACCGCCAAGCCTTCAAAGATCCCGGCAAAGCTGGCAGAATCATCCCTGATTGGCGAAGTGCAGCGATAATCTATGATCCAGAGGGAATCGCAAAGGCCCTCAAACAGAAAGCACGAGACTGGCGGTGGGACTCTTTGGGCAAGAATGTGGATAGGTGGGTCGGGGAAGAGTTCACTGGGTGGGCTGAAGAGGTTCACAGACTAGTCGGCAATTTACAACTCGGGCGCACAAACGCCGCAGCAGTCCAGCGGTCGCTTCTAACAGTTCACTTGGCTCCGATACTGGCCGTACATTATCGAATCCTATATGACACAGAAAACACTCTGTGGAATCTGGTCTCCGAGAGAATGGGAATGAAGTGGGCTCAGATTCAGAGTGTCGCTCTAGGAGAAGGCGGACAAAGCTTCGAAGATACCTGTAAAGCAGCACTTCAGTTGTTTGTTTTGGCAGCTCAGGAAGTCAGACCCCTGCTGGATCAACGACAGCGTCAGGTCGTCGCCCACGCCTGTGAGATGGCAGATTATTCCCCTAGCCCTTGGAAAAAGTAGTATCATGAGGAGGACGGTAGAAGGGATAGGAGAAGGAGATCCGCCATCCACCCCACTCATCCAATAATACTTAGCTTCTTGAAACATTTGGTTCTTTTTTCAGTTGACACGATTGAAAAAGATGAGTTTGTGTTCGAAAAAGATGAAAACCAAGGCCCTGCAAACGTGGCGAGGCTTTATTTTCTTTCAATTGAAGAAATTTAAACCCTTGATTGTTCGGCGCGCGCGCATCTAAAACAAAAGCAGAGCTTGATAGAAGCCTTTCAAATGTGTTTCCGACTACATTGTTTCAACTTTCTTGGAGCTGAGATTTACCGATGTTGTCTGAATGTCGATTTTGGCGTCAACGAGCAGATAGTAGTCAAACACTTTTTTGATTCGTCGTGGAGCGAGCCCTGCGCTGAATATTTTGTACATTTTGATGAGTTGGGGTTGAATTCGAAGAATATCTGTCAGCGTTACTAAGCCAAGTAGCTCGCCTTCTTTTATGATCGGCATCTTCTTGATGTTCTTCTGGAACATTAGTCTTGATGCATCTCCAATTTGGACATTAGGTCCCACAGATATCAAGGGCGTTGACATCACTTCCTCAACTTTTATTCTCTTGAGATCTTCGGACTTGGCCAGAATTCTCTTCAGAAGATCTCGCTCCGTAAGTATTCCTATAGGCTCATTGTTATCAGCAACTATCAGGCACCCTATCTCATGTTCATTCATCAGCTCAACGGCTTCTTCCACTGTCGAGTCTCTCTTCGTCGTTATCACTTTCCTCACCATGACATCGCGCATTCGAATTGACATGTAAAGTTCCCTTGAAGGTTCTATGATGGAAAGAAAGTTAAATCTTGTGAAGTCGCGATTAATATCCAAAGTCCAAGTCTTCGTCTACCCTAGTGTTGTTTTCGACTGTAGGAATCTATAACTTAGCACGCGCTAATCATGTAGCCGCTTCTTCTCAGTCAGCCGTAGCGCGCATGCGCGTTCCTAAATTCGGTTTTTAAACATAATAAGCTGAGCCCTGTATCTCCCTGCTATATCTCCATCGATTTTCCATATACTGGACATATTCGCGCGCGATAGTAGTATTGATGGAAGCTAAGAGACTTATTGAGGCTGGATTTGAATGCGTCTGCAACCATGAAAATGTGATGATTTCTAGGAGACGAAAATAGCAGGCGTTGTACATCGTTCTTGGTGTGGTTTTCAACAAGCTATCTTCCGAGCCAGAACTGCGTGCAATATTATGCCACCAATCAGCATGAGGAAGCGCGCGCCGCCAACCCTGAGCTCGGCACGGCTTGCGGCTTGCGCCTCTTCCTTGGACATCCAGTTCAAGATAGCCCGCGGCATGGAACCTCATGTCATGACGGATTCGCGCTAGCGTGCGTTTGAATCAAATGCTAACCTGTGAAGCTATGTATTTCGGATTCACAGCTCTTAAATAGAATTTCTTTCGTTCTTTGTAACGCTTGAAGTTGGACTTGCCTAACGGAGTATTCGCGAAAAATGTACTTGGACGAGTTGTTGAGAGCCTTGTTCTGGACGGTCCCCTTTGCTGTCACGGTAGTTCTTTCTGTGTTTCTCCTATATTTGTCGCGCAAGGATGGAGACAAACGCAAGATCATGTTCATGCTGTGCTTCGCGTTTGCGTCTGTTGGCTATTCCAATCTGATGCTTCAGAGATTTGGCGTTCCTACCATATGGGATAACAATTACAAGTGGTCTTTTGTCCCAGTAACTGCCGCAGCTTCGATCGCGATCATGTCCAGTTTATTGAAACTCAAAAGCTTCGACCGGCCTTTCAAATGCTTTCTTTTCATCTTAGGCGCATCCATCGTTTTTCTGGTTTTTCCTAGCACGGCCGAGGTTTTTCGCATACCCTTGTTTAGTGCATTCGCAATGCTATCTCTTCCGGCTTCAATATATCTGTTCATAAAAAGACGAGACAATTCTGATCTAATGTTCTTCTTGGCTTTTTCTTGTTTCATTTTTTCATGGATCGCCTTGGACATTGGTTTGGCAGAGGAGATTACTGTTTTGCTCACTCTCTTTGGGATGGTGTTCACCGCTCTGATGTTCACTGTAACCAAGGACCGGATTGCCGGTGATATGGCCTCTTTTTTCATGTTGCAGGGTGAATTGGAGAAAACCCGAGAAGATCTAAAGCAAACACAGAAGAGGGCATTCGAGGAGCTTGAAGCATCTGAAGAAAGATACAAGAGTCTGTGTGAAGACGCCAGATTTCTCATGCTCCGAATGAATAGAAAGGGAACCGTCACCTATGTGAATAGATTCGTCGAAGAGTTTGGTCTAGAAAAAAAAGATATTGTCGGAAAAAGCATGCTCAAGTTTATTCCCAGAAGAAATCGACTTAGAGTGTTCAAGGAGCATATTAGCGTTATTCGTGGGAAAAACGCTGAGGGCGAAACAGAAATAATCACTTCGAAAGGAAAACTCACTGTGGAATATGCGAGCAACCCCGTGAGACAGGGTGGAAAGATTGTCGGATGTGAAACTCTCCTTCGAGATATCACAGAAAAGAAAGAGATGGAAAGGAAACTCGAGGAATATTCGGCGCAGCTGGAAGCCAAGGTGGAAGAGAGAACTACTGATCTGAAGAAAAGTGAAGATAGTCTGAAGACTTTGTTGAACTCCGCGCAAACGGGAATCATTGTGATTGATCCAGTAACTCACACGATCCGTGAAGCGAACAAGACTGCGGTGGGAATGCTTGGTGGAACAAGAGACCATATCGTCGGGGCGATTTGTCACAAATTCATCTGTCTAGCGGAACAAGGACATTGTCCAATCACAGACCTTCGGCAGACGGTTGATAATTCAGAGGGAAAGTTGCTGACTGCCACCGGGCAAGCCATCCCAGTGATCAAGACTGTTGTTGCTGCAGAGATAGGTGGTGAGATGCAGCTGGTTGAAAGCTTCATTGACATTACCGAGAGAAAGCGGTTGGAGGAGAAGCTTGCGCGCGCGGTTGACCAACAAAGATCATTGATGCGGAGTTCTGCAGCGATGATTCACTCCACAGAATTGCGTCAGCGTCTTCAAGCGATTGTAGATGCGATTCATGGTCTTGGTTGGCGAAGAGTCGTACTCTCGGTGAGAAACGAGCAGCTAGACATTTCAGAACCCGATGATCTTGTGACCGCCGGGTTGGCACAGAAAGAACAGGAGTTCCTTTGGACCAACCGTCAATCTGGAAAAGTTTGGCGAGAACGTTTTGGGCCCGAGTTTGAACGTTTCAAAGTCGGAGAGTTCTACTATCTGTCCTATAGCGATCCTTTAGTCAAAGAGAAGTTCAGCAAAGGAGTTGTGTTAAGCCACCTGAAGCCCGAAGAGATGGTTGATTGGAACCTTGATGACTTGCTTTACGCTCCACTTCAATTGGCAGATGGACGCATTGTCGCTGTAGTTAGTATGGACGATCCTATTGACGGCAGGCGACCGACCAGGGAATCTTTGGCGCCGTTGGAGTTGTTCCTGCATCAGGCTGCAGTGGCAATCGAAAATGCTCGGTTGATCAAACAGTTGAATGATGCTAATGCTCAAATCCGAAAACATGCTGGGCAGCTTGAGGCAAAAGTGGAAGAAAGAACACGGGATTTAGTTGATGCTCAGAGAAAACTGTTGAAATCTGAGAGACTAGCTGCGATTGGTGAGTTGGCCGGAATGGTTGGTCATGATCTGCGCAACCCGCTGACCGGCATTGCAGGAGCCGCATATTATTTGAAAGCAAAAAATGGTTCCAAGATTGATGAAAAAGGCAAAGAAATGCTGGAGATCATCGAGAAAGCTATAGAGTATTCAAACAAAATCATCAGCGATTTGCTGGATTACTCAAGGGAGATAGAACTGGAATTAGCTGAAACTACACCAAAATCAATGTTAAACGAGGCATACTCCAGCTTGGAGATTCCTCAAAACATCCAAGTGCGAGACGAAACTGAAGACACGCCAAGAATGAGGGCTGACGTGCCAAAAATGAAAAGAGTCTTCATCAACATAATCAAAAACGCTTTCGACGCTATGCCCGAAGGCGGAGTATTAGTAATTAGAAGTGAAGAGATAGAGAAGCACGTGTCCTTCAGTTTCACAGATACTGGGACTGGAATGAGCAAGGAAGCTCTGCGGAAACTGTGGACGCCACTCTTCACCACGAAGGCAAAAGGCATGGGGTTCGGTTTGCCCATATGCAAAAGAATAGTGGAGGCACACAGGGGCACTATCTCTGTAGAAAGCACCGTTGGAAAAGGAACCATCTTTAGGATAGACGTTCCGATTGAACTTGGAACCGAGGAAACCAAGGATGTTTGGGTGAACCTTCCAGAAACGATACAACTGGCAAAGGAAGATAACGCCAACAGACCCCGAGTTTGAACCCAAAGCAAGAGATCAGTGCGTGCTAATATCGACTATCGAACCTGCCCTGAACTGTTTCTCTTGTAGACCATGATTGTCAGCATTGCGGAGGCGGATTGCGGTAGGCCTGCGCGTGTCGCGGACTAGTTTCATGTTCCGCTTACTGTGGATGATAATATTTCTTTCAGCTTGTTTTTTGATATCTTGTCGCTTTTAACCGCGCGCGCTATTGTTATTATTCAGTGTCAGGGCAGATGTGTAGGCTACTCTTCGTCAGTCTCTTCAGTGTCAGGTTCCCAACCGACACAGGAAAGTGTCCCGTCTGGATTCGTTACAAGCGTACGCCTCAGTTTTATCCCATATCGTTTGCACTTCCGCCTTTCTACACAGCCTCACCATGAGTAGAGCGCGTGCGGGGCGGCCCTAGTATTGGCTGGGACGGGCGCTCTTCACTATAGAAAACCTCAACCTCCTCACCGTAATTTCGCCACTTGTGAAAACCAAGCCTGCACAGCAGTGGCTTCTTCAATGAATCCTCACCAAACATGCCCTATTATGACAACAAGATAAAAGAGTTTTTCAAGCGCGCGGTTCATGATTTGTTACCGCACAACATTACCACGGTTGTTACCAACAAACATAAGGACGACTTCAAAGGAAGGAGATTTCACAGAATTCCTCCGTGATCTGTTACCCCACAACATTACCACGGTTGTTACCAACAAAGATAGGGGGGTCGACTCTGAAAGGTAACGCGCTTCTCCTGAACCGCGCGCTTTCTTGCGATCGGTCGTATTTCTATACGTTGCTGTTCTTTGGTGCAGTACCATCTCTGACGCTGCTGGACGTATGTGAGAGGCTGTCCGCAGGTTGGACACTTAGGGAGGCGGTGCCGTTGCTGGGGCGTTGGATGGATAAACACTAGAGAACCAACCACACCAGCGACGTCACAGCCCACTGCGTCAAGTCCGCCATCAAAGACAGCTTAGACAAGCTGGCTCCACCCAGTGGAGGCATCTCGCAGAACTTGTCCTTCATTCCCTTTGACCACAACGCACGCTAGGCAGGGAGATATAACCTCATGTAAACATAGATCCCTAGGATCAGTTCCGTCAGCCAAAGGGCTATCGTGACTCTCATAACGTTCTTCCTTTTGAAGCATTTTTCAACGCTGGCCGTGTTCGAAAGCCATGTTGCTACGAGCCAGATCCCCATGAGCTCTACGAGGCTCCCTACTGTAGCATGTGCTATCGTTAACAAAGCAAAACCCGTCAGCAGGTTCCTCAAGAGGACGTCCATGCTTAGCAAGGAAGGAACCATAATGGAGACTATCGTAACTGTGTGCAACACTATGCCGCTGCCCATCAACATGGCATGTTTCACGTAGCTATGCTTAAGCCTGGCGTATATTGCCAAACCGAGGACAACAAGGATGATGGCTTGAAGTATCAGATTCAAGTCTGAAAGAAACGGTGCACTTGGATTGAAGATGCCTATTTTGCCTCACAGCCCGACTTCTTAATGAATCTCGATATTGCACTAGTCCTTAATAGCCTTTCAATACTTCCTCCACTCGGGTCTACTCTTTCTGGCTGCAGAAGCAAGATCGCACGCTCCGTTTAGCACGCGCTACCAAAACAGATAAGAACTTGAGCATGAACCATGAATGCGCTAAACGAGCGTGAATTGGTATGCCTTCAGAAATCTCTGATCCTGAAAGATTCGTCGAAATCAGTGGAAACGCTGAATACTGTGCAGTGAAAAGATTGCAGGGCGTCGTGAAACTGAAGCTTCGGACACCAGGCAGGCTTTACACTTTAAAAGTTGAGCCGTTGAAGGCTGAGGAAATAATCAAGAAACTCCAATGCGAAATCCGAGAAATATAGAGGCACTTTGCAGAAGCGCGCATCTTTTCCTCGCTTGGCATTTTCTCTTAGCGGGCGCAAGAAATCAAGGCAACGTAGTCGCGTTCTTTTCCAAGAACTCTTGTTGTATGGCGCCCTCAGATTTGAGAGACGTTCCGCAGAAAGGGCAAAAGCCAAATTCACCTTCTGGCAGTTCTTTCCCACATTGCGGACACGGCGTTGCGCTCTTGAATGCAATCTTCGCCAACTGCCCCACGAATCTAGAGTATAAACGTGAGTAATTGAGATACACGGCGAATCCCAGCGCAGCAATCACCAGCCCGACAACCCCCAGCTCGAGGGAGTTTCTCGCGAGCGGAATGGTTGAAAAGCCAGCAACCGACACAACCACACCGACAAGACAGGCTAGAAGGCCGCCTCTCTCGTTTCGCTTCGCATCCCTCATCATTTCTTGAAGAAGTGCAATCCTCGCCGCTTCAGACAAGTTCAACGCCTTTTCCATGGAATAACGCGCGATGGCTGTGTTTGCGCCATATGAAAAAGTGCCGCACGGACAGTAAATACGTTATGAATTCTCAATAAGAATCCATCCTCAAGACGGAGCTATTATAACAAAGCATACACGTATTTTGGCGCGCGCCTGAGAAAACGTAATAGGAAGATGCTTCGTCTATCTGCATAGAAGAACTCGGTGGGACTGTAAACTGAAGATTTCAGTTGCGGGGAAGGGAGGTGTTGGAAAGACCCTGCTGGCTGGAGGTCTAGCTTTCCAGTTTGCCCGAACCGGACTGAGCACCATAGCCATTGACGCTGATCCATCGCCGAACCTTGCGTTGACTCTGGGTCTGTCTCCAGAGGAAGCCCGCAAAATCGTGCCTCTCTCTGAGAACAAGAGCCTGATTGAGTCCAAAACGAGCACGGGATATTCAGGCATTTTTCGCTTATCTTTCAGCGTAGATGACGTTGTCCGCGACTTCTCAGTGAAGACCCCCTTTGGAGTAAACTTGATTGTAATGGGAACCGTGCAGTCGATGGGTTCAGGATGCACCTGTCCAGCAAACGCACTCATCCGGGCATTGATGCGTCACTTGGTGGTGGAAAGAGACGAGGCCGTCATCCTTGACATGGAAGCAGGCTGCGAACACATGGGCAGAGGGACAGCGCGACAAGTAGATTATATGCTCATCGTGACAGACGCAAACAGCAAATCCTTGGAAGTTGCAAACCACATCCACGCATTAGCCGCTGGCGCCGGAATGAAACGGGTTTTTCTAATCGGAAACAAGATTGCGAATGAAAATCAAAAAGATGTCATCAAAAAATATGCCCAAGAAAACGGCTTAAAGGTTCTTGACTTCATTCCATTCGACGAAACGGTCGTGGAAGCAGAAATGCGAGGCGAGACCCCGCTCAAACATGAGACCTCAAAGGCTCTGCTCGCTATAGAAAGACTGTGCAAGAACTTCACGCCGAAGAACAACTCATAAATCTGAAAGAATACTCCTTTGTGCAGAGGAGAAGGAAGAACATTTGAAGACGCTTGTCACTATCGGCCGTGGAGGAACGGGAAAGACGAGTTTTGTGGCCATGATGGCCAAGCACTTCAGCGAGGCTGGAGACTCACCTCTTCTCCTGGTGGACGCTGACCCTGACCAGAATTTGGGTGAAATGGTCGGGGTAGACCTGAAAGAAGTGGGCAAGAAGTCAATCTCAGACTTGCTCGTGGAGACTTTTCTGGAAGAGGGCGGAACCACCGTTGGCGTTGCCCCCACTGAGCGGGTTGAAAACAAGATATGGGCTCGAGGCATGTACGAAGGCGACAGTTTTGACTTCATCGCCCTCGGAACAAAATGGGTTGAAGGATGCTACTGCCTGCCAAACGCCGCTCTGAAAGGAGCACTCGAAACCCTGACAAAGAACTACAAGTACGTACTCATCGATTCGCCAGCCGGCCTAGAGCACCTGAACCGAAGAATCGCGACAAAAGTCAATGACGTTTTCGATGTCATCGACCCTTCCAAGAAATCCATCGACCACGTTGAACGGGCCTATCGCGTGGCCAAAGAGGTCAAAATAGCCTTCGAGAACTTCTACGTTGTCGGCGGATACAGGCTTCCAGAAAACCTGAGAAGCCATGTTGAAAACGCTTTGAAGTTCAAGTATCTGGGTAAGATAACTCGCGACGAAAAAGTCGAAGAGTACGTTCTTGAAGGAAGATCTCTACTTGACCTGCCCTCAGACTCTCCAGCGTTTGCTTCAGTCAAGGAAATATTGCTGTCGGCCGGTTATTCCAAGCATTAATTGGTATGGGCTTTATCATGTCTGCTTCCTGAACCATCTGGTTGGTAATCAGTAGCGCGCGCGCCATAATCCGGCGGTCGCATTGTACACGAGTCACGGCTATTACAAAAACCAACTCTATCCGTAATTGATCGGTCGACCTATTTTTCGGTATTAATGAGGGCTAAATAGGGTTCTGTGAAATCGATCGTTACAAGATATCGAGAATGAAAAAGGTTTTTGTTCAATTGTATTTTGATCGTGTCTTCTCATCTGTCAGTACATGCTTGATTCGTTCTTTCCATTCAGGCGATTTCCAAGTTCCCAGGGCGTCGTGTGTCAGGTAATATTTCTGTGGAATTGGATGTGTTCCGATAACCACGTCTATATCGTATTTCTGCTTTACAAAGTCGCGCAACTGGTCAATGTAGGGGCAGGGTGGATAACCCACGACCATCCCTGTGGCAAAGTGAACCACTTCAGCGCCGTTTTTCTTCATTTCTTCGATACAGTCTTCAACGTTTCCCCCAGGGCATCCTCCACAAGTGGTGTATCCTACGAGCTTTACTTCCTGATCGGCGTACAAACTGAAAGCTCCTTCCTTGTTCTTCAATGCTCTTAAGCATTTGCCGCCGGCGCAAGTATGGTAACGATCACAGATCACTATACCCACATTCTTCTCAGGTTTAGACATTGTTCTCCACGATCATCCAGCATGGAAATGTACGTCTTATTGTTTTCGGAACACGTGCGCGCTAGCGTGTTGCTAAATTCGGGGAATTGACCTGAACTTGTTTGATAACGTTGGGCTTGGATAGACACACATGATATAGTACATAGATTTGCGATGGGAACCGTGCATGCTTGGAAGTTGAGCAGAAATTGACACAAACAATTCGATTTAGCAACGCCCTAGCGCGCTATCCTTGCTCCTCAAAATAAGAACAAAAGCATTTTTAGCCATTTTGGCAACAACCATGCGCGCTAGCTTGCGCAACTCTTAATTTGTCGGTGGTGTAGAGAGTGTTTTTGGTGAAAGAATGCCGAAATATAAGGCTACAGCTAAATGGATCGAAAATGTTCGTTCGGTGGTTGACAATTCCAGAACACACAGCATAGTCTGCGACCTTTCTACTTCCGCAGGTGGGGACGATAAAGGCCCGACTGCCATTGAATTGGCTCTAATGGCCTTGGCAGATTGTGCAGTGACTATATTTGCGGATGTCTGCAAGCAGAGCAAAATCGAAGTCACCAAAGTCGAGGCCGTGGCGGAAGCAGAAAAATCTCCTGATTCCCCTGTGTTGACTGGAGTGACCGTGAAGACCAAAGTATGTGCAGCTGCAAGAAAGGAGCTGCTGGAGGGTGCTTGGCGGAGAACTGAGGCAAACTGTCCGGTGCTGTCTATATTCAAAGAACCGATTCCGTTGAAAGTGGAATTCGAAGTAGTGCCCAAATAGCTAGAACAGAATGCTTCATGCTGAAGTGCAAAAAGGAGGTGAGTCTTTGCTGTTTGTCGCTTCCCATACCCCTCATGCCACAAAATGTCCATTAGAAACGCCTGAAGGGAAAACAATGATAAAGAAGCTCTTTTCAGATGAGAACGTTAGGAAATCGGGTCTCAAAATAGTCGGAGCTTATGTCAGTTGTCCAAAAGACAAGAGTACAGAACACAAGGGTTACTTCATTATAGACGCCGACAGTGCCCCAACCGTTGCAAAGTTCTTTGGTCAAATGGCAGTTGACGTAAGACCAGTCGTACCCTTCAGCGAAATCGCGAAAACCTTGTAGTGCTATCCAAAGAAGCCTAATGACCTATCCCCTTTTTTTATCAAGAGCGTGCGCTGTGCGTGTCATAGAGTTTGTGTTTGTAGTATCCCTTTGCAGTGTATAATGCTCCAACGGGATTGTGGCATAAGACCCTGTCCTTAGCAACTAAGACTGTTACGGGTGCTTTGGAATACTTGATGAAGGTGGAGTCATGTCCTACGCAGAGTCCTACGATTATGTTCAGCTCTGTTTTCGCCTTGTTCATGATTAAGGCTTGTGCTACTGGGTTGCAAATAGGCTCGAAGGTGCCGGGATGTACTTTCTCGTTGTCTTTCAGTCCCAACTCTTCCTTTGGAACACCACCAGTCTTGCAGAATACGAAAGTCACCTGAAAGCCATTGCATTCGAGAATATCGGTCAGTACTTTTCCCTCCTCGGCCAATCCTACACAGCAGGCAACACCGAGCCTAGCGAAATTCATCCTTCTGGCAAATTCCATCGTGTCTTCGACTCTGGTCCACTTCATATAACCTTCTGACTCCACCAGAGCAGAAGCATGAGCTAATTTTCCCACGCCAGGTTTTTCATATTCTTCCCTAGCTTTCCTTAGGACATCTTTCTCAACGTTCATTGGGCAAAAACCCAGCTTGGAAGTAACTCGAGCTCGTTGAGGGTGTTCGCACACGAAAACGGTACATTTGCTACATTTAACCACGATCTTTCCCCACGAATAGGTTGACGTTGTTTTTGAAGAACTTATGTCTTACCCGCGCGCGTCACATTGTGAATTCCCATTTGCACCACGAGTCTGAAGGGTGCTTGTCCGGTGGACAGACCAAGCAGCTTACTTCCACTTTTGGATTCAGAGTCTTCGCGAAATTCTTCAAATATCCAAACCGTACTTTCTTGCATGGAAATTCGCATAAACCTTTGCCCAGACGAGCCTCCTGAGTCCTGCACCTATCAATGCCCAGGGTAGCCCGCTTGTTTCCAATTTCGATGGTCTTGAAGGGTTGATCTAGTGCCCAACTGGATTTGCGCAAAAGACCAATAATCGTTGCCACGTCCGGGTTTTCTCCAACCTTGAACATTCGTTGTAGGCTCTTAGCCTCGATTGCAGCCATGCTCTCCCAAACCTCAGCATCAATTTCAGTTGCCGCTTCAGTCCCAAACTTCTTTTCGATGCCCAGAAAATACAGCCCATCAACTCTCCAAATGTTGCGAATCTGCAGAAAGAAATTATCAAGCAGTTTTTCCAAGCGAATTCCTGCCATTGCCTTGCGATCTTCTCGACTTCCAGGAGGATATTCACTCATGTCTTTCACTATTAGACGCGCTTATGTATGACCGCTATGAAAAGCTATTGTTCTGATTTCATGTTTTCAGAATGTTGTGTTTCCAGTTTGCACTGCGAAATCTTTAAGAGAGTTATGAATATTTATTCATAATCATGCCTAGACCCAGAATCTGCCGACGAGTATGCTGCGAACCAGGCGTGACGTATTTCAAACCCAGAGGTGTTCCGATGACTTCTTTGGAAAGCGTTGGCTTGAGCGTAGATGAATTTGAAGCGATACGGTTGAAGGATCTCGAGGGATTGGAGCAGACAGCGGCGGCTGACAGCATGCGCATATCGCAACCGACATTCCACAGAGTCATAGAAGCGGCAAGAAAGAAGGTGGCAGATGCATTGGTCAATGGCAAAGCCATACAAATAGAAGGAGGAGAATACATGTCGGACGTAAGTAGAAAATTCAAATGCCTTGATTGCGGCCACGAGTGGGAGGAACCGCATGGAAGAGAAAGATCCGGGGCCTGTCCTAAATGCGGAAACAAGAACATCCACAGGGCTGCAGAGGACAGAGGGTATGTTCGACTTGGAAGAGGCCACAGAGGCCATTTTGAAATATGAAGGAGTTTTCGAATTGACAAGCACGCAAGAAGTTACAGAGAGAGAAAAACAGTTTTCGGACCAGGAGCAGAAGCTTAGGGCCAAAATGAGCAAGGTCAGACACAAGATAGCTGTAATAAGCGGCAAAGGAGGCGTGGGCAAAAGCACGGTGGCAGTGAACCTGGCCGTGGCCCTCGCGATGCATGGACACGCCGACCGGATCGGGATTCTTGACGCAGACATACATGGCCCCAGCGTACCGAGAATGCTAGGACTGACAGGCCAAAGACTCCAAGTGGGCCCGCCAGGAGCTTTTCCGGCATCAGGCACGTTGGGAATAAAGGTTGTCTCCATGGATTTCCTGCTGCCTGATGAAAATGCACCCGTAATCTGGCGTGGACCGCTAAAGATGACGGCTATTCGCCAGTTTCTGTCAGAGATAGTCTGGGGAGACCTAGATATTCTGCTAATTGATCTCCCTCCTGGAACAGGCGATGAACCGCTAAGCATTGCTCAGCTACTACCGGAAATGGACGGCGTCGTGATAGTGACAATCCCCTCCAAAGTCTCACAAGTGGTCGTTAAGAAGTCTATCACCTTTGCTCGGCAGCTTGGAATGCCCATCATCGGCGTCATCGAGAACATGAGTGGCTTCATCTGTCCTCATTGTGGAAAAAAATCTGACATATTTGAGTCTGGAGGCGGGCGAAAGATTGCTGAAGAATTGAATATCGCATTCCTTGGAAGCATCCCAATTGATCAAGAAATCTGTGAGGATGCTGATAGAGGGGAACCATTCATCGTCGAGCATCCAAACTCTGCAGCTTCAAAGTCCTTCATGGAAATTGTCAAGAAGATCGAAGATTTCCTGAAACAGACGGCGAAGAAGTAGTGAAAAAGGAGGTGACACAATGAAAACCACAGTCATTGTTCCTGTGTCAGATAACAACGGTTTGAACGCTAGGATAGCAGAGCATTTCGGAAGAGCGCCTTTCTATGCTGTTGTGGCTTTGGACGAGGACGGAAAAGTTGAAAACGTCGAGACCATGGAAAACAAAGGCGAACATTTCGGGGGCGAAGGACACATGCACGACTACATTCTGGAGCGGAAACCGAACGCGATAATAACCTACGGAATGGGCCCCCGCGGTTTAAGTGGCTTCCAAGAAGCAGGAGTGGCGGTGCTGAAGGCGAACGCAGATACGGTCAAAGACGTAGTCGCTGCATACAAGGATGACAAGCTTCAAGAACTTACCGAAGGCTGCCATCACGAACACCATCACTAGGATTAGAACTCTAAGAGTTTGGTTCTAGAATGAACGAGAAGAACCATCTTTTTAGAGAAGGAGAAAGAGCTGCGATTATTTCTGCAGCTGTTCTCCTAGCATTCAGCCTTCTGAAAGCCACAGTATCGGTGATCTCGGGGAGCGTGGCATTACTTGCTGACTCGATTCATTCCTTTGCTGACATCTTTTCCTCGATTGCAGTCTGGGCTGGACTCAAGCTAGTTCAGAAAAAACCTACCGAAAGATTTCCATACGGATATTACAAAGCAGAAACCTTGGCCTTGCTAATAGTCGCCGTAACGATCGTTCGTGTGCGCGGAAAATGCTTGCTCAGAACCAGGTACTGTTAAGTCTGTTGTGGTAACTGGCTGATAAGCTAACAGGTTGTGACCAATCGGGAAAGTTCGCACATGTTGTGTGTTCTAATTTGCTTCAAGGAAACTATCCAATTCATCTATCACTTTCTCTATCTCTAGAAGCATTCCCTCTCTTAGTTTTCTTGTCTGGTTTATCAATTCTGGTTTTTCTCTGTTCAGTTTGGCAACTGCTTCCCTTGCTTTTTCAGGGTTCATTTGATAAAAGAGACCACTTAAGTCCCCAGTATCACCATGAATCGAGAACCCCAAAAAAGAGTCAAAATTCGACTTTTCCCAATAAGGTTCTATGTCCTTCAATAACGCTAAAAATTCATCAAGGTTAGAAGAAATTCTTGCTATTTTGTTCAATGGTTCTTGCGGATAGAGTTTTGTCAAAAAGAATCGCCCATACTTTGTAAGGTCGGACGAAGTTCTAACTAAGTCTCGACTCCTACCTGGAAGGTTAAATGGATGACAATTCATTAGTTCATTCTTTGTGCCAGTTACACCTAGGATACCTTGTAAAGACATAATTCTTGGTTTTGCGAATTTTTCATATCGGTCAAATGCATCATCTATCAATCGTAAACCAAGTGTAAGAACTACAACCAGTGTCGTTGCTAAAGCCGAGATGATTTGTGCGTATGCTTCTGGTGTCAAACTAAAACCAAACGAATGTAGAACAATCATGTAAACTATGAACAAGAGAGAAATTGCGATCAATATAGAAATTAATGCGATGTTAAGTTTTTCTTTGATAGAAAACATTTTGTGTTCCTCAGATTCATTTCGAAACAGCTACCATCAAAGTTCCCCTTGTTGTTTGAGGAAATAACAAGTAGCTTTGTCCACTTCAAGGTTTGTTTGTTCACGAGTCCACTTCTTAAAATCTGGATTTATGCTTACTGCAACCCTTGAGAGGTATGGCAGAAGCCTCAGCCATTTAGGACCGAGCGAAGCCTTATTCCTTAATGCAAATTTGTAAAGGGCGTTTGTCCTGTTTCGTACAATTATGTTGGGTTCTACATAAAATAGAGGTTCTCTTTCACTTCCATAATCCTGATCAACCCACATGATGCCATAGTTCGTCTTTATTGTTCTTCTGATAGGTTTGTTTGTCCTATTTGATGTATGTAATTTTACATAGTCTGGGATTTTCTCTTCCTCTTCTTTCTTTGTTGTTTTCTCATGCTTGGATTTTTCGATGTGTGCGCGGGCTTCCCAATTAAATGTACTTTCTGCACCCTTCCCAAGCGGGATTAGTCCTGCTGGAAGGAACTTCATGTCTTTAAGATAGTTTCTCATTAACTTGGAGAGCTCATTCCCCATTCGTACCTCATCTTTACCGATTTCTTCTTCTCTTTTTGGAAATCTAGCTACATACTCCTTCAAATGATCCAAAAAGTCATCGAACGTCTTATCCTTAAGTAATTCATTTCTTGAGGTAGTAGGGATCAGATCATTACAGTTGACCCAACCTCCAAAGTTCCTCTCAGGGTCTACCAAGACCGAAGTAACAAAGACGTGCTTAACGTAAACATCCACAGAGCCATGACCCTTCTTTTCCTGTTTAAGGTTCCCCGTAGCATCAATTCCACCCTTAAGTCTGAAAAGGAACCTCTCATTCTTGTCAACTTTTGATGTAAGCGCCATTCCATTAAGAACAATCTCTACACCACCTGCAATACGAAGCCCAAAGCACCGTTTCAGATAGTCTGACAATTCATCACTTGATGGAACTTGAGCAGGTTTGACTATGTTGACTTGTGTTCCTTGATGTTCTAGATATTCGTCCTTCGCCCCCATGTTGGCGTCAAGATATTCAGGTGTCATAACGATGTTGATGCCGTATTTCCCGTTATTAGTTCTGAAATTGACATTTCGACCCATGCGAAGAAGAGACAGTTTTCCTAATCCTTTCATTCCTATGGTTTCTCCGCCTCGTTCTGCTTTTGTATAGTCTCCAAATGTTCTAAACTTCTCCAGGTCTTTGATGCCCTCGCCCCAATCTTCTACAATAACGTCGGTCCGTGAGGCTTGTACCTCAACTTTCTTGCTGCCCTCATCCAATGAATTTGAGATAGCTTCACGGAATGATTCAAGGCTTGAAGGGTAGAGCCTCAATGCAAGTTCGTAGACTATATCAATTCCCGCCTTGTGTTCAAGCCTCATAAGCTATTCCCCTAGAACGTTACCTTCCCCGATCAATTGTCGGTCACATCACTGTATTATAGTTTATCGTACTGCCAAAAAAGGTTTAATAGGCTTTCGAACTACAGTTCGAAAGGATGTCATCAATCAAATCGATATGCCCAAAGTGTGGCAAGGAAGGAACGCAATCAATCACCTACAAGCCTTCAAAATCAAACCCAAAGTATCAATACTTGACTTACGTGCATAGCGAGACTAGGAGATGTTTCATCGGCAGAATAAAGAACACGGATGAAGTTATGGGCGAGTTAAATAGACCAGACTCAAAGGAAGAATATGAAAAGGCTTTCAAAGAAGTAATGAAGGAATTGAAAGAGTTGACAGATCGCTATGGACGTATGAAGACTAGCGGTTCTTTCCACGCACTTGTAAAGCGATTACAAGGCATAATAAGAGAATACGGTTTCTGAGACTTCTACCCATTTCGAACTACAGTTCGAAATGCTAGTAAGGTATCTTGTGGGCATACCACAAGCTATATATGTGCCAAAGGTATACTATAGTATACCTGAGGGAAACACGAATGAACTGCAAAAACTGCAACTCAGAACAAGTCCGAAAGTGGGGCAAAGTAAGAGGAAAACAAATCTACAAATGCCTAGAATGCGGACACAGATTCTACGCTGACGGAAAATTCTCAAGAATGAAAAGCGATAAGAATCTAGTTGTTGCAGCACTCAACTTCTACTATGACGGTCTATCTCTTAGGAAGGCTCAGAGAAACCTAGAACAGATTTTTGGAGAAAGAATCTCTCAAGTTACAATTCTCAATTGGATAAAGAAATATTCCAAGTTAGTTAGAGAGTTTGTCGCTACTCTTACACCTCAACTTTCAGGTTTGTGGCATGAAGATGAAACGATGCTTTCCTGCGAAGGAAAGAACGTTTGGTTCTGGGAAATGATAGACGAAGATACAAAGTTTCTAGTGGCGTCTCATGTTTCAGGAACAAGAACGCTAGAAGATACAATAGCAGTGTTCAAAAGAGGATTAGAACAGAGCAAAGTAAGACCGAGAACAGTATTCGTTGACGGTAGCTTTGTCTACGAAACAGCATTCAACAAAGTATTCTGGACAATGCGAAAAGACACAAGACCCGAATTAGTGCAGAGAGTTGGAATAAGAGCTAGAGAAACAAACAACATAGTTGAGAGAATGCATGGAACAGTCAAAGATAGGACAAGAGTAATGAGAGGACTCAAAAGCTTCGAGTCTACAAAATCACTTCTGGAAGGATTCACAATCCACTACAACTATGTAAGACCACACCAAAGCTTAGGTGGGAAAACGCCAGCACAAGCAGCAAGAACACAAGCACCCAGCACTTGGAAGGGATTAATCGAAGAAGCAACAAAACATGAAGCACAACTCTTAGCCAAAGCGACAAGTGCTGAAAGAGAAGAAAAAAGAGGAATGGAGGCGATAGTGAAATGAGAAAAGTGTTAGTTGCTCTTCCTGAAAACGTGGCAGAACTCTTGAACAAGGAACTTGTTGGAAAGATAGGCGAAACTTGTTCAGACACGTTAAGAACAATAATAATGAGTTGGCTCTCAGAAAAGGGATACTTGACGAAGGGTGGGAAGCATGGTAAAGAATAAACCGAAACGTGAACTTGCAGAAGAAATCGACCTGTTGGACACTATGCTCACAAGCCTTGTGGAATTACTTGAAGAAAAAGGCATGTTGACGCAAGAAGAATGGGAAAAACGCATCAAAAAACATGTGAAAGTCTAAGGTTGAACAGGCAGTTTCGATTTAATCTGCTCTAGACTTTCTTGTACTGCAGGCTTTGTTTCCAAGTATTTAGGTAAATCATGCTCATGAAGTCGCGTCTGAATCTCCTTTGCTTCCACACCCTGCCTTTCAGCATTAAACATTCTTGCCTTATCTCTCTTTCTTGAGCTCGACAAAACATCATTCAACGAAACTACAGGATTGGTTTCCTCATGAATTAGATTGATGTTCATGCTTTGAGTTGGATAGTATGCATAGTCTTTCCTGCTCAAAAGCCATGCTACATCACTAGAGAGAAGCTTGTTCCAATCTTCTTTTCTGAGAGTAGGTCTAAAGTGAGTTGTTCCAAAACTGTCAAACCCCATCTCAAACACAAGTATGTCTTTCGCTGGTGCAAAACCTCTCTTAGGCAGCCCTCTAGGTTTGCGAATGTTGAGTCCATGAAGGTAACAACATTCTTCCCCAGATAGTTCACGCTCTATAGCGCACGTCATACGGTACACTTCATTTATGTTTGGATACATGTCAAGAGGGTTTTTTCCATCTATATCAAGAGCAAACACCGTCACGTTTCTTTGCACATACAAGCTGCAAATGTCAGGTAATTCAATGTGCGCGACATGTGGTATGCTTCCCATGATTTGCGGATTCTTAACATATGTCTCCAGACTTTCCATAAACAATTCGAGATATTTGACGTATTCTTCGCCAGTTAAACCCCGAATGATTGGTGGAACTATTATGTCATTGTAATGATTACCAGATACTAAATTCGCAAGCAATTCGATATGCCTACGAGAGGGCAGTTTACCTTTGCTATCATAGAAGAATAGGAAAAAAGAAATCTCGCTTTCCGATTCTATGGAAGAAAACCTTGACCTTAATTCTCTTGTGAATTTTATCATTTTGTTTTTGTCAGTATCTATTTCGTTAAGAAAGTTTTCGTCTAATGTACGTGCTACCTCATTTACGCCTCGAATAGATTCCTTCTTGATAACTCTCGATTCACTATTGCTAGTTCCCAAGTTGAAGGCTCTCTTAGGCGTAATAATAGTCTTATCATGAGCATGAAGAGTTACTGCTCGTGAACGATACTCAGAATCTCGCTCTTTGAGTTTTGCAAACAAGCGCGGCATAAATACATATATATAAGAATAGCAGTCGCATTTAAAAATTTGGTGACAGAGCATGACATCTTCGTGTGAGAATGTATCTGATAGGCTAGAACCATCAGAGAAAATCTTCTTTCTTCTTCTTTATGCTCCTGTATGCAATAGAGTGACTGAACCCATTCGTGGAAAGACATGGCTTCAGAAAGAAATGTACGTAATTTCCCGCAATATTCCGTTACTGCGCAAGGAAGTGGTATACGACAATTTTCGTTATGGGTCCTTCAGTGAAACTGTTGAGGAAATAAAAGACCAATATCAAATATCAAAATACGTTGATAGTTCAAAAGGAACAATAAGACTTACACCAAAAGGAGAGAAACTAGCTTCACAGATTTGGCAACTTATTGAACCCGAAACTAGAAAACTCGTCCAAGATATAAAAGAAGAGTTCAATGACATGACTGAAGATGAGTTACTCCTTTTCATGTACGTCACTTATCCAGATACGGCCGAAAACTCTGATGTGAGAGATAGAGTTCTGAAAAGCAGAATCCCGCTTTCTGTTAGTTTGTTGAAAAAAGGTAAAGTGTCGGTTCAAAAAGCAGCAGAACTCGCGGGAATGACTCTTGACGATTTCATGAATAGGTCAAAAACCAATGACCATAATTCAGAGCATCGATGAATCTTGGAAATTGTACTGCTTGATGCATGTTTCGTAATAGGTCTTCGAGATTGTGACAAGACTTTCTTGCTTCCCAAAATTGCATCGCTTCTCTCTTGGAAAGTGCATATTCCAAATGCTGTGTACGATGAATGCACTGCTAAAACCGTTGACCCAAATCTTTGTGAAATGATTGAAAATGGACAGATAATTCTTTGCCAATCAGAGCGAGGTCTTCTTAAGAAAATTCGAGAACGCTATCCAAGTCTGGGTAATGGCGAAATAGACGCGTTAGCGTATGCTACTTCTCATAATGATGGAACTGATTCAGTTATGATGATTACCTCAGATCAGCGTACAATAAAGGTCGCTAGCGAACTTGGGGTAAAAACTCTGACCACTCTCAATTTTTTCCAGAAAGTCTATGAGTTAAAGCTGATGACCAAAAAAGAAATCTATGAACTTATTCCTCTTCTAGAAAAAAGCATGTGGTTAAGTCCTAAGGCACTAGATGATTTCCGTAATGAAATCAACAAATAGACTTATCACAAGACTAGAAACCCTTTTTAGATCACCACAACAGACTTAACAGTACCTCAGAACCATAAGCGTTATGAATGCGCGTATTTGCTTAATAAGGCGCATTTCGAGCACGCTATAGGAGAGGTAATCTTGGCTCGCGATCCTGTTTGTGGAATGTATGTTGATGAGGAAACTGCGGCCTTCAAGACTGTGGTTGATGGAAAAACCTACTATTTCTGCAGTGAACAATGTTTACGCACATTCACCCAGCCTGAGGTTGAGAGACGCAACCTAAGGCGTTTAATCATTCTGAGTTTCACTTTGGGCTTGTTGACTTTCCTGTTTGGCTTCTTCGCCGTTCCATTACCATTCTTGCCCCTGAACGTTTGGCTTTTTCTGCTTGCGACACCCGTCCAGTTCATTGCGGGCTACAGGTACTATCGAGGTGCTTATGGTGCAGCCCGAGCCAAAACGGTAAATATGGATACGCTGATCGTGGTTGGAACAACCACTGCTTGGGCGTATAGCACGCTGGTGACTTTCTTGCCCAAGCTGATGCCGAGCCAAGACGTTTACTTTGACACTTCAGCGTTGATCATAGCACTAATTCTAATTGGAAAATACTTGGAGGAGGCCGCCAAAGGCCGGGCCTCTGAGGCAGTACGTAAACTAGTTGACCTTCAACCCGCGTTTGCGAATGTGCTAAAAGAAGACGGAACAGAGGAGAAAGTGCCGGTCGAGAAGGTAATGCCTGGGGAAGTACTCCTGATTAGGCCAGGAGAAAAAATACCATTAGATGGCGTGGTGATAGAGGGTTCATCTTCCGTAGATGAAAGCATGATCACTGGTGAAAGCATACCTGTGACAAAGGAAAAAGGAGCACAGGTCATTGGCGGTACCGTGAACAAGGAAGGTGCCCTAAAAATTGAAGTCACCCGCATAGGCATGAACACGACCCTGAACCAGATCGTGCAAATGGTAAATGATGCTCAATTAAGCAGGGCTCCAATTCAGAGGCTGGCCGACACAATATCCGCATACTTCGTGCCTGCCATACTCTCCATCGGAGTCATCACCTTCCTGCTGTGGACGTTTGCGGTTGGTGCAAGCTTCGGCTTTGGCCTAACAGCTTTCATAGCCGTGGTCATAGTTGCCTGTCCCTGCGCTATGGGTATTGCTACCCCTACTGCGATACTGGTCGGGGCCGCAAAAGGCGCCCAGAACGGGATACTAATAAAAGGCGGCGACTACCTCGAAAAAACCAGAGAACTACAAGCAATCGTCTTCGACAAAACTGGCACACTAACCAAGGGCAAACTCGCTGTTACCGACATCATCGGAGACAATCAAGAATCACTACTGGCTTTGGCAGCTTCGCTTGAGAACCTGTCGGAGCACCCAGTAGGTCAAGCAATCGTTAGAGAAGCAAAAAGCCGAAACGTCGCCTTGGAGCAACCAGAAGATTTTGAAGTTCTTCCAGGAAAAGGATTGAAAGGCAAGGTCAAAGGCAAAAAGGTAGTCATAGGCACCCAAAGACTAATCGAAGAATCAAACATAACGATAAGCAAAACAAACCAAACAAACGCTGAAAACCTGTTCAGCGAAGGAAAAAGCGTCATCTACGTAGCAGTCGACACTAAAGTCACCGGTTTAATCGCCGTTGCGGATGAACCCAAAGACAACGCCGCAGAAGTCGTTAAGAAACTCCAAACGATGAATCTCCAAGTCATAATGATCACCGGAGACAACAAAAGGACAGCCGAAGCCATCGCCAAGAAAGCAGGCATCAACCGGTACCTGGCCGAGATTCTACCCGACAAGAAAGCTGAAGAAGTCAAGAAACTCCAGAACGAAGGTTTAGTTGTGGCCATGGTTGGCGATGGCATAAATGATGCACCCGCCTTAGCACAGGCCGATGTGGGAATTGCCTTGGGAAGCGGAACGGACATTGCAATGGAAACTGGAGGCATAGTCCTGATCAGAAACAATCTCATGGACGTGGTAACTGCAATTCAACTCAGCAAGAAAACGTACTCAAAAATCAAACAGAATTTCATCTGGGCATTCTGTTACAATGCAGCTCTCATTCCAGTGGCGGCGGGAGTGCTTCAGCCGATCGGCATAGTTATGAACCCCGTCTTTGCAGCAGGAGCCATGGCCTTTAGCTCCATATCCGTGGTCTCAAACTCCCTGCTTCTGAGACGATTCAAGCCGGAGAAATGAACAATGAGCACTAGCAACGAAAAACCGCTCACAATGAAGCTTATTCCCATCGTTCAAATGGATTGCTCAACATGCGTTCCAATTTTGGAGAGAGAAATCCTGAAGCTTAACGGAGTGAGAGAAGCTCGAGCAAATTACCTGACTAAAATGGTAAAGGTTGTGTATGATTCGGATTCGGTCAGGTTGTCCGAGATAGAGTCGGCCATTGAAAGAGTTGGTTATCAGATTGCTTACAAGAAGTATCCCGGTGTTGCTTCAAAATTGAAGGGGCTATTTCGAAAAGAAAAACCAAGCTACGTGAAAGTTATTTCTGACGCTGATTTTGCCTCAAAGGTACTGCATGCATCCAAACCAGTTGCCGTTCTTTTTTCATCGCCAAATTGCCCCACATGTCAAGTAGCGAAGTCAGTGTATGTTGAAACTGCTGAGGATTTAGCTGGGCGCGCTGAGCTTTACGAGATGGATATTTCTACATCAGAGATTTGGCACAACTATGACATCCTTAGCATTCCCACTATTCTAATCTTTAGAGATGGTCAACTGAAAGGAAGATTAATGACCCTACCACAAAAAACCGAGATAATCGAGGCTTTGACTAAATAAAGGCGAAAAAGTGCATAGCGCGCGCTACCATTCAGAAATCGGTTATGTTGTGGCCTTTTGCTCTTGCTTTGGCTATTATGTTTTTGTACCATTCGGGTAATTCGAATTTCTCGATTTTTCTTGCTGGAGAGTAGGGTTTGATGTCTAGTACCGGCGTTTCATTAAGAGCATCTATCCCTTTGACATGAAGGATTTTGCCCTTCCTCCATAGCAGTCTCACTGCAGACAAGCCTATAGGATTTGGTCTGTTAGGCGAGTCCAAGCAGAACACTCCAACCAAGGGAACCTCTTCCAGGTTCAGTCCATACCTGACAACGATTCTAGGCTTGATCTTGAGCCGTTTTCTGTTTTCCGCGGTGATGTTGTGCATGTAAAAGAGAATTAGCAGATGAGAAAAACCATCAATGGCTTCTAGACCATCGGCGTATTCGTCGAGAATTTCAATATCCGCTTCCAGTTCCTCAACCGGCTGATTTCTCATCTCTTCACCAGCAAATTTCGTTTTTACAAAGCCTATCGGATTTAATTGGATGCTCAAAATGCCCACCTTTCAGACGTTATTCCTTGCTTCTGGGAGTAAATCTTGAGCCTCTTATATGCTTAGCGCGCGCTAATTTTCTTTCACTACTCCTCCAACTTTTTTTAAGTTTTGGCGAAATTTTGAGGATGATGGAGAAACGTCAAATCCTAACAAAACCCTTTGCGCGCGGTAGAAAAGGCCTGTCGTTTAAGCCGAATTTGGAATGATAAAACGGCAGCATTATCAAGACAAACTTAAAATAATCCTGCGACCACGTTACAGCCTCTGAAAATCTCCAGGTTGGTTTCTAATTGAGCAGAAAAGGCGTCAAAGTAAAGATTGGAGAATTGAAGACTGATGTTGGAACTATCAAGAATCTTGAGCTTTCTGTCGGCAAGGTTGTTGACGAATCATGGGCTGAGCCCATGGGACCAACTCCATTTCCATCTATGACCGCTCTCAGAGAATGGGACATGAAGCTTCTTCAACGGTACAAGCCGTTCTACATGCCCTTCTGCGACGTGTGCTGCCTCTGCACCTACGGAAAATGTGACTTGACCGGAAACAAGCGTGGGGCCTGTGGAATAAACATGTCTGCGCAGCAGTCGAGAACAGTTCTGCTGGCTTGTTGCATCGGAGCGTCGACGCACATCAGTCACGCTCGTCATCTCGTTGAACACCTGATTAAGAAGTTCGGACGGAGGAAAGCCCTTGACGTGGGCGGCCTGAACGTCAAGGTTGAAGCCCCGATTATACGTCTTGTCTGTGGAACGAAGCCTCAGACGTTGGGGGATCTGGAGGAGGTTTTAGATTATGCTGAGAGCCAGCTTACTAATTTGCTTGCGGTCACGCACACGGGTCAGGAAGGGAACAGCACCGATTTTGAGTCAAAGGTTCTCCACACCGGTATGATAGACCACGTCGGGATGGAGGTCGCGGACATCGCTCAAGTAGCAGCTTATGGCTTTCCAAAAGCTGATCCAGATTCTCCTCTCGTAGATTTGGGGTTTGGAACTATAAAAACAGAGAAACCCGTGATCCTTGTCATAGGCCACAACGTTGTTCCGTCCATCGGAATAGTAGACTACATGAAAGAAAGCGGAGCAGACGGCGAAATTGAGGTGTGCGGCCTCTGCTGCACGGCACACGACATTACTCGGTATCACAAGAAGGCCAAGATTGTGGGTCCGATTTCTTGGCAGCTGCGCTTCATAAGAAGCGGCGTTCCAGACGTTGTCGTGTTAGATGAGCAGTGCATCAGAACCGATGCTCTAGACGAGGCTCACAGCATCAAGGCACCCGTAATCGTTGCCTCTGAGAAGAACTGCATGGGCTTGCCAAATCGCACCAACGATCCTGCAGACGCGATTGTCGAAGATCTTGTGAGCGGGAAGGCGATTGGAGTACTGATTCTTGATCCCGAAAAAGTCGGAGAAGTCGCAGTGAAAACCGCGTTGAGAGTTGCTCCCATGCGGAAGAAGTTTAAAACTATTCCAGAGGCTGAAGAGGTCGTCCGAAGGGCGAAAGAGTGCAAACAATGCAACGACTGTAGAAGGGCCTGTCCACAGGACCTTAACATACCAGAGGCCATAAAGGCCGCTGGCAAGGATAACTTGACGATGCTGGCAGATCTGTACGAATCATGCGTCGGGTGTGGAAGATGCGAGCAGGCGTGCCCGGTCGGCCTGAAAATCCACAGTTTCATCGTGAAGGCAGGAGAAAAGAAGCTGAAAGAGGAAACCTACAAGATACGTGCTGGGAGAGGAGCCATACAGGACGTTGAAATAAGGAATGTTGGAAGCCCTCTTGTGTTCGGTGAAATTCCTGGCGTGGTTGCTTTTGTGGGCTGCGCCAATTACCCCAAGGGCGGGGCAGAAGTTGCTGAAATGGTGACCGAGTTCGCTAACAGACGTTACATAGTTGTGACTTCCGGATGCTCAGCGATGTCTGCTGCTATGTACAAGAATGAAGAGGGCAAGACTCCGTACGAAAACTTCACGGGCGAATTCACCGCAGGCGGCGTCGTCAACGTCGGCTCGTGTGTAGCAAATTCGCACATCGCTGGAGCTGCAATTAAAATTGCCAGCATTTTTGCGAAACGCAATCTGAGAGGCAACTACGAGGAAATAGCCGATTACATATTGAACCGTGTCGGTGCGGTCGGAGTGGCATGGGGCGCCATGTCCCAGAAGGCAGCGGCGATTGCAAGCGGCTTCTGGAGGCTCGGAATACCCGTGGTAGTGGGTCCGCATGGAACAAAGTATCGTCGGATGCTGCTCGGAAGAGCTGACCGTGAAGAGGACTGGTATGTTTATGATGCGCGAACTGGAGAGAAGGTGTATGTTGGGCCTTCGCCTGAACACCTGTTCTGTGCTGTGGAGACGAAGGAAGAAGCAATGGTTATGATTGCCAAGCTTTGTATGAGGCCTAATGACACGTCGAAGGGTCGAGCGATAAAACTCACCCATTACATCGACTTGCACAAGAGGCTGTTTGGAACAATGCCTGAAGACATTCCACCGTTCGTGCGCACCGTTACTGACATACCTGTCACGATGAAAGACGAAATCATGAAGATATTGCAGGACAAGAAGTGGAAGGAAACAGTTATCCCTGACCCAACTCTCTTGCCCAGAATGATCCGAAAGAGGAAGGAGTGAGAGAGCCGTGGCAGCGGAACCCTGGCAAACAGCCGAAGTCTCAGGCCCAAAAAAAGCCTCTGTCATAACAAAGCCTGAAGTCGTCGTTGCGATGATTAAGAAGGCTAAACACCCGATACTCGTGGTCGGCCACAAAGTCGCGGAAATAGATCTCGAAGACAGAAAGCTGATTGACTTCATCGTTGATTTTGCCCAGAAAACGAAGATTCCAGTCGTCGCCACAGCCCACACAGTAAGCGAGTTTTTGAAAAGGTCCTACAAACCCGCAGGGTGGATGCCCGCGGTGGACATTGGAAACAGGCTTGTAGATCCGGAGTGGAAAGGGATTGACGGCAAAGGGCCGCATGATTTGGCTTTGTTCGTCGGGTTGCCCTATTACATGGAGTTAACTATTCTTTCCGGACTCAAACATTACGCGCCGAATCTAAAAACGGTGACGTTGGACAACGTTTATCACTCGCATGCAAGCTGGTCTTTCCCAAACATCCCAGCGAAGGACTGGCTGGAAAACCTCAAGGTCATAATTGACAGGTGTGAAGTAGGAGGCAAATAGAGAAATGTCGATGTTCAAAGACATCCCAGTAGACGTGGGCGTAATCTATGAGGGAGAACGAATTCGAAGAAAAGACATGCAGGTGGAGCTGGGAGGACCAGACGTTAAAGAAAAGTTTGAGCTGGCACGAGTGAAGGGGCCGGAGGAAATCGAAGACGGAAAAGTGACCATCGTAGGGCCAGACTTGAAGGACATGGAAGAGGGAAAGGCCTACCCGTTCGGCATCCTCATCGAAGTTACGGGCTCCAAGCTGGACCCGGAACTTGAAGGTGTCATAGAAAGGCGCATACACGCTTTCAGCAACTTCATCGAAGGCTTCATGCACCTCAACCAACGCTACGACATCTGGCTTAGACTGAGCAAGAAATCCTTCCAGAAAGGGCTGAACTCCTTCGAGTACATCGGAAAAGTCCTGCATCGACTCTTCAAGAGCGAACTGCCCATAATCGAGAAAATGCAGGTGACATTCATCACAGACCCTGAAAGGGTGAAAGAGATGTACGGCGAGTCTCTGCAGATTTACGAAGCCAGAGACGCCAGAGCCAGAGGATTGAAGGACGAAGAGGTTGACAAGTTCTACGGCTGCGTTCTGTGCCAATCGTTCGCTCCAACCCACGTGTGCGTCATTACGCCTCAGCGATACTCCAACTGCGGTGCCATAAGCTGGTTTGACGGGAAGGCGGCGGCAAGCATAGACCCGAAGGGCCCAATCTTCACAATCGAAAGGGGAGAACAGCTGGACGCCGAGAAAGGAGAATATTCAGGCGTGAACGAAGCGGTTAAGAAAAAATCCCTAGGGGAAATCACGAAAGTCCAACTCTACACAGCTTTCGGCCATCCACACACTTCGTGCGGCTGTTTTGAAAGCGTAGCCTTCTACGTACCGGAGACAGACGGGTTCGGCATCGTGCACAGAGGATTCAAAGATGTGACCGTGAACGGACTGGCGTTCTCAACGTTGGCTGACTCCACGGCGGGCGGCCGTCAAGTGGACGGTTTCCACGGACTGTCAATAGAGTACATGAGGTCCTCAAAGTTCCTGCAGGCCGACGGCGGCTGGAACCGAATCGTGTGGCTGCCCAAAGAAGTGAAAGACAGAGTCAAAAACTTCATCCCGCCAGACGTTGTCGACAAAATTGCCACCGAAGAGAACGCAAAAACCATTGACGAGCTGAAGGCTTTCCTGAAAGAGCACAACCACCCAGTCGTTGCAAACTGGAAGGAAGAAACGCCAGAAGCCGCAGAAGCGACATCAGAAGAAGCAGGAGAGGAAGCTCAGCTAGTGCCCGCCGTTACGGCGGCAACACTACCCATAACGGCCGGCGGTTTCAAGATAATCTTGAAGGACGCAAAAATCTACGCGAAAAAAGTGATCATCCGTCAACTCAGAAGCGAAAAATCGGAGAACAGGTGAAAAAGCTTGCCCGAAAAAGAGAAAGAGAAGGAGAAAGAAGAGAACCCCCTTGGGCTGAAGCTCAGTCCACGCCTCATAGAGCTGCTCGCAAAACTCCAAGAAATAGAACTCGAAGACTTCGAGATGGAAGTCGGCAACTTGGAAATCTCGATTCAACCAGGCACGGTTGCTTCGCGCGTAATCTCGCAACCCAAGATAGTCACACCGCCAAAGATTAAGCCTCAAACTATCATACAGACCGGATTCATTCCACCAGTCAAAACGTATCCCGGCCAAATTGTGGAAGTGAAGCTTGGAGCGACTAAAAAAGAAGGTGGAACCCGCGGAAAATCCGTCGTCATAGGAGGCGAAACCGCACCCGCTTTCTACACTTTTGAGAAACCCACGTTGCACACTCCTGTCGTGGCGTTGGACATTTTCGACATGGAAGTTCCCCTTCCAAAGGCCGTCAAGATGCACGTCAAAGAAGTGGTGGGCGATCCTGCGGCCTGGGCCAAGCTCGCGGTCGAAAAGTTTGGAGCTGACCTCCTAACCATACACTTGATCAGCATTGATCCACTCTTGAAAGACGCTCCACCGAAAGAGGCGGTCAAAACTGTTGAGAAGGTCGTTCAAGCAGTGGACGTGCCTCTAGTGATCGGCGGATGCGGAGATCCAATCAAAGACACTGAGGCCTTTGCAGAAATCGCTGAAACCTTTGCAGGTGAGAGGTTTCTAATCAGCTCAGTGACTAGGGACATGAACGTTGAACGCTGCGCAAAGTTCATAAAGAAGAACGGGCACGTGGCGCTGTCCTTCACTCCGATGGACTTAAACTTGGCCAGAGAACTCAACCGTCGACTCTATGACTTCATGCCCAAAGAGGACATTGTGATGGATTTGACGACGGCGGCACTCGGATATGGACTGGACTACGCGTTTACTAACATGGAGAGGGCCAGACTCGGCGGGCTAATGGGAGACCCTGAGTTGGCGCATCCCATGTCTTCAGGAACTACAAACGCCTGGGCAGCACGAGAGGCTTGGCTGAAAATGGCCCCCGAATGGGAACCCCGGGAACTGCGAGGTCCCCTGTGGGAGGTGACCACAGCTGTGACGCTTCTACTTGCGGGCGTCGACCTGTTCATGATGATGCACCCGGCCGCGGTGAAAACCCTCAAAGACATAATCAGAGAACTCGAATGCGGCAGTTCGGGCAACGCTGGAAAACTTGCAGAATGGGTCTCCGCCAAAGTCTAGATTTCAAGGTGTACGTATATGAGTGAAAAGGAAGGCAAAAAAAGAGTCGGCATAAAAGAGCTAAGCCCGATAGACGTTTACAAGCTTCTTCCGAAGACGAACTGCAAAGAGTGCGGAGAAGAAAACTGTTTAGCGTTTGCAACAAAACTCGTCAACCGCGAAGTAACGCTGGAAAAATGCAAACCGCTCCTAGCCAAAATGCAGGAGAGAGCCTACAAACAACTGAAGGAAATGTTGAAACCAGCCATAAAAGAAGTCGCCGTGGGCGTCGGTGACAAAGCTGTGAAAATCGGCGGAAAACTCGTCATGTACAGACACGAGTTCACATACGCCAACCCGACGGCCATCGCCATCGACGTGACTGATGAAATGCCTGATGAAATGATGTTGGACAGGGTGAAGCGGACTGAAGGCTTCACCTTCGAGTACATAGGGCAGACATTGAGACTCAACATGGTTGCCGTCCGCTCCACTTCAAACGACCCTGACAAGTTCGCAGCCACCGTCAAGAAAGTAGCAGAAAGCACGGGCCTGCCACTCATTCTGTGCTCGTTGGACCCCAACGTTTTGGAAGCAGGAGTGATGGCCATTCCGAAATTTAGACCGCTCTTGTACGCGGCTACGAAAGACAACTGGAAGGAAATGGCAGAGCTTGCCCTGATGTACAATTGCCCTCTCGCGGTTCTTGCGCCAAACGATTTGAAAATGCTCCTATCCCTGGCTAAGACCCTGATGGAATACGGCGTGGAAGACTTGGTGTTGGATCCTGGCACCTTCTCAAGCGACGGTTTAGCAGACACACTGAACAACTTCACGATGATTCGCAGGGCCGCATGCGAGAAAGGAGACGAGCTCTGCGGTTTTCCTCTCATAGGCGTGCCTATGGTCGCCTGGATGGAAAGGGGCGAAGCCGTGGACGAAATCGTGAAGTGGAGAGAGGCCTACTTGGCATCGATGCTTATCGTCCGCTTCGCGGACATCGTTGTCATGCACAGCGTTGACGGCTGGTCACTTCTTCCAAGCGTTATACTTCGGCAAAACATTTACACCGACCCCCGAAAGCCGGTGGCTGTTGAATCAGGCCTGAAAGTGTTCGGCACTCCTGAAGAAAACTCGCCGGTGATGTTCACAACAAACTTTGCGCTCACGTACTTCACTGTCGCCTCGGACATCGAATCTGCGAAAATTAGCGCGTACGTGCTTGTCGTAGACACGGAAGGAACAGCCGTAGATAGCGCAGTGGCAGGGAGAAAGCTGACAGCGGAGAAAATCGCGGACGCTATAAAGGCTTCGGGAATTGAAAGCAAAGTCAAGCACAAGAAACTCATAATTCCCGGAAAATCCGCCCGTCTCAGCGGCGAAATCGAAGAGCTCAGCGGCTGGCAAGTACTAGTCGGCCCCAGGGACTCTTCGGAGATTCCCAAATTCCTGCAGGAAAAATGGCAAAAACAGGCATAATTTCATCAATCAGCTATGACAAACATGTTCCTAGTTTGTCCAGTTAAGATGGCGCATGTCTGCACTGCAGGCAAGCCTATTGTCCAACTTATTCTTTGAAATCAATCATCCAGTTCGGCGCGCGGGTGCTTGGAACAGACTTGCTATTCCCATTTGAATAAGCGGACGCAGGAAGATTTTGACATTTGAAGTGGGAAACGAAACCGATAAAAGAGTTACTTTTATCTGTATGAGTGAAAAATTGGGTTTCTAAGAACAAGGAGGACATGTGAGATGGCAGACGAGTTGTCCGCAGAGAAGATTAGGAGAGAATGTACTTCTAACCTTATGCGTTGTGAGACCACACAAGAGTTGACGCCTCTCAAAGAGATTATAGGCCAAGAGAGGGCTGTTAGAGCTCTTAAATTCGGGCTGGAAATCAAGGACCGCGGTTTCAACATGTACGTTGCAGGTTTTCCTGGAACAGGCAGGACGACAGCTGTTAAGAACTTTGTGGAAGATCTGGCCCGAACCAGACCGGTCCCCTATGACTGGTGTTACGTGAATAACTTTCACAACAAATACGAGCCCAAAGCCATGAGGCTTCCCGCCGGAAAGGGTAGACACCTCCGAGATGACATGGGCACTTTCGTCAGTGAAGCGCAGAGGACCCTGCCGAAAGCATTTGAAAGCGAGGATTACGGCACAAGAAGAGCGGCCGCTATCAAAACTGTTGAAGAGGAAAGACAGAAACTCATCGCCCAACTGACGAAACAGGCCCAAGAACAGGGTTTCATTTTGCAGGCGTCGCCTGTCGGTTGGCTCATGATTCCAGTAATCAAAGGAAAACCCGTGAACGATCAAGAATTCATTGCGTTAGACCCGAAAATACGCGACGGAATAGAGAAGAAAAGACAGCAACTAACCGACCAATTCACAAGCGCCATGAGACAGCTCAGAGAATTGGAAGGAAAAACCGACGAAGCGCTTAAGAAACTCAACCGCGACGTTGCCCTTTTCGCCATAGGGCACATGGTAGCTGACTTAAAAGAGGAATACAAAGACTTCCCAGATGTGATCACCTACATTGATGCGGTGCAGACTGACATCTTAAGCAACTTGCCCCACTTCATAAAAGAGCCCGCGGAAGAGTCTCCACCACTCCCTTTTCCAACTCGTTGGATGAGGGAGACCCCCTTCAAAAAGTACGAAGTAAACGTTATCGTTGATAACTCAGACGTCAGCGGAGCCCCCGTCGTAACGGAGTTTAACCCCACTTACCAGCATCTCTTCGGGAGAATAGAGAAGGAAGCCCAGTTCGGCGCCCTTGTTACCGACTTCACCATGATCCGCGGCGGAACATTGCACAAGGCTAACGGTGGATATCTGATTCTTCCAGTTGAAGAACTGCTTCGCAACCTGTTCTCGTACGAAGGCTTGAAAAGAGCCCTCAAAAACGACCACATAGTTATCGAAGAGGCAGAAGAGACTCTGGGATTCATAGCAACAAAGAGCTTGAAACCCGAACCGATTCCTCTAAACGTTAAGGTGATCCTCATCGGAGACCCCTACCTGTACCAGCAATTGTACAGTTTGGACATGGACTTCAACCAGCTCTTCAAGGTCAAAGCAGATTTTGACACAACTATGGATAGGACGGAAGAAAACGTACAACAATACGCTGCTTTCGTCTGCACGCTGTGCCAGAAAGAAAACCTGAAACACCTCGACGGCTCAGGCCTGGCCAAACTAATCGAACACAGTTCAAGACTGGCCGAAGACCAGCAGAAACTGTCAACCCGGTTTGCCGAAGTTGCAGACACCATTCGGGAAGCCAACTTCTACGCCACGCAAGAGAACTCCGAGGTTGTAACTGGAACTCACGTGAAAAAAGCCATCGAAGAAAAGGTTTACCGTTCAAAACTCATACAGGAGAAGATAGACGAGATGATAGAAAGAGGCATTCTGCTCATCGACACAGAGGCAGTAAGCGTGGGACAGGTGAACGGCCTTTCCGTAATAGATTTGGGTGACTTCGAGTTCGGCACTCCTTCTCGCGTGACGGCGAGCGTGGGCCTCGGCCGCGAAGGAGTCATCGACATCGAACGTGAAGCCAAAACAGGAGGACCCATCCACACCAAGGGCGTTCTGATTCTAAGCGGCTACCTGAACGAGAAATATGCACAAGACAAGCCTCTCAGCCTCTCAGCCCGCCTTGTTTTCGAACAGAGCTACGAGGGAGTGGAAGGTGACAGCGCCTCAAGCACCGAACTCTACTCTATCCTCTCAGCTCTCTCTCAGCTACCAATAAAGCAAAACCTCGCCGTCACAGGCTCCGTGAACCAGAAGGGCGAAGTTCAAGCCATTGGCGGAGTGAACGAAAAAATCGAAGGCTTCTTCGAGGTCTGCAAAGCCAAAGGTCTCACTGGAAAACAAGGAGTGATGATGCCCGAAAGCAACGTGCAAAACCTAATGCTGAAAGAAGAAATAGTCGATGCCGTCAAAGAAGGAAAATTCCACATCATCTCCGTCAAGACCATCGACGAAGGAATAGAAGTTCTAACAGGCGTCAAAGCTGGTGGGAAGCAGAAGGATGGAACGTTCGAAGAAGGAACCGTCAACGATAGAGTGGACAAACGCCTAAAACAAATGGCAGAAAAGCTCAAGGAATATCCCTCAGTTTCCACGGAAAGGGAGAAGAAAACCGAAAGCTAACCGTAAAGACTAGAAGTGCGCGCCATTCGGATTGTCTAAAGCACATGAATCTTTCTTCGTAGACAGATGTGACATCTGAGGAGGCTGAAGCCTACATTTCGTTCTTGGATGCTTTCAGACAGGGCAAACGAGTAGGCGACGGCGCGCGCGCAGGGCGAGTGCGCAAGAGGACGAAGGAAGGAGACACCATAATAGTAGTTGGCGCCGGCAACACATTGGGCATCGAGTAACAATTCAGCGTCTACGTGTGCAACGACCATGTTCTAGCGCTTTTTCTACTGATTCTCGTATGATGAAGCCGCCGAGGTGCAGTATCGGCTCTTTTGTTTCAGGGTCAACGCCCATCGTCGCGGTGCATGGATAACTGTGATGAGCTTTCGCTATCGCGTCATAAAGAATACCCTTCTCTGTATCCACTCCGGTCAGTTTTCTTGCCACGTACCACGTGGAGCCGCAGGGCGCGCTTCGCATGACAACCGCCGCCTCTATGACCTCACACTTGTCTTTCTTCGCAATCGAAATCTCTAACACGGGTTTTCCAATCCTTAATTCGGTGACGCATCTCGATATCGTCGGTTTGCTCTCGGAGGGTTCCAGCGAACAGAAGGGTTTCGGAAAGGCACTTTCAAGCCCAAGTTCCCGGCACTTTTCTTCAACCTGCTTCCTCAGGCCCGTCGGAACCTCTACAAAATCCTCTACGGGCACGATTAACCCCTTCACTCCTGCCGTGTGCAGGCGATTCGGCAACTCCAAAAGCAAATCTTTGTGCAGGCCCGACGCTATGCACAAGTCTACTTTAGGGATTTTCTTCGGCATGTGCTCATCCGGGTTATCGATGAAGGCTGGAAGGTCTGCAGGACTAGGCAGTTCTATCGCTGCCTTTATGTTCTGAACATGAGTGTAGCCACCGTACTTGCAGGAGTCACAGTAGAGCCCGCACGGTTTGCAGAAGCTTGGATCGTTGATGAGGTTCCTTATCACGCGTTCCGCAAATTCTCCGCTGTAAACGAAAACCAAAGCTAACGCTTTCTCTTTATCCATCGGGCTCAAGCCTGTTCCACATGAGAAATCTGAGCATGTCAAGTTCTTTATGTTTTCCCTTTTAGCGTAAGCAACTTCCAGAAGACGCTTTGTTGCTGAAAGAGTTAGTTAATGAAGGGTTAATACAAATTCTTCATGGCGCCTTCTTCTTGCGTCGCTTGAGGTAGTCTTCAGGTTCGGGAAAGACCTCTTTGATTCGTTCCAGGCGTTTTCTTGTGTTGACGTTGCTTTGTTGGGTTATGAAGTCTCTTGGCTTGCTGAAGGTTTCAACTTCGCCTGTTAATCTTTTCCTCGTGATTTTTATGCAGTCATCAACGATGCAGCTCAATACGCACGCTCCGCAGTATATGCAAAGCTCCTCGGTCAATCCGATTTCTCCCGCTTTCCAGAACAGGGCATTTGTTGGGCATGCTTTGATGCAGAGTTTGCATTCAACGCCGTGACAAATCCTCTTGTTTATGGTTATGGTTCCTTCAGCGAAGAATTCCTTCGCGCCTAAAGGTGCGAGAATTTCCTCCCTTCGTTTCTTCTTATCTCTTTTTCCAGTGTCCTCTAAGAGTTCGAATATGTCGACGCTCGGAGACTTCTCGCCTTTCTTGGGCATCTGCTTCATCTTTCAAGCTAGTGCTCATCGAAACGTATGTCAGACTTATGAATTACAATTATCAGATCTGAACCCTAAATGTGCATTGGTCCAGCGCACCGAGAATTGCATGAGACGGACAGAGATAACAGATTCTCTGAATCATCCTCAGTCTGCCCCATTTGTTCAAATCTCTTCCTCAGCACAAATCGATTTGAATTTGCTTCCGTATGATATTTTCCTCCTACATCGGAGGGTAAGTGTTTTATACAGAGTGATAGTTCTTTGAAAGAACTAAACAGGTGAGACTTGATGTCAGACAAAGTCGGTGTCGCCGTTGTTGGAGTTGGATTCGTAGGCGGACAGGCACACGTACCCAGTTTCAAGAAAATCGAAGGCTCAGAACTGATTGCTCTGGGAGCCACCACGGAAAAACGTGTAAAACCTCTTGCGGAACAGTACGGCGTCAAATACTATTTAGATTACGACAAACTCTTGGAAGACCCAAAAATTCAAGCCGTAGCCCTAGCTGTTCCAACGCCGATGCATTTCGACCTAGCTATGAAAGCAATGAAAAAAGGCAAGCACGTTCTATGTGAGATGCCCCTTGCCCCAACCATAGACAAAGTCAAAGAGCTTCAGAAGACCGCTGAAAAGAACAAGGTTATTCTGATGCCGATTCTTCAGTTCAGATTCGCGCCCATATACACAAAGACGAAGGAAATGATAGAATCCGGCCTGATCGGCAAGCCCGTAGCTTTCCACTTCCGCGAATTCATACCCGCTTCAAGCATCGCTGAACAGTGGCCGGCAGGGTCCTGGGCTTGGAACATCGAAAAAAGCGGAGGATACCCTGACTTCACCCTCTCCGTCTGGTCCATAGACATGTTCAGATGGCTGTTCAAGAGCGAAATAGAAAACGTCCAGTGGATGGCAAGCTACCCCAAACTTGAAAAGTACGGGGGAATACTGGGCTACAACACGATGGGCATTGTAAAACTCTCAAACGGCGCCGTGGGTTCACTTCATTACAGTGCGTCAGTGACACCTTCTGCAAGCCTCAGCAGGCTGGAGGTCTACGGCGACAACACGGACGTTATCCACGCTATTAATTTCAACAGGGTTCTATTGTACGGGTCAGGGGAACAACCACAGGAATGGAACTTGGATGTTAAAGGCACCAGAGTCTGGGGACACCGTCAACTGGACGAACACTTCATAGACTGTGTTCTTCATAACAAGAAACCTCAAGTCACAGCTGAAGACGCCATAAAAGCCGAAGAGGTCGCACTGAAAATAGTTAAGAACATAAAGTAGAACAACAACAAGCCAAAACTCCCTCCGCAGAGGATAAGAACAACAATCCAACAGTCTTCCAAAGAAGAGGTTTATAACCAACTCGATTCTTTCTACTTAGCGTGGTAGGCAAAAATGTGCGAATTCAAAGTGATTCTTAACGGAGAAACAGTGTTCAAGGACGTCGTCCTCGCCAAAGTCAAAGGCAGCAGTGTAAGCGTCAAGGATGTCCTCGGGCAATCCAAAGAATTCAAGAACTGCAAAATACTAGAAGTCGACGTGAACTCTACACGCTTAGTCCTATCAAGCCCCTGAGATATAGATTCAGAGTAGAGTCTGATGGATTGGAGGCCCGCATGAGGGGATTTCAACTCCGTCGCTGCTTGGTTTCATACTTGACTTTTCCTACCGACTTAGAAGAAGATAAATGATCAGAGGCAGAAGGCCGAGAAACACTGGGAAGGGCAATCCTGGGAACATGCCTCTCTTTTCCAGCATCTTGAGAACCAATAAAACCCCCGCCATTATGCCGATTGCTGAGACAGCGCAGAAGATTGGACCTGCGTTTGCGAGAACCAGGCCTGTGAGCATTGAATAGAACGTGAGGTCACCCAGCCCCATTTGAACATCCCTGAAAGAGAAGCTCAGTCCGCGAAGCTGGTCAAGTCCTTGCTGAGCTATCTTTCCCACGGGACCGCGATAGACTGCAAATACGTCATAAATAGCTAGGAAAGCCAGAATCAAGACCGCGCTTATAATCGGTATCGAGATTCCGAGAAACGCGCCTAGAGCTCCACCCAAAAGAAGAATCACAAGGTTGGAAATCCTTCCTTGAACCTTGAAAATCGCAAAATCCGCCAAGGCCGTTACAGATGCAGCCACTGCCAAAGTCAGAATCAGGGCAGCGGTGGAGGAAACTGCAAGCAGGGAGAATACTGCAGACAGATAGAAGATTGAAAGCATGAGAATTGCAGCTGTCAAGGCGAAGCCTGTGATTAGGCTTATCGCCCTCAGTTTCTTGCGTTTAATGAGTAGATACAGCAGTGTGGCGCCGATTCCTGCGAGTATGACAAAGTAGAGTGCGTTGATGAGTGATTCTGGACCTTCTGGGAACGGTGTGACTGCGTAAAGGCTAATATCCGATGTCAAGACCAAGTAGGCGCAGACTATGCCGAACACTAGGCTTCCTAGCACAGGCAGCAATTGTACTGGCTCGGTTTTAAACTCGCCTTTCAAGAACCTTACCCTTATCCGCGGTTGTCATCGCTTTCACGTAACACTTGTTGCAGAATAAGCTTTGTTTTCTGTCAGTTTCGAAGATCGAGTTGGAAAAATACATGACGCAAAACGGGTTAGCGCAATGTTTCAATCCCAGTGTGTGCCCGAGCTCATGAACTGCTTCTTTTGTGCCTCTTTCAGCAAGAACCTGACTGTCTGAGGCTTTTCCGTGGAACTCGGGTCTGAGTCTCCACAGCGATATGGCGGCTACTTTTCCAGGGTATTCCGCCTCTCCGAAGACGAAATTGAGTCTCGGAACAAAAAGGTCAGCGTCCACGATTCCCAGGATACGATCGAAGGAACTGTGGATTTCAGCAAAGTTGCGGATTGCGCTCAAGATTATGTCTGAACGGTATTGCTGTCTCGTCTTAGCGTAGGCTTCCTCAGGCAGCGGCAGAGTCTCCGCGATTAAGGTGGTTTTTGTATCGGCAAAAATCGTGTCCAAGTTTTCTTGGATTCTGCTTGTCACGCCAGAATCCACTGGTCCAACCCGCACTATTCCAATCTTCATCGTTTCTTTCTCTCTAGATTTTGACGATGTCCCCTGTTTTGGGTGCCACTGCTTCTAGACCAAGTTCATTCTTTGCCCATTTTGCCAGCAGTTCGCAGTTTCCTTCTGCCCCGTGAACCACGTAGACCTTGGGTTTTCCGCCAAGTCTTCTGAGCGCTTCTCTGAGCTCGCCTGCTCCGCAATGTGACGAGAAATCGAAATGCTGCACCTGAGCCTTGACTTTCCGCATTTTTCCATCGATGACGCATAATCCTTTTTCCATCAACTCTTTTCCTGGAGTGCCTGGAATCTGATAGCTTACCAAGAAGACGGCGTTATCTGATTTCTTTCCGATTTTCGAAATGTAGAACATGGCTGGGCCACCCTTAAGCATGCCTGCTGGCGAGATTATTACGCCCGGCATCCTTGCGGCTCTCCTCCGATCCCTCCATCCTTCAACCCAGTTTGTAGAGTGTATAGCGTCAGCGAAGGTTCTTCCGTCTCTCAAAAACTGTGGATAGTTCATCATCACTCTGCTCACTTCGCGTGCCATCCCATCAAGCGTGACTGGATACTCAAAATGATGAGCGGCCAGTACGCACACGAGTTCCTGTGATCTTCCAACTCCGAAAGCCGGGACAAGAACCGTGCCACCTTTCTCCACAACATCACTGCACGTGTCTACGAACCGTTTTTCAAGTTCTTGGCGTTCGGTGTGCTCCTCATTGGCATACGTGCTTTCAATTATCACAGCGTCCAAGTCTTGGTAGTCCATTTTCGCGCCTTCGAGAAGCCTTGTGTCTACGATGTTGAAGTCTCCAGTGTACAGCAGCCTTTTCCCCTCAGCTTCAACGAGCGTTTGCACGCTTCCAGGGATGTGTCCAGCGTTCCTGAACTGGAATGCTATATCTCCAACTCTCTGTTCAACATTGAAATCCACATGCCTACTGTTCTGCGTCATCGATTTGAGCTCGAGATACTCAAAAGGCAGGTAATAGCTGGACAGGTGAATGAAGTCTGAAATCAACAACTGGTTCAGTTCCGCGCTCACCCTGTTCGTGTACAAGGGTTTCTTACCCTGCATATAGAATATCGGGATGGCCCCAGAGTGATCCAGGTGACTGTGTGACAAAACTATGGCATCAACGTCCTTAGGAGGCACGTGCATGGGGAACCCTGGCTCATGATCCAACATGGCACCATAGTCCATCAGAATCTGCGTTTTTTCCGTCTTCACCGAAATTGCTATTCTGCCGACTTCCCGGGTCCCGCCCAAAAAACCTACCTGTAACTGTCCCATTTCTTTTCATCCGCTAGTTCATTATTCATGCTTTGTGCTCTTTTAAAAATGTATTGACTTGCGGCCTGAAGAAGCTTTGACGAAGCCTTTCCTTATCGCGGTTAAAATCGAGTCAATGTTCAGCGAGGCTTCGATCTCTGTGTAAACACTCCATAAATCTTCGATGTTATGGGCATCACTGCCAGCGACGCCGGGCAAGCCCATTTCCCTAGCCAGTTCCTCTGCAAGCTTGTTGCGCGCGCGGATCAAGATTTCTTGCTGTCTCCTCACAGAACATCCTTCAAATCAGCTATCAAGTTCTTCCCTTGCTTTTTTCTGGTGTCAATGCATTTGAATTTGATTTTCTTCTTTGCGCAGGCTTTTCTGCACGCATTAAGAACAGATTTTTCCCAGTTTTCAGCGTCGTCGAACAGTACAACTGTTTCATAGCACGTGCGGCTGATGTAATCAGCTAGCTGAGTTGCTACATATTCTGATGTTTCCTTGTCAGGTGTGAGAACTGTTTCATGCTGTGAGAGCGGATAAACCTCGTCAAGTTCGGTTGGAGCGACACCGAATGGGGCACTGTAGAAGCACGCGTGAAGTCTGTTTGGATTCTCCAGTGCACGGAGTTGCCCCATGAGATCCGCGAAGAGCTTTGACTTGTGAAACGGTTTTCTGCGTGTTTGAGGCAACAACAAGAGAATCTTCGCTTCGCCGGGCGGGGTGTACCTTTCAGCCAGCCTCTTCCTATGTCGGACGATTTCCGGTCGTGCAAGCCCGACGGAGCTGAAGAAGAACAATCCGCTGCTTTTTGTGGCTGGGTCGTGTTTCTCAACGTAATCCTCGTACTTCTTCAGGTTTTTCACTGCTTGAAACAACGCTGGGTGTCCGTGTGCCCGCATTTCCAAGTGTTCCCACAATCTGCCGTCTCTTATTGCTTGTTTAATGCGTTTCAATTCAGCAGCACACGCGTGAAGGTTGTGTTCGGCGAGGAACATCTGCACCTCTTTCGGAGACAGTTCCATAACCTGTTTCGGAGATGCCCTCACGCATTTTGGGCAAGCGCACGGGAAGTAATCTAGTTCATTCAGTCTGCAAGTGCCTGTTTCAGTCATGTAGCGGCCTTCTTTGGCGTACAACGAATAGGCTGCGGAATCGAAAAAGTCGCATCCTAGGGCTACGGCCAAAGCGAACATGAAAGGATGTCCCGCGCCGAAGAGGTGAAGCGGTTTCTCGATGGGCAGATGCGTTTTCGCGGTCATTATCATGTCGACCAGGACGTCGAAACGATAGCGCTCCATAACTTCAGTCGGGCTTCCTAAGGCGTGTATTTGGAAGGGAAGTTTCCCCATTTCTTTAGCGGACTTGGCCACGAGGTCCAGGTATTTTCCGCCTTGCACCGGTCCTACCCAGAGGATGTCTTCTCTTGTTTTGAACGTAAGGAATTCCTTGGCTCGTTTGAGAGTTTCGTCAACTGTCTGTCGCGCACAGTCTTCTGTAACTTTCCAGCCTGTTGGAATGTCAAGTATCGTGGCAATGTCCGAACCTATCTGTTCCTGGTATTCCACTATCTCTTTCGGGGTTACCTCTATGTCGCCATATACGAGAATCTGGTAGGCGCCGGAGTCAGTCATTACGGTGCCGTTGAAATCCAGGAAGCTGTGCAAACCATTCTTGGCAGGCTGTTTCTGCGAATGTTTCCTCAAAATGTACGCGTTGGTTATTAACGCCTCAAAACCGAACTCTTCCCTAATCCTCCTCGGAGAAATGAGCTGCACGATGGGGTTTATGACTGGGAAAAGTAGGGGCGTCTCTACTGTTCCACTCTTAGTTTGAAGTCTTCCAATTCTTGCCAGCAGATCTTTTTCTTTTATCTCAAAAGACATCGTCGAACTCAGACAAGAGAAAAACAAGCACACATATAAAAAACATTCACTAGATAATGACAACCAGATGAGAATGCGGGGTTCGGACATGAGTTTAAATGAGATTGTCAAAGAAGAGATTTCTGGAAGCGTCGCCAAATCATACGTGGCACAAATCTCCCGTTTTCACAGGGTTCAAGCCTCAACGATGTTTCACGAAGCCGCAGAATACGTGAAGAGCGAGCTTCTGAAAATAGGGCTGAAGGACGCCGCGATAGAACAGTTTCCGGCTGATGGAGCCAAGAAATACTGGACCTATACGTCCCCAATGGGCTGGACGGTGAAGAGTGCTGAGCTTCGACTCCTAGAACCTGAGGAAAGGCTCCTGGCCTCCTACAAAGACACGCCTCAGAGCCTGCACACCTACAGTAACGCAACGCCTCCAGAGGGCGTGACGGCCGAGCTTGTTGATGTCGGCGCTGGAACCAAACCAGCCGATTATGGGGGAAAAGACGTGAAGGGTAAATTTGTCCTAGCCACGGGCAGGGCTAAATCTGTTCACGAACAAGCCGTTTACAAGTATGGAGCTACCGGCGTAATCACCGACTCGGTGACTCTCGAAATACCCGGCGTCCGAGAAAGCCTGGACATTCCCGACGCTCACGCGTACCAGTCCATATGGCCTACCGCAGAAGTACTGGACAGGGTCACGTTTGGCTTCTCTCTGAGCAAACGGCAAGGAAATCAGTTGCGGGCTTTGCTTAAACGCGGAAAACCGGTGAAACTCAAAGCGAAGGTGGATGCTCGGCTGTTTCCTGGCAACTTGGAGTTGGTTACAACCACGATACAAGGCGGGTCGAAGCCGGACGAGGAAGTGTTTCTAGTCGCTCATCTCTGCCACCCCAAGCCCAGCGCCAACGATAATGCTTCTGGCAGCGGTCTGCTCTTGGAGATTGCCAGAACAATCAATATCTTGATTGAATCAGGAAAAATCGAGCGTCCAGCTCGGACAATGCGCTTCATATGGGTGCCCGAAACGTTCGGTTCGGTAAGCTACCTTTACAGCCATGAGGACTTGCCCACAAGGTTGGTCGCGGGCATAAACTTGGACATGGTGGGTCAAAACCAGGAACTGTGCAAGTCCACGCTCAATCTTGACCGCACTCCTGATTCGCTGCCATCTTATCTGAATGATCTCGTCTTTCGTCTCATGGAAGAATCTGTCAAAGAATTTGATGCACCATCTCCGTTCGGGTCGTCATCCACGTTCCGGTACGCGACGGGGGCTTTCAGCGGCGGCAGCGACCACGCAGAATTCACCGACTCAACGATAGGAGTTCCATGCGTCATGCTGCTTCAATGGCCAGACTTGTTCTATCACACAAGCATGGACACCATTGACAAAGTGAGCGAGGACAGCCTAAGAAGAGTCGGATGGATAGTGGCAAATGCCACGCTAACTCTTGCAAACGCCACGTTCGAAACAGCATTTCAGCTTGCGAGCGAAACCGCCTCCAAAGGCATGATCAGAATCGAAGAAGCCAAGCGAAAAGCCGTTGAAGAACTGTTCAAGAGAAGGCAAGACCCGAAGCTGAAAGACAAGCCTGAGGAACTAGTTAGAGAACTGGAGAGAACAGCTTCTCACTACAAGAACAGGATAGAACATTTCGCGTGGCGTGAACAAGAAGCCGTCAAATCAGTGAGAAGACTCGGAGAAAGCCCTGAACTGAACGCTTCCTTGAGTGAACACTGCAGAAACATTGCCGATCTAGCTAATCAAGAAATCGCAAGACTTCAGGAGACACTGAGTTTCATAGCTAAAACCTCATTATTGACTCTTCCTAGCCAGCCTGAACACCCAGAGCCAGACAAGGAACTCAGAATTGTTCCAAAGCGACTGTTCAAGGGCACGCTTGATTCTAGTGTTCTGAAGAAAACACTGAGTGAGAAAGAGCTTGAGTGGTATGAAGAAGTGCGCGAGACAGACAGGGATTTTGACAAGAAGTCGGCTGAAATATTGAACTTCATGAATGGAAAACGAAGCGTCTACGAGATTGTGAAAGCTGTTTCGGCGGAGTACAGCGAAACCAACCCTGAACACGTGTTGAAGTTTCTGCGGGACCTTGAGAAAGCCAAGCTTGTCGAACTCTCCTAGCCTCACGTTTTTCAGCCAAACACACTTATATCACCATTTTTTCTTCTACTACGTGCCTGCCCTATTAGAAGGGGAAACTAGTGGTCTGTGTAATTGAAATCTTCGAGAAACCTAAGCTTCATGATCCTGTTCTAATTGAAGGCCTGCCTGGAATAGGCTTCGTAGCCAACATCGCGGCCTTACATTTGATTCGCGAGTTGAAGGCAGAACGTTTCGGCGAGGTTCACTCCTCGGCCTTCCAAGACTTGGCGGTCACAACGCAGAACGGTGGGGCGCAGTGTCCGATGAACGAACTGTACCATTACAAGAGCCAGAATGGTGGGCGCGACTTGATAATCTGGTATGGCAACACGCAGGCCTTGACCACTTCAGGGCAGTACGAGCTCTGCGGCAGAATCTTGGACGTTGCTCAAGAGCTGGACTGCCACTGCGTCGTGACCTTGGGCGGGTTCAGACAGGAAGAAATTAAGGGTATACCTCAGATTTACACCGCCGCTTCAGACCATGAAACATTGAACGATGCCCTCGGCCTCGGAACAAAGATAATGGTTGGACAAATATTCGGAATCGCAGGGCTCACGGTCGGACTGGCTAAGCTCAGAGGTTTAAAGAGCTTCTCGCTCCTGGTGGACACTTTGGGCATGTATCCCGATGCAAACGCCACGCGTTACGTGTTGATAGCACTGAACAAGTTCCTGAACATGAACGTCGACCTGTCCAAACTAGACGCAGCCGCAGAAGAGACCAAGAGAATCTTGGAATCCTTCGGTTTAATAAGAACTGTCGGGACTGAAAAGAAGAAAGAGGAACAGCAGTTCCGCTGGTTTATCTAAGTTTTTCCCTTGGATTCAGTGATGAAAGACGCAAAAACCTTTTCCACGCGTTCGGCAGCTGGGCCTGAGCCTTCAACCACGCCCTTTTCCGTCACTTTAACCTTGTCCATGACCCAAATGAACCCTTTGTCTTCGTAGAGCTTGATCATTGTCGGAAACACTTTTTCAAGGCGATCAGCCAGGGCCTTCAAATCAAAGGGTTTTTCAACGCTCAAAATTTGGGCGACAACATTTCCGTTCAGAAAAACCCTATGCAACGCCTTCCCTTCCTCATCCTTCGCTTCCGAGAGACAAAGGCTCAAATTGTCAGGGTTAATGCCGAGCAACGTTCCAGTAAACGTCTTTCCAGTAGTCGTTCCCACAATCACGTGTCTATCCGCCAACGCTGAAACCTCAGTGAAGAACTTTCTTTGCGCCACAGACAATCATTTAACCCCCATTCTACCTAACGAGATTGCAAAACAACTATTTAATCCTTCAAAAATTGTGGAAAGCTACTTTAAACATAGCACGGATTCAGAGCGTCATTTCATAAAAGCCAAACGCACAGAAGGCAAGGAATAGTTATGGCTAAGGCTACACATCGAGAACCAATAGTCATAGAAGACGTTTGGCTTGAAGACAAACAAGTAGCGGAATTTCTTGACAGTCAAGTGAAGAAAACGACACGTTCAACCTATACAACATACATGAAGAGATTGCTGGAATTTACTGGGTACAAAGAGAGCGGAGCGGAAATACTGAGAAACCACAAGTCATGGGAAAGGCGAATCTTTGTTTTCTAGCGCGCGCGCCTGTCTGCTTCCAGAGTATTAGCAACGAGGATTTGACGAAGGATCTTAAAACAAAGGTCAGCGACGAGATAACCAAGTCAATCAAGCAGCTAAAGGAATCAGATAAAAGAATCAAGGCAGAAAGACGCACTCTAGAAGGAGTAATAGAGGAGAATAACGAGCTCTCTCAGACCGTAGACGAGTGCAAAAAAGCCCTAACCACAGCGGGAGAAGACGTCTGCAAGTTAGTGCCGAACTATGAGACACAGAATCTCGACGAAGTAATGAAAAAGTGGGAAAAGGAAATAGATGCGCTTTCAGGAAAAGAATCGGAGTTCCGAGAAGAACAAAGCAAACTCAAAGATACACTAACGCGTCTCTCAACGCTAGTGACGGAACTCGAGAAGCTGAAGACTTGGTTGCAGAAGGAAACCGGATCTACAGTCGAAGGACCTAAACTGCTGAAAAAAGTGGAAGAGATGACGGCAGCCCTCGATGAAGAGAAAGGAAAATACAGCGACTCCTCCGAAGTGGATACACTCAGAAAGGCTCTAGCTGAAACGGCCGATGCTCTCAATTACCTTAGAGATGAGGAGCGAGTTCTGGCAGCAGAGAAAGAATTGCCACTAGTGGAGAAACAAATCACAGATCTCGAAGCCAGAACAAGTAGACTTCAGGCGCTGGCCAGTTCACTCCAATCAATTAGGCAGTTAGCTACTGCATACCAGAAAGAGGCTTCTCTAGCCCAGCTTAAACGCCTAGAGGAAACCATAAACGGCTACTATTCTAACATCCAAGGTCACCCACACTTCACACGCCTCAAAATTGATATCGAAAAAGAGGATCCACTAATCTTCTCTGTCCGAGCTGCGAGTGCACAAGAGGATACTTACATTCCCACTCGCTTCAGCACGGCTCAACTCAATGCCGTGGCTCTTTCTATTTTCATGTCTTACAGTACTCAGGAAGCTGGTGATTTGCCGATAATGATACTTGATGATCCAACACAAAACATGAACACCTCCCACAAAGAGGCATTTGCCAAGCTAATCGCAACATTGCCTCCAAAGCACCAGGTAATAATAGCCACTGAAGACGACGATACAAGAAGATTCTTGGAGAAACACTGCACAAGTATCAAAACGTATGAGATGGGAAACTGGACCTCAAGCGGTACCAAGCTAAAAGCAGCAGGAGCTGGATAGCAAGCGCGCGCGCTTTTTCCAATTCATACTTTTCGTCCTTGAATGCAAGTTCAAAAACTGAGAAGGACTACGTGCGCATCGTATTTTCTTCAGATCTTAGTCTCTTTGTACTTCAATCTTCCCTTCTTTCATGACCATCTTTATCTTGTTCTTGTCCTGCAAGACCTTAATGTCCTTCAGCGGGTCACCGTCGACTATGATTATGTCAGCCAGTTTTCCTTTCTCTATCGTGCCTATCTGGTTTTCGAGTCCACACGCCTTTGCACCGTTTCGAGTTGCCGCGACAATTGCGTCCATAGACTTAAAACCGCACTGCTCAACCAGCAGTTCTAATTCCATGGCGTTTGTTCCCATCTTCAACAATGGAGAGCCTAAAAAGTCGGTGCCGCATGCAATTATCAAACCAGCCTTGTGGAGTTTCGCTAGGTTCTTTGTTGTTATCTCCGCCACTTCCTTTGCCTTCATGACCGCCCACGGTGGATACCCAGCTTCTTTTCCCTCTGTCACTATGCGTTGAGCTATGGAAAGCGTCGCAACAAACACAACATCTTTCCTCTCTTTAGCCATCTCGATCACTTCCTCATCTGGATAGCAAGCATGGTCAATGGTTTTCACGCCAGCTACGATACAGTTCTTCATCGCTTCTGTCCCCTGACAGTGGGCCGTAACAAACTTACCAGCATGTCTCGCTTCTTCAACAATCGCCTTCAGCTCTTCGAGGGTAAACTGAGTGTGTTCCGGTCTGCCAACCATTGACAATACGCCGCCACTCGCATAGACTTTAATGAAGTCCGCGCCTTCCCTCAACGCATAACGAGATGCTTTGATGCACTCTGCTACACCATCACACAACAGAGACATTACGAGAATTTTTCCCCTTTTTGAAGTGCGAGCATCTACCCATTCGAGTGGAATAAAGTGCACATCTCCATGACCGCCGGTTTGACTAAGTACGTAGCCTGCTGACAGTATTCTCGGCCCCCGGGTTGTACCCTCGGCGATGGCCCTCTTCAGATATATGCCGAATCCGCCGCAGTCTTTCACCGTTGTAAACCCCGCCTCTAACAGGTCAACAGTGTCGAAGACACTTTTTATCAGGCTCAGCTGTGGAGGTCTAACCAGTTGCTCTTCCAGCATCCGGTCGGTCTTCATTCCAATTAGATGCAGATGTGAATCTATCAGCCCTGGCATGACTGTTTTTCCATGTGAATCAACTTCACTTTTCTCTGCATCCTTGGGTATCTTCACCTCGCCTTCTTCACCAACAGCGCTAATCCGCTCTCCCTCAATGACCACAACAGAATCCTTAATGGGCTTGTCTCCTGTGCCATCAATCAGGGTTCCGCCTTCAATGACGACGAGTTTCTTTCGTTCCTTCTTGCTCATCATTTCAACCTTAATGTCGAGTATTGGGAGTAGATACTTAAGTATTGGCAGCGCGCACTGCAGACCGTTCTAGCCAGAACACTCTCCCACTGCGAGAAAGAATGATACCATAATAAACGAACCAGGATTTTCCAGGAAATGTCTGACTTCTTCCATTGCGTCTTCATAGTCTCTTTCTGTGGTCACGCTTTCCGTTAACATAGCATTTTCTCCTGTTCGAGGATCTTAACATATTGGTAGACAAGCGCTCCCAATGCGTCTGAGTCTTGTTGGGTGGCAACCATCGGAAGGGGATAGATTTTAGTGAAACTCAAGCCTGCTTCTGAGAATATTGAATAGAGCTTTCTGCCTACGTGGCGGTCCATTCCCCTGGCTTTTGCCCGTTTGGCCCATTCTGACCATAACTCGAGAAACTTCGGTGCTGGGGGATAGATGAGCAAAGTGTCATCATCAACGTCAGACGCTGCAACAATCCCATCTTTTCTTGTGACTCTCTTCAACTCCGCAATCGTCTTAACCGGGTTTTTCACGTGCATTAGTACAACATTGCAATACGCTAAATCGAATAACCCATCATCATACTTTAGATTGTCAATGTTACCCAGCTCAAAATGCACGTTCTTTATGCCTTCGTCAAGCGCTGCCTTCTTTGCTTTGTCAATAAACAAAGGATCAATGTCTATGCCAAAAGTCTCTGCTGGAAAAACCTTCGAAGCTATCCTCCTTGTAATAGCACCTGTTCCGCACCCGGCATCGAGAACTTTCATGTTCGGCTTCAAACTCAGAATCTCAAGTTCTCTTTCAATTATCTTCTCAACCGCTTTGGCCTGTGCTTCAAGCCTGCTCGCCTCTTCGAGTCTACCAGCAAACTCATATTCACGCGGCTTGTCGTCCAAAAATAACCCTCAGCAAATGCTATCCCATCGCACGCGCGATCAGATGTCGACGTGTTTTCGGACGAAGTCTACCATTTTCTCTGCCCAAAGCTCCAGGTACTTTTCTCCGTTGCGAGCTTCTCCTTTGCGAGAATCACCAAGCACACCGTTCTTCGAGACAGCTTTGATGCCTTGACTATACATAAGACCCATCATCTTATCATCGAAACTTCCCACAAAACCTTTTTCAGCATTCTTCATATCAACCAGATCTTTGCGTATTGCCAAAACCATTGACGTTTCAGATTCACCTGCGTGAGCCCCTGATTCACCAGCCGAAACTCCATGTCTAGATGAAAACTCAGCAAGCAAATCAAGAAGACCTTTCAGATCCGTGTAAGACATGACCTTAGTCCCTTCAAGACTTTGGCTGAGCTCATCGGTCACCTCTCGCACAGCATTGAAATTTCCGCCGTGAGATGGGAGTATGACGATGTTCTTGAATCCTTGCTTTGCCAAGCTGGTGCAGTAGTCGCGGATCAGATTTTTCAGCGTTTCAGGTCTAAGACTGATGGCTCCGGGGAACACCATGTGAGCATCGGAGCATCCTACGTTTATGGAAGGCGCTTGAAGAGCCCTACCAAGTTTCAAAGTCACTTTGTTGGCCAAAACATCACCTTCCAACGTATCCGTACAGGTAGGCAGATGAGGACCATGCTGTTCATTCGAGCCCACAGCAAATACAACCGTGCTAAAACCTCTGTCCAAGGCTTTTTGAATATCAACCCGCGTCATCTCGGACATGCGAACCTTGACCATTTGTGTTTCCTCTTCCAGTTCCAACAAGCGCGTGCCACCTCACAGGTTGTCATAAGCAAGCAAAAAAGTTTTCCCAGCCCGCGCCTTTCTATGACAGGTTGTCCTGATCGATCGATTTGATGAAGTCATATAAGATTAACCTGATATTAGCTAGTAATTGGCACTCGTAGACAGTATTATTGAGGGATCGTAGATGTCTAGTCCTCTGCTATGGATAGGCGAACAAAGAAGACCCATCAAAAAAGACCGAAGCACCGATCGTGCGCGCTAGACGTAATTAGTATTGTTGTTGAACACCAATTTCAAAATGCCTATAGGCTTCTTTCAGCATAGCTGCATGGCAGAAGGCGTTGTAATTGCCGAAAAAAGAGCGGAAATCATATTTAACTTCTGAAATCTTCACCGATTATTGGAGAAAAGCGCGCGCTGCCCGCTTTTTGAGTCTTTCACTGTAGGTATTGGGAGTACATTATGTAGCCGATTGCTGTTAAGGCCGCGCTTGTGGCGAAGGCTAGGCCCCAGATTATTTTGCTCCAGTTGAGTATTTTGTGTCCGTCGAGAATTCCGAATGGTATGAGGTTAAATGCGGCTATGTAGGCATTGAAGAAGCCGCCGAAGAGGAAGATTGGGGATAACGGGCCTGATGCGAACGCTGTGCCGAGGAATAGTATTGACAAGGCGATGTTGGTGAGGGGTCCAGCTATGGATATCTTTCCTATTTCTTTTCTTTCGGCGGTTCCGGCGATCATCACGGCGCCTGGAGAAATGAATTTGATTGGCAGAAACGCGAAGATTAGAGTCATGACGGAGCCCCAGGGTGTCAATCTGAATTCTGACCAGAGACCCCTTGTCTGGGCTGTTATTTTATGTGCCATTTCATGAATGAAAAAAGACACGGTTAGGATGACGGTGAAAGCCGCGACAGAGACGGTCAAACTAGCCTGAGATATAATGCCACCGTAGAGAACGGACAATATTCCGACGGCAATGACGAGCAACGCTGCTATGGCCAAATGTTTAACTTCTTTCGGGCTGAAATGGACTCGTCCTTTACGTTGCCGAGCTGATCCAAAAGTAACTCTGTGCTCATACGTGGCCGGTCTCGAAACAACAATGTATTCCTCCTGTTTCGGTGCGCGGGCAAGTTGTATCTTTGAACAAGTGTGGTTTTCTGGTAAATGATGAGCTTGGCAGAATTGGCCGTTGCAGTATGGGCACTGGAACGTTATGGATGTTTCTCGGCCACATGCTTCACATTTCATGCTGGAGAAGCGCCTTTTTCTTTGCTTAACGCGAATGAGCGTTTATATGTTTCCCTTGAAGCTGCGCGCGCGAGCTGAATTTTCATCTTTTCTTTCGTCCATGCAATCTGGGTCGTGAAAGATTTTTTGTGTGTTTTCTTTCGACTTCTGCTTCTAGGTCTACATTCATGACTTCAGACGTGTTAACTAGTCGAATAAAAATGTCCGCGAGTTCCTCAGCAAAATGCTCGTGATCATCATCACGAATAGCCTCGCCTGCCTCAGAAACCTCGCCGTGAATTCTCAAGAGCATTGTGTCAATGTCGTTTGGAGTCCAATTGAAGCCATGGTCAATAGCGTATTCTGTGATAGTCTTCTGCCATTCTTTAATGCTTCTCATTCGACTCATCCTTCTCCCTGGCAGTTTTTGTAGAAATGAACGCCAGACTGAACATATATCTTGTGGCACACTTCGCGCGCGTTTAGTGCAGATTACTATTCGCTGATCTCCATTGCTTCATCTTGGGTTTCTTGGCCATATCCTAGATAAGCTTCAAACGCCTTCAAACTCTTGATTCCGCTAACTGCTTTGAGATGTGTTATGCTGCCTTTTTCCAGGTTCAGGCCTATCCTGCTCAGTTTCCTAAGCCTAAAATAATGTGGATAGAACTCTTGACCCAAGACGAGCGAGCGCTTTCGCCAAACTCCCAACGATCCGAGCAAAGCCGCTTGCCAAAATCGATTGATTAGCAGAAACAGAGTTCCCGTCACTATCCGAGATTCATAACATTTTTACATCATCTTCCCTAGTTATCCCAGAGGGAATTTGACGATGGTTAATTGCCCAGAATGTGGGAAACCATTGAAAAAGGACGCGGGCAAGGCTAAGTACTGCTGCGAAAACAGCGCTTGCCCCGTTATATTTGTTCGTAATCCTGACAAGCAATCTATAATGGAGATAACATACAAGGCATGTTTTCACTCAGTTTCTCACTAAAACGACAAGATGCCTTAGTCGCAGAGCGCGCGCTTTGGGGTTTGGGTTTAGGGGGCAAAGTTCCATTCCTAAATGTCATGGTGTTGATACTGGGGTGGAGTAATGGGTGGAAAAGGTAGAGATAAACGTAAAAGAAGAGAGAAACGTAGGGAAAGACGAGCAATAAGCAGATGATAAACAAAAGTTGTTAGAAGGTAAAGTTTTATCCCAAACCCAAACTAGGTTAATAATGTGCCCTGAATGCAGATACTCTGATAACTTTGATGTCAGTATTCAAGAGATTCAGTGGTCATCTTGACGGATTCAGGGTCTGGCGCGCGCTTCCGCTTGCAGACTTGCGTGTTTTTCTGTTCTACGCTTTCGACATATCCTTTAAATCTAGGTTTTATCATCGTTTTTTATTGCGTTAAATAAGGAAGAGTGAGAAAATGGCAATACTAGAACCATGTTTAAACAGCGGAAAAAAAGAATGGGCAAAACAACTATTTAAAAATGATAATTCCCGGATTTTTGCCTTGGTCATCTCACTTATTTTTTCTAGTTTTTCACGGCTGAATCGAGCAATTCTGGCTTAACAGTGCGTGCTTCCAGTTTCTGTCAAGGCTACGCAGGGTACTAGTCGAGTTAGCATTCTACGCATCGAAGACTGGGCTTTCTCGAAAAATGGAGGTGGGAAACCGTTTTTGGCGAGGACCCTTACAGATCTTCTGCCAGATACTTCAGGTCAAACGGTTTGATAATCATCCCTGTCTTCAAGCTCACGATGAATGATTGGACGTCGCTGATGAACTCTGCAAAATTGATGGTGTACTCCCGCATGAAATCGGCGTATTTCGAGTAGTCCTTGTGGAGCGAGAGTATCACTGCGTCTTTCCCGAGGCCTTCTCCGTCGGATGCAAAGAAGACGTTAGGATGCTGCATAACCCATTTCTTCTGCGCCTCTAGTTTCGTTTCTACCTCTTTCTTATCGTAGGTCTTTGCCTTCGCGAACGTGAACGCAAAGATTTCATATCCGATCTTCTGAAACTCAGGCACAACTGTGTAGCTTCTCACGTAGCTTTCTGCGAGCTTTCTGTTCCTAGTAACTGTGGGCTGCGACACTCTCAGGGTCTTTGCCAGTTCCCTGTCGCTTCTCCTAGAGTTTCGAATTAGTTCTTTCAGAAGTTTGACAAGTTTCTCTTCTTTCATGGTCTCGAACCAAAATCAGTGTACTACAGCTTTTATCTTTTTCGGAGAACCAGCCATACGCTGGCTTCAGTTCTTCTTTTCGACTTCCTGTTTCAAAAACAACTTGCTCTTGGGCGGCAAATCTCTCTGAACCATGAGGTTGGGACCTATCCAACTGTCGTTTCCCACCTTGACGCCTGGCATGAGAAGCGCGTTTATCCCTGTTTTCACGTCGTCCCCCAGAACTGCTCCGAGCTTTTTTCTTCCGCTGTCAACATGTTTGTCCTTCACCATCATCTTGATTGTGCCAGCGTCAAGTCGATAGTTGGCCGTTATCGTGCCCGCGCCCAGGTTGCCTCTCTCGCCTATTATGCTGTCGCCAACGTATGAAAGGTGGCCTATGTGCGTGTTGTCCATTATTATGCTGTTCTTGATTTCGCAGGCGTTTCCAACTCTCACCTTTCTGCCGATGCTCGTGCATGGGCGGATGTAACAGTTGGGCCCTATGTCGGCTTCCTCATCTATGAAAGCCGGCCCCTCCACGTATGCTCCTGAACGGACGCGCGCGGTTTCGGCAACCGTTACAGGGCCTACTAGGTGTGCTCCGTCCTCGATGAATCCGAAGGGTTTGTGCTTCATTCTTGTCAGCGCCCATCGGTTCGCTTCAAGCAGGTCCCAGGGTCTTCCGATGTCAATCCAGTCTTCACCGGCTATCTTGACGGCTAGCACCGGTTTTTTTTCATTTATGAGAAGCGTGAGCGCGTCTGGAATTTCCCATTCTCCTCTGGACGTGGCGGAGGTTTGTTTTATCTTGGCGAATATTTCTGTTGAGAAAACGTAGATGCCCGCGTTGGCCAGGTTTGTCGGGGCTTCTTCTCGAGTGGGCTTTTCCACTATGCGCTTGACATGTTTGCCGTTTTCAAGTTCGACTATGCCGTAGTTCTCCGGTTTTTCAACAGGCACGACAGCCATGGTTGTGGCAGGCTTCTCTGATTGATGGAGGTCGACAACTGTCTTCAAAGCCTCTGCGGCAAACAGCACGTCACCGTTAACTAGCAGAAAATCGTCGTTGACGTAAGGCTCAACAACGCTTACGGCGTTGCCTGTTCCAAGGACTGCTTGCTGTTCTGCGTATTCAATCTTGAGCCCGAAGTCTTTGCCGTCCCCGAAGTATTGGCGAATCGCATCTCCCATGTAGTGAACGACTATCACCGCTTCGCTTATCCCCGCCCTCTTCAGTGCGTTCAAGCAGTGCTCGAGTATCGGTTTTCCAGCCACCTTAATCAGGTGTTTAGGCCTAGTTGCCGTGATGGGTTGAAGCCTGACGCCCTCTCCCGCGGCCAAGATTGCGGCTTTCATCTCTCATCATTTCCCAGCAGGTTCCTGATGGAATTTGCTCCTTTTTCCATTATCTCTCTTGCTGCTTTTAACGATTCACCCTGAACCGTCAGCCTTACGACGGGTTCCGTGCCAGAAGCTCTGACCAGCAGCCATCCGTCTTCGAGAACCAAGCGAACCCCGTCAACCTTTGAGAATTTCTGGCACGTTTGAAAGACAGACTTCAAGCGTTCCCCGATTTTTTCCACAGCCTTTTCTTTCAGGTCATTCTTGCAGGTGAAGTTCTCTCTCAGAATTGGGTACTTGGGCGTTTCAGCAACAAACTCGGCTAAGCTCTCGTTCTCGTCTTCTAGCGCCTTCAGAAGCAGGGCTGACGAGAGGATGCCGTCTGGGCAGTAATTGAGTTGCGGATGTATCCACGCGCCGCAAGGTTCACCGCCGAACAAGGCGTTGCGCTTCTTCATCATTTCCGCAACGTAAACGTCGCCGACCTTTGTCCTAACAACCTTCCCACCGTGCCGCTCAACCATTTTTTCCACGGCCATCGAAGCTTCGACGCTCGTCACAACCGTTCCACCTCCATTTTCCTTCACAACGTGAGCGGCGTAGGCGGCTAGAACTTGGTCAAAATCCGCAAAACTGCCGTTCTCATCTATGAAGGCCACTCTGTCACCGTCACCGTCGTAAGCCAAACCTCCATCTGCACCTAGGATCTTGACAACTGCGGCCAAGTTCGTCAGAGACTTGGCGTTCGGTTCAGGGCTTCTGGCTGGAAACCATCCGTCTGGCTGCGCGTTCAACGCTGTCACTTTGCAGCCCAGACCCTGCAGAACTGCTGGAGCAAGGCTGAAGGTGGCTCCGCATCCAGCGTCAACTACGACGTGCCATTTCCTGCAAAGCTTTACACTTTTCTCTATGTTTTCAACGTACAGACTGCTCTTGTCTGCAGACTGGTCGTGGCCAACATTTTCCCAGTCTGCGAGCCTAAAACGTTCTTGCTCGATTATTCGTTCAATCATGTTTTGGCTTTCCTCATCATAGGTCAGGCCGTTATAGTCGAAAACCTTGATGCCGTTGTACTCAGGCGGGTTGTGAGAAGCCGTTATCATCACGCCGGCATCAGCCTTCATTTTCTTTGTCAAGAAAGCTAAGACGGGGGTCGGCATGACTCCCAGGCATTTCACGTTGGCGCCGCCCGATTCAAGGCCAGAAACCAATGCGTCCTGAAGCATCGCCCCCGAAACCCTCGTGTCTCTAGCGACAAGCACTTCTTTGGCCTTGGCGAAGGTCGCCACAGCTGAGCCCACCTGCTCCGCCAGAACCGCCGTCAACTCCACGTTGGCTAAACCGCGGACCCCGGAGCTGCCAAATAACCGCAACGTCAGACCTCCCGAACAGCTAAGAGACAAGATAACAACCATGTCTGCTCTTAAAAAACTAAGCACAGAAAATAGGATCAGTCTTGAGATTTCTCTTTAGAAAACTGGGATATTCAAGACTCTTCTTCGGTGCTAGATGAGCGCGAGCAGGCGCGCTATGCAAATCCACACGATGTCGCCGACGAATAGTGCTAGGACTAGACCTGCTGTTATGAAGATGAGGAAGGGTAGGCCGGGGGTTGCCCAAATGCCGTCTTGGATTTTTCCATCGTTGACAGCCTTGTCCAATCTTTCAACGACGGCATCCCTGCCCTCGTCCTTGGGCAGGGCAACTAGTTTTCTCTTGAGACTGTTTTCGGAATCCTCGTTTGCATCCTCAAGGGGGTAAACGTGCCATTTGTCCTTCAATTTTTGAACGGGTGCTTTGTAGCCAGTTATCAAGATCAGGATCTTCCTGCCGATGGACCCGTTCTCGTACTGTCCTTCGAACAGTTTTCTGCCGGTTCTTATGTGCCAAACGATGTTGTACCCGAGCATGACAAGCGTCATCAACGCCGCCAGCAAGACAGAGTTGCTGAAAATACTCAGGGGAAAGAGTGTCTGTTGGATCGGTGAAACTCCGTACAGGGGAGTAAGCAGGCCTATCGGAAAGAACGGTAACACGAGTGCCAGGCACATCAGTGCTTTTGCGTCAGCTCCTCCGAAGCCGCCGGCGTAGAAAATCACTATGGCGAAAAGGGCGGTGAAGCCGAAGCAAACTCCGTAGAGGGGCAGCTGTGCAAACTGGTAAACGTAAATTTCTGCAAAAGTGAGCGCGAAAGCAAGCGGAGCTAGCACCATCCAAACGGTGTTGCTTACTTCACGTGTCTTGTTGTCGCTCCATGAAGCATAGAAAAGAAAGACTAAGGCCAATGCTGTCCTTGCCAAATCCAACAGAGACTGCAAAGTGACACCGTCAGAAGCATCGAATTGTCTTCTTTGCTTAATTGTCTTTCCACGTTGTCTTGCTTGAGCTGAAATAAAATTCAAAATGGGAGTCTTTAGGATGCTGGTGCTTGTTCGTACCATGGTAAGGATTGCCCGGTTGACGTTAGCACTTTGAAATAGTATGTTACCCCGTATTGCCAAGAGTAGTCAACTGTTATTCTCTGAACAGTGCTTGCCTCGAGTGGCACGGGGGTGATTGTTTGGTTATCCATTGCCGAAGATGATGCTCCGATGTAAACCTGAATGATCGTGGTGCCTGAGGTCCCGGAATTCCCTATGTCAATGTCTATTTTGGTTCTATTTCCGTAGAAGTTCACGTTTGCCTGATAAAGAACCACACCTGCCTGTCCTGTCAAGTGACCCGTATATGTCATTACCCACGCGTACGTTACCACTATGGCCGCTACGGCTATAACAACCAGCAGTAACGTTGCAAGTATTGGCGAAATGGCTTTCTTTGATTTGAATAGCCTATGTGTCAAACTGTTCACCTTCTTGTTGTTTAAGAATGATTCAAGTTTGTTATTTAACATGTATGAACCCTCAATCTGCATTTCTGATCAAAGTCCACTGCACAACGGTCGGCCAACAGGTCAGCAAACTTTTCCATGTCATATCATCACTTTTGTCTTGACACGGTCTTAAACATCCCACTTTGAGGTTGTCGGAGCTAGTGTCCTGTGTATACTGCCGCAGTTGGTGGGTATTCAACGCTTAGCCAAGAACCGCTGACTTGGCCGCTCGCTATTTGATAGATTGGCGTGGTGTTGCTGAACGTCGATACTGCGCCCATCCAGATAGTGTTCAACGGGTACGTGAAGTTCACGGAAGCCATTCCTACTGGAAGCAACTCAATTGTTCCTGCTGCCGCGTTTACCCTTAGGCCTCCGGTTTGGGTTCCGGCCAAACTATCGAAGCTGTATAGCTGGCTGTTTCCGGCGTCCGTAAACATGATGCCTGCCCCGTTTGCCTCAGACATCAGTTGGCTCCAGTGATGCGCCCAGACTGATGACTGGTTGTAGAATGTGCCTGTTGCATTTGAAACCATTGGGTAGCCATTTGTCGTTCCGTTTTCGGTCGATGCTTGGGTGATTGAACTTTGCAGTTCGATTGGACACAGATCCGTGATGGTTCTGCTTTGTTGTGATTGAACGAACAACCCCCTCAGCTCATATGTGTAGTAGGTTGCGTTTGCAGGCAAAGTCAATACGATGTGGGCGTAAACGTTCGGAGAGTTGGGCGCGCCATTACTCCATTCAGCTTCCTGCTGAACTATGTCTCTCACTACTCCAGAGGCGATTACGTATGCTGGGCTGGCGCCGTAGATGCTCGCCTGGCCATTCAGTCGCATGAAAGTAGCCGTACAAGATGAGCTTCCAACGGTAGAGGTCAACGTGAAGCTTCCCCCAAACTGAAGTGTCAGCATACCATTTGTTAGCGTCCCTGCGGAAGGATTGTCCCCTGTGAAGTATCTGTTGACGAAGGCATACGGGGTTTGAGTCGCTAGATCGCTTCCATTCCACCAAATTGTGACTCTTGAAACATTGTTGTTCACTGGGAAAACTATCATGTTTCCGTCGCTGAAGACGCTTGAATTGCCGGTCAAGCCTAACGGTACCAAGTAATTAGAAGCCCAGTCTTCTATCTGGAACGGTACCTCAGAATCGACACCGTTTATCGTCTGGTTTACGTGTATTGATTTCACAGGAAGCGGCGGTATCGGCATTGCCTGCGTTGTCAGTTGGAGGCTTTGTCCAAGCCATCGCATCGTGCCATTTTGCAGGAGTTCTATAGTAAGTGTATCGGCAGCGCGTGCTGATTGGATTGTACCGTTAAAGGATAGGAGTGTTGTGTCTATCTGCCAGCTGTTTTGAGTAGAGTCAGAGTTTTGGTTTCCGTCTCTGAATCGTATTGTGAATGTTGACGACTGGAGGAGACTGGAGATTGAGGCATTGTTCCAGTTGTTAGCTGCTAGGTTGCTTATGACGCTTACCCAGCTGTTTCCGTTCCAGGCGTCGACGTTGATGGCTTCGTTGCCTAAAGTTCCCGTTTTTATGCATAGGTATTGTTGGTTTGAGTACTGGTAGTTTATGTTAGTCCATTGTTCTTCTAGATTCAGTATGTAGTTGGTCACTGTTGGGTTAAACAGGACCAGGTCTGCATTCCAACTGAACTGGGATGTTGTTGCGGCTTGGCAGTTGATTTTCACTCTGAACCAGTTTGTTCCGTTCCTATAGGAGGTTGGATTGGCTGTTATCAGTTGTGTCTGAGTGACATCAGAAGTGCCTATCAGGGTTTGGTTGTAGCCATCACCGCTTGTCGCGTAGGAACCTGTTTGAAAATTGTACAGTTGAACAGTTGCGCTCACGCCGCTGGTTGAACTAGCACTGTCTAGTGTCCAGTTTAGGCTGTTCCAATTGCTAGCGTTTGAAGTGCCTTCAAAGATTACCTCCGCCGTGAATTGGCTAGGCAAGAATATGTTTACAATTCTGGTCTGATTTGTCGTTGGTAACGAATTGCCGTCTATTTCTAGGTATGCGCTGGTCCCAGCGTTGGCGGTCGTAGTGTCCAAGTAAAAGTCGATTTCCAGATAGTCTGTTTGCGCAACAACAGGATACAAAGCCCAATTGTATGCTCCAGAAAGCGTCGATGGGGAACCTGTTATTGCTCCGGAAGCAGCCACGTTAGTTGCCACCGTGCTTCTAACCGTGTTGTTTGATTCCCTCACAAGAATATCCACGTCGCAATGGCCTGCAGAAGTGGAGGCCGCTGGGTTGATTGCCACCGCTAGGGCCACGTAGCTTGCAGTTCGGCTGAGCGTCCATCCTATTGAAGCTGAACCAGTGACGTTTAGCTCGTAGGCGCCGACGCCTTTGTATTGCGGGCTCGTTTGGCCCCATCCGTCGGTCTGTGGTCCAGCATCTGAAATAGTGTATGAGGTTGGGTTGTTTGTCCTGTACGATGCCAGGCTTCCGTAGACTGTTCCGTTTCCTGAAGCTGATACTGAAACGGACGGGGCTGTTCCGGAATTAACGGATGAATTTACCGCCTGTATTGGTGAGGTCTGATTGACACCACTGTAGGAGACTGCGCCACCAACTGAAACAGTAGGGGAAGAGAAGTTTGCTATTATCGTTCCTGAGCCGCTGGCAGGAGCCGTCAAGGTAAAAATATGTGAACGGGTCTCAGGATTGGTTGTCGTGTAAACATTTGTAACACTCTGGGTCATAGGAACCCCACTATACGTACAACCAGTACAAGTGGCCGGGGTTCCGCCGCTGTTGTAGATGTTTATTGTGACGACAAGTAAGCGATTGCTGCCCGTTCCAACTGTGTGAGTCCAAGAGATGGAGTTCTGCGATGTAGTTTGGACCGCGGATGACGATGTATCATAGACTATCGGTTGAGCTGCATCTTTCCATGCTTGGTAATAAATCGTCCAAGTGCTGGCGTTTATCGTGTTCACTCCCGTAAGCGGATATACCGTTTTGCCGAGCAGAGACCTTGACACCGAGCTCATGCTCGCCGCTAATATCGTCCCTGCCGCGTCTGCGCTAGTCAGCTTGAATTGATAGTAGTTGGTGCCGCTTATCGATGTCTGTTCTCCGTGAGAGTACAGCGTTGTTGCAGCAGTTGCACTGGCCCAAGAATTGAACTGCATGTATTGAGAATCATCGCTTTGCAAGTTGGAGAGTGAGCCGGACATGAGGTTTGTGTTGCCTGTCATGGTATAGCTGCTAGGATAGTAATTCCAGACAGAGTTTGGATCTTGCGTTTCTGTTAACGTATCATATATTGAATCTGGTCCATACTGCTGAGCTGTAAAATTCGAGTGCGTGCCTATATCACTCTTGGAATCTACCATTGAATCGTAGCTGTTGACATAGGAGTTCAGGGCTGATACTGTTCCGTTTGGGACCGATGGCCAAGTCATGTTCACTACGTATGAGGAGTATGGTGAGGCTACTACGATTATGCCTCTTTGATCGGTCACTTGGACGACGTAAGAGTTGGCATCTATCCCCGCTGGGGGTTGAATCTGGTATGTCCCGTTTGTATAAGCTACTGGACTGGTGCTGGGAGAGACTAACGTCCAAGTTGAGTTTGCGGTTTGATACTGGAAGAATTGGAAGTTTTGCTGTTCAAGGTCTGTTACGGGTTCATTTTGGTCTCTGGTCACGATTAGACTTGTTTGGTTGTTCTGCGTTGTGTTTGTAATCTGCACTGTTAGTCCGCATGAAGGTGCGTACTGCACTCCATAAATACCGAGTTTCGTCACGTTGTAAGTCACGCTGAGGTATCCTGTGCTGTAACTGGTGTTGTTGAACCAATATGTGGTGACGGTCAGATTCGTTAGGCTAAACCCGGCTCCCCACTCTGGATGAGTGTTTGCGACGTATTCCAGTCCGCTTGTAGTGTAATTCAACGTGCTTTGATTTGCAAACGAAGTGTCTCCAGTGACTCGGATGACAGACCCGTAATAGCCCACGCTAAAACCGAGTAGTTGTTTTATGGCGAAGTTGGTCTCGTCGATGGCTGTCAGGACTTGCGGTTGAACCTGAATCGAATCGTTGAGTATCGCAGTGTACGTCAATATGACGGTTGACACGAGAATTATGGAAATGAGCAGGGCAGCGATAATTGAAAACTGACCTCTGTTATTCAACTATTTCCCTCCCGCTAACCCGAGCTGTAGAACTACAAGTTTAGAAGTGCCTGCAGCCGTGTACTCTGACTTGTAGAGTACAGGATTGTAATTTGACAAGATGCCCAGGGCGGTGAGCCTAATGTCTGGGACTCGAGTTACCCCTAACGTGAAAAGGGAACCTGTAATGCTGGTGTCTCCCTTGAAAACATGATTGAACACGGCTCCCGGAAAGGCGTTATTCTTAACATTGAAAATGAGGTTCGTGGCCGTTAAGTTGTATTGAGTGGTTATTGATACAGGTAAGGCTCTAGTGGAAGTTTGCGTGGGTGAAGGGAAGATGCCATAATAGCTGCAATTGTTAAGAGCTGTTGGTGTGAGGTTTACGACACCGACATCTGAAGTTATCCCGTTGCCATTCTTGCTATATGATTGTTTATCGAGTCCCTGAAGAAAAGCTGTGAGCCCAGCAGGTCCAATCATCGCCATGCCGTAGATGCCCCACGAGTTCTGGGTTCCGTTGAGCGCCAACGTGTTTGAAACGTAATAGAGCGGGTAGCCGACTATGCTTACCCAAGTCCAATTGTACAGGTTGACCAGTCTGCCCAGCTGGTAGTCGTACTGAGCGTAGTCGCTTGAAGAGTTGATTGCAAAGTTCTGAGGCATCGGCACGGCCTCCCCGTTCGTATTAATGACGATGGCGTTCCGCACGGTCTCGTTCTGTAGGGGTTGTCCGTTCAATAGCAGTCCAAGCTGTGTCGTATTTTGAACCATCACTATAGAAGAGGGTTGAAAGTAAGAAGCAAACATCTGTGCGACTTCTTGTGCAATACTTTGAACTGTATACCCGGTAATCCACCAGCCGTTCGAGTCGCTGCAGTTCAAAATGTACAGTGTTGCAGCTATTTTCTGAGGTGTCACGCTGAAAGTTACGTTGGATGAGGCAACCAAGTAGGATGCGACATCAGAACCTGCTCCTAGGCTTTGGGCGTTGGAAATCGAACGCGCGCTTGCTGCATTGTAAAGTTGTCCATTTTGGGTTGATATGTCGTAGGCTGTCAGGTTGTAGACTACATTTGACGGTAGAGAGGCTGAGAGCGCGATTTGAAGTTGGTTCCAAGCAGTGTCGTTTGAGGTGTCGAAAGCAACTGTGCTAAGGTCGTTCTGTGCATCTAGGGTCTGTAACGTTGTCAGGGCAAGTCTGCTCAAGTTTATGGGCGAAACCTGACGTGGCGACGGCAAAACAGCAAAGAACGAGGCTGTTAAGAAGGCTCCAGTCATTATCATGATTACGATTAACACCTCGACTGTGCGCATCATCTTAGCCTGTCACCCCGTAACCTTGCAGACTCCACAGGGAGAGCTTCGCCTGATACGCGATGTCTCCAATGAGGACTTGGCGCAAGTCCGTGGCAACCCAGTTTTTTCCAGAGGGGTTGGCACCGAAGGTCACGGGCATCCCTATCGAGTTGACTCCAAGAGGTGTGATCACCATGCCGTAGCTATTTCCATCGCCATACGCGACAACCAGAAAGCCAGTTTGATTATTCGTGATGATCTGCAAGTTCTGATAGGGTGTGCCGCTATTCACACTACCAGCAAAGCTTCCGGCTGGGATTGGCACGAAATTGTCTGGCAGGACGTAAAAAGAGGCGTTGAAATATAGGTTGTCCATGCTAGGCTGCGGATTTTGGGCGAGCATTATGCTTGCTGTTCCATTATCGTAGCTCTGGACATAGGGAATTAGATTTCCGGCGTTCGTCACGGTTTCATGCGAAAGATAGCCTATTCCGCGAATTCCTTCTGTATCCGCCTTGGCTATGAACGTGAATGCGGTTTGATTGCTCAGATATGGAAACTCTTTGAATGCAATGCCAGAGGAGTCGGTTTGAAGAAGGTCAGATGTGAAATTGTAGTTCAAGACGGGATAATTACCTGAGGCACTTGTGTTCGCCCAAAACATCAGGCAATTCACGTGTGCGTTGCTGAGTGGAAACCCAGTCCCGTACACCTGAATCTCAAGTTTCAGATGGGCATCAGGTACTTCGGATATGTTCACCGTCAGGGTTGGTGTAATTGCCAGCTGAAAATCGTAGGCTCCGCTTATTCCCAACAAGCTGGTCACGTTGTGGTAACTGATGCACTCGCTTGCCTGAACGAGCAAGTATCCGCCATTCACACTCCATGACACGTTATTGTACTGCTGAGCTGCCGGAGAAAGTAGTCTCATTAGAGAAAACGGGCTTAGCCTGTACTCCTGGAATTCTGGGTCTTGCAGGCCAAAGAATGTGAGCTTCTGAGTACTGCTGCTCGAGAATCCCCAATCGGACGGAGCGCCTGGGTTTAACAGCATGCTGTCGAGGACATCGCTGCACTTCGTCGCGATGAATCTATGGTACTGATACACGATTGCTGTTTGATTCATTTGATTGTAGAATCCGATGAAAAGCAAGATAGCGGCTAAGAAAATCGTGAAAGCAACCAAATGATCTATCGTTGCGCCTGCCACTGTGTACCGCCTCTGACTATCCTCCAAACCCTAACCTTATGGTTCCGTTTTGAAACTTCTCGGCGTAAGCGCTCGCGTTCGTGGAGTTGCTCACAAAGGTCGTCGCAGTATCCCACTGTGCAATAGAACCCAAGAGGACTGAGGAGGTCACCTCATACTTGGTGGTTGCCAGTCTGACGGTTATCTCGAGTACTTGGCTCGAATTTGTCGCAACACCTGAAGGCTGAAGTGTTGCGTTTGCCGTGTAAAAGTACCCATCTATATACGAGGGAAGCCCAAACTGGTCGGAAGTTGTTCCTGCCGGTATCGTGAGATGATTAAGCGCGAAGTACATCTGCTGTATTGTGCTGCCCATGTTGCTGGCTGCTTCTTGAAGTACAAGTGTCCTTCGTGAATCAACCCAAACATTCATCATATAGTTTGCGACTACAGGGAACAAGAAGATTTGTAATATGAGAATCGGAATCATGATAACGTGTTCAATGGTTACGTGCGGGATGCATGAACCTCCTTTAACTCTTCTAGGAGGAAACTCCTAGCGAAACAGTCACATTCCCCCCGTAAATTTCAACAACCGAATTAGGCCCGAGGATGACTGTTTGACTCGTAGCCGCAAAGCTGAAAAAGCCCGACGTTAAACCCATCCCCACAGCGTTCGGAAAAGCTACACGAATCGTAACGTTGTTTACGTTGCCGAATATTTCATGTGCAACGTTTATTCCCGTCAAGGTCACTGACTGCGACAGCTCTGGGGACGAACCCTGATTAAGAATCGGCAGATAGAACCGCGCGTAGCTGACACCGTTTATCAGCGAATTAAGCTGACGGACGATTGGCGCAACCACTACTCTGATGTAGTTTCCATCCTGCATGGGTACTTTCTCGGTGACAAAGGCTCTGCATACGGGCGCGGAAGTGCCGTTTTGCAGAAAGCTGTTTGACGATGGGAATATCTCTTCAAAGTAGTTGTTCGCAATGGAATAATCGCTTGTCGGTATGTTGAAAAGAATTACGCCAACACTAAAGCTTGCTACAAGTGACCCGTCAAAGTAGAAACTGTAGGTCAGGGCTGGAGAGCGGAACGTAACTTGTCCGTATTTGCTTGCATATGTCAAGGTTTGAGTGCGCCCTGGAATCCAGGCCACATCATCCACTTGGAGACCGAGAGTCTGCATGAACTGTTTCATGGAGTTGAAATCGTTTTGAGCGATTTGTCCGTTCAAATAGCTGTTCACAAAACTAATGGTCACAAGAAGCATTACTATGATGGCGCTTGTCAATATGGTCGTGGAAATCGCCGAACTGATAGCTCGTTTGTTCTTTCGCAACCGTCGAAGTGAGTTTCTCAAGGCCATGTCCGGTCTCTCTCCTAAGCTCAGAGCTTGATGAACATGGGCAATAGTTCTGCTGCTACGATTGAAATTATCACTAGAACTGCCGCATGTTTGAACCCTGCTGATATGGATTCTTCGCTGATTTTTCCAGCCACGATTCCCACCATGTAGCTGTAGAAAATGGCTGACGTCATGAAAATCTGTCTAATCCAGTCCATGTTTGGTGGAGGCGCGGCACCAGCGACCCCTATAGTGCCAGTCGTGAAACCCAGCATCATCGATGTGGTCACAACGAGAAGCAGTGCTGCAAAGTAGGGCATCATTATGTAGGGTCGAGTTGAAGATTTCTTTTCTTTTTCAACCTCTTGGGTCAAATTGTTGAATCTGGCAAGCGACTCTATCATTTCAATCGTGCCCCCGCCGACATCCACCGTCTCAACGAGCAGGAACATGACGATCTGCGTCATCCAACTTCTCGTCCTGCTTATGAAATCCATCATCACTTTTTTCAGCGGTATTCCCCAAGATATTTCTGAACTGATTTTGCGCAGCTCCTTGCTGAACACGCCGTATTCGCGGTGTGAAAGGCTTTCAATGCACTTTTCGGGAGAGAGTCCTGTTTTTCTGACTTCCGTCAAGTCTCTCAGAAAACTGTTCACGCCCTGCTCTGTGCTTGTTTTCTTGCTTGAGAGTTTGCCGTGCACAACAGCTGCCGGTGCAGCTGATACGAACAATGCCAACGCAAGTGCTACGGGCATTTGGCTTAGTATGCCAAAACTGCCACCGAGAAAGAGGAAGAGGAACAATGCTATTCCCGCTATAGTACACACCGCAAACACTTTGTACGGGCGCATTTCAACAACCGGTGTCTTGGGCTGCATGCTATGCGCCAGGTAAACAAACATTATTGACAGCATTGGACTTAGGACGAATGTGTAGAGAATGATGGTTGAAACGTCGCCGCCAGATCCGCCGCCGACGCCAATGTTTTGTACGCTGAACATTATGTAGAAGCAGAGGGACATCATGACGTTGACTATTATGAAAGTTTCCAGAAGCATTCCGAGCCGCTCAGCTGCAGCTCTTACGCGCAGTGCTCTGGCCTTGAAAATGTCTTCTGCCTTCCTTTCCAAGAAGTGTCCGATGTCTCCGCCGATGATTACGGTTGATGAGTACCCTGCGAGAAAGTCTTTGAAGATGTCTAACGGGTTTTTCTTTGCCGCGTTCTGAATCGCGGTTAACGGGTCTATTCCAAATATCTCCACGTCTTTTAATATTTCTCTTGCTTCCACCTTCATCGCTGGCATGAGTTCGACCTGTGCGAGTCGTTTAAAACTGGTGTATGGCGCTATGCCTCCTGAAGCCATGACGCTGATGTAAGCTGTTGCAAACGGCATTTCTCTTTCCAGATTGCTTGCCCTCTCGCCGGATCTGGACATGGGAACAACTAGGAATCCTATCATCACATAGAACGGAGCGGGTATCAAGAAAATAACTGGCATGAAACCGTAGAGAAGCACGATCACCACCGAGATTATCGACAATGGAAGTGTCATCGCAGCCGCTAAGAACATTAGTGAGACGTAGGTTTCTGGGTAAATCTTGATTTTTGCGCGTTCCAGGTAATCCTTGAATTCGAAGACATTTTTCAGAAAGGAGGGTGCGATGGGTCCGAAGAGACGGAATGACCATGCCTCAAGGGTTTTTAGAAGTGGCAATCACTTTTACCTCCTCCCCGGCTAGGACTTTTTCGTAAAATTGCTTCGGTCTTGCATAATACTCCGCAATTATCGCGGCTACGTCTTTGTAGCTTCTGATCTTGCGTTCTATCATCCAGTGCAAGACGTTCTTGCGCCTTTCAATCTCATCGAGCAGCTCTTTTCTGCTCCAACCTATTCGTTCAGAAATGCCCGACAGCATGACACTCTTGTCAAAAGATGATGTGTGTTCATCCGCAGGCGGTTGCCATTTGAAGATTGCTCTGTAGTCCTGATAATCCGCGATTTCATTAACGTTGAGCACGCGTCTGAAGGCTTTTCTTTCATTGTTTTTCACAAGGTGAACTCTCTGAATTGACAGTATTATGTTCATCAGCGGAAGATAGGCTGGCGAGATGTCCATGGGTTTCTGCGTCAGACGTTTGAGTGCTGAGTCTAGGTTTTCAGCGTGCATTGTGCACATTCCACCGTGGCCCGTGGCCAGCGCCTGGAACAGCACGTAAGCTTCTTGGCCTCGGACCTCGCCTACGATTAGTATGTCTGGGCGATGTCTCATCGAAGTTTTTACAAGGTCGAAGAGTGCAACTTCACCTATGCTGTTTCCGCCTAAACCGTAGCTTTGTCTGGCAATCAGTGAAATCCAGTTTTCATGAGACAGGTTCAGTTCTGCCGTTTCTTCGATGGTGATTATCTTGCTTCCGGGCTTAATCAGACAGGCTAGGGCGTTTAGGGCTGTGGTTTTTCCAGCGGCCGTTCCACCCAGAACCATGATTGACGATCTGTTTTCAAGGCACAGCCAGAAATAGGCGGCCATTTCCTCTGAGAAAGTGCCTATGTTGATCAGGTCTATTATCGAGTACGGATCTTCTCTGAATTTTCTGATGGTGAAGGCGGTTCCGAAGGGTGTGACCTCACGTCTGTAACAGACTGCCAGTCTGTGCTTTCCTGGTAATGAGGCGTCCACTATTGGAAAGGCTGAGCTCACGTGCTTTCCAGCCATGTGAACAAGCTTGACAACCATGTTGTCGAGTTCTTCGTCGTTTTCGAACTGGATGTTCGTTTCGATACTCTCGTAGTTTCTGTGCCAAATGTAAACCGACCTCTGAACTCCATCACATGAGATGTCTTCAATGTTCGGGTCTCGCATTAGCGGATCAATTGAACTGAAACCTACAAGGTCTCTCTCAGCATGGTAGAGAATCTTGTACCACGAAACGTCCGGCAGCCAACCTAAGCTTATCCGGTATTTGCCGACAATCTTCTTAGCTTCATCAGCGAAAAACCTTCTCGGATCAGCAATCTCTTCTTTCGGCGATTCTATCTCGGCGAGTAATATATCCAAGATTCGCTGGTAAACGCTTCTCTCAAGCGGATCAAGCTGAAGCTCGTCCAGAATGTACTTGAACTCTCCAGTTTTAGGGTTCTGTGCAATGGCCACGTGTGCGAAGGGCTCGTAGAGCGGATACTTCTCAGCTATCTTGAACCCTCTGGGCACAGCCTTCGGAGTGGCCGATGCGGGTGCGGGCTGTTCATGTTTCCTGAAGTTCAGCTTAATCTGCACTTTCTTGAGCTTCGCTAATGTCCCTTTGAGCCGTACTTGTGTCATTGTTCTTCTCCTGTACATGTATTTAATGGCGGGAAGAGCCTATTAAATATTGCGTCTCACGAGACCTTACTCGGCCCCGCTCTCTTGTCCGGTGGAAACGACAATCACTTTTGACTTGATCAGAACGACAACTATGACAGCAATGATAACAGGGATGATTATCAGGAGCATGGTCAGCACCGGCAAGCCTCCCTCATTGTGAGTGACCGTTACTGGAATCACGTCTATCGTTGTTTGGCTCCCGTTTCCGATGTATCCGTTCTTGGTGACGTTAGCGACTATGACGACAGGCAGCTGCGCGTTCGTCGATGGAGCATTAAACACGAATGAACACGTTCCGTTTGCATTCGTGAGACCGGTCGTGCTGGAAAAGTTACCAAAATTGGTTGAAATGATGACTTGGGCGCCTGCAACGGGTCTTGAGTCGGCTGAAGCGCTTACAGTCAGAACAACGCTGCTGTCCGGCATAGTTGCGTATGTGCTGGCGGTGACTTGAGCGCTAATGTTTCCAGGGTTGACCGTTAGCGTTAGGGAGTCCTTTCCGTCGGCGTATCCTGTTTTTGAGCATTCAGCCGTGAGGGTGATGCTTGTGGGCTCATTGACTTGGGGTGCCGTGAAAAAGAAGGTGGCGAATCCGTGAGCGTCGGTTGTTCCTGTAGGCTGCGAAAAGTTTCCTCCGTTCCCGGATGCTACAGTGATGTTGACGTCTTGAACTGGAGCAACGTTGTAGGTTACGTGGACAGTTATAGATGCGTTCGCTTCTGAAATCGTCGTGTAGTTTTGAGCTGTCAAATACACGGTCAGCACTTTTGATATTACGCTTACGATCGTTTGGCCTGCCCCGTCTATGTAGTGGCTCTTTGTTGCTGTCGCTGTTATTGTAGCGTTAAGGGGTGACGTTGTTTGGGGCGCTGTGAAAAGAAAGTTGGCGAGACCATTTGGATCGGTAATTCCGGTGATTGAAGTGAAATTGCCCACGTTGCCCGATGATACAGTAACGTTTGCGTTTGGTATTGGACTCGTGTCACATGTTACGAGGGCGGTTACGCTTGTGTTTCCTTCAGAAATGATTGTAGCGAGGTTAGGAGTTAATTCCACAGCGAGCACGTTTGGAAACACTGTGATTGTTTCTTGGTCGTATCCGTCCGTGAACCCTTGCTCTTGGGCTGCTGCCGTGAACGTGAAATTAGCTGGGCTAAGCGTGTAGGGAGCCGTGAAATTGAATGCTACGGTGCCGTCTGCGGTGGTTATTCCTGTATTTGTCAAGAATGTTCCGTTGTCTGCTCCTGCTGTGAGCGAGGCGTTAGCGATAGGTTGACCAAAGCCGCCACTAACGTAGAAAGTTACAGCTACCGTCTCCTCAGATTTGACTGTTGCTGGTTCGGTGGTCAAGTGAATGTGCAACAGAGGAAGAACCTTCAAGTATGTCTGGCCGGAGCCGTCCGCGTATCCGGTCTCAGAAGCCATCGCAATTAGTCTCACATAAGTAGTGTCTGTGACGTTCGGCGCTGTGAATGTTGTTTCAAATTGGCCTGTTGAGTTTGTCACCCCTGATGTCGGCGAGTAACTTCCACCTCTCAATGAGAGAAGCGTGACGGCTGCATTCGCTACTGTTGCTCCAGATTGATCTGACACGTAAACTGTGACTATTATGTTCGCGTTGTAATCGGCGACTGAACTGCTCAGCGCCATTGAAACGTTTAAGGGTGTCAGATCCTGGACCGCTATGGTTGTTGTCGTGGGGTTTTGGCTCATGCTGCTGAAGTCGTCCATGACCGTAAGAGTTGCGTTATAGGCTCCAACGCCGGTGTAGGTGTGGTTGAAGAGGGATAATGTTGTCCATCCACTGTTGGCTCCGTCTCCGAAGTCGTAGAAGTATTGGTCGACGCGTCCATCGTCGTATGAGTTTGTACCGATGAACGTAACGTTCTCGTTCGGTGCAACAAGGGTTTTGTCAGTTTGAAGGACGGCTGTGGGCAGCGTGTTGTTGTAGTCGAAGGGCTCTGACAAAAAGAATATGAAGTCAAGGCCTACTCCGTCGCCGCCCACCATGTTTCCTTTTCCGTATGGATTCAGCGAGCTGTGGAACGGGCCGCTTTCGTCGCCCCAGTAATTGTAGGTTGCATTTACGCTGGCTGTGGGCGAAACGTCCATGCCCATGGTGTTGTTGTAGATGTCGTTGAAGTGGGCTTCGTGGCCGTTTCCGGCTTCGTAGAAGATTCCCTCTGTGTTGTTTGAAATGTAGTTACGGGTGATGATCGTGCTCGTGTTGGTTGTCACGTGAAATCCATAGTTGTTTAATGAAACGTTGTTTTGAATGATGGCCATATTATCATATGCGTCAGCCTCAAGCAGTATCCCGCTTTGGCCGTTTAGTAAGATGTTGTTTTGTGCTATGTTTACGTTTCCTGTCAAATCTCCTGTTAGATCAATGCCGTTTCCATTTGAACTTACGACATTGTTTTGTGCGGTAACTTGAGTGTCTCCGGCTATGTTGATGCCGTCCATGGTGTTGTTGATTATCTGGTCGTTTTCAATGATTATGCTGCCGCCGTTCACTACGGTGCCGTTCAAATTGTATCTAACAAGGTCGTTTTGAAGGTTTAGGGAGCCGCCTTCTAGCGTTACGCCGGTTTGCCCGTATTCAATTATGCAGTTTGTGATCGAGGACTGTTGGGTGCTCGTAATCCGGATTGTTCCCCAGTCTCCTGTGCTGGCATTCACATCGTTAGATGTGAACAGTATCGTTCTGTCCTCCGCGCCATCTGCAATGATTCTCCCGTCTACCGTAATCCAGAAGTTTCCTCCGAACCTTACCTGAACGCCAGGTTCTATCGTTAACTTCGCGGCTGGGTTGATCGTGATATTATCAGAAACTATGAATGGGCTGTCAACCAGAGTCCAATCTGTATCTTGTGTTATGGTTCCTTTAACATATGTTGCCCTAGCCGTGGGCACAAGTCTGTAAGCGCTGGTGAATACGCTGAAAACAAGAAATGTGGCAAGCAGAACAAGCAACGGATTATACTTTCTATTCATAAACATGCATCCATTATGCATTCTGGTTTGTCTTATCCCTCTGGCTGGGCTCAGCTTAAGCATTATGAATTCGCAATTAAACTTCGAAATCTTGAGTGCCGCGCAATGCTGGACTTTACATGAGCAAAGAGATTTAACAGAGTGTACGGGCATTGTAGAATTCGGTGAGGAGGAAATCCGGTGAAAAGCTTCGCGGCGTTTGCTCTTGAAGGCTTCCCTTTGATAGGCTTGGGTGATGATTTGGCTAAAATCATTGTTGAAACGGCAAGGGAGAATGGTTTGGAGTTTGAAGATGGGGATGTCATAGTGGCTGCACAGAAGATTTTTTCCAAGGCTGAAGGGAGGGTGGTAAAGCTGAGAGATGTTGTGGCTTCGAGAAGGGCTCAAAGACTGGCGAAGACGGTTAGGAAAGATCCGAGGTTCGTAGAACTGGTCCTGAGGGAAACGAAGAAGGTGCTGAAGGCTTCTGGTGAAATACTGCTCGTCGAAGACGTTCGCGGCTTGGTGTGCATAAACGCCGGAATCGACAAGTCAAACGTGCAGGGAAGAGGCGAGTTTGCACTCTTGCCCGAGAATCCTGATAGGTCGGCAGAAGAATGCCGCAAGAGAATCCACCAGCTAACTGAAAGAGATGTTTCTGTGGTAATTTGTGACACCTTCAGTCGCCCTTTCAGGCGGGGACAAGTAAATTTCGCGATAGGCATCGCAGGTCTCAACCCGTTCAGAGACTATAGGGGGACAAAAGATCTTTTTGGACAGGTTCTCAAGGTTAAAAACGTTGCAGTGGTTGATGAGATTGCGGCAGCGGCCGAACTTGTCATGGGCCAGGCGAAAGAGGGAAGGCCAGTTGTCATTTTCAAGGGACTAGACAGGTCTGTCGTCTTGCATGAAAAATGCAACATTGAAGAAGTGTTTATTTCGAGAAAGGAGGATCTTTTCCGAAACGTACTGTGACCACGACGGTGGGAAGCTTGCGTTCACAACGCCGTCCCAGCTGCGTTTCGAATGCGTTTCGATTTTTTGTTTCTATCTTTAGGCTTCTGAACAAGCAAGGTCAGAGCCGTGCAAGCGCATGCGGCGTATTCTCTTTTTCTCGAATTGTTCTATCTGGAAATAGGGTTACACTTTGTCTTTGAGGTATATTTCTGCTGGCGTTAAATAGTTTATTCCTTCGTGAGGTCTTGTGTAGTTGTAGTAGCGGATGAAGCTCCAGTGCTGATTGAAAAGATGTGACTCTGCTTCGTATGCTTTATGGAACGCTTCTATTTCAAGGGTGTGGGGGAAGAGAACCCCGGGGCTTGCCCCGGGCGGTGAATTCCCCCACTTAAGCCTTTATACTGAGCGTGTGTTACGAAAATGTGGAGATAACTTTGGAGATGGAGGCCGGGGCGCACACAGTCCACAACCTTTACTACCACGTCGTCTGGGTTCCAAAGTACCGGCGGAGCATACTGCAGGGGAAGGTGGGTGAAAGGGCTGAACAGGTTATCCGTCGAGTCGCTGATGAGTACGGCTACACTCTGGATGAGCTGAAAGTCTCCCCCGACCACATACACGTCCTACTCAAACTACAACCCAAACAGGCCATACCCGACGTTGTGAGAACCCTGAAAAGCATAACCGCCAGAACCCTCTTCCAAGAGTTTCCAGACCTAAAAAGGCACCTCTGGAAAGGAAGCCTCTGGGCAGAAGGATACTGCGCCAACACAGTAGGCGGACTAAACCTCGACGCCGTCAGAAAATACATACGAGAAGAACAA